>Ga0068863_100004425_pt1 | contig 13857 bp, 12 predicted proteins | sample KBSSwiS62_FD_66596 | JGI IMG/M metagenome (GOLD analysis project Ga0068863, IMG submission 66596) | Switchgrass rhizosphere microbial communities from Kellogg Biological Station, Michigan, USA - KBS Switchgrass S6-2 | ecosystem: Host-associated > Plants > Roots > Rhizosphere > Soil ...
TGCCCCGCAGTCGGTGGTTTCATTTCCACCGATCTCAAGCAATGGGACGACATCGGCCCCATCCTCTATCGCCCCTCGGCGGTGGGCGGTTGGATGCCCGAAAGCGTCAACATCCAGCCTCTCGCCGACGGCCAGTGGGTTCTCATCCCCTCCATGACTCCCGGCTTGGAAGCCTATATCTCCTCCGATCCCCATTCCTGGCACGACGCCAAACAGGTGCCCATCGCCTATTCACGTCCGGACGGCTACGATCCCATGGGCCCCGAACTCCTCTTCCGCAACGACGCGAAAGGCGAATGGCTCGTCGCCTTCTTCGAGAACGAGCGTCTTTTCGTCGGCATCCTCGACGTGAAAACCTGGTCCCTCAAAAAACTCACCTCCCGCGCCGAAGTCGAGCCATGGCTTCAGCCCCAAGCGAAGGCCTGAGGCCGGCAATCCTCCTAGTTCTTATGCGCCGCCGCCGCCGCGGGCGATAACATCTCCGGCGTGCACGTCACCTTCAGCACTTTCTGCAGGCTCTCGATGATCGCGCTCTGCAATTCCGGATCCGTGATGATCCGGTCCTCCTGGAAACGCAGCGACGTGATCCCGTTCCGCTTCAACAGCGGCGTGCCGATTCCCATGAACACCTGGTACGTCGCAAAGTGCCCGGCGGTGGGATCGGAACTGTTTTGATTAAGAATGAATTGGATCACGGCCTGTAGACTCATGGGCATGGGGGATTGAGTGGGTTTTTGCAGTGGACTAAATTGGGGGATCGCCTTCTCGGTCTTTTCGGGAGAGAGGGCCGGAGCAGGAATCGCCGCCGCGCCGGCCCTGGAATTCCCATTGGATTCGGCCGAAGCCAGGTATTCCGGAAGTGTCTGCGCTTCCTTTGTCGGCTGCGCCCGGTCCACGGTGGCGCGGGCGAAATCCTCCAGCGTCAGGGAAGTTTCCGTGAGCAGTCCCGCCGAGCAAAGATGTCTCAGGATCGCCTCTCCCTCCTCCGGCGCGATCCCCAAGCGCTTTTGAATTTCGGCGATCGGCGTCTTCCCATCGGAGCAAATCAGAAAACGCCACTCGATGCTCATCAGCTGCATCCCGATGGGCAATTGCTGCAGCGCCCATGTATTGCGGAAAATTTTTGAGCTGTTCATATCAGGCCTTGGCGTTTTCTTTCAGGCCGACGACCAGGTAGGACTCCATGTCCTTCCAGACAAACGGCATCACAAAGGTCGAAGGCGGCAGTGGCAGGGAACCGGTCTCCGAGGCGGTCAGGCTTTTCGGCACCGAGATGGTCCAATTCGCGCCAAAGGCGCGGCTCGCATTTCCCGCCAGGACGTTCGACAGTTCGCGGCACATGTCCAGGCGCGTCTTGTCGTTGATCTCCGGTTCCTGGTGCATGGCCAACAGCGCCTCCAGGACCCCGGAGTTCGTGCTGATATAAAGACAGCCTTCATAGGCGCCCGTGATATACACGATGCTCGTGTAATCGAGAAAGACCGCGGAATCGAACCGGAGATGCGCCTCCTGCAGCACCGGCGGTTTGTCGCCCGGCGCCACTTTCGAAAAATAGCCCAGCGTGATTTGCTGGAACGTCTTGAGTTGATCGGAATTCATAAAGTCGAGCTGGCTAACCGCGATGACGCCGGGACGCTTTCATCCCGGCCAATGCACCATTCCATCAGGATGGTCTGGATCGAGGCGTCCATCGTGTGTTGCGCTTCTGAGTTTTCGGAAACTGTGATCGTGCAGTTGGGCCAGTCGAGGATCGACCGGACCGCCTCCAGGTCCCGGAGCTGCCCCGTTTTCGCGGAGACCAGCCGGCCTTTTCGCAGGTAAAGGTTCCCCATCTGGTAGCCGGAAATAATCCGCAACGCGCAGGTCTCGCGCTCCATCTCCAGCATTTGCAGGAACACTTTCAGCGAGACCCCGTTGAGCACGCTCTCCTGCGCCGCCAGCGTCATCGTGTTCAAGAGTTCCAGCAGGACCTCGAAGTCGATCGGCGGCGGCAAAAGCGTGACACCGCCCGCCAGCAGGGGCACATCCTCCGGGATGTTTTCATCAATGACGACAATCGGGATCGGCGGGTTCCAGCCGTTGAGCATCGCCAGAAACGCAAAACTGTCCTTCGACGGCACGCCCTGCAGGTTTGCGATCACCAGGTGCACCGGCTCCTGCTTCAGGTGTGTGAGCGCCTTCTGCGGGTGGTCCACCAGCAGGACGCGGTTCAGCGGCCGGTGCATCTGGATGAACGACATGATCATCTCGCCGGCAATCGGATGATCGTGCACGAGTAGAATGGTGGAGTTTGATGACATGGCGTTACCTCGTTTGCGCGTGTTGGACGAGTTGGTCGATGGCTTCGGCCAGCTCGGGTCCGGTGAAGGGTTTGACCAGAAATCCGCAGGCCCCGTTCGCCACCGCTTCCATCGCCGTCTGGTGGCTGTTCAGGGCCGAGATGACCAAAATCGACGGCGCATGTCCCATCGCCTGGATTTCCCGCAGGCAGGCCAGGCCGTCGAGGTGAGGCATGGTCAGGTCCATCGTCACGAGCTCGGGCAAATGCTCATTATAGAGTTGCAATGCCGTGACCCCGTTGTCGGCCTGGAAACTCTCCTCAATCGCAACATGCCCGGCATTGCGTTCGATCACGCTTCGGACTATCAGCGAATCATCCACGATGAGCAGTTTCATGTGCCACCTTCTGCCTTGGCCGCGGCGAGGGGAAGCAGGATCTGGAAGGCGCAATACGCCCCTTCTTCCGAATAGACATGAATGCTCCCGCCCCGCTGCAGGATCGTATGCCGGATCGCATCCAGTCCGACTCCGCGTCCCGCCAGTTCGGTAATATTTTCGGCGGTGGAAAATCCCGGCGAAAAGATCGCCTCGTGCATTTCCTCCGGTGTGGTCAGCGTTTGTCCCAGTTGCGTGGCGCGTTGCCGGATTTTTTCGTAATTCAACCCGGCGCCGTCGTCCTGGAAAATCACCTCATGGAAATTGGGATGCGGCTTGATCGCAAACTGGATCGTTCCCGTCGTGTTCTTGCCCCGGGACGCGCGCACGGCCGGCAGTTCGATCCCGTGCACCATCGCATTGCGCACCAGGTGCAGCAGCAGCTCGGAGATGGCGTCCCGGTAATCCGCGGGCAGGTCTTCGTCGCGCACCGCCGTGTGAAAGGTAACCGGTTTCCCCAGGCGCTTGCTCAGATCTTCCTGCATGCGGATGGCCAGCATCAGCGGACCATGGCGTTCCGGCGCCGCTTTTTCTCCCGCCGGGGCGGCGCTTCGGGGCGAAAGCTGGTCCAGGTGTGCCAGTGCGCTGCTCATGTTATCGTCCAACTGCCTCAGGCTCTCCACCGCTGGCGAAATCAACGCCAGGTCCTCAACCTTGATCTCGGCCTGGCTCCGCAGCGCGGCGAGTCCGTCCTCCAGCTTGTGCAGCGGACGTTCGTAAAGAGGCAGTTGCAGGAGGGCCGACTCTCCCTTGAGCGTATGCACGGTCCGGAAGAGATCATTGATCCACGCATGCAAATGGTCGCTGCTCTCCGCTTGCAACAGGCGGTCCAGGGCGGCCAGGCCATCGCGGAATTGCTGGATGAATTCCCGCAGGACGGGCGGGTCCACCCGCAAGATCTGCAGGATCAATTGCAGTTTTTCCTCCGCTGCGGCTTCCTGCTTTTCGAGTTCCTTCGCCAGGTTACGTTGTTGTGTGATGTCCTCCACCTGGACCAGCACCTGCGAAATTTCGCCCTGGGAACGCACCCGCTCAAAGTTCAGCGTGAAATACTTCGTGTGCTCTTCCGGCAGAATGAAACGCGCCGTGATCTGCTTCGCCGGGTTGATCGTTTTGATCAGCTTGTCGATCAACTTGGGATTAAAGAGAACTTTGAGGTAGTCCGCGATTTGCCCGTGCAACGTCGCATCGACCAGCGGCGCCAGGATTTCCAGCAGGCTGAAACGGTCCAGGTCGTTGCGCTCGAAAATGTGGGCTGCTGCCTGCGAGTACTCATGTCCGATGCGGAAATCGTTGTCGATGACCAGCAAACCGTCCGTCATCGAATTGAGAATCTGCGCCATCTGGTCGTTGCGCAACGCGGCGATCTGCGACGACGCCAGCAGCAACACCTGGAAGGAGCAGATCCGATAGGTATTCGTCTTTTTCTGGTGCACCACAAACGGCTCGTAAACGAGATGCGTGGGCCGCGATAGGCATTCCTCGACCGCATGCTGGATTCCGCAATCAGCCGACAAGACGAGCGGAAGGTCCTTCGTCTCTTCCAGCATCAGCGTGGCCGAGCGTCCCTGGAAAATTTCCCGGCCAAAAGCGCGGCTGACACACTTATAATAGTGGGATTGCGAAATGACCCCGATCAACTTTCCCTCCTCAAGGAGAATGACGCCCGGGAGATCGGGTTGCGCCGTCAGCAATTTTCCCAGCTCTCCACCCGTCGTCCGGCTGTCGAGGATCACCGCATGGCCGGGCAACTCCTCAAGGGTGGAATGGACTGTGTAACTGCCCCGGTCCTCCGGCTGCTCGATTTCTTTCCCGGCAACCTCCAGCTCCAAATCAAATACCGGTTCGATCTCTCGTGGATGGTCGAGTACAGCAGACATACGATGTGCCGATGGGAACATCCTGTTGTGCCGGTCTGATGACAACTTGGCGCAAAAGGTGTGAAAATAAAAAAATGCGTTTTGGGCGAGTTAACCTTTTGCCCACCCATTTGGGAAAACTCCTCACCGGAATCCACGGCTCATGACAAATAAAAAGTCAGGAATGAACAGGTAATTCACCCATCCAAAGCTTGATCTTGTCAGTGGCTGTGATACGAGCAATGGCAACTTAAGTGCTATGAAGATACCCCCGGCTTCTGCCAAGACCAAGGGTGCATCATGGAAACAGCTTCCGACCCTCGCCCTCGCGGGCTGCACTCTCGCGGGAATGAACGTGCCCCCCACATGGCAACTTCCTCGTTTGGCCATCGTTCCGCCTGATTCCAGTCGTGGCCCCGCCAAAGTCTGGACCGGTGCCGATTACCAGATGGCCGATTACGCCGCGCCGCGCCAGTTTGCCTTCCAGCGCGACTTCGTCCTCGGAACCTCCTTCGATCTCGTCGTCTGGGCCACCCAGAAACGCCATGCCGAGTTTGTCGAGACCGTCGTTCTCGCCGAGATCGATCGCCTCTGCCGCGTCCTCAGCGTCTACGACCCGCAAAGCGAAGTCAGCCGCCTGAACCGCAACGGTTCCGTTGCTTCCGCTTCACCCGATCTCCTCGCTCTCCTCCACGCCTACGAACAGTGGTCGGCTCTCACCGGCGGCGCCTTGAGTGCGCAACTCGGCAACCTCCTCCAAATCTGGCAGACCGCCGAAGCCGCCAATCTCCTTCCTGCCTCCATCGACCTCGCCGCCGCCGTCGGGCATCTTCATCGTCCCGGTTGGCAAATCGATGCCCCCACCCGTCACGTCTCCCGCCTTGGCCATCAGCTCCTCAATCTTAATTCCCTCGGCAAGGGCTACATCATACGCCAGGCCATGCTCACCGCTCACGCCTATTGCTTCGACGTCTTCGGTGCCCTGCTCAATATCGGCGGCGATATCTCCGTCTGGGGCAGCGGCTCCCCGCTGCCCGGGTCGCCGTGGCGCATCTTTTGCGCCGATCCCTCCCGTCCGCAGGAAAACGCGCCTCCGCTCACCACCATCGATCTCTCCAACCGCGCCATCGCCACCAGCGCCGGTTACGAACGCGGCTACACCGTCGCGGGCAAACGCTATTCCCATATCATCGACCCGCGCACCGGCTGGCCCGCACGTGGCGTTGCCAGCGCCACCGTCATCGCCAACGATAGCCTCGCCGCGAACGCCCTCGCCACCGCCCTCTGCGTCCTCAAGCCGACCGAAGGCCTTAATCTGATCAGCCTCGTCAAGGACGCCGAGGCCCTCATCGTCGCCGCCGATGGCACGCTCTTCCGCTCACCCGGCTTCGGTGCATTCGAGGTGCAGGCCGCCCCCGTTCCCAGTTTGACACCGTCGACACCAACTCCTGCCATCGCGCCCTACGACGTGTCCGGCCAGACCGGGACCGCCTCTACTCCAGCCCCCGATCCCAACGCTGCTGCCTCCACGGCTCCATCAACCAACGCCCCCGCTGCCTCCCCCACACCGGATCCCTCTGCCGCCGCTGGTACACCTGCTCCGGCTCCCACTCCGCCGCCCGCCCCGGCCGCGCTTCCCCCTCTCACTGTCGGCCAGGCCGTCAACCTCACTTCCAACGATCCGGTCAGTTTTACCCGTGGCGCTTCTCACATCAAACGCCCCGTTCGCGCCGAGGAGGTCTTCAGCGTCACCGCCGTCACCAGTGACGATGTCACCATCACGGACCGCTTTGGCAACCAGGCCACCGTCGCGCGCGGCCTTCTCACCGTTTTCACGCAGGCTCCCGCACCCATCGCGGCAACTCCACCTCCCGCCCCGGCGCCCGCGACTGCCAACAATGCTCCTGTGACCGCTGCCAACCCTTCATCCGATCAATGGCCCTCCGGGTATCAAGTCACCTTGAACATCGAGCTACCCACGCCGACCACGCCCCCGGGCAAAGTCCGGCGCCCCTATGTCTTTTGGTGGATCGAAGACTCCAGCGGCAAACCGCTCCACTCCGTGAGCCTCTGGGGCAACGCCTTTGGACACGTCAAGGAGATGACCGAATGGTGGAGAGAAGTGGGCATGAACCACCCTGTCCCTTGGGTCAAGCAGACGACGCGCGCGACCCGTCAGCCGGGCAAATACCAGATCGTCTGGGACGGCAAGGACGACGACGGCAAACCGGTGCCGAAGGGCAACTACATCATGGTCCTGGAAGTCGCCCGCGAATTCGCTGGCCACGACATTGTTCGCACCCCCATCGCCTGCCAGGACACCCCCGTTCAGGGCACCATTCCCGGAGGCAAGGAGTTCCTCGACACGCCTTATACGTACGGTACCGGCTCATGACGCTCGACCGGCATCATCTCAAGCTTTTGGGAAAAAAATGGGCACGGTACATCCACATGTACCTCTCTCTTTTCGGCCTCGTCCTCCTGCTTTTCTTCGCCGTCACCGGGTTCATGCTCAACAACCCCGACTGGTTCAGCCTCGGCGAAACCCAGACCCACACCTCCACCGTGACTCTCTCCACCACCCTCATTGCCTCCGGCGACAAACTCGCCCTCGTCGAAAAACTCCGCAAAGATGCCGGCGTCACCGGCTTCCTCGACTCCTACGACACCAGCGATCCCAAGATCGCATTCCTGACTTTCAAGTCCCCTGGCCAGAAATTCGATGTCCAGATTACCAGGGCCACCGGCGAGGCTTCGATCTCCCACGAATGGCACGGTTTCCTCGGCCGCATCACCGAGCTCCACCGCGGCAACGACACCGGCACCCCCTGGAAGCTCGTCATCGATGCCACCGCCCTCCTTCTCATCACCAGCATCCTCACCGGCGTTACGCTCTGGCTCATGGTCCCCCGCTGGCGCAACTACGGCCTCGCTGCCATCGCCCTCTGCGCCACCACCTGCGCCTTCATCTACTACTTCACCGTTTCCTAGTTCCCGCTCCCGCCAATCAATGCTAGACCCAACCGGTGAAAGTGAAGTCCTTCCGCGCCCCGCGCCTGCTCCTCGCCACCCTCGCTCAGGCGCGGACCATCCTCTGCGGCTTTTGGTATCTTCTCTGCGCGCGCAAATTCCTCTGGCTCGGCCTCCTCGTCCTTGTCATGGCCGTTGGCTTTCTCCTCATGCCCTGGGATCTCCGGCTCCTCGCCCAACTCCATTTCTGGACCGATGACCAGGACGCCACCGCCCGCCAGATCTCCCGCCAACTCAGCTTCTGGGGCAACTACCCCGTCTACAACGTCTCGCTTGCCATCCTCATCTGGCTCTACGGTGTCTTGAAGAAAAGCCGTGCCTGGCGCCGCATCGCCCTCATCTGTCTTCTCGGCTCGTCGTTCGCCGGACTCTTCGACGACGCCATCCGCATGACCGTCGGCCGCCCCCGTCCCGACACGAATCTCCCCGACCATTTCTACGGCTTCACCAACGCCCTCCAGGGCACCTACCAAAGCTTTCCCTCGGGCCACGCCGCCACCACCTTCGGCACCGCCGCCGCCCTCCTCGTCTGCGATCTCCCCCTCGGCCTCCTCGCCACCGCCTGCGCCTTCGCCGTCATCTGGGCCCGCTTGGAACTCTACCGCCACTACCCCTCCGACATCATCGTCGGCGCCGCCATCGGCATCTTCTTCGGCCTCATGGTCGCCTTCGGCGCCAAACTTCGCCGCCGGTAGCCGCCGCGCGGTTCCCTGTAGCGGCGATCTATGACTGCCGTGCCTTTCCCTTCCGCATCCCCTCCATTCTTACAAATGCGTCACCACCGCCCATTCCCTTCGGTTCCGGGTGACTTCCCTAAAAAATCGTGAGAAAGTCCCGCCGTGCTCTCCGAACCTGCCTGGAATACCAGCTACAGCTGGGGCTTCGAATTGACGTATTATCTCCCCCACGTCATGGCCGTGGTCTTCATCGTCTTTCTCTCCCTGATCGACGAGCCCCTCAAGCTCCACCAGTTCCTTCGCGCCGCCCTCGCCCTCAGCATCGCCACCGTTCTCTCGCACCTCGACCGCTGGTTCGATCTCTGGCCCGGGCATCCCTATTTTGCCAGCGGCCACATGACCTTCGTGGCCGGTGTTGCCGCCTCCCTCGGCTTCCTGCGATCATGGACCGCCCTCCTCACCCTCCCGCTTCTCGTCCCTTATGGCATCGCGCTCAACAAGCTCGGCTTTCACTGCCCGCTCGACATCTTCGGCGCCATTCCCATCGTCCTCATCGTCTACATTCTCATCTATAAATACTGGACGATTAAGCCGCCCTCCGCCGCGCCTCTCGACATGGCTCCCGAATCTCCCTAGCGTTACACCATGTTCTTCGGTCTCAAGCCCACCGACAGCCCGCGCCTCAAATTGCTCAAGAATGTCGTCCTCTTCAAGGACCTCTCGATGCGCGAGCTTGATGTCGTCGACCAGATGTTCCACGCCCGCCACTATCTCGCCGACGAAGTCATCTTCGACGAGGGTGAGGAAGGGCAGGGCCTCTTCGTCGTCCTGAGCGGTCGCGTCAAGATCACGCTTCCCGCCGACGTCGACAGCGTTCTCATCGAGCTCGGCCCCGGCGCCTTCTTCGGCGAGGTCGCCCTCCTCGACCAAAGCGTCCGCACCGCCCAGGCCCGCGCCATCGAGAACTCCGAGATCGTCGCCCTCTTCCGCACCGAGTTCTACTCCCTCCTCAAGACCCATTCCGGCATCGCCTCCAGCATCTCCTTCCAGCTCGCGCGCGTCCTCGCCGCCCGCCTCCGCCAGGCCGTCCTTAATTCCCATCGTCACGACGAGGCCTGACCATGCATCGCGACCTCGCTTCCGGTCCTGTCGTCTGGCTCGGCATCATCATCACCACCTGCCTGCTCCTGGTCGTTTTCCAGACCGTGCTCTGGCTGGTCATGCCCTTGCTCATCTCCGTCGTTTCCTACTACATGCTCTCCCCGCTGGTCCACATGGCCATGGCCCGCGGTATCACCCGTTCGCGCGCGGTCATGATCGTCACTGTCCTCCTTACCATCTTCCTCGCCGCCGTCGGCATCATTCTCTACCCCAAGATCACCCGGGCCGCCCACAACTTCCCTGCCAAGGTCGGCGATTACGCCGAGAGCGGCGCCAAGCTCATCCTCGCCGCGCAAAAGACCCTCGCCAAGACGACTCCCTTCATCCACCACACCTCCACGAACGCTTCGCCTGACAAAATCGGCGTCGTCAACGGCCAGGACGACCAGGATCCCCACCTCGGCCAGACCGATCTCCAGGCGGCTCACACGCATGGGACACAAGATGGCGACCTCACCGCCTCCGAGCTCGATGACCAGGTCACCGCCTGGATCAACAAGAACTCCGGCGACTTCGTCGTCGAGCTTCTCCACTGGATCCCCTCGCTTCTCCTCATCCCCTACATGACCTACTTCTTCCTCCTCGACGGCCCCCGCTTCAAGCGCTTCCTCGTCCAGGCGATCCCCAACGCCTTCTTCGAAAAGACCCTCTATCTCTTTTACCGCGTCGAGGAACAACTCCGCCGCTACTTCCAGGGTCTCCTCTCGCTCACGGCCCTCGACGCCCTCTGCCTCGGCATCGGCCTCTGGTGCTTCGGCCTCAACGGGCCGTTCCTCCTCGCCATCATCGCCGCCGTCATGGCTTGGCTCCCCTACCTCGGCTCCATCGCCGGTGGCCTCCTCGTTGTCCTCGTCGCCGCCCACGATTTCCCCGGTGACCCATGGCTCCCCTATGAAGTCGTTGCCCTCTTTGTCGGCGTCCGCCTCCTCGACGACTTCGTCTTCCTGCCCATGACCGTCGGACGCAGCCTCAGCATGCACCCCCTCGTCACGGTCCTCATGATCCTCCTCGGCGGCGCGGTGGCTGGAGTCGCCGGCCTCCTCCTCGTCATGCCCGTTCTCGGTGTCGTCATGGTCGCCGGCCAGATCATCGGTGAACTCTTCACCGATGCCCGCATCCGCGCCCGCCACCAGCACGCCATGGAACTCCGCCGCCGCCGCGCCCGTCTCGACCTCAACTGGGAAATCTGAACCCTTTGAGGCGGTCTATGACCGTTGCGTTTGCTGCCTCCCCTCCGCTTGCCGGGTTTGTCTCAAGCTCAGTCTCTGGAAATTTAGCCCCCTGAAGTCTGTCGAGAACAGGCTTGTCCAAGGTTGCCAATATCATATTGTAACGCCCTCTCATGGTTCCAGCCGCACTTCTTAAGGACAAATTCTGGCTCTTGTTGGCCGTCGTTTTCCTGGTCGGCGAGTGGTCGACGCCCGTTGTCGCCCAATCTCTCGATGCGGAAAGTCATGTGGTCTTTTCTTTCCTCTTTGCCCTGGCCTGGACCGTTTTCGTGGCAGCTCTCGGCCTCCTCTTTTATTTGCAGGCCCGCGATAAACCTCAGTTGGCCAGCGTGGCCATGGTCCTCGCCCTGGCCACGCTTTCCCTGCTCTATCGGGCCCCCACCATGTTTGTGGAACCGCAGTTCACCGCGGAAGACGGTCATATTTTTTATATTCAGCAGCGTGAGTGGGGATTGAGTGCCTTTCTCGTTCCTTATAACGGTTATTATCATGCGACGGTCCGGCTCGCCGCGGCCTTGATGGCTCCTGTGCCGACTTTGTTTGCTCCCGCCTTCTATAACCTGGCGTGGTTGGCCCTCTATAGCCTCCTCGTGGCCTATCTCCTGGTTCAATATCCCGATAAAAAATGGGCGCCGGTCATAGCGCTCGTGACCGCCTTTGTTTCCCATACCTGCGAGGTCTTCATGGTCGTCACCGACACGATCTGGCTGGGTGGCCTGGCCCTGACCGTCTTTGTCCTCTTGCCCATTCCCCAAGTCAGGGCAGGGGGCCGATACCTCTTTGCCGGCTTGCTTTTGCTCTTTTCGGTGTCCGGCCCTTTCAGCCTCATTTGTTCGCCATTTTATCTGCTCCGCTGGATTGCCAGTCGCGGCACCTTTCCTTTTGTCTATGTCGCCGCAGTGATTATGGGCGCCGCCGTCCAGATGTCGGCGCTTCATTCCTACTACGCGGACAAGCACCCCGGCCTGCCGCTCAACTGGGATAGCTTTATCACCTGTCTCCAGATCATGGTCCTGCGTCTGCCGTGGTCGCTTGCCGTCGGCTATCAGCCCTATGAGGGCTATTGGTGGATCGGATTGTTCGCCCTCCTCGTCCTCCTGGCCTTTGCTACTTACGAAATAAAATTGGACCCGAAAAAACACCTCTTCCCCCTGGGCTGTTTCCTCTTTTGCGCAATTTATATCACGCTGGATTTCGTCAGGATTTATCCGCTGGCAGCCTTGTTCCCCCTGGTCAACGGCGACCGTTACTTTTTCATCCCCAAGGTTCTTTTCGTTTGGGCGCTGATTCATCTGGTGGCGACCGCACGGAACCCGAAACCATTCTGCATCGCCCTCCTTTTGTGCGCCATGGGCTCGATGGTGGAATACACCAGTTCACAAATCATTGTCGACAACCACTGGCCTCACTACGCAACGATGATCGATCAGGGCAAAACCATCCCCGTACCGATCAATCCTCCCCATTGGCACATCATATTCTCGGGGACTGAAACTCCCCCCAGCCACTAGTCAAGGATCCTCGGGAAACGGAGCTCATGCCTCCCTTTGGCTGCCTCTTCCTTCCCACCCCTAAGGCTCATTTGACCTAGTCAGCTCCCCAAAATAACTTAAACTCATCTCCCATGGACAAATCCGGGATCACCGACATTCTCGAGGAAATCGCCGTCCTGCTCGAGCTCAAGGGCGAAAACCCCTTCAAGGCCCGCGCCTACACCAACGGCGCCCGCGTCCTCGACCAGTTCGATGGCGACATCGCCCAACTCGTCAAGGACAAGCGCCTCGGCGAACTCGCCGGCATCGGCGACGCCCTCCAGCAGAAAATCACCGAGCTCGTCACCACCGGCAAGCTCAAGTACTACGAAGACCTCCGCGCTTCTCTCCCCGCCGGGCTCCTCGAATTGATGGACGTCCCCGCCCTCGGCCCCAAGAAAATCAAGGCCCTCTACGAGAAACTCAACGTCACCAGCATTGCCGAGCTCGAGGCCGCCTGCCAGGCCCGCAAGGTCCGCGATCTCCCCGGCTTCGGCGCCAAGTCCGAGGAGAAAATCCTCGCCGGCATTGCCCAGGGCCGCGACTACGCCCAGCTCACCCACTACGCCGACGCCTGGGCCCAGGCCGAGGAAATTAGGGAAGCCCTCCGCGAACACGAGGACGTCCTCCAGCTCAGCGTCGCCGGCAGCCTCCGCCGCGGCAAGGAAGTCGTCAAGGACCTCGACTTCGTCGCCTCCTCGCGCAACCCGCAGGAGCTCATGGACTACTTCGTCTCGCTCCCCTGGGTCAAGACCGTCACCAACCACGGCACGACGAAATCCAGCGTCCTCCTCAAGTCCGGCATCTCCGCCGACCTCCGCGTCGTCAGCGACAAGGAATTCCCCTACGCCCTCCACCACTTCACCGGCAGCAAGGAACACAACGTCGCCATGCGCCAGCGCGCCATTGCCCAGGGCAAAAAATTGAGCGAATGGGGCCTCTTCGAAACGCCCGCCGACAAGAAAGCCAAGCCGGACGACGACGGCAAACTCGTCCCCTGCCGCGATGAGCACGACATCTTCGCCGCCCTTGGTCTCCAATACATCCCGCCCGAGATCCGCGAAAACACCGGCGAGATCGAGGCCGCTGAGAAAAAGGAAATCCCCCGCCTCGTCGAGTGGACCCAACTCCGCGGCACCTTCCATTGCCACACCAACTGGAGCGACGGCAAGAACACGCTCGCCGAAATGGCCGGCGAGGCCCGCGAACTCGGCCTCGATTACCTCGGCATCGCCGACCACTCGAAATCCTCCTACCAGGCCAACGGCCTCAACGAGGAGCGTCTCCTCGAGCAGATCCAAATGATCGCCACCCTCAATTCGCAGATCGAGGATTTCCACGTCTTCGCCGGCAGCGAGGTCGACATCCTCAAGGACGGCCGTCTCGATTTCCCCGACGACATCATGGCCAAGCTCGACTACGTCGTCGCCTCCGTCCACAACGCCATGGCCGGGGACGAGGACGAAATGACCAGGCGCGTCATCAAGGCCATGGAAAACGAATACGTCACCATGCTCGGCCACGCCACGGGACGCCTCCTTCTCCAGCGCGAGCCCTACAAGATCAACCTCGAGAAAATCATCGACTGCGCCGCCCGCACCGGCACCTGGATCGAGCTCAATTGCAGCACCTACCGCATGGAACTCGACTGGCG
>Ga0068863_100004427_pt1 | contig 13853 bp, 16 predicted proteins | sample KBSSwiS62_FD_66596 | JGI IMG/M metagenome (GOLD analysis project Ga0068863, IMG submission 66596) | Switchgrass rhizosphere microbial communities from Kellogg Biological Station, Michigan, USA - KBS Switchgrass S6-2 | ecosystem: Host-associated > Plants > Roots > Rhizosphere > Soil ...
CGGGGACACTGACGCGAATGACGCGTCGCTCCAGAGCGGTCGGTTTGAGCGCCACCGAGCCGGCTCGTGCAGCGATGCCGTGAAGAAGCCGACTCCCCACCCGTCGGCGTTCAGCAGACCGTGGCGCTGACGGCGCGGGCGATAGGACTGAACGAGCAGTCCGTGCTCCGGCTCGAGCACGAGCGAACTCAGTGAGCGTGGGGCGCCCAACCAGGCTAGGTGGCGGCACATCGCTCACGCGTCCCATGCGAGCCGCAGCCCGGTGAAGATCTGGCGGCGGATCGGGTGATCCCAGTTCCGGAACGACGGCCGGACCACGGCCGACGACGCTGCCCACGACCCGCCACGCAGCACCTTGTAGTCGCCACCGAAGAACGGTTCGCTGTATTGGCGGTAGATCATCGGGACGAAGCCCGGCCACGGCTGGAAATCCGACGATGTCCATTCCCAGACGTCACCGATCATCTGCTCAGCCCCGTACGCGGAGGCGCTGCCGGGATACGCGCCGAGTGGCGCCGGACGCAACGCGCCACCATCGAGGTTGGCGCGCGAGGCCGTCGGCGCATCGGACCCCCAAGGCCACCGGCGACGCTTGCGCGTCTGCGGATCCCAGGCACACGCCTTCTCCCACTCGATCTCCGTGGGCAACCGCGCACCGGACCATGCCGCGAATGCCTCGGCCTCGAAGTAGTCGACGTGCTGTACCGGCTCATCGGGCGGTACCGCCTCCTGTACGCCGAAGCGGGTGCGGGTGTCATCGACGCTCCAGAACTTCGGACGGTCGATGTTCGCCTCGACACGATGCGCCCAGCCCCGTGGCGACCACCACCGAGGGTCACGGTAGCCACCGTCTGACATGAACTCGCGCCACTGCCGGTTACTCACGGGCAGACGACCGATCCAAAACGGTCCGACGTCGACACGGTGTGCCGGGCGTTCGTTGTCCAGCGAAGCCGGCTCTCCGGTGGCGTCGACACCGAGGACGAAATCACCGCCAGCGACGAATACGCGGTCGCCGGTGACGGCCCGGCCGAGCGGCAGCGGCTCGGCAAGTAGCACCGCGGCGCCTCGCCGGAGCTGCAGGGTGGCGAGCATCGTCTCGTCGTGCTGCTGCTCGTGCTGGACGACCATGGCTGCGGTGAACAGGTCGTCGTCGGCGGTGCGCTCGATAAGATCGAGCGTGCGACCCCGCACCTCGTAGCAGAACGCGCGAGCCTCCACGGGCGGCAGCAACGGCAGGGACGGCCGATCCGCTCGGGCATGTTTGAACGCGTCGTAGAGCGAATCGACGCCTGGCGCGAGCATGCCGGGCCGTGCCGGGTCACCGCCGCGTAGCAGCCAGAACTCCTCTTGCTGGCCGATGTGCGCGAGATCCCAGACCAGCGGACTCATCAGCGGGTCGTGCTGGGCGAGCAGCGTCGGCTCGTCCAGATTGGTCAGCGTCAGTGTGCGGTCACGGGCTTGCAGAAGCCCGCGAATGACATCGTCACGCATGTGCCAACTCCTCAAATGCCGCCCGCGGGCCGACCTGGGTGATGCGTTCGGCTAGATCGTCGCCTGGACACCGGCCGCGCTCGACGAGTTGCGCAAGGTCGGCGACGGCGGTAGCAAGTTCGGTGGGCGCGCGATCCACCGCGATCGCCATGCATCGGTGAGCGGCCTTAGCGATGACCGGGTGACGCAGGCCGTCACGGGCGGCTTCGTTCCAGAGTGCGGCGGCCGGCTCGGTCGCCTCGGCCGCGGCGTCGGCAGCGCGTGCGTCGTCCATCAACGTGACGGCGACAGCCGCCACCGCCGGCCACCACCGCGGTGGGCTCATGTCGAGATAGCGCAACTCCAGGTAGCCGCGGAGGCGCACCGGAGGAAACAGCGTGGTCAGGTGCGTGTCGAGGTCGGCTGTCGTGGGTGCCCGGCCATGCAATGCGGCCGCGCCGGAGACCCACGCGGAGAAGGGGACGGCGGAACGGACCGCGGCCGCGTCGGCACCGCGGCGAACAAGTACGACAGGTGCACGCATCGCGTAGCGCGCCCATTCTTCGGCCGGCTCGTCGGTGTCGGCCACCGCGCCACATTGGCGAGTGTCGAGGTCGCCCCAAGTGCGCTGCCGTGCGGAACGCCATCCGGTGTCGCGGCCGGCCAGCCAGGGCGAACAGGCTGAGATCGCGATCAAGGTCGGGCCGAGACGGTGGGCATGAGCCACCCGGGCGGCCCATGCTGCCCGTGGACCGGCCTGCACGTTCACCTGCAGGGCCGCTGTCGAGTTCATCATTGCCAGCCCAGGCAGGGTGCGGCCGGTCGCGACGAAGTGTTCCTCCATCGCCTGATACCTCGGATTCGGGTTGACGCGTCGAGCCGGGCGCAGCGGGTCTGCGCCGACATGAGCCAGCCCAAGTCGGTACGGCAGCAACCTCAGGCGAGCGCGCTGGACGTCGTCGCGCATCAGCGTCGCGGCCTGCGACACATCGGCTGCCGGGGGCCCGGAGAGCTCGATTTGGCCTCCGGGTTCGACGGTGACCGAGGACCTCGCGGCCGTGTCTCTCAGCGCGGGCAGCAGGCCGTCGATCCGGTGCCAGCCGACTCGGTCGGTCACGGCATCGAGGTCGACCAGATGCGTCTCGACCTCGAGACCAACGAGACCGAGGACGGAATCGGTGAGTGCGGACGACGCCACGCGGGCATACGCGGAGTCGGCCGTTAGCGGCTCGGTGAGCTCGCTGACGCTGCGCGGGACAGCCACAATGACCCCCTCCAGGTCCGGGCCGGCAGACCTAGTGCGTCTGCCGCGGGTCGGTGCGGGGGCGACGATGAACTGCCGTCCTCGTCGACCATTGTAATTCTGGGGTCTGACAAACCAGCCGTCTTGCCTGCTCAGGCGGGCTATGGCTAGACGCTGTCGCCCATTGCCTGACCATCCCACCCAGGCAGAACCGCGACCGTAACCGGCTATTTCGCCCCGGCCACCACTACGACGGGCGCCGTTGGGTAGAGGGATCGGCGGGCATGGCGAGCCTTGGTGACTGTGCCGCCCGGTCACCCGCAGACAGGCCACCAGCAGTCCTCGTGAGGTTTCGATCGCCACACCACCCCGATGACCTAGACCATGATCATCCAAGGCCACCGCTCGGTCACTCGCCCGCTGAGTCGCCAGTCGTCGTTTCGGGCATGCCAAGGGCGGATATGAAGGGCTCACGAACGCTGGAGTCGCAGTGGGCCCGCTCCAAAGCACTCTTGTCCGCGTCGGGGTCGAAACCAGCCGCATGGTCGGTTCCCTCTCCGCACGCGACCGGCATCGATCCGGCTCCGTCCCAGCTTGGGCCGGACGGAAAGGTGATGTCGATGACGACGCGGTTCCCGTTCAGCTCGATGGTCATGTACCGGTGCACGTCCCATAAGCCTTCCTCAGGCACCGCGGCCGCCGCGACCGGGCCGAATCTGCGGCCAGCGTCTTCGGGCATGCATCGATAGACGCGATGGACCAGCCGCGGTTCCGTATCCGGCCAGTGTTCGGCCAGGACGGCCGCCAGCAGCGCATGCTTTGTCGAGCAGGTGCCGCGCCACTCGGCGAGCGCCCCTTGCGCGCTCCGCACCACCGGACGCCCGTACGGCATCGACCGCACCGCCTCCACGACGTCCGCAACATCGGCGTCCTCCGAGAGGCCCGCCCGCGCTATCAGCGATTGCCACACGGGTCCATTGTCGACCTGCCACCAGATCGCAACGCGCCACCCGAGGGATGGGAGGCAGCCTGCGCCGGCCATGTTCGCCGCCGCATGGCATCCCGCACAACATGCGCGGGACGCGGCCGCCGTCGCGCACGCGCGACTACGCGGCCGAACAGGCGGCGACGCCAGACGGGCTGTTGATCGTCGATGGGACGGGCTTTTGAAAGGGGCGCGCCAAGTCCGCCGGTGTGCAGCGCCAAACTCCGGCATCGCCGGATGGACAGAGAACTGCCAGCTAGGCGTGTTTCGGTTTCTGGCTTATGCGTCTTGCCTGAGGCTGGCGTTGATCGACGGGGAGTTGTATCTGCGGCGTTATCCCGCGTCAGCGGCGGCTCGCCCGCACCGCGGAGTTTGACGAGAGATCGCTGAGTCGATCATGCCGCACTCGTTCCGCCCACTCGTACGCGACCCATCCAAGCCGTTGTTTGTGACTCCTCGCGGGCCTCGGCTCGGAACCGACTGACCCGAACCGCGGCGCACGGAAGTACAACGGAGGAAGGCGGAGACAACCGCACCAGTGACTCGTCCTAGCCCGCTGTGGCCCCTTGCGGCCTGCGACCGTGCCTCCATTGCGGTCGACGTCAAGGGGCCGGGGTGCGGAGTAGCGGCGCCTGAGCTGAGAGACGGGACCGCTACCCCGGGCGATGCGACAGGTGTTATCCGACGTTCGACGTTGCGTGCCGCGATCCGGACTGGGGCTTGGTCGAAGTCTCGGGCCGTGTCACGGTCGCCAGCCGAGATAGCGCCAGGGCGCCGACGAGCAGGCCGAAGTCGCGCAATGCGACATCGTAAAACGAGGCCGTGGTCAGCAGATTGATGATGATGCCGGCAAGCCACGCAGCCACGACCAGCGCACCCCACCGCGGACGAACCGCGACGAGAATGCCGGCCACGATCTCGATCACACCGACGGCGTACATCGCTTGCTGCGCGGTCCCGGGAACGATCTGGTTCACCCACGGCGCAAGGTAGTTCGGCCAGTGAGTGAGCAGATTGAAGAACTTGTCCAAGCCGAACGCGATCGGCGCGATGGTGAAGACACTCCGCAACAGCAGGAAAGCCTGCTGGGCCGGGTCACGGGTTAGGTCGGCGAACCGGGCGGGTTTGGTCGACGCAGGGGTGCGGGTGGCCATGATCGGATCCAATCTCTAAAAGACGCAAGACCGTGCGGTAGAAACTTATGGCCGCGAACCTTCTAAAGTCAACCATTACGTGTTTTACACTTGCCTCATGGCTATGAGATCGCGTTCCGAGCGCATCGCCTCGGTGGCTGTCCTCGACGATCCGACACGCCGGGCGATGTTCGATTTCGTCGCAGCGAGCGGTTCGGCAGTGACACGGGACGTGGCGGCGGAGGCGCTGCATCTCAGCCGGCGCGTCGCCGCGCTCCACCTCGACAAACTCGCCGATCATGGCTTGCTCACCGTGGAGTACCGCAGGCTGAACAACCGCACAGGCCCAGGGGCCGGTCGCCCAGCGAAGCTCTACCGGTGCTCCTCGGGCGAGGTGGCCGTGTCGGTGCCCGAGCGGCACTACGACCTCATCGGCGAACTGTTCGTCGCAGCGGTGGCTCAAACGATGGACACTGGGGCCGATATCGCCGCGACCCTCGATAAGACCGCGTACGACGCAGGTCATGCCATCGGAGCCGAGACCGGTGACGTTGCCAAAGCCCTGCAGCAATCCGGTTACCAGCCCACCGTTGCAGGAAATGGCGCCACTCTCACGCTGCGCAACTGCCCATTCCACCAACTGGCGCAGCGGCACACGGAACTCGTCTGCGGGCTCAACCTCCGACTGCTTGAAGGCATCGCCGCTGGAGCAGGTGACCTATCCCTCACCCCAGCCCTGGATCCGGCCCCGGGCCACTGCTGCGTGCGACTCAATCGCGCTTCTGAGCGTGACGCGACGAGGCAATAGCACCGCGGACGGTTGGACATGTCAATCCATCGCAAGACAGTACCAAATGCACTATATACGGCAGACGACGCATATAAGACCATAGCCGAACCCGGCCATGCGGGGTCAACTGGGGTATCAGGCCACCCGACCGAGCAGGTCGTGTCGGCGGCGACGGCTGAGCGCGTCAGCGGCGCGCCCGCCGGCAGTGGTGTGCGGGCGGGCACCATCCTGATCGCGTACGGCGCGGTGATGGCCGCCCTGTCAGCCGCCTATTACACGATCGACGCGGCGCATATCTATGTGTGGGCCGCAATCGGGGTGACCAGCGGAAGTGCCGTGGCAGTCGGCGTGATCCGCAACCGGCCCCGGTTGATCCTTCCCTGGCTGCTGCTGGCAGGCTCGCTGCTGGCGTTCAACGCCGGCGACACGACCTTCTTGGTTCTGACCGATGTCCTGGGCCGGCACGATCCGGTCCCATCCATGGCCGACGCGTTCTACCTGGGCGCCTTCTACCCGATGGCGACCATTGGGTTGCTGGGCCTTGTCTGGTCGGGTAGGGCCAACCGGGACCGGGGCGCCCTGATCGACGCGCTCACCCTCAGCGTCGGCATCGGGCTGCTGTTCTGGCTCATCCTGATCAACCCGTATTTGCAAGACCCTGCCCTCAGCGTCTCTGCCAAAGCGCTCTCGATCGCCTACCCGACCTATGACGTGCTGCTGCTGGCCATCGCGGCTCGGCTGTTGACCGCGCTGCGGTGGACCCCGTCGGCAGCGCTGCTGGGCATCGGCGGCGTCAGCCTGCTGGTCGGCGACATCACCTACGGCGTGCTTCAGCTGCGCGGCACCTGGCTCACCGGCACCCCGCTCGACCTGCTGTGGACCGTCTTTTACATCGCCTGGGGCGCGGCCGCGCTACATCCGTCGATGGCCCGGCTGACCGAGCCGAGGCTGTCGCGTGGGGCCGAACTGAGCTCGCGCCGCCTGCTGGCGATGGTCTTCTCGACGTTGATCGCTCCCGCGGTCCTGCTCATCGCGGTGCTGCCCGGCCTCGTAGACAACGCACGGGTCATCGTGATCGCCGCGGCGGTGATGTTCGTCCTCGTGCTGTTGCGGCTCGTCGACGTGGTGACCATGCACCGCCAGGCGCTGGATCGCGACCGCAGACTACGGGAGGCCGGCGACGCACTCGCCGCCGCCGCCGAGCCGTCTGAAGTCGAGACGGCGGTACGCCGCGCCGTGGCCAAACTCCTGCCACCTCACACGCCGCACAACGTGCTGCTGGACACCATCAACCCGCCGCTGACGACCGACTCGCGGATGGTTTACGTTCGTGAACTGCCGCCCGAGGCCGCCGCCCGCATGGGCCACTTCGAACTCGCGCTGCGCTACCCGCTGACGCTCGTGGACCAGACCACCGTGGTGCGGCGGCTCGGCAAGCTGCTGGTCGCCACCGAGGAGCCGAAACTGGTCACCCTGGACGCCCCGCTGGGCGTGCTCGCCGCCCAGGCTGCACTGGCCTTGCAGCGCATCACCCTCGCCGACGAGATCAACCAGCGACGCAGCGAGGAGTACTTCCGGACGCTCGTGCAAAACAGCTCCGACGTCATCCTCATCCTCGACGACGACCGCATCCGATACGCGAGCCCGTCGGCGGCCACCATCATGCACCTCGACAACCTCACCGGCACGGCGCTATCCGATCTGGTGCACCCCGACGACCGGCGGCTGGTGTCCGACGTGCTCACCTTCGTCCGGGGACGCCACCAGCCAACCGAGGGCGGGGACTGGCGCGTGGCCCGCCACGACGGCAGCACCGTTCGGTTCGAGCCGTCCTGCCTGGACCTGCGCGACGACCCGACCGTGCGGGGGCTGGTGCTGACCCTCCGCGATGTGACCGAGCCGCGCCGGCTCGAACAAGAATTAGCCCACCAGGCGTTCCATGACTCGCTTACCGGCCTGGCCAACCGCTTGCTGTTCCAATCCAAAGTCGAACGCGCGGTCCTGCGCGTCCAGGACGGCCCCCAAATCATCGGCGTCCTCTTCATCGACCTCGACGACTTCAAACTGGTTAACGACACGATGGGACACGAAGCTGGCGACGACCTCCTCAACGCCGTCGGGCAGCGGCTGACACAGACAATCCGGCCCAGTGACACGGCCGCGCGGCTGGGCGGCGACGAGTTCGCGGTACTTGTCGAAGACGCACGCGCCGCGAAGGACGTGGAGGCGGTGGCAGGGCGGGTGGTGACGACGCTGGCCGAGCCCTTCCTCATCGGCGGCAGCCTTGTCAACGGGGCCGCCAGTGTCGGCGTTGCCACCACGATCGAGGCCACCGACGCCAAAGAACTGATGCGCCAAGCCGACCTCGCGCTCTACGCCGCCAAGGGCGGCGGCAAGAACCGCTGGCGGCGATACGAGCACACGCTGCACGCGCATATGACGCCGCGTATGGCGACCCGCGCAACACTCGACTAGTCGCAGAACTGCTGGCGGCTGTGTTGCGTTAAGCGATCGTCACCAGTTGACGCAACCGCTCAGGTTTCTGTTGGAGTGCAGCTAGCGCCGAGCGTCCCGCCGCGGGTCGTTGTGTTCACGTCGTCGGCCGGTCGCGGTCGAGGGCTGGTCCGGGATGCGGGCGCAGCGGCGGCTGCGGCTGTGAACGCAACTGCCGTGCATTCCGTCAGGCCGGTGACTCGGTCGTGAGCAGGTAGTCGTCGAGGTCCAAGGAGGCACCGATGAAGGAAGGTCACCGCGACAGCGACATTCTGAAACCGAAAAGCACGTACCGCGTATACCATTCGGGTTCTGGGCCATCCGAGTCTTATGTGGCGAGTTCGCTCTACCTGCTGGCCCCTGATGTCGGCGACCAGCTCGAAGTCCCTGTCCACGTGCAACACGATCAGGCCGGAGAGCTCGGCGGTAGCCGCGATGATCAGGCCCGGGATCGATGGCGCACGGTGTTGTACTAACGTCAAGGTTCGCCTCACGAGGTTGATCTTGCGCGTTGAGCCGGGTGATGATCAGGAGCGTCGCTGGTCTCGGTGGCCTCGGATTTGCGTAGCGAGGAGCTCCATGGTGAGCGGCAAGATTCGAGATGAGCTTCGCGAGGAGATGCGTGAACTCTCGGAGGGCCTTGCAGGTCTTCTGCACATCGGACCAGATGACGGTCACATCGGTCGTGTCCTGAGAATGACTCCCGTTGCCGGACCTGTCGTCTTGGGGTCCTCGACCTCAGACAACGCCTTTGACGTCGGTTGGGTATGGCGCGACCAGGCTGGTCAATTGTGGGGGATCTGCATCCCCGACAAAGATCACGTAGATCTCGAGATCACCCTGATGGAACACATTCGGCCGGACACAATCGACATAGGCGGGATCCTATGGTTGACCACGTCTCGCTACCGGGACGAGGTGAGCTACCTCGAACGCTTTGAGCCTGTGATTCGGGCTCTGCGCAGCCGTGTGTAGGTCCACCACCGGGTCCTTTTCTTATCTCGCGGGTGTGGGTCAAGCACAATCCATCAGCCGCGACGACTCCGGCGTTCATGCGCCGACGTGATGGAGCGGAGCAGGACTACTTGGCCGCGTTGCTCGAGGTCGGCTACATCGACGGCGGGCTTTCCCTCGCAGACATGTGGAAAGCGGACGCGGAGATTCGGCTGGCGCTGCGCTGGCTCGAACAGGCGCTCGACGGCGTGTTGATCTGACCAGCGGATCGGCGATAGTACTAGTGCTTGAGCCTCGTGCGGCGCTGACGGCGGTTACCGTTGCGTTATGGGAGAGCCCATCGACGGGCAGCGGCGAGCACGACCGTCGTATCGCCGAAGATATCGAGCGTGACCCGGGTGCGGTGGAAGAGAACCCCGAACTGGATCTGTGGACGAAGCCTGGGCACGACGGCGTTATCGGCGCGTCAGATAGCGACCCCGACCGCGAAGATCTGCGCGCGCAGATCGGTCAGTATGTGTCGCTCGTGACGTTCCCGGCCGACGCTAGCGGCCTCGCCGCCGCTGCCGAGAAGGCGTACGCCCCTGACGACGTCGTGGCCAGCTTGAGACGACTCGATCCGGACGCTCGGTTTAGCAGCCCAGAAGAACTGTGGGATGCACTCGGCTTAAGTTCCGGCCCTCGCTTCTGACTCGCGAGGACGGCCTTTTCTATGCGTCAGTGCCGGTTGGTCGGCCGACTGGTTGACGTGGGCGGCGACGGCATCCCAGTGCAGGTTGTGCACTGCGGTGGCGAGGCGGGTCATCGTTGTCCTTCGTGGACCGCAGGGTTGGGCCAAGACGCTCGCGTTCCGGGTCGTACCGAGCCGGTTCCCCGCCGGCGTGGATGACCTGATGGGGGAGATCGCGGCGCCAACCCCACCTGCACGCTTCAATCGTCTCAGACGTTGAAGCCGGGCGCTCCTGGCACACCCACCGCGACCCTGCCCTGCTAAATCCATCCGTCCTGGTGAGAGCGACGTAGCGTTTCGAATGTTTCGGTGTGGGCCTGGGTGCGCGCGTCGCTCATGATCGATGCGGCATGATGACCGGCCGTGCTGCTGCGACTGGTCTACCTGCGAGGGCCGCCAGCGACTGGCGAATGCGTCAAATCGAGTCCGCCACAGGCCGGTCAATGATCATCTCAGGGTTCTCGTGAGTCGCCGCGACCGCAGGGCAGGGCCGGTAGCGTTGAGCCATGACGGTTCTTCCGCTGGCGCTGGTCTGGCAGCGCACCGACACGATCGGTGGCGAGTTCGTACTGCTCGATGATCGCGACGGTCTCACTGCGCAAGGACTCTCATTCACTGCCGCGCCCGTCAAGTACTCCGTCCGATACGAACTGGCCACAGACCCGGCGTGGGTCAGCACGCACCTGGACCTCACCACGGAGGGCGAAGGCTGGCGACGCTCTGTCCGGATGGATCGAACCGGAGGCCGCTGGCGAGTTACGACCTCCGAGAGCGGCAATCTCAACACGGCGGTACCGGCGGCACCGCTGGCCGGCATCGAAGACCCGGACCGGTTGGCCGAGGCCTACGACGTGGCTGTCTACGACTCGCCATTGACCTGCACATTGCCGATCCGGCGACTCAACCTCCTCGCCCAGACGCCTGGAACCGCGCACACGATCCTTTCGGCCTGGGTGGTCCTGCCGAGCCTTGCCGTGCTGCCGGTGGAAAATAGCTATACGGTGCTCGACGAGCGCAGCATCCGGTTCACATCCGCGACGTCTCGGGCCGACGTGACCGTCGACGGCAGTGGTTTCGTGACCAACTACCCTGGAATGGCCACCCGGTAGAACCGCAGCCGCCCACCACTGCGCAGCCATGGCAAGCTGCCCTGGGCCGACCTCGGCGTCGACGTGGTGATCGAGTCCATGCACTTCTTCACCGACCGTGAGAGTCCGCGTAGCGTCGAGAACATGGCCGGATCAGACGCTGGTGCGCGCGATAGCGGACGGGCACATGTCGATGCGCGGCTGGTTCGGGATCGAGCTGACACGCTTGCGCTGATCGCCACGTTGTCAGCGACGGTCGGGGAGATCATCGACGCGGCCACGCACGTCGCCGTCGATGATGAGCACGATCCAGAAGGCCAGACGCTCGCGTTCGAGCGGGCACAGGCTTCGGCGCTGCTGGACGAGGCACGCACGCGGCTGGCCGAGATCGAAGCCGCGCGCGACCGCCTCAAGACCGGGACGTACGGGGTCTGCGAGCAATGTGGGCAGGCGATCGTCGCGGAGCGGCTTGAGGTGCGGCCCACCGCCCGAACCTGTGTCGGTTGCGCGTGAACTTGGCGATGAGAGCAGAGTGGGAGCAGCAGGCCGGTCTGAACTGCGAGCAACGGTGCTGAACTGCTCCCAACTACCGGCAACGGCATCACGTGACCTGGGGCTGATTGGTTTGGGCTGGTCGGGGGAGTGGGTGGACGATGCAACGGCGCCAACGCACCGCCAACACGATCACCTCGGCCGGAAACCGGAAACGGGCGAAAGCCGGCCGCGATGGAAGCGACGGCCGAGGCCGCGGAGACAACGTCACCGGCTGATCCTGCCGGAATCCGCTGACGATCGGTTAACGCAACACCGCCTCCTCAGCTAAGGATGCGCACCGGGAGAGATTGGAGAACCTTGTCTCCATCCTCGCGGGCCGCTCGAGGGAATTGAATGCGCAGCGCCTTGTCGCGTCCCTCGATCATCAGATGGACGATTGTCGCAACGCCGCGCTTCGGCTCGGTGACCCCGCCGATGCGTTGGAACGGAATCGCGAAGTTGACCGTCTTAGTAGGACCACCTGTGAATGCCGACGCGTCAAGTATGAGCAGGCGATGGTCCGTCACGACAAGGTATGACGGGCGCGGCTTGGTGCGTACTGACAACAGACCGGCTGTCAGAACCGCGGTTGCAGCGGCCTGAGCAAACTGTTTGCCAAGCGAGACATTGCCAATGTTTGCGTAGGACGCTGCGACAACGCTCTCACCTGGCGCCTTCTCGGCAATGATGTCGCAAATCTTCTGGTAACGCTTCGGTTTCACTGAGTCGGCCAATCGTTGGAGGGGACAAAGAACATCGGCCACAGCAAGCCGATGGCGCTTGATCAAAACACATGACGGGGGACGCGACAAGTTGTAGCGGACGGGACTGTTGCAGGTAAGCGGCGCTGTTGCATCCGTTGATTGTGGATCGGCAGGATGGGGCGGTAAGGCTTTCGACTCGCCGACGTCGGGCACCAGTTTCGTGGTCGGCGTGCTGCCGGTTCCCAGCCGAGTCATCACGGTGGCGGTGCGCTGGTATCTGCGGTATGGCCTGTCGTACCGAGACATCGACGAGCTGCTGGCCGAGCGCGGCATCGAGGTCGACCACGTCACGTTGGCGCATACTTAGTCCATGGAAGGCCACGCATCGTTTCTCGCCGATCCACCGCCGAGTCCGGAGGTGACTGCCGCGTACGAGGCTGATCTCACCACGGACCGATACGTAAACAATCACACTCGGGTCTGGTGCTGGCGTCCAGACGTAATGACGTCGTTCCAGGCGCTGCGCGGGGATTTCCTCGCTCGATCGGGTCTGACGGACCGCGAAGCCGCCGTGATGGTAGTCGCCACCGCAGCCGCCCGAGGCGACGCCTACTGTTCTTTGGCCTGGGGCTCGACACTGACCGACCTCAGTGACGAGGCGACTGCCGCGGGCGTGCTGCGAGGCTTCGACGATGGGTTGTCCGAACGGGAGGCCGCGCTGGCAGCCTGGTCTCGTCAGGTCGTTCAGGATCCGAACGCCACGACGAACACCGATGTCGACCGCCTCCGCGACGTGGGTCTCAACGACCTGGAAATCTTCGAGGCTACGACCTTCATCGCCTTTCGGCTCGCGTTTTCCACGGTCAACGACGCGCTCGGAGCGCGGCCGGATCATCAGCTCGCTGAAAAGACACCCCCGCTCGTCCGCGAGGCAGTTGATTTCGGCCGGCCGGTATAGCGTTGCGCGTCGTCGACGGCCGCCTGGAGGCTTAGGTCGTGAGCGTCTACCTTCACTCAACCAGAGTTGGTGGGTGCACCGGTGGTTGCGTTCCTGTCCCGGGGTGCGAGGTCGGGGTGGGCTTCGTGCAGTACCAGAAGCTCAGCCCGTCGGGCGTGACGTCGAGGTGGTGGAAGATCCAGCCTGCGGCGGCGGGTCGACCACCGGAGGCAGCGGGTGACCGAACGGGTCCGTCCCACCAATGACCGGGCCCCCGGTTCCGCCGTGGCCGCCGTGCACATTCTCCATCTGCTCCTCCGCCCGTCGTGGGCGATCCGGCCGATTGCGGGTCACCCAGCCGCGAAACCGGCTCCACTGAGTATTGAAAGGAACTCCAGTTCACAATCGTCGACACGCGTGGGGCTCTGCCCCAGAGCCAGCCCCAGAGTCAGCCAATTGACTCTGGGACGTGGAACTCCACCAGCTCAGGCTCTCGCGGTCGAGGGACCGGGAATCACCGGAAGCCGCGACAGTCCTCTCAGGACAAGGCCGTCGCCGCGATCCCAATGCAGGTCCTCGACAGGCACCGCGAGGCGCAGGTGTGGGAAGCGACCAAGCAGCGACGTAAACGCGATCTGTGCCTCCAGCCGGGCCAGCGGAGCACCGAGGCAGAAGTGGACACCGTGACCGAATGCCAGGTGCCGCTGGTTTCGGCCGAGGTCGAGGTCACTGGGATCGGGCCAATGCCCCGGATCCCGGTCCGCGGCCGCCAGCGAGATGATGATCTGA
>Ga0068863_100004428_pt1 | contig 13852 bp, 14 predicted proteins | sample KBSSwiS62_FD_66596 | JGI IMG/M metagenome (GOLD analysis project Ga0068863, IMG submission 66596) | Switchgrass rhizosphere microbial communities from Kellogg Biological Station, Michigan, USA - KBS Switchgrass S6-2 | ecosystem: Host-associated > Plants > Roots > Rhizosphere > Soil ...
TCAGCTCTTGGCGTTAGGCTGGAATCCGGCTAGTTCTAGCCCCTTGGCAACCTCTGGATTTTTCGCGAATTGCTCCCAAACAAAGCTGCTTCGCGCGTTTTCCGCCATGATGATGGTGATCCCCGCATCGATGCCCAATGCGTCCGGGCTGCTCCAGTTGTTCAGCGGATTAAACGCATCCACGTAGCCGTATTTCTTCCATACCCGCTTGCCGAATTTCTCCCGGATATTCTGCAGCACGCTCACGCACTCTCTGGGCAGGAACACCAGGGATCCCGCCGCGGCGCACGGCACAATGCTTCCATCTATCCGTCCCATCGCCGGCGGCCCGCCCCAAATCGCATAGCCGTGCTCTGAATCCGAAGCGCTGATTCCCCACAAATTCTCCGAGTAGTCGGAAAACCGCTCCGCCAGTTCCAGGCACCACAACTTGTGGATTTTCGATGCCACAATCGAGTTCGCAAAATAGTCGCCGTATTTGTCATGGACCCCGCGAAAGTTGAACCACGCGTGTGAATACTGGTGCGCAAATATCGGCGCATGCGCTCCGATGTAGGCGATCTGGTTGAATTCGAATTGCGGCCGTTGCCAGCTGTTCCAGGCCGTGGGCGGCAGCGGGTGCGTACGCGACGCCATCCCCAGCAGGTACATCATCATCAGTTCGCTGTAGCTGTCCCATCGCGCGCGCAAAAATCCCTGCTCCGGCATCCACCCCATCGCCAGCGACTGCCCACCGTGCAACATCCAGTTCCAGTCCGCTCGTTCGTAAAGCTCCGTCGCCAGCTGCTGAATCTCTTTGTCGTCGAAAAAGCCCTTGCAGGTAAGTGCACCGCACAAAAAAAGGCAGGTATCCACCGGCGACACTTCGGAATTCAGAATCCGCTGCCCGGTTTCCCCATTCACAAAGTGGTACAGAAATCCGTGTTGATGCTGCACGCCCTTCAAGGCAAAACTCAGCGTGGCCTTCACTCGATCGCGTATCGCACCGTCCTCTTCATAACCCCGCTGCGCCGCGATGCATAACGCCGTGAGCCCGAACCCCGTCGCCGCTACGCTCGACGCGTTCCTTAAACTGCCCCCGTCGGCTGCTCCCCGGTCCTCCACTTGCCCCGTCTTCGGGTTAGCCTGCTCCCAAAAATAGAGAAAGGTAGCCTGCTGCATCTCGTCCAGGAACGTGTCCTCGTCCGGCGTAAACCGATAAAGGGACGGGTCAAATGAAAACAGCCGCGCCGGCAGCCCCGGCGTCGTTTCCCGCGGTTCAATTTGTACAGGATTTTGTGCTTCCTGGAGGTTTACCGTCCCGGGAATGCCCAGCCGGGCCGCCGCCCCCAGCAGGCCTGCCTTCTTGAGCCACTCCCGCCGGTTGAGACTACCCCGGTTCACCGCGTAAACCCTGTCTTTCGCCCGCAGGCTCTGGCCAGCGCCTCTTGCATGAAGTTTCGGCCCTTCGTCGCTTAATCTGTTCCGCGGATCCTTCCGCCTTGTCGCTTCATGCCCTACTAAATCGGTTTACCCTGTCGCTCCCGGCCGCTCCGTGCCTGCCTGAAACTTCCTGTGAGGGGGATTCGCCTGCAGGATCTGGTGCCGGCGGGGGGAATCGAACCCACGGCCTAGGGATTATGAGACCCTCGCTCTACCACTGAGCTACGCCGGCTAAAGCAGCCTTTTATCCTACGGACAGCCGTCTACCCCCGTCAAGTTTACGTCCTGCGCCAAGTTCTCTTCAACCTTCGCCGGAACCGCTCCATTTTGCGATTCGGCACACCCGAAAACCTTTCTGGACGCCGCGCCTCCCTCGAGAGCACTCTCCAATTACCGTCTCGCTCTCGGCAAGCCTCGATACCTAAGCATCGAGGAGACGTCCATGGTCAGTCCCGCGCGAGAGTATTCGCTTGAGCAGCACCTGTTGGAGCGCTTGAAGTTCAGTGGCATGCAGAAAGAGAAGCTGACCGACCTGGTCAACATCGTCACCGCCTCAAAATAAGTACAGCATCGTTCCATGTGCCGTCGCTGTGCAGGGTGAACCTGTTGCCAACACCCTGACCGCACGCGATTTAATGGATACGCTGCTGCTGGATAGGCCTAGCTTGGCCAGCGTGCTGGTCGTCCCCACGGCCGGCAATTCGAACTGAAGGTTACCCTTGGCGAATAAAGGCTCGCGCCTAACCGCGCCAACAGCCGCCAGCGCCGCTAGTTCAAAAGGTATTGCTTCAGAAATTCCACCGTCGCGTAAAACTGAAAATCCTGGTTCACCTTCTTTCGGTAGCCGTGGCCCTCATCCGTTGCCATCAAGTACCACACCGGCGTGCCCTCCTTTTTTAGTGCCGCCACAATTTGTACACTCTCGCCGACCGGCACTCGCGGGTCATTTTTCCCGGCCACCACCAGCATCGGCTTCTTGATCTGGTCCACATGATTCATGGGCGCAATTTTTTCCAGAAACTCGCGCATCTTCGCATCGCGCTCGTCACCATATTCCACGCGCCGCAAGTCGCGCCGGTAAGCTTCTGTATGCTCCAGAAAGGTCACCAGGTTTGACATGCCGACAATGTCCACCGAACACTTGATCCGGTCGCTGTAAAAAGTCGAAATGGCCAGCGTCATGTGCCCGCCGTAGCTGCCGCCTGTTACGCAGATGCGGCTCGCATCCAGGTCGCTCTGCGTCCCAATCCAATCGAACAGCGCGTTGATGTCTTTGTACGTGTCTTCGCGCTTGAACCCGTTGTCCAGCAGCGAAAACGTCTTTCCGTACCCCGTAGATCCCCGCACGTTGGGATAAATCAGCGCAATGCCCAGCTCATTCAGGTAATAATTCCCACGGCCCAGGAACACCGGCTGCGATTGCCCCTCAGGTCCGCCGTGGATTACCAGCAACACGGGCCGCTTGCCGGGAAACTTTGTCGCCGGCGGCCGGTACAAAAATCCCGAAATCTCTTTGCCATCGAAACTTTTCCATTTCACCAGCTCCGCTTCCGGAAAAGCGTCCGTCTTCACTGCTGTTTCGCTGTTCGTCCAGCGCGCTAAATTGCCGTTCGGCACATCAATCGAATAAACGTCGCCCGGCCCGCGCGCATTCACGATAGAAAAACCCAGTTCGCGGCTGTCATGCTGCCAGCGAAGCGCTCCGATCACTCCCGCCGGGAGTTTCGGCAACGACGCATCACTTTCGCTGCCCGCGCTGCGCAGGTGCAGCACGCTTACGCCGGCCTCATTGGTCACAAAGGCCATTCGCCGCCCGTCATGCGAAAGACTGAATCCCTCTACGTCCCATGGGATCTTTGTTGTCAAGTACTTCGGCTGCTTCGTCGCCAAATCGAGATAGGCCAGCCGCTGAAACTCCGACTCCTTGTCCGTCGTGACATAAATTCCTTTGCCGTCCTTGCTGAATTCTCCCTCCCCATAAAAAACCTTCTCTTTCGCATCTCGCGGCGTAAATGCCGACTTCTCCCCTGTGCTCGAGTCCACCAGCCATAAATACGATTCATTGATGGACAATTCTTCCTTTAGCAGAATTTTCTTGTCGTCCGGCGACCAATCAAGCGGCTCCCACCCTCCGCCTTCCAATTTCGTCAGTAGATGATCCGACTTGGGGTCCGCCGGATTCATCACCCACAAATCCGTATCCTTCCCCGTGCGCCGCGTGGACATGTACGCGATCTCGTCGCCCTTGCTGGACCACGGCCCTATCAAATTGCGCGCTTTGCCGTCCGTCAGCAGCGTCACCTCGCCCGTTTTCAGATCGTAGCGATAGAGCTGATACCACTCCCCTCCGCCGATATCCTTCATGAAAACAATGTAATCCCCGCCGTTCGGATGAAAGCGACCGTTGGTCACCGCGTCCGGGAAAAACGTCAGCTGTCGCCGCGCACCTCCCGGCATCGACACCAGATGCAGCTGCGGCGTGTCTCCAAACCGCGTGGCGATCAGCATTTCGCGCTTCGTCGGATTCCAGTCCGCCAAACCCGCGCTGCGGTACGCCCCATAGCGTCCGGCCGCCTCCGCCACTGCAGCGGAAATTTTCGGCACTCCCTCCCCCACTATGCTTTCCGGCGGCGCGATCGTCGCCTCCTGCGCCACCACCGCCGCTCCCACCAGCAACACTGCCGCGCATGCCATCATCCATTTCTTGTTCATCGTCCCCGTGCTCCTTTGCTGGGCGAGCTTTCTCTTATACCCGAAACAATTGGACACGCAAGCGAATTGACCCGTCTCCCCCTCCGCAGGCCGCGTGCTAAACTTCCGCTGCTTTCATTTCGGCCCATGTTCCGCAAAATTCTCATCGCCAATCGCGGCGAAATCGCCGTGCGCATCCTGCGCGCCTGCCGCGAACTCGGTATCCGCTCGGCTGCCGTTTTCAGTGAGGTGGACCGCAATTCGCTCCACGTGCGCCTTGCCGACGAAGCTTACCCCATCGGCCCGGCGCCTTCCCGCGAAAGCTATCTCCGCATTGACAAGATTATGGACGTCGCCCGCCGCGCTGGGTGCGATGCTATCCACCCTGGCTATGGATTCCTTGCCGAAAACGCTGCGCTCCCGCGCGCCTGCTCCGACGCCGGCGTCACCTTCATCGGCCCCTCCGCCGAAGCCATGGATGCCCTTGGCGCAAAAACCGCCGGCCGTCAACTCGCCCGCCGCGCCGAAGTTCCCACCGTCCCCGGGACCAACGATTGCATCGACGATCCACGAGCTGCTCAGGAACTCGCGCGCAACATGGGCTACCCGGTGTTGCTCAAAGCAGTTGCCGGAGGGGGCGGCAAAGGCATGCGCCTGGTCAACACCGACTCCGAATTCTCCGGGGCCTTTCGCGACGCTTCCTCCGAGGCCCTCAACGCTTTCGGCAACGCCAGTGTGTATCTGGAAAAATATCTCGAGCAGCCGCGCCACATCGAAATCCAGATTCTCGCCGACGCCCACGGTCGTGTCGTCTCGCTTGGCGAACGTGAATGCTCCGTGCAGCGCCGCCACCAAAAAGTCGTCGAAGAAGCTCCCTCGCCCATCATGACGCCGGAGCTCCGCAAGCGCATGGGCGACGCCGCAGTTCGCCTGGCGCGCGCCGGCGGCTACACCAATGCCGGCACCGTCGAATTCCTGGTAGACTCCCACTACAATTTTTATTTTCTGGAAGTGAACACCCGCCTGCAGGTCGAACATCCCGTCACCGAACAGGTCACTGGCCTCGATCTCGTCAAGCTGCAGATCGCCATCGCCGCTGGCCATCGTCTGCCCTTCGCCTGGGAAACCATCACCCCGCGCGGCCACGCCATGGAAGTCCGGCTCTACGCCGAGGATCCCGAAAACAATTTTTTCCCTTCACCTGGAAAAATTCTTTCCCGCCACGCGCCCAGCGGCCCAGGCATTCGCGTCGACGAAGGTGTCTACGAAGGCTGGACCGTCCCGATGGACTACGACCCACTGCTCAGCAAACTCATCGCCTGGGGCAACAGCCGCGAAGAAACCATCTCTCGCCTTCGCCGCGCTCTGGAGGAATATTCCATTACCGGCATCAAGACAAACGCCGCGTTGTTCCGCCGCATCCTCGCCGAGCCGGATTTTCTCCGCGCTGAACTTCACACCATGTGGCTCGATGAAGTGTTGCGCCGCCCGCATCCCACCGCGCACAGTGACGTCAACGGCGTGGATGCAGCCGCCATCGCAGCCGCCCTGTGGCAAGCCACACGCAATGGCTCCGCGACTCCCGCTTCTGTCGAATCAGCCGCGCCGGAATCCGCCTGGAAGCGCGAAGGCCGTCGCCAGCAACAGGAGCGCCTGCCGTGAAGTACGAAGTGCTGCTCGCTGGAAGGACCCGAGTCGTCGAATTCACTGAACAAAATGGCGCTTGGAAAATCTCTCTGGATGGAAACGCGCTCGATGCCAATGCCGTCGAAGTCGCTCCCAATATCTTCAGCGTGCTGCTGAACGGCGACTCGCATCAAATCCGCATTGCACCCCGTCCCGACGGCACACTCACCCTTCACACTGGCCTTGCCGAGTATCACGCCGAAGTGACCGACCCTCGCTCCTGGCGCGGTCGCCGTCATGGCGCCGTCGAAGCCGAAGGCCGCCAGCAAATCACCGCACCCATGCCCGGTAAAGTGGTTCGCCTGCTCGTCAAGCAAGGCGACCTCGTCGAAGCCGGTCAGGGCCTGCTCGTCGTCGAAGCCATGAAAATGCAAAATGAAATTCGCTCGCCCAAAAGCGGAAAGATCGAAAAACTCTTCGCCAAAGAAGGCCAGCCCGTCAACGCCGGCGAAGTCCTCCTTTGGGTCGAGTAGGACACACAGCACGCACTTCGGTGGCGGGTCTTTAGACCCGTGCTTTTTCTCTGTGATTTTTCAGGAAAATTTCTCAGGACTTAATTCTGTGGCGTAGCCGTCTTCCCCGGCAGCGTGCTCTTCCCCGCCGCAGGCAACTTCCCATTCGATTCCAGCACCTGTCGCGCCAGATAATTCTTTACCCCCGCTTCATCTCGCGCTACGGCGAGGTAAGCCGCACGCAACAGCTGCTCCTTGCGGTTCCGCAGCGTATCCCGGATCGACTGCTGCACCTGTGGATCGGCAATCCCTCGTTGTCCCGCCGATTCCCGTGTCACCAGCTTCAAAATCCGTATGCTGTCCTTCAGCACGATCGGCTGGCTCACCTGCCCCGGCTTCATACCAATAACCATCTTTTTCAGCGCCGGGTCCGACTGATTCAGTGCCGACTCTGGCACATAACCCAGATCGCCGCCGGTCACTGCGGTGTTCATGTCCTCGGAATAATCCATCGCCAGTTGCGCGAAGTCCGCGCCGCTGTTCAGCCGGTCCATCAGCATCTTCACTTTGCGTTCGGCTTCGGCCTGATTGGTCGCATCGTCGTTTTTTCGGTTCCGCACCTGCATTTCCTTGCGCGGCGTCACCACGATTTGTGCGATGCGAAATTGCGGCTCGGCCACGTTGAACTGCGCCTTGTTCGAGTTGTAGAAATCCGCGATGTCCTGATCCGTGATTGCCACCTTGGCCACCACTTCGCGGTTGATCAGTTTTTGAATCGAAAGCTCTCGCCGCACCGTGTTCTTCAAATCCTCTACGGTCACGCCGCGTTCTTTTAGTTGCCGTTGAAATTCGTCTTCAGTGTACGGGCTCTTCAGCTCGGTGAACTTGTCTTCCACTTCGCCGTCGCTGGCCTCCAGGTTCAGTTTTTTCGCGCGTTCCAGCAAGATCTCGTTGTTGATCAGCTCATCGATTACGTTGAGTTTCAGCGAAAGCGCCTCTTCCTGCGAAGGCTCCTGCCCTTCCGGACTGATTCGGGTCCGGTAATACTTTTCCACTTCGTCGCGCTTGATCTCTTTCCCATTCACCACTGCCCACACGTCGGCCGAAGGCGCTGTCGTGCTCTTGCAGCCCGTCAGCAACGCGCACAGCACCGCCAAAGGCAGCAATCCCGCGCGAAAGCGTCCCGAAGCGCCATAGTAACCGCGCAACTTCGTCTTTACGGACTTGCCCTCGGAAAGGGAGTTCAGACAAGACTTGTTCAATGGATTCCCGCTTAAGCGGCTTTTTTGACTTTGCCAGCGCGGATGCACGCCGTGCACACGCGTACGCGCTTGCGGGCGCCCGCTACCAACGCGCGCACCGACCGCAAATTCGGATTCCAGCGGCGACGCCGCGTGTTGTTGGCGTGGCTCACGACGTTTCCGTAGCTCGGCCCTTTGCCGCAGTATTCACACTTCAGTGCCATAACGGTTCTACTTCCCATCTAATTGGAATTGCAGACCATTCAGTGTACCAGACCTGCGGCGGCCCTCAAAGCATTACCCCGCATTCCTCGCAGCTTATTCTGCGAACGTACGCTCAAGTTTCGCGCTTAAAGATGCAGCCGGCTTTCTCAACCGAACAGCGGAATCTGCGCCTCTACCAGCGTCCCTGGCTCACTCCGCGTTACCATCAGCTCTCCGCCAAACTGCCGGATCCGCTCTCTCATCCCCGTTATTCCGACTCCCAGTCTGTTCGTCAACTGTAACCCTGCAACTTCGGCCGGCAGCCCCTGGCCATAATCCCGAACCCGCACCACCACCAAGTCCGCCTGCTTGTCGAGCTCTACTCGCGCGCTTTCTGTCTTCGCATGCCGCACTACGTTCGTCAGCGCTTCCTGAATCACCCGGAATATCGCGGTTTCAATTTCTCCACTAAGCCGCGGAAAATCCTGTGGTCGGATCGTCAGGACAATTTGGATCCCGCTCCTTTTTGTCACGCCGTCGATGAACCAGTCCAGTGCTGCCCGCAGCCCTGTTTCATCGAGCAGCGGTGGATGCAACAGGTAAGAAAGGTTGCGGACGCTTGCTAGCGCCGAATTGGCAATCTGGTCCGCTTCCTCGTTCTTGTTCTGGCTCAGCACCATCCTCAGCAGGCTTAGTTGTTGTCCCAAATCGTCATGCAGCTCGCGCGCAATGCGTCGCCGTTCCTCGTCCTGCACATGCAACACTTGCCCCGACAGCTTCTGCAGCTGCAGAGTCCTTAGTTCTATGATTCGCCGTGATTCATCCAGTTCCGTGATCTTGTTCCGCAGCTCGCGGTTGAGGCCATTGATACGGTCTGCGGTGTTCCTCTGCTCCGTCATGTCTCGCGTGATTTTCGCAAAACCCGAAAGCTCGCCACGCGAATCGCGCAGTGCTGTGATGATCACCAAAGCCCAAAACGCCGACCCGTCTTTCCGAACTCTCCAGCCCTCATCTGCGAAGCGGCCTTCCTTTTTCGCTATGGCCAGCTCGCGTGTTGGCCATCCGCTCTGTACTGCTTCTGGCAGGTAAAACTTCGAGAAATGCTGCCCGATAATATCTTCTCGGCTGTACCCCTTCAGCGCCTGCGCACCTTGATTCCACGTCAGCACATTCCCATCCGGGCTCAGCACAAAAATCGCGTAGTCCCTTACACTGTCGACCAGCAACCGAAACACGTCGTTGTCTAGGGTATTGGTGTCCATTCGGCCCAACCGAGAATCAGTCGCTGACATGAGTACTCACAGGAAGATCTTGGTTTTCTGCTACGCTCATCCGCAAACGCCTCATGCCCCTGCTTCGCGTAAACGTGATTTATCGTTGGCGTGATTGATGACGATGAAAATCTAAAACTTGCACAGTAGGCAGTCGCACCGTGTTGCATTCGGCCTGAATGGCGCGCATTGCTGCATACAGATAGCTCAAAAGCAGCCCGAGGCCCATACAGCTGATTGCTGATTTTCACGGCAGCGGTAGACGGACGCTAGCCTCCATGGCCGACTTCTTGCCATAACGGGATCGCTAGGCGCGTATCTTCTGAAACAATCCATACAGCGCCATTCCCACTCCGCCTAGGAACAGAATCGGCGTCAGGTACATATTCACAAATTCTGGAATCTCCACGGGCAGCTTCAGGCCGCTATGCCCCGCCGCGAAGTAGTAAATCACCCCCGCGAGCAACGCCCATAACAAACCTCGCCGGATGTTGGCGCCCCCGTCCCCCGAACCAGCACCGCCCCTCGCGCCAGCACCAGGCCGCGCCGCCGGAATCGCCTCACGGCAAAATGGGCATCGGTCCAAAGTGACACTCACCGGCTTGCCACAAAACGGACAGCTCTTCTTGTCCATAAACCGAGCCTCGCCAGGTCGTTGCTGGTCTCAAATACGTTGATAAACTCTTATAACCACACTAGGTTTCCCGCTTTAGCCAGTCAAGCGGTTACCGGGCATTTTTTACTTGACTTTTAGTAACACTTATGGTAATATCCTATTGATAGTAAGCTGATCCTTTTGTTTACCATGCAAGGATTCCTCAGCGAAGTTTGCGACCGACTTTAGTCCTTTAGAATCTGCACTTGTGAAAGAGGTGGGGTACTCGCGGTTTCGGTTATGGTTAACTAGCTTGTCCTGCCTCCGAACCGGTAAAATCTTCGCCAATCCTCGATAACCTTTGCATAGGCAGATACTTACAAGCGAACCCGGGTCGATTTCCAGCCCTTTACCGCACCACTTGTCCCGCCGATCGAGCCTTATTGATCATGCGACATTCCTTCCATCTCGCCTCGAGCCCTCGCCTCGTGCCGCAATCCCGCCAGCGCTCCAACGTCCTTCGGCACGAAATAACCCACCACAATTCCCATGGCCCCTTCGCGCAGCTGCTTCCCCGACGTGTTGTCGTAGCTCGCCGTGATCTCCAGCTTGTCTCCCGCCGCCAGCGCATACCCGCCCCTCTCGAAGAACATCACCACGGGCATGCTCAACAGTCGCCCGTGCTCGTCGGTTTTCGCCACCAAGTTGGCCACCGGCTCCTTGTTGCGCGAATCTTGCAGCACCAGTTCCTTCGCGTAGTCGTGCATGTGCCCGCCAACGCCCAGCAATACACCGTCATACTTCACGGGCACCGTCCCCACTTTTTTGCTCGGTCCCGCCGGCAGGTCGTACCCCGAGTTGCCGCAGCTGCCAACATCCATCCAGGCGGGGTAAAAGTTCTTTACGGGAGAAGGTGAAGCGTCGTCCAAATACGGAATGGAAACTTCGAGATAAGCTTGCGGGTATGCGCTCGGCGTCGGATTGTGAATCATGGTTTCGATTCGAATCCGATCGCCCTTCCCCACCTGATAGCCATACCCGGGCACTTGCGCCCAGTCGGTCAGTTCGCCACCCGCTCCGAAAATGTGTTCATCTTTATTCGGGCAGAGAAAATCGGAGCGGTTCTCGTTCCAGAACGCCACGTGGTGCAGCACCGCACCCGGGACCGCTCCGCCCGCGGCATCCACCAGCTTGGTGTGATACGCCAGCAGCCATCCCGAATTCGCAATCGTCCACACCAAGTCTGGCGGCTGGGCCATTTTCATGTGCGAAGTACTCGCCGGCAAAGTCATCGGCCCGATGCGCAGCGTAATCGTGTGAGTGGCTGCGTCTGTTTTCGCGTCCAGCTTCACGCCTTTCGCAGTGGCGTGTGGCATGCCGCCCTGCATGAATCCGCCATGCTGCGTGTGGTCCATTTGGCCATTCATGTCATGCGGCTTCGGCGCGGGTTTTTCCTGCGCGTATGCCGCGCACCCGATCAGAGCCAGCGTCGCAAAAAGTTGAATTCTCATGGGTACACCCCAGCTGCATCGCCAATCACTTTCAATCATACGCTCGCGCGCCAACGGCGTAAGAATGCCGCCTAATAGCAAGGAAGCTCTTGCCTGCGTTCCGGTTGGCTCGCGTTGTTATGCTAAGCGCCGCGATTTTCTTGCCATGCGATGCCTGAATCCGCCCAACGGGCGCCACGAACTCGGCCACAGCGGAATGCCGGAGAACTCCCAGCCGCGGCGGCAATCCCTGGCTCTTGCGCACTTCCTCTCGCCGTTGAACTTCGATGTACACGGTTGGGAAGGGCCCTCGGCGCCCAGCTCGTAGGCGTGACGGCCTACGACCCTCCGACCCTTGCAGCGGCGGCGGTATTGCTCACGGTAACCGCGGCAATCGCCTCATGGATCCCAGCGCGGAGGGCTGCGCGTGTCGATCCGATGGTCGCGCTCCGCTGCGAATAACGGATGGCGCGACCTTGGGGTCACAACTAGGCCGCAAAAGAGGAATCAATGAATCCGTAATCATCCGTTGCTCAGCAGGTCACAGACCCTAGTACAGCGGAGGTCCGGTGTATTTCATCTTGGGTCAGAAACTCGGGCGTATCATGGGCAACCCTTCCATAAATCCGGTAAGAGAAGCGTTGCCGACTACTCGACAACCGACATGTAGAATTCTCCAATGAGGCGAATGCTCGCACTTGTTGGCTCTGCAATATTCCTCGTTATTGCTCCGGGAACCGTGGCAGGTTACGTGCCTTGGCGGATTTGCCGCTGGCATGTTGAAGCACCGCTGCTGGGAATTTCCTCGCTTCGGCTCGTCGGGGTGTTGTTGATTGCCGCTGCTCTCCCCGTCCTTTTGGATTCCTTCGCCCGCTTCGCACTCCAAGGTCTTGGTACGCCCGCACCGATCTTTCCAACGCGCCATTTAGTCGTCAGTGGGTTATTTCGGTATGTGCGAAACCCTATGTACGTTGCGGTAGTGTCGCTAATTCTCGGTCAGGGACTGTTTTTTGGCAGCCTCCTCATTCTTGAATACGGTATTGCAGTTTGGGTGGGATTCTATCTCTTTGTTCTCATCTACGAAGAGCCTGCCTTGCGGAAGAATTACGGGCCTGAGTATGAAGAATTCTGCGCGAATGTTCCGAGGTGGATTCCGCATTTGCGACCCTGGCTGCGCAAACGGGAATAGAGGACGTCAGTGCAGTAATGAGTGGATTAACCGGGCGATTTTCCCGAGTCTTCCTGGCGAATTGCACCCGGATCAGGAGCAAACAGGAAGTGACGGGATTACTTCCCGTTTGCCGACGATCCGGGAATTAGGCGGCGACCGCTACGTACTTGCGGAAGGACAATCGCATATACTTACCGGCGATGATTCCCAATTGCATAGCAATTGTTACCGGGGCAGGCGGCAGCGGATGCGGCTGAGCGATTGCGAGGCAATTTGCAAAGAATGGCGCTGCGGTCATCGCGTCTGACATAAACGAAAACGGAGGACACGAGACCGTGCGTCTGATCGAGGGCGCTGGTGGTCGTGCTGTTTTCTTCCGCACCGACGTTCGCGATGAGCTACAAGTCCGCGACTTGATTGCATTTGGTGAACGGGCATATGGCCGCGTGACCGTGCTCGTCAACAATGCATCTGCGCCGTTTCGGCCCGGCGACGAGACGGAGTATTGGGCAGATTGGGCACATGAAATCGTCTGTATTTGAGGAAGGTTTTTCTAACTTTATTAACCAGCCCTCAATTATTCGCGACTTTCTGCAAGGGCAGGGATGACGAAACTCATGGCCGTAATCTTGACACAACACCGAGTTTGGGTGTTACCTCTTGGCTGTATTGCTCAGGAGTAAAACATGCGAGAGGCCAAGGTGATAGGTCTCGGAATATTCTTCTCGTTCGTCGGGTTCGTCGCGTTGTTAGTAATTTCGATTGCGCGCGGACCGGTGAGTTTCGAAAGCTGCCACGCGGCCGGATTGAGCGCGGTGGTCGCGGGCATGATCGAAGCACTCTTTAGTCCGATCACCTTGCTGGTCATTGTGGTCGCGTTCGTTGCTGCGACGTGGCTAACGCGAAAGACTTCCAAAAGCAGTCCCGCATAGCTAAGTTCAACGATGCATTTGGGCTGACCAGGCTCGAACTTAGCAGTCTAATTTGAAAGTGAAATCAATGGCGCAACGACCTCAGAACGACCAAAGCGAGCAGCACAAGAAACAAGGCAATTAGCCACAACTCCCCTGTACTTTCGTCGTCTTCCTTCATTCTGGATTCCAGGGAAACCAGCTCCGGCGGGACGGACCGGGTCACGAACAGCACACGGAATGACCGCGACATTCTCACGCTGCTGCGGGATGAATAGATATTGGGTAGTTCTCGTATCTTGCGACTACGCAGGACTGCGTTGCACCGTCTGGCTCAGCTAACGGCTGCTCTCTTTAACTCTTGCTCCAGATTCTTGCCTATCAATCGCCAAGAAAAACTCAATCACTTGATGCAGCGCAACAAGCTTACCTTCACACCGATATCGCTCGACGCTTTCGGGCGGCAAAAGTCCGCATTCCGTGGTTGTCGCTTCCGTAAGTGCCAAAACTTGATTTAGAACGGTGTTGAATTCCGATAAAGGTGGCACCAGATACCTCCACTTTGGCGACGAAGCCAATCATATCCCCTTGGGTTTCTGCTAAAATGCATCCAACGCAGGCCTCCTGTCCCGTCCATTTCGGAGTATCACGTGAAAAATACGGAAGAGTGGATGGAGTTGTGTGAACGCGCCGCCTTCGAGCAGGACTCTGCAAAGCT
>Ga0068863_100004436_pt1 | contig 13834 bp, 9 predicted proteins | sample KBSSwiS62_FD_66596 | JGI IMG/M metagenome (GOLD analysis project Ga0068863, IMG submission 66596) | Switchgrass rhizosphere microbial communities from Kellogg Biological Station, Michigan, USA - KBS Switchgrass S6-2 | ecosystem: Host-associated > Plants > Roots > Rhizosphere > Soil ...
GCGATCATGGACTGGCTTGCGTCGAGTGGATGGCTGAGTCCACGGGCCAACTAGCAAGATCGAAAGAAGGTCTGGCGCCGATCTTTCGGCACTTGAGCGCCGCGCTCAGTACCCGCCACCACCGCCGCCACTGCCGGCCGCAACCGCAATCACCACGGCTCCCAACACAGCGCCACCGATGATCAGCGCCTTCTTGCTCGGCGAGCCGTCGGCGCGCTGCGCTTCGAGCGACGCCATGTCGGCGTAGCTGATTCGCACGTTTTGGCCGACCAGCGCGTCGTCTTCGACTTTCAACACCTTGAATTTCTGCTTCGCGCCGTCTTTCTTCGTCACGACGACGGATTCTCCAGCCTTGATGTCGGGCCGCTGTACGCTCTGGCCGTTCTGCGACAGCGGCACATTTTGCAGCGATGTGCAGCCAGTAGTCAGGAAGGCGACAACGGTGAGCAGCGCGGTGGCGCGTTTCCAGGTTTGCATGTTCATGATGGTCCTCACATCCTCGAGTCGCGGGCGCGCGGAGGAATTTCGGCGCATTACCGCGGCATCTCCTCATGAGTAGCGCTGGGGCGTGCGGCGGTTCTGCCGGCGGAGCGACAAAATGAAAATGTCCGTTTCGGACGGCGCGCATGGTTTGAAGGACGATCTGCTGTTGCACGTCCGCGCTATTTCTCCCACGCTGCCGGCGTATGAACCTGCGCAGCTCGATCAATCACTCCCTGTTCGCGGCACTGTTGGTCGCGTTCGCCACCTGTGCACCAGCCGCCGGAACGTTCGCGGGCGCGGATGACCGCGCTGCCGATATCGACTGGTTGATCACGCAGATCGAGACGCGATATGCGTACCTGTCGGAACGGCACCTAGACCTCACAAAGATGCGCGCGTTATTCGAACCCGAGGCGAGGGCCGCGCACACGCGCGGCGATCTGATTCACGTAGTCGAGCGGGTGGTCGCCGAATTGCACGACGATCATGTGACGCTCGGCACGAATACCCCCTCGTCGCCGCAGCTCATTCCCACGGGCGCCGAGCTCTGGGCGCAGATGCGTAATGGCCGCGCCGTCATCGTCGAAGTGTTGCCCGGCAGCCCGGCGGCGAAGGCCGGGCTCGCGCCGGGCGACGTCGTCCTGAGCATCGGAGGAATCGCGATCGACCAGGCCATTGACCGTTCCAAGGCGAAAACACTCACCGCGCCCGACGCCGAAGCCCTCGACTTCTCGCTGCGCACTCTGCTCGCAGGCACACACGACGCCGCACGCCGCATCGAAGTGAAGAACGCGAAGGGAAACGTCCGGGTCATCGAACTCCCTCCTTTTGTTTCTCCCGACAACACCGAGCTCGTGACGTGGCGCTGGCTGAACGCCAGGACCGGTTACATCCGGATCGAAAACAGCCTGGGCGACTCCGACACCATCGCCGCCTTCGATGCGGCGTTGAATTCATTGTCGAAGGCCACGAACCTGATCCTCGACCTGCGCAATACACCAAGCGGCGGCAACACCGATATCGCCGAGCCGATCATGGGGCGGTTCATCACCAAGACCGCCGAATATCAGCGCATCTTCGAACCCGCCGCCGGCAAGCGATTCCCGCAGGATTCCTGGGCGAAAACTGTCGCGCCGCGTGGTCCGCAGGTCACTGCGAGATTGACCGTGCTGGTGAATCACTGGACCGGCAGCATGGGTGAAGGGATGGCCATCGGCTTCGATGCGATGAAACGTGCACAGATCGTCGGTACTCCGATGGCTCGGCTGTGCGGCGGCACCGAAAATTTCGAGCTGCCCAAATCCGGGATTCCCGTTCATCTCCCGACCTATCGCCTCTACCACCTGAATGGAACACCGCGCGAAGCGTTCGTGCCGTCGATCGAGGTCGATCTGACCCGCACTCCGACCGCGGGCGACGCGATTCTCGCGCGCGCGCTGAAGACATTGGACTAACTAAGCGCTGGCAGTCGGACGATTTGCGTTCGCAGACCTCTCTCTGGGAAACTCCGGGGTGTCATGTTGAAGCGCTGGTTCCATCGCACGGTGTTGTCGCGCCGCTGGCTTACGTTCCTCGTCATGGGACTCGCCTTCTTTGTCTTCGGCGCGGGCACGGTCAACATTTTCATGTTGTTCAAGGCCAACGCCGCACTCATCGCCAGCTATGGCTGGCAGGCGCTGATGGACGGTGCCGCACGGCAATTTGCAGAACTCATCATCACCGGCTATCTCAGCATGGCTGCCTACATTGTCTTCAAGGCGTGCGAGTACCGGCTCGTACGCGATCTCGCAGAAAGAGCCTAGAACGGCACCTTGCGGGTGCTGGCCGTCAGAGGCAAAGCAAGAAGTTGATTCCAGTGGGACAACTGTAGCTTGACCTTGCGCGTCTCGTAGTTAGGGCTGAGGGGCGAAGAGGCGTTGAAGTCCCCGTCACGTACCCGCTGATAGCTCCCATCGGCCCTTACCAGATACGGCGACGCATCAGGGTTCAAGCGTGGGAAACGCGGATCAGGGATCCTGACGATGGTTGCCGAGGCAAGCGACGCATTCTTGCAAGTGCCAGCGACTTCTGGCGCAAGTTCTTCGCCGTTGGAATAGCCTCGGCAAGCAGGCGCGATTCGTCTATCTATCTTATTGTCGTAGCGGTTATCCCCGAAGCTCGAGCAGGATATTCGCCGCGTTCCACGCGGCATGCAGGATCATCCCCGGAATCAGGCTTCGAGTGCGCAGGCGCAGCCAGCCGAATATCAATCCCATGACAAAGTGCGTCGGAAAAATCACGGGACTCAGGTGCAGGACGCTGAAGAGCGCCGCCTGGACCAACCATCCTTCCCGCTCTCCCAGCACCCGTGTCAGGCGATCAAAAATGATGCCGCGAAACGCAATCTCTTCGCACACTGCGGGCGCGAGGCTGTAGAGCGCGAGCAATTGCCACAAGGAGTAATCGTGGAGCTTCATCTCGTCGGTGATGCGCTCGAATGGAATGCCCGTTTGCTCGAGAAGATAGAAAACCGCGCCGAGCAAGGCGAACTGGATCACCGTGGCCATCGCCAGCATTCGTCGAGCGTTGCCGTCGAAGGTCGACGGGCGTAACAGCGCGAGGATCTCGGTCCTGTATCGGACGGCGAAGGCGAAGATCACGATTCCAAAGACCAGGGATTGCCACGGCTCGAAGTCACCAGTGGGATTGACGGAGTAGGCGATTCCGAAGCAGAGAGATGTCACCAGCAGCAGGCCGTAGAGCCAGCCGACGACACGCAACTCCTGTCCGCGATCAAGCGTTGGGCCCGCGAGCTCGATGGCAGCCTGAGGCTCCTGTTCTGCCGCTGAAACGCGCGTACCGCAGCGAGCGCAAAAGAGTGCGGCAGGGCGGAGCGCAACTCCGCACTGGGCGCAGTCCTGGCCCCCTGCCGACTCGCTATTCATCGGCAGCGCTGAGTGCTCCCTTGATGCCCTTGATCAGTACGGCGATCACGAAGATCTTCATGACAAGACCCTGCATGAGCGTCGTGGGATCGATGATCGCCCCGGTGACCTGTACTACCACGAATACCGCGGTGGCGATCAGGATCGCGGGCAGCGCCCTTCGCTTGCTCCACCAGGCGAGCACCACCATGATCGCGGCGAGTATCAGATTCACGATCAGAACGCCGCGCTGCTCCCAGATAACCCGCGCACGCAGCTCGCCAGCCGTGTAAGTGACCCCATCGATCGGCTGGAGGACCTCGTGGTCCCCGAACGGCGCGAGATTCGCGAGTGCCGTCTGGGTCGTGTCGCGCATGAGAAAAAACATCACGACGCCGAAGATCGCAAACAGCACTGCAAGAAGCCATATCGCGCTCGTGGCTCCCTGCACGGAATGCCTGTGCAGAAAGCGAGCCGGCGTTCCCAGGCTGTGTCCGCACTTGGCGCAGTATTCGTCGAGCAACTGGACCTCGGCATTGCAAGCCTTACAGCGCAGGTCCTTGGGCACGTAGCGGATGTCTGGAATGAGCTTTCCATCCAGCGAAAGCTCGGTCGTGCGCGAAATGGCATCTGCCTTGAGCGTGATCTCGACGGACCTGCCATCCGGGAGGGTGAAAGCAAAACGTTTCGAATTCCATTCACCGTCCACGCGCTGACCGTTCAATTCGACCTTGCGCTTCAGGAGCGGTGGTTTGCGCAGCACTATCTGCGTGCCTGAATCGACCTGCCATTCGATTTTGCTCATGGGGCCCTCGTGGTGCTCTTGTTGTTCTCTAACTAAACGACGGCTCGATTACTACCAACGGTAAGTGGCGCCGACTGAAGTCGCGCTGGTCTCACCCAGATCGTAAGAGCCGGAATTGCCGCCCAGCGTCTCGCCCAGATCTTCCTGGTTGTACTCGCTGTAGTCGAGCAGGATTTCCCAGTGTTCGTTGAAGCGATACCCGCCTCCGATTCCAAAGTGGAAGGTATCGTGGTCAATGCTGGTTTCGATGGCTGCGCCGCCGATCTCGTTGGCGTCGACTCTCATCTTGCCGTAGCCGAATTGCGCATTCATAAACCAGTGATCGCCGATCGGCAGAATTCCTCGAACGGTGCCGACGAATCCATTGCTGGAGCTGCGCACATCGAACGGGCACGGCCCAGGCGCGCCGAAGGGACAGTCATCCGGGTCGAAGTGGTATTCCACTTGTCCGAAGTCGACATAGGCGACCTCGAGCGCGAAGAACCGGCCGAATTGATAGCCGCCGCGCAGGCGCCAGCCGGTCGTGGTGTCATTGCCCTGGGCGGTAGTGTCACCTAAAAACCCGTATTCGTTGACTGTTGCGTCGGAACTGGCGCTGCCCGCATCGAGGCCGGCGTACCAGCCCCCGGCGTGCGCCATCACCGGCAACAGGAGCGCCAGCGTCGCAAGTAGTTTGGTCACTTTCACTGAGGCCCCCCTGTTAGCAAGCCAATCAACTAGATGTTAGCTGACCTCCTTGAGCGGCGCCGGCTTTCCCAGTGGATTTCGCCAACATCGTCACGTCACCCGTGAGCCACACGGGCATGCGGTTGCCCGCATCGGTGACGAATTTCGTCCGGGATGGTCACAAAATCGCCAGTTGCGGCAGAATGAGAATGAAGGCACGTCAAGAAGCCGTGAGACAACCTGAGGGGAGCATCAATGAAGCGTATTCCACGGATTGCGGGCGCGATCGCGACCGCGTGCATGAGCGTTATCGCCAGCGCCGCCGGTGTGCAACCCATCAAGAGCGAAGGCGGCGCCGCGCGCGCGGTGCTGAGCTCGACGTTCCTGCAATACGAAGCCCGGGAGTATGACCAGCAATTCGCTTACAACTCGCGCGACACCATCGATCGCGCGCTGCGCCAACTCAGCGCGGTGACGACCTACGCGGCGCTGGCGGCATCGCCCGGCGGCGTCACCGTGAGCTGCCAGGAGTCAGGCACACTGACCGCGCGTGTGACGAATCCGTTGTTGCGCAGTGTCCATTTCGAGTGGCGTCAATGCACGCGTGCCTTCTTTGACTATCACTTCATGCTCGACGGGCCCGGCGACGTCACGTTGCTCTCGGCAACACTGACACCGACGGTCGTGGCCTCGATTCGCTTTGGCGACCGGAGCCGCGATCTCTTCGATACGACGCGTGCCGAGCCCACGGTGCCTCGGGGCTTCGATGGCGACACCGTCTACCGAAACCTGCGCATTACGGGCGTGCTGCCGATGTCGCGCCCGGATGAGTTCTCGCAGTTTCCGGGTCGCTTTTCCTTTGAACTCACGGGATACGTTCGTTTCGTCCAGCACATCCCGGACTCCAGCGTGCCAGACGGTCCGTTCTATGACCACGACCACACCCTGAGTACCGACGCCGCGCTGATCGCCGGTGAATTCGCGAGCGCGGGGTACTCCTACTACCAGGACTTCAGACTGGTGCTGGGCACGATCACTGAGACGTACATCGCGCCGGTCACGCCGTCGAACCCGACTTCATTCACGCTCTCGAAGTTCGTGCGCGGTACCGACCTGCGCATCCAGAACGGCTTCAACAATGACCTGGCGCGATACGAACAGTCCCTCGACGGCCGGGCAGACGTCGATTTCAATCGGTGGTGGGGTTTCAATTGCCCGGCTCCCGAGTCGTGGGTCTACCGCACGAAATCGACGATGGCATACCCGGCAGCAGCCTGGACCGGAACGTTCAACACGGGCGAGCTCAACATCAACGGCAATACCACGGCAAAGTTCAGCTCCACGGGCACCGAGCCGTATGTGGACCTGGTCGGGCGCATCGCCACCCACGTAGGCGGCGTCGGCAACTTCGGCTACGACTACCCGGGATTCGCCATCTTCAGCAGCCCAGAGTTGTATACGGCCGCGCTCTGTTCGCCCTGAGCGCATGCCAAGGCGGTAGATAGACGCTGGAACGCGGCCTCAGGCGCGCGCGCTCCCGCGTCGGCCGCGCGCCGCCTGCGAAATCATGAACGCGAGGAAGGCGAGCATCAGCCAGTCGATCCGGCCGCCGCCGCCCCCACCGCCACCACCCGTGGCATTCGATCCGCCGCCGCTGGAGGGTGGCGCCGGCGCCGGCGCCAGGAACTGCACCGTGACCATCGCCTGCGCTGACGGAGGTGCGCCGGAGCACAGCACGAAGTAGTTGTAGTTTCCCGCGGTCGTTTCGGTCACCGTCTGCGTGGCCGACAACGACAGCGCGCCGGTCCAGCCGTCACCCGGCTGCCCGCCGGCAGCCAGGCACTCGGAGGCGTGGGTCGAATTCCAGGTGAGCGTGACCATCTCGCCGATCAGCCGCTGCGTGTGGCTCGCGGTTAGCGAAATTGTCGGCGGCAAGAACGGATTCGGCGCATCGCTGGGGCCAATGAATGTGATCTGCACTTCCCGCTGGCCGATGTTGTTGCACATCAGCCGGTATGTCACTTTGCCGGGGATCGGACGCGAAATCTGCGCGGTGCCCGAGCCTGACTTTCCCCCGCTCCAGTCGCTGACCGTCGTGTCGGCGGACGCTGAGCAATAGTCGCTCGTCGAGCTCCAGTTGAGTGTCACAGGTTCGTTGATAGCCGCGGTGGTCTTGCTCGCGGTGAGCGACCAGTTCAACGTCGGCGACGGATCGAAGACGATCTGCGTCGACGCGCTGATCTGCGCGTTCGGCGGACCGCAGGTTGCAGTCAGCGTGACCGGCCCCGGGTTCGACACACCGATGAATTCGCGGCCGTTCGCAAACTGCGTGCCGGTCCAGCTCTGATTGAACGGGTCACTGGTCAGCACGCACGGACCCACGGTCGCAGACCAGTCGACGGTGGCGGCGAATCCGACCTGCAGATGCGCGAAGTTCGAGACCACGCTGACTGTCGGCGCGGGCACCGTCGTCGTCGTTTCCGAGGCGACCCCGCCGCACTCGATGCGGTACGTGTACGTGCCCGGCGCCGTGCCCACAGGCACTTTGGCGCTGCTCGTACCACTCGCGCCCGGCTTCGAGCCAGCCCAACCGTCACCCGGGATACCCATCGTGCCCGTGCACGGTTGCACGTTGGCCTCCCAGGTCACCGGGAATCCTTGGTTGACGACGATGGTCGACGGCACCGAGATACGGATCGATTGCTGGGTGGTGTACCAGTCGATCGTCGCTGAACCAATTGCGATCACGCCGTTTCCCGAGCAGGTCACGGTGTACGTGTAGAGACCGATCACTTCGCGCACGTCGGACACATTGCCGACGTTGAAGAGCGTCTGGAACAAGCCGAGCTGGCCGGCGATTCCGTCCGGGCCTGCATATCGCACTTCGCAGTTCGGCAGGTTCGACGTCCAGCTCAGTTGGGCCCACTGGCCCGCTTCGCGTCCCGGCCCGACGCTCCAGAACCAGCCGACACTCGAACGATCCGGCGTCGCGACCACCGTCACGAAGGGCGCGAGCGCGTTGAACGTTCGCGTCACGCTCGCGGTCGCCGCTTTTCCGCCGCCCATACACGTGATCGTGTACGTATACGTGCCGGCCGCGCTGGCTGTGATCGCCGTCCGTTCACCGCTGCTCGTGCTCCAGCCATCTCCGGCCGAACCACCGCTGCGCACGCAATTCGGCGTGCCGGCAGCGATCAGCGTGATCGACTGACCGACGCGCAGGTTGTCCATGAAGCCTAACGAGTCGAGGTACGCGACGGGCGGAGCCGTCGTGATGCTCAACGACGACGTCGCGACATGCGTACCTGAGGTGCAGGTCAGCGTGTACGTGTGTGAACCGATCTCCGTCATGAGCACGTCGAACGGGCCGCTCTGCGACTTCGGCCCGGTCCAGCCGTCGCCGGGCGCTCCGCCGCTGCCGACGCAGTTCTTCGTGTTCGAAAACCAGGTGAACCGCGAATAGTTGCCGATGACGACGTCGTGGCTCGGATCGGCGAACAACGCCGCGCTGGGTGTCGTCTGCGTCCAGGTCATGCGCATCGTCGCGTAGGTCTTGCGCGAACCGTCAGTGCAGCGGATGGCGTAGTCGACGTCGCCACCTTCTTCTTCCGTCAACTGCGTGCTGCCGCTGGTGGCGATGTTTCCCCCCCAGCCGTCACCGGCGCGGCCGCCTACGGCCGTGCAGCTCGTGGCGCCGGGCGCGTTCCACGTAACCGTCAGTGGGCTGCCTGTGAACACGTTGCCGGCATTGGTGTAGATAGACGCGCCTTTCAGCAACTCGAATCCATCTACTACGATCGTCCCGGTATTGTCGGGATCGAGCACGGATTTCAGTGTGCGCGGGTTGGTGGTGCTCGTCGTATCCGCGGTGGAATCCCACACCGCAGAGAATGAGTTGTATTCGGCGACAGCATTCGTCGCATTTGGCGCTGGGGGTGCGGACACTGGGCACGAGCCGTCACCGGTCGCATCCGACAGGATCGCGAGGCTCGCGGTGCCGACCAGGCGATTGTTGGGATCGAACAGGCCACCGCCCGATGCGCCGCCACCGACGCTACCGACCTCGTTCACGACGCCCCAGAACGTACCGCGATAGCCCGAACCCAGTGCGCTGTTGGCAATGTCGTGCAGGAAAGGCTGGCCGAACCAGCCGGCGAACTGCCGGCTCCGGCCGTGCGCGTGATGCGGTGAGTAACCGCCGATGAAAGTGCCGCCGGTCGCGTCCCAGCCGGCGAAATACACGTGGGTCGCGTCGAGCTCTCTTTGGAAATCGATCAGCCAAACATCCTGCTGCTCGACCAACGTATGGCCGCCGAGGTGAACGGGCAGGAGCGTGTCATACACCGAACCAAGCGCCGCCGAGCAGGGGACGACGCCATCCCAATACACGGCAATCGACGAGTCACCCGACTCCGGCACCTGGCAGTGCCGCGCGGAGAGCAGGTAGGGCTTGGTGTCCTCGCGCACGTCATTGATGAGCGTGGCGGTGCACAGCGCGACGCCGCCAACCACGATGGCCGCGGTGGCATTGCGCGGCCCGAAATTGCCGGCGGTCTCGTGGCAGGAAAAATTTTCCGTACAGGTCGTGGCGTTCGCGATGGCGTTCATCGCGCGCAGCTTCTTGAACGTGGGGTGATCGTCGACTCCACCACCGAGGCCGCGATAGCCCGCCTGAAGGCTGGCGAGGTCGAGCTCGACATCCGCTTCACGGCTGGAGGGCACGGTGATCTCGAAGGCGAGCGTGTCTCCCTTGAGCACGCGGCCCCAGAGGCCGGCGGCACTGGCATCGGATTGGTGGTAGACGACCGACGACGTGCCGGCAGTGATCCGCAGCGCCGCGCCCGCTGGCAACACGAGTGTGCGCGCATGGAATGACATGGAAACTGCGGTGGGAATCCGTAGTGCGTGCCGCCAGGTGCTGACGCCGTTCGCACGAGTCCAGGTGCCTTCGACGCTGCTGTTCGCGCTCGTCGGGACATCGACCGCAAAACGTTCGGGACGCAATGCCGAGGTGCGGATGCCCGGATCGAGATCGACGTTCAGGACTTTGGCCGGCAGTGGCGGCGCGGCGGCGTTCGCGGCACCCGCGTATGCGCCCAGCAGGACAACCGCGAAGCCTCCCAGCAATCGCATCGATGAAGCCACGGACCGCTCCCTTATATTTTTTTAATGTCTCGGGCGCGATCAGTCTAATCGTGCGGGTCCGGCAAACTGTGCTTATTTGTCGAGGCGTCTCTTACTTAATTCATGTCGTGGGTGGCGGCCAGCGCCGCCTGGGGATCGATCTGCTGCAAGGCGCCCGTGCTGCCGTTGAAGAGGGCGTGGTCCCGGGCGGTGGCATGATCGACAGGGAGGGACGGACATGCGAGGAGCCGGAAGGTTTTTGCTGATCAGCCGTTCCACGTCTAGTAGATAGTCAAAGGGAAAATCCCGGCGGGCAACAGCGGGGGGTCTTTTCGACCTGTGACCCGCGGTCTCGCCAAATGCCGCCCTCGACTACTTTTCCTCGCCGTACAAATTGAGTTCCTTGATCACCCAGGGCTGCCAGCCAAGCTTTTCCACGATGGCGATGCGCAGGTGCCGTGCTTCAACTGGGGCGGCGAAGTTAAGACGAGCGTGGGGCTCACCCACGACTTTCGGGGCGACCATTTTCCAGGCCTTGCCGTCGTCGGATATTTCGACGCTATAGAACGGCGCCCAGCCAAGGTCGTTGCCGCCCTCGGGCTTCTCGCCACGGGAATCTATTTCGATGCCGACGATCTTGCTAAGGGTGGGTAGCTCGACAGTCAGCCACTCCAACGGGAATGGTTTGACGTCCTGGGTCACGTATCCGGTTTTTGGATCGCCGTCGAGGATGGCTTCGAGCGGGGAGTTGTCGCGCGCCACCATGTTGGCGGCGAGTTTCCACTCGGTGCGGCGCTTGAAGCGCTCGCGCGGCACGTCAAGCGCAGGGAGAAGGCCAGTGAGTTCTGGCAGCGTCCAGTAGTTAGCATGTCCAACATCGGTGGTGCGCCTTGCGGCGATGGTCGCGGACTCCACGGCGGGCGCCCGGTTGCCGAAGCTGTTGCGGACATAGGTGAGCACGCCAGCCAGTTCGGCGTCGGAGTAGGAATTCATGGGCACCATGGGCGCGCCGTAGTCGACGCCATCCACAGCTCCCTGCAGGCCGTGAAGAAGTATGGCGATCGTGGCGCGTTCGTCGCCGAGCACCCTTCGCGAGCCGGCCAGCGATGGCGCAATCGTGTGGCCCCCGGCGGCGGGCGCGGGGGCACCGCGACCATCGGTGCCGTGGCAGGCAAAACAGACTGAGTTGTAGAGCGTGCGGCCCGTGCGATAGGACTTGAGCCCGTTCACGCCCAGCAGCCGGATGAGCTGTGGGTCTTCGTTGTTGGCTTCGTCCCACAGCTGCTCGTTGATGGCGTAAACGCCGACAGAGGCGGACGCCTCGGCGGCGGCCCTAATAACCTTCTGAGCATCGGGCAACCCGGCGCGACGCACCGAAAGCATGGCCTGGATGGCGACGCGCGGATCGGCGTCCCGCAGCGCACCTTGCAGGTTGACGACCAATGGTGCTCCGGCCTTGGGTTTTGCGCCGACGTGCAGCTCCGCCAGCCGCAGGCCCGCGATCCGCACTTGCGGGTCTGCGGACTTCAGCGCGCGCAGAATGAGTTTCTGGTCGAGCGCGCCGAGACCCTCGAGCGTCCACAACGCGTGCAGGCGCGGGCGGGGATCAGCGGAGTCGGCGGTGGCAAGTTTTTCGAGGGCAGGCACGACCGACAGATCGCGGCGCAGGACGAGTAGTTTCTGCGCCGTGTCGCGCCACCAGCCGTTGGGATGGGACAGATGCTTCACCCACTCGGCAGGAGTTTCGTCGAGCATGCGCGGTTGCGGGCCGGGCGCGAAATCCTCATGACGCAGGCGATAGATGCGGCCCCGCCCGGTCTCCTTTTGCAGATCGTGGGCCTCGATCTGTTCACGCAGGTACGAGCCTTTTTGGGTCCAGTTGGCCTGCTGGATGATCCCGCGATACATGTCGACTAGATAGAGCGTGCCGTCCGGTGCGGTGATCATGTTGACGGGGCGGAAGAACGGGTCGGTCGCGCGGATGAATTCGCTGTGCTGATCTTCGTAAGCGTTGGCGAGTCGGGTGACGCCATCGTCGACCGTGATCAGCGTGCGTCGAATCAAACGACCGACGGGTTCGGCGAACAACAGGTTTCCGCGCAGTTCGGCCGGCAGGCGGTCGCCGCGGAAGATGTCCTGGCCGCAGGTGGCGGTGAAATGGTTGAGAGTGTTGTCGGGGCGCAGCTCGCCGGGGCCGCCCTGGGTATCGGGCATGTGGGCGATCGGCCAGACGACCTTGTATTGGCCGATGTGCTCGTTGGTTGCTGCGAACTGGCCGTAGATGATGTGCTGTTGAAAGTGCACCGGGCCGGTTTCGTTGCCGGCGTTGACGAACCAGACCTTGCCCCAGTCGTCCTGGGTGAGTCCCCACTGGCCGCCGTTGACCGGGATCTGCTCCTTGATCGCCTTTCCGTCGCGACCAAAGCGCAGGCGGTAGTCGTAGTAGGTGGAGTAGATGCCGTTATCCATGGCCCACACGAGGCCGTTGGGCTGGTGCTCCATGTTGCCGCCGCGCGGACCGCCCTTGAACCACAGGGTCTTCTCGTCCGCTACGCCGTCACCGTCGCTGTCGCGATAGATATAGAGATCATCGGTGTTGGTCTCGCCGATGATGACGCGGTCATCGAGGGTGAGCATGATGCGCGGGAGGAGTAGTTTGTCGGCAAACACGGTGTGACGGTCGTAGATGCCGTCTCCGTCGGTATCCTCGTGGCGCGAAACGCGGCTGAACGGCTCCTGCTCGCCGGTGCCGTCGGCGTCCATCATGTAGGTGCGCATCTCGGCGACGTACATCCGGCCATTGCCATCGAAGGCGATCATCACCGGTTCGGCGATCTGGGGCTCGGTCAGCACCGGCTCGAGCCGGTAGCCTTTCGGCATCTGCATCGTGGCGATCGAGGCTTCGGGCGACAAAGCGACGGGAGGCGGGGGCGGCGCCGGGGCGACAGTCTCGGCCGGGGGCTGGGACACCTCGGTCGGCGTCGAACATGACGCCAACAGGAAGCCCAGCACCAAGGCCGGAAGGACACGGATGGATTTTTTAGGAGCGAGGCTTTGCATAGGCGAAGCGTATCGTGTTCCGAAGGCCTTGCAGTCGGCCATTAGTCGAGTACGGCGACATGATCGACGACGTCATGCGCCTCGCGTAGCAGAACGCGACCTCAGTCGCGGGCCTGTTGCTCACGACGCTGGCTAATAACCCGTCGGGAAACCGCCGGGATTTTTTCTTTCCAGGATGTACGCCCAGGGTCCAATTGCGCGCCCATAGCTTTGTTGACACCGTCGTGGCGCGATGCACAAAGCAGCATGTGGTTAGAGGGCGTCGTTGACGCTGGATCTCCACGGCATTGATCGCACCCGCAATATCAATTTCGATGGCGATCCAAGACAACAACACAATCAGGAGAGGGATCATGAAAAGTCGCCCAAGAGCTTCTTGGCCCGTTCTGTCTGCCCTCGCGATGACCCTGCTCATCGCGGGCGCGGCTAGCGCGCAGACTACTTCGGCTACGCAGACGTCCGAGGTCATCAAGTTTGAGGTCATTTCGGTCGATGGCAACACTCTGGTCGTCAAAGACCAGACTGGCACCCGCGAGGTGACCGTGCCCGATGACTTCAGGTTCACGGTGGACGGCAAGTCGATGTCGGTGCACGAACTCACGCCCGGGATGAAGGGCACGGCCCAGGTCACGACGACCACGGTGGTTCGCCCTGTGACCGTGACCACGGTCAAGAAAGGCACGGTCGTGAAGCGGGTCCGTGATGCCGTTTACGTGAAGACCGCGGACGGCTCGACCCGCAAGTTCACCAAGAGCGAGCTCGAACAGCGCGGGATCCAGGTGATCATGGATGG
>Ga0068863_100004438_pt1 | contig 13833 bp, 15 predicted proteins | sample KBSSwiS62_FD_66596 | JGI IMG/M metagenome (GOLD analysis project Ga0068863, IMG submission 66596) | Switchgrass rhizosphere microbial communities from Kellogg Biological Station, Michigan, USA - KBS Switchgrass S6-2 | ecosystem: Host-associated > Plants > Roots > Rhizosphere > Soil ...
GGCAGCGGCAAGTCGACGCTCGTGGCGAAGCTCGCGGCGGAAATCCGGCGCACCGGCCGCCGGGTGGCCATCGTCGCGATCGATCCCTCGTCGCCGTTCTCCGGCGGCGCGATACTCGGCGACCGCATCCGGATGGGCGACGTCGCGCGAGATCCCGGCGTGTTCGTGCGCAGCATGGCCACGCACGGCGCCATCGGCGGCCTCGCGCCGGGAACGCTCGATGCCGTCGACATCCTCGACGCCGCCGGCTTCGAGGCGGTCGTGATCGAGACGGTCGGCGTTGGTCAGGACGAGGTGGACGTTGCGCGCGCGGCGCACACGACGGTGGTCGTGTCGTCGCCGGGATTGGGCGACGACATCCAGGCGATCAAGGCGGGCATCCTCGAGATCGCCGACATTCACGTCGTCGGGAAATCCGACCGGCCGGATGCCGACAGGACGGCGGGAGACTTAAAGGCGATGCTCGCGCTCGGCGTGCCCTTAGAGCGCAGCGGATCGTGGCGTGCGCCCGTGCTCAAGATCTGCGCACTTTCCGGCGACGGCGTCGCCATACTGCGGGAGACGATCGACGGTCATCGGGCGGCGCTTGAAGAGAGCGGCGCCATCGTCGCGCGCCGCGCGGAAATCAACGAGCGCCGTCTCATCCTCGCGAGCGAGGAAGCCGTGCGGAAGGCGTTCTCGCGGCAGCGCGACGGGCGCGTCGCCGGGATCCTGCAAGAGCTCAACGCCCGGACGATCGGTCCGCACACGGCGGCAAGGCGGCTGCTCGAGAAACTGCACGAGGAGGATCACCGATGAAAGAGGACGCTTCCACGCTGGCTGCTCAGGTCGAGGCATGGGAGAAGAACGAGGTCGCTTCGTTCCTCGCGCGCCAACCCGAGCGCACGGCGGAGTTCCGCACGCACGGCGGGCTGCCGCTCAAGCGCGTCTACACCGCCCTCGACGTCGCCGATACGCCGCTCGCCGACATCGGCTTGCCGGGGCAGTACCCGTACACGCGTGGGCCGTACCCGACGATGTACCGCGGCCGGTTCTGGACGATGCGGCAGATCGCGGGGTTCGGCACCGCCGAGGATACGAACGGCCGGTTCAAGTACCTCATCGCGCAGGGGCAGACCGGCCTCTCCACCGACTTCGACATGCCGACGCTGATGGGCTACGACAGCGATCATCCGCTGTCCGAGGGGGAAGTCGGCCGCGAGGGTGTGGCGATCGACACGCTCGCCGACATGCAGCACCTCTTCGACGGCATCGATCTCGAGCGCATCTCGGTGTCGATGACGATCAATCCCACCGCGTGGATCCTGCTCGCGATGTACATCGCGCTCGCCCGAAAACGAGGCTTCGACCTGGATCGGCTGTCCGGGACCATCCAGGCTGACATCCTGAAGGAGTATCAGGCGCAAAAGGAATGGATCTTTCCGATCGCGCCGTCGGTGCGGATCGTCCGCGATTGCATCACCTGGTGCGCGCGCAACATGAAGCGGTACAACCCGATCAACATCTCCGGATATCACATCTCCGAAGCGGGCTCGTCGCCGCTCGACGAGGCGGCGTTCACGATGTGCAATCTGGTCACGTATGTCGACGCGGTGACGAAGACCGGTATGCACGTCGACGAGTTCGCGCCGAGGCTCGCGTTCTACTACGTCGCGCAGGCGGATTTCTTCGAGGAGATCGCGAAGATGCGCGCGGTGCGGCGCGTCTACGCGAAGATCATGCGCGAGCGCTTCGGCGCCAGGAATCCGGAGTCGACGCGGCTGCGGTTTCATTGCCAGACGGCCGCGGCGTCGCTCACGCGGCCGCAGCCGCAGATCAACATCGTCCGCACCAGCCTGCAAGCGCTGGCGGCGGTCCTCGGCGGCGCGCAGAGCCTGCACACGAACGGCATGGATGAAGCGTTCGCAATCCCGACCGAGGAGGCGATGAAGATCGCGTTGCGCACCCAGCAGATCATCGCCGACGAAAGCGGGGTCGCCAACGTGGCCGACCCCCTCGGCGGATCGTACTTCGTCGAGAGCCTGACGACCCGGTTCGAGCGCGGGATCTTTGAAGTGCTGGATGAGGTCGAGCGCCGCGGCGGTACGATCAAGCTGATCGAGGAAGGCTGGTTCCAGCAGCGGATCGCGGATTTCGCCTATGAGACGGCCAAGCGGAAGGCGAGCGGCGAGAAGCCCGTGATCGGCGTCAACCGCTACACGGAACCCGACGAGCGCTTCGACGTCGAAACCCATCCCTACGATCCTACGACCGCGGCGCGTCAGATCGAACGACTCAACCGGGTGCGGCGGGAGCGCGACAACACGAAAGTGGCCGCGCTGCTCGACCGCCTCACCGCCGTCGCGAAGGACGAGCGGGAGAACATTCTTCCGATCACGATCGACCTCGTGTCGGCCGGCGCTTCGATGGGCGACATCGTGGAGCGGCTCAAAGCATTGTGGGGAACCTATCGCGAGCGGCCGGTATTCTGATGCGCATCCCCTACCTCGACTTCGTCCCCTCGATCGCGGAACCCAGCGATTGCGCGCCGACGGCCGCCGTCGTCGGTCGCACCGCGGCGGGCCCCGGCCTCGTGATGCGCGACTGCGCGACGCTCCGCGGCGACGGCGAGTGGGTGCGCGTCGGCGCCAACGGCTATTTCGGCGAGCGCGCCACCGTGCACATCGCTGACGCGATGCTTTCGGCCACCATCGGGAACGACGTCACCGTCGGGCGGTTTGCGCTGGTGCACGCGTGCACCGTCGAGGATCGCGTCGTCGTCGGCGATACCGCGCTGGTCATGGACGACGCGCACGTGGGCGTCGGCGCGTTGATCACGGCGGGAAGCCTCGTGCCCCCGCGCAAGCGCCTTCCCGGCGGATGGATCTATTCCGGCTATCCCGTGACGCCGGTGCGCGAGGTGGGCCCGGGCGAGCTCGCCGAGGCCGCCGCGGCGATACGGCATCGCACGCCTTCCGCGCTCGTCACGTCGACCGAGCTGCCTCCGCTCACGATGGATGCGTATTCGGCGGAAATCGACCCGAGCGCGGCTTCGACGCGCAGCGGCCGCCGCTCGCCGAGATCGTATGTCGCGCCCAATGCGCTCGTCGCGGGCGAAGTCGACATAGCCGACGACGCGAGCGTTTATTTCGCCTGCGCGGTCATTGCGGGCGACGGCCGGATCTCGATCGGGCCGCGCACCAACGTGCAGGACAATTCGCTGCTCGTCACGGATGCGGCCCGCGGCGCGCTGATCCTCGGCGCCGACGTCACCATCGGACACAACGTCCGTATGGGCGCGGCGACGATCGGCGATCACGCGCTGATCGGCATGGGCTCCCGGGTGGGGGATGGCGTCGTCGTCGAGGAAGGCGGATGCATCGGGGCGCGCGCCGAGGTTGCGCCGGGCTCGATCATCGAAGCCGGCTGGATCTGGGTCGGCAGCCCGGCGTTCCCGTTTCGTCGCATCAAGCCCGAGGAGCGCGCGACGTTCGCCGAGGGCGCACGCGTCTACGTGAGATATTGCGCCGCCTACCTTCGCGCAGGATAGGCTCCGCCGCGCGAGTGCCTGGTCTATTTCGAGGGTCAACGGTCCGCGACCTTGAACTGAATGTCGCCGTACCAGGCGTCGATCGTGCCGCCGGTATTGTCGGTATCGGTGAGCACGCCCACTCCCGTCAGAAGGCCCGGCTCTTCGTGGAACGCGCGCCGAAAATCGTCGTGCAGGTTTCGGGAGAGCGAGTGCCAGCGTCCGATGCCGCCGGGTCCGCTCGCCACCACGAGCATCCTCACGCGACGCGTGTACGGATGCTCGACGATCGTGCCGACCGGTATGTCGCGCGCCCAGATGTACTGCAGCAGAGCGTACGGCAGCTCGCGGCCCGACAGCTTCTCGGTGATGTAGAAGATCGACCGCTCGAGGAGCGGCAGGCTCGACTTGTCGCCGTCGAACGCGAAGACGAGGCGCGCCGGCGAATCCTCCTTCGCGCCGATGCGATTGTCCGAGCCTTCGATCATCGCGCTCACCTTCCAGCGCCACTCGACGATGGGCGCGATGCGGATGTCGAACCGGAAAAATTGCGCGAGGCCGCTCGCCGCGCCTGTCGCTTGCGCGTGCAGCACCACGCTGTCGCCGTCCTCGACCAGCGCATAGGCGGTCGGGTGCTTGCGCTCGCTGAGCTTGACCGGCTCCCATCCGCGCGGGAGGACGCTGCCGGGCTTGGCCGACGAGAACGGCACGGGGATCGGCGCCGATTCGATATGCGGCTGCGAAGCCACGAGCGGTGAGACGGCGGCGACGCACACGGCAACAACCGTGCAGCTCAAGGCGTCGCGGCCACGGCGAACCGCAGGTGGTTGGGGACGTGCGTTGCGGCCGGCGCGACGAGGCATCGTGCGGGGATCATACGGGATCGCCCTTATAATCGAGCCCCCTCCCGTCGAATCCCAGCGATGACTTTCGACCGCGTTCCTGCCGGCAAGGATGTGCCCAACGATTGCAACGTCATCATCGAGATCCCGATGCGGGCCGACCCGATCAAGTACGAAATCGACAAGGAGACGGGCGCCGTGTTCGTGGATCGTTTCATGTCGACAGCCATGCACTACCCCTGCAACTACGGGTACATCCCACGCACCTTGTCGGGGGACGGCGATCCTTGCGATGTGCTGGTGCTTTCACCCATGCCGCTGATCGTGGGGGTCGTCGTCCGGTGCCGGCCGATCGGCATGCTGAGGATGGTCGATGAGGCGGGCAGCGATTCGAAGATCCTCGCGGTCCCGGTCGACAAGCTCACCGATCTCTATCGCAACGTGCACGCGCCGGAAGACATGCCCGAACTTCGCACGAAGCAGATCGCTCACTTCTTCGAGCACTACAAGGACCTCGAGCCAGGAAAATGGGTCCGTGTCTCGTCGTGGGTCGGCGCCGACGAAGCGAAGCGCGAAATCCTGGACGGCGTCGCGCGCTTCGCCGCGGCGGATCGCGAGCCTTCCAGCTGACGGCGATGACGACGGCCGCGCATGCGCGGCGCCGGCTCGCCTTCCCGCTGCTGTTCGTCGTTCTCTGGAGCACCGGCTTCATCGCGGCGAAGTACGGGCTTCCGTATGCGCCTCCGCTCACGTTTCTTCTCTACCGGTTCGCGCTCGTCGCGGCGCTGATGGTCGTCGTCGCGCTGGCGTCGCGCGCGACGTGGCCCGGCACGCGCCGGCAAGCGGGACACGTCGTCGTCGCCGGATGGCTCGTCCACGGCGTGTACCTGGGCGGCGTGTTCGTGGCGATCGCGAACGGCATGTCGGCGGGGATGGCGGCAATGCTCGTCGGCTTGCAGCCGATCCTCACGGTGCTCCTCGCTCGGGGGTGGCTCGGCGAGCGCGTGGTGCCGCGGCAATGGCTCGGACTGGCGCTCGGGGTGGCCGGCGTGTGGCTCGTCGTGTGGCGCAAGGTCGCCTTCACCGGTGACGCGACGGCGCTGACCGCGGTCCTGCTGGCGCTCGTCGGAATCAGCATCGGCACGCTGTACCAGAAGCGCTACTGCTCGCATGTCGACATGCGCTGCGGCGCCGTCATCCAGTTCACGGGCTGCGCGATTCTCTACGCGCCGCTCGTTTTCTTCTTCGAGACCGCCCCCGTGCGCTGGACGCCGCAGTTCGCCTTCGCGCTTGGCTGGGCCGTCGTCGTGCTGTCCGTCGGCGCCATCAGCCTCCTGTATTGGCTGCTGCGACATGGCGCCGCGTCCAATGTGGCGGGACTCTTCTTTCTCGTGCCCGCCGTCACCGCTGTGATGGCGTGGCTCCTTTTCGACGAGACGCTCGGTGCGCTCGCCATCGCCGGCATGGTGCTGATCAGCGTGGGCGTCGCGCTGGCGCGGCAGACGAGAGACGCGCCGGCGCCATGACGAGGCGCGTTCCGGCAAGCCGGTCGTGCAGGAACTGGCGCTCGGGGTCGACAGCCGGCCAGGCGTAGCCGAGTGCGAGCCACCATGCCGCCTGCGCGCCGAGGTTGTGCGGCTGCAGGAATTCGTACGCGACGAGCGCAGCGAGAGGACCGATCCAGACGCAGAGGTAGCGCGTCACCGCCGCCCTCGCGTCCACGACGCGGGCGTCGGCGCGAAGGAGTGCCATCCGCCACGTTTTCATCGGCAGCGTCCGCCGTCCGTTCGTCCAGCACCAGACGAAGTAAAGGCCCGCAATGCCGAACACGAGACAGAACGTGAAGACCCGCGCCGGCAGCGGCGGAAGGGTCAGGCTTCCGGATGCCGCCGCGCGTGTCGCAGGCAGTGTGAGGAAGCCCGTCAGCAGCAAGACGGCGGCCAGCAGCAGCCCTTCGTAGGTGAGCGCAGCGTAGCGGCGCTTCAGTGAAGCGAGCGGCGCGGGCCGAACGTCAGGCGTCAGCCGTCCGACAGCCCCTAAGGGACCATCGCTCACTTCACCGGGACGGGCCGCCCGGGGGTGGGCCGGGAGGCGAGCCCTGCGGAGGAGGGGGCGGAATCGACCGGGGGTAGCGGGGTTGCTGCGCTTGAGGCGCCATGTTGCGAGGCTGTGCCGGCGCCATGTTCTGCGGGAGCGGCCGGCTCGCGAGCTCCTGCTTGCGCTCCGGCGGCAGGTTTTGATAGCGCTCCCACTGCTGTCTCATCTCGACTTTCTTTTCCGGGGGCAGCGAGCGAAGCGACTTGTATTGCTCCCGGGCGGTAGCGCGCTCGGCGGGCGTGAGTTGCGCCCAGGCGCCCATCTGCTGCTGGACGCGCTGCTGCTGCTCGCCGGTCATGCTGGGATACCGCTGGGCGATGCCCCGCCACTTCGCCTTGCGCTGAGCGTCGAGGTTGTCCCAATCGGATCTGATCGGAGCGAGAAACTGCTTTTCCGCGGGAGAGAGGCTATCCCACGACGGCGAGCGAATCCCGATCGGCTGCGCAAGCACGCTCGTCGCGACGCACGCCGCGAACGCGAGAGCCCATAGGAGTGCGTGCGCTATTCCTGTTCGTAACTTGCGCGTTTCAGCCAATTCTGGAATCCCCGGTCCAGGTAGGCATCGATCGGCAGCTCCGAGGACAGGATCGCGGCGTCCGTTTCCTCGATGTCGTTCAGCTGCTGGTAGGCCTGCCACTGCTGATAGCCGAAGCCGGCGGCCACGATCAACGCGATCCCGAGCCAGAGCCAGCCGCGACTTCCCGTGCCACGACCGCCGCTCACGGTGCCGCTGCCGGCGCCCGCAACCGACGCGCCGGCGACTGCCTGCGTTTGTGTCGCGCGCACGGGGTCAGCGAGGCGCGCCAGGGCTTCCGCCCGTGCGAGCTGCAACCTGTACGCGGTGCCGGATTTCAGGTCGGCGACGCCGTGGTCGAGGTAAGTGGTTATTTTCTTTGCAAAAATGTCATCGGGGCTCATAGCGAGACTCCTTTGGCCTTCAGCATCTCGGCCAAGGCGTGCACCGCGCGAGAGCAGTGGGTTTTGACGCTTCCTTCCGAGCAACCCATGGCTTGCGCCGCTTCCGCCACATCGAGTTCTTCCCAGTAACGCAGCAGAAATGCTTCCCGTTGACGCGCCGGCAGACGCTCGAGCGCCTGCTCGATCACGCCGATAACCTGACGTTGCTCCAGCTGCGCGGCCGGATCGGCCGTCTGGTTTGAATCGGATTTTGCCGCCAAAGTCTCGAGCGGATCAAAATCATCGTCTTTTTCATCACCTTTTCCAAGGGACGACAGCAGGGTCGTCCATGTCGAGCGTACTTTCTGGCGGCGGAAGTGGTCGTGGATCGTATTCTGCACGATCCGCTGGAAAAGCATCGGCAGCTCGGCCGCCGGCTTGTCCGAATACTTCTCGGTCAGCTTGAGCATCGCATCCTGCACGATATCGACCGCGCTGTGCTCGTCGCGGACCGCGAACATTGCCTGCTTGAACGCCCGACGCTCGACTTCTGCCAGGAATGCCGAAATTTCTTGATAGGTGGCCAGAGGGCGTCCGTCCGATGGATACCGCGGCATTATAGGAGCACGTCGCCCATCGACGGTTGTGCACTGCAACCCGCGCATCGCCGCGCTTGACCGCCACGGCGGCGGCAGGTAACGTTTACCGTTCGGCCCGCGAGGGTCGATGTTGTGCTGCAATAACGGCGGTAACGAAAAACCCTTTGCGTCCCCTTCGCGGTGCCACAAGCGTCGGCGAAGATCCCCCTGGGGTGCGGCGGGTGTTTCTACGAAAAGCGCGGCTTTCTACCCGGAAAAGCCTTGGCAAGCGCGCGACCCTAAGCGCGCCGGATGCTGTGCCAGACGCCCGAGTCCTGCAGCTCCTGCAGGCGCGGGATTCCACCACTTCGCGAAAAGGTGTGGTCATGCAACTCACGGGTGCGGAAATCGTAATTCGCTGTCTCCAGGAAGAAGGCGTCGAGTACGTCTTCGGTTATCCCGGCGGCGCGGTGCTCAACATTTACGACGAGCTTTTCAAGCAGGACAAGGTGAAGCACGTGCTGGTCCGGCACGAGCAGGGCGCGGTGCACGCGGCCGACGGGTACTCGCGCTCGTCCACCAAGATCGGCGTATGCCTCGTCACCTCGGGACCGGGCGTCACCAATGCCGTCACCGGCATCGCCACCGCGTACATGGATTCGATCCCGATGGTGGTGCTGACCGGCCAGGTGCCTACGCACGCGATCGGCCAGGACGCGTTCCAGGAGTGCGACACCGTCGGCATCACGCGCCCATGCGTCAAGCACAACTTCCTCGTGAAGGAAGCGAAGGACATCGCTCCCACCATCAAGAAGGCGTTCTATCTCGCAGCGACGGGCCGGCCCGGGCCCGTGCTGGTCGACATCCCGAAGGATGTGACGCAGGCGAAGACGGAGTGGAGCTATCCCAAGACGGTGTCACTGCGCTCGTACAACCCCGTGACGAAGGGCCACTCGGGGCAGATCAAGAAAGCAGTGCAGCTGCTGCTGGAAGCGAAGAAGCCAATGGTCTACGCCGGCGGCGGCGTGATCCTGAACGACGCCGCGCCGCAGCTGACGCGTCTCGTGCGCCTCCTGGGCTTCCCCTGCACCAACACGCTGATGGGCCTCGGGGCGTTTCCCGGAACCGACCCGCAGTTCACCGGCATGCTCGGGATGCACGGCACGTTCGAGTCGAACATGGCGATGCAGCACTGCGACGTGCTGATCGCGATCGGCGCGCGCTTCGACGACCGCGTGATCGGCAATCCGTCGCACTTCTTCCGCGCCGATCGCAAGATCATCCACATCGACATCGATCCCTCGTCGATCTCGAAGCGCGTCAAGGTCGACGTGCCGATCGTCGGCTACGTCGGCGACGTGCTGGACGAGATGCTGAAGCTCATCGAGAGCTCGCCCACACGGCCCGATCCGGCGGCGCTCAAGGCGTGGTGGAGCGAGATCAAGGATTGGCAGCGCAAGGACTGCCTCAAGTACGACACGAAGAGCGACCTCATCAAGCCGCAATACGTCATCCAGACGCTCTACGAGCTGACGAAGGGCGACGCGTACGTCACCTCCGACGTCGGCCAGCACCAGATGTGGGCGGCGCAGTACTACAAGTTCGACAAGCCGCGCCGCTGGATCAACTCCGGCGGTCTTGGCACGATGGGCTTCGGATTGCCCGCGGCGATGGGCGTCAAGCTCGTGAATCCGGACGCGAACGTCGTCTGCATCACGGGCGAGGCATCCATCCAGATGTGCATCCAGGAACTCTCGACCTGCAAGCAATATCACCTGCCGATCAAGATCGTGAACCTCAACAACCGCTACATGGGCATGGTGCGGCAATGGCAGGAGTTCTTCTACGGCAACCGCTACGCCGAGTCGTACATGGACGCGCTGCCTGACTTCGTGAAGCTCGCGGAGGCGTACGGCCACGTCGGCATGAAGATCGAGAAGCCCGCGGACGTCGAAGGCGCGTTGCGCGAGGCGATGAAGCTCGGCGATCGACTCGTGTTCATGGACTTCATCACCGACCAGGCGGAGAACGTGTTCCCGATGATCGCGGCGGGGAAGGGGCTCACCGAGATGATCCTCGCGGAGGAGCTATGAGCCTTATCAGCGCGGCCACCCGCTCGGGGGGAAGATGCGAAGCGTCATTGGGGGGAACCTCGCGTCCGCCGGGCCGCCCCAAGGACGCGGCCGCCCGCTCGGGGGGAAGACGCGAAGCGTCATCGGGGGGGAACCCGTGAGACACATCTTATCGATCCTCGTCGAGAACGAGTCGGGCGCGCTGTCGCGCATCTCGGGACTTTTTTCCGCGCGCGGCTACAACATCGAATCGCTGACGGTCGCGCCGACCGAGGACACGACGATGTCGCGGATGACGATCGTGACGACCGGTTCGGACGACGTGATCGAGCAGATCACGAAGCAGCTGAACAAGCTGGTGGACGTCGTCAAGGTCGTCGACCTGACCGAAGGCAACCACATCGAGCGCGAGCTGATGCTCGTCAAGGTGCGCGCTGCGGGCAAGGACCGGGAGGAAATGAAGCGCCTCGCCGACATCTTCCGCGGCAGCATTCTCGACGTGACCGACAAGAGCTATACGATCGAGCTCACGGGAACGGGCTACAAGCTGGATGCGTTCCTGCAGGCGATCGAGCCCGGCGTGATCCTGGAGACGGTGCGCACCGGAGCGTCGGGGATAGGGCGCGGCGAGCGGATATTGCGCGTGTAGCGACGGCGCCGGCCGCCTGCGGAAGGGCGGCCTCGAATTCGAATCACAACGGAGAACAACGATGAAAGTCTATTACGAGAAGGACGCCGACCTTTCGCTCATCAAGGGCCGCAAGGTCACGATCGTCGGCTACGGCTCGCAAGGCCACGCGCACGCGCAGAACCTCAACGACTCGGGGATCAAGGTTACCGTCGGCCTGCGCAGGGATGGCGCGTCGTGGGACAAGGCGAAGAAGGCCGGCCTCAAGGTCGCCGAGGTGGAGGATGCGGTCAAGGGTGCCGATGTCGTGATGATGCTGATGCCGGACGAGCACATCGCCGCCGTTTACAAGGAAGGCGTCGAGCCGCACATCAAGAAGGGCGCGACGCTCGCGTTCGCGCACGGGTTCAACATTCACTACGGCCAGGTGGTACCGCGGGCGGATCTCGACGTCGTGATGATTGCGCCGAAGGCGCCGGGACATACGGTGCGCTCGACGTATGTGGCGGGAGGCGGCGTGCCGATGCTGATCGCCGTGCACCAGGACGCATCGAAAAAGGCGCGCGACGTCGCGCTGTCGTACGCCGCCGCGATCGGCGGCGCCCGCGCCGGGATCATCGAAACGAACTTCCGCGAAGAGACCGAGACCGATCTCTTCGGCGAGCAGACGGTGCTGTGCGGCGGCCTCGTCGAGCTCATCAAGGCAGGCTACGAGACGCTCACCGACGCGGGGTACGCGCCCGAGATGGCGTATTTCGAGTGCCTGCACGAGGTGAAGCTCATCGTCGACCTCATCTACGAGGGCGGCATCGCCAACATGAACTATTCGATCTCGAACAACGCCGAGTACGGCGAGTACGTGACGGGGCCGAAGATCGTCACGGACGAGACGAAGCGCGCGATGCGCGACGCGCTCACCCGCATCCAGTCGGGCGAATACGCGCGCGACTTCATCCTCGAGAATCGCGCCGGCGCGCCGACGCTGCGCGCGCGCCGCCGTCTCACGTCCGAGCATTCGATCGAGCAGGTCGGCGAGAAGCTGCGGTCGATGATGCCGTGGATCAAGAAGAACAAGCTCGTGGACCAGACGCGCAACTGACGACGCGGATGACGAAGCCCTCGGCGCCCGAACGGCGCGATGCCTCGGCGTCACGAGCGCGCCAGCGCGGCTGGGCGGGGATGCTGGTCATCCTCGTAGCGCTCGCGATCGTCGGATTCCTGGCCAAGGACGCGCTCAAGTCCTACCTCGGTGCCGGGGCCAATCCGTCGCCGCCCAGAACCGCGACCCCCGGCGAGCGCGCTCGCGCGCCCGGCGCCATCGGCACCGAAGCGTTCGATCCGGGGTCGGCGCCGCCGAGCACCGGCACTGCACTCGATCGCGCACGCGGCGTCGAGGACATGGTGAAGCGGCAGGCGGCCGAGCGCGAGGCGCGCGGAGACGGCGTCACCCCGTAGGTTGCGCCGCGTTTCGCCGCCTTCGCGGCACGACCGTGAATCGGTCATAATTCACGCATAGCAGCGCTCGCCGCCGAGGCGGATTCCGATGCAAGACGCCTATCCTCATCCGATCATTGCGCGCGAGGGCTGGACCTACCTCGCACTGTCCGTCGTGGCGGCGCTCGCGCTGACCTTCTTCGGCCTGTGGGTGCTGGCCACGCTGGCCTGGCTCGTGGTCATCTTCGTCGGCCAGTTTTTTCGCGACCCGGCGCGGAAGGTGCCGCGCGAGCCCAACGCCGTGCTCTCGCCCGCCGACGGCAAGGTGGTGAGCGTCTCCAAAACGCACGACCCCTATCTCGACCGCGAGGCGCTCAAGATCAGCGTGTTCATGAACGTATTCAACGTCCATTCGAACCGCAGCCCGGTCGACGGGGAGGTCGTGGCCGCCTGGTACCACGGAGGAAGCTTCGTCAACGCCGCGCTCGACAAGGCATCGCTCGAGAACGAGCGCAATGCGCTGCATCTCAAAACCGCCGCAGGGGGCGACGTCACCTGCGTGCAGATCGCGGGCCTGATCGCGCGACGGATCCTTTGCTACGTGAAGCCGGGCGATTCGCTCGCGCGCGGACAGCGCTACGGCTTCATCCGCTTCGGGTCGCGCGTCGACGTCTATCTCGCGCCGGATGCGCGGCCGAAAGTCGCCATCGGCGACGTCGTGTACGCGACGGAAACAGTGCTGGCCGAGCTTCCTTCCGCCTGACCCGGGGCGATGGCGGACTTCGACACCCAGCGATCGGTGCAGAAAAACAGGATCCGGCGTCGCGGGATCTACCTTCTGCCGAACCTCTTCACGACGGCCGCGCTGTTCGCGGGCTTCTACGCAACCGTGCAGGCGATGAACCTGCGCTTCGACCAGGCCGCGGTTGCGATCTTCTGCGCGATGGTGCTGGATGGACTCGACGGACGCGTCGCGCGCCTCACGAGGACGCAAAGCGCGTTCGGCGCGGAATACGACAGCCTCGCCGACATGGTGAGCTTCGGGGCGGCGCCGGCGCTCATCGTCTACGAGTGGGCGCTCAAGGGAATGGGCAACCTCGGCTGGATCGCCGCGTTCGTGTACGTCGCGGGCGCCGCGCTGCGCCTCGCGCGCTTCAACGTGATGCTCGACGTCGCCGACAAGCGCTGGTTCACCGGCATTCCGAGTCCGGCGGCGGCAGCGCTCGTCGCGGGCTTCGTATGGATCATCGACGATCTGTCGGTCGATCCGGTCGGGCTTCGCTGGTGGGCTTGGGCGGTCACGCTGTTCGCCGGGCTCACGATGGTGAGCAACGTCCCGTACTACAGCTTCAAGACGATCAATCTCAAGAAGAGCGTGCCGTTCCTCGCGATCTTCGTGTTCGTCCTCGTGATCGCGCTCCTGGCGGTCGCGCCGGCGCTGGTGCTGTTCGCGGGGTTCGTGGGCTATGCGCTGTCGGGCTACGTCGCGGCGGCATGGATGTGGTACGGACGTCGCCGCCGCCGGGCGCAAACGCTGCCGCCGGTGGGCTAACCCCTTGCGCGGGTTCCTTTTCTACGGTTATAGTCGTTGTCGTGAAGCAGCATCTCATCTCCGGCCGGCTCCCGCTCATCGCGCACACGTCCCTCAGGGACGCGAGCAGCACGTCCCTTGGGGACGCGGGATGCACCTCCCTCCTGGGCGGCCTGCTGCTTCTGCTGCGCCCCGCGCGCAGATAACCTTCCCCCTTCCTTTCGCAGTGCCCGCGCCGTCCAGGCA
>Ga0068863_100004439_pt1 | contig 13833 bp, 25 predicted proteins | sample KBSSwiS62_FD_66596 | JGI IMG/M metagenome (GOLD analysis project Ga0068863, IMG submission 66596) | Switchgrass rhizosphere microbial communities from Kellogg Biological Station, Michigan, USA - KBS Switchgrass S6-2 | ecosystem: Host-associated > Plants > Roots > Rhizosphere > Soil ...
GCGATGTCGTCGGTGTCGTAGAGCGCCTCGAGCGCGCCGTCGGTGAGGCGCACGCCGGGTAGGATCTGATGGTAGCTGAGCTTGTCGCGTAGGCCCCCGAGGCCCGTCAGCGCGTTGACCCAGCTGTCGAGGCGCTGCACGACCTTCATGACAAGAGCTCCACCTTGAGCGCATCCATGGCGCTCTGGTATGCGAGGACGCCCGGCTTGTGAAGTGCCAGCATTGCCCGGGAGCACGCGTCGACCTGGTCGTCGTGCGCTGCGTCCGGGAACCCCTCGAGCTCGGCATAGAACGCTTCGTTCCAGGACCCGGCGAGCACGTCGACGTTGCCGGCCTCGACCTGGGTTGAGAACGGCCCGGCATAGCTGACTTTGTCCTCGCGGGCGACCACCGATTCGACCCAATACCCGGCCAGGATGCTCTTGATGTGCGCGACGTCCACCACGCCCGCCCCGCCCGGGTCTTGCCAGATGCAGACCTTGACGGCGCTGCCGTCCTGCGCGGCGATGTTCTGCATCGCCCGGTCGACCTGGTGCGGCGAGCCGCGCAGCGACTCGATGTGCAGCACGACGAAGCGCCCCGAGCGCGTGACCCCCATCTTGACCCCGCGCGTCCAGTCCGGGTCGGGACGCTCCGGCGTGACCTGGGTCGCGGCTTTGTCCCACGCTCGGACCACGGCCACCAGGTCGGTGGGCGCGGCGTCGATGACGCGGAACCAACTGCGCTGAAAGTACAGCCCAGCGGCGGGGCGGATGAGCCAGCTGCCGCCGCGGCCGCTGCCAAGCAGCCGCTCGCGCTCGACCCGCGGCAATGCCAGTAGCCGAGCGGGGTAGTCGGGATCCTTCTCGAGCAAGATCTTGTTGTCAGCGAGCAGCCCCAGGATGAACGTAAAGCTGATGGGCGGATGGCGCAGATGCGGGAAGCGCGCGCGCAGCTCCTCGGCCGAGTCGCCCCACACGAGGTCATCGTCGACGCGGTAGAAGTACCGAATCACCCCCGAGCGCTCGGGCCGAATGAACTCGCCGCGCTCGTCGAGGTACCACGCGATCATCTTCTTGACCCACGTGTCAGCCGTCGGGTTCATCGTCGCCCGCACGTAGGGCGCCACCCCGCTGGTGCTGCGGTTGCGACTGAACAGGTACCAGAACTGCGACTCGAGAAAGTGCGGCAGCTCGTCGAAGTTGATCAAGCCGTAGCCCTTGCCCTGGTGCTTGAGCTTGTCGGTGTCGTACTGCAGATGATCGAGATGCACCTTGGCGCCACTCGGGAAGGTGGCCGATGGGTTCGGCGTCTCGCGCAGCACTGCACCCAGCGCCGGGTACCACTCCTGCATCAGCTCCCACAGCGACTGCGGCCCGCGCAGCTGGTTGCTCGTCCGACGAAAGCAGACTGCAGAGAACCCCTTGACGTCGTAGTTACGCAGGCACTCGAGCGCGAGCCCGCTGGTTTTGCCCGAGCCGGCCTCGCCGCCGTAGAACACCATGTCTGCGCGGCTCGCCAGGAACCGCTCTTGCGATCCGTTCTGCGGCCGGACCTCGAGCCCGGTGGATCTATTTGCTCGGCCGTCGCCCATTGTCCGGCAGGTAGAACTGCACGTCTGACTTGTTGCCAGAGCCGTCAGCCTGCACGTCGTCGCGGCTGCGAGGGCCGTACACGTCGGGCCGCCGGCGCTCGAGCCACCACGCGCCGGCTCGCCAGTCGTCCTTCGCGCGGTTGATCACGTTGAGCGTGAGCCGGGTCTCTGCTGCTGCGAGTGCGCGCTCCAGTTGGGCAGCAAACCGCACCATCGCCTTGCTCGTGCCGGCACGCCCCGCGTCGCGCCAGTTGTAGATAGTCTTGCGGCTCACGCCCTCGGACTCGGCCGCTGCCTCGATGGTGACCCCGTACTCGATCAGCTTGCAGATGGCATCGCCGGCCTTGACCGTGTATTTGCTGCGCGCGGGCATGGCTCTTAGCTTGACTCCCGCTCGGCCTTGCCGCCTGTGAGGTGCTGCCACCGCTCGACCGCGACGTCGACATACGCCGGCGACAGCTCGACCCCGACGCAGCTGCGGTCGAGCTGCTCAGCTGCGATCAGCGTGGTCCCACTGCCGATGAATGGGTCGAGCACGGTCTGACCAGCTGCGGGGGTCAAGCGGTCAAGTAGCCAGGCCCACACCTTCATTGGCTTCGGGACGGGATGACCGTCAACACCCCCGCGATCGGATGCCATGACTACGTGATCGTTGCGCCGCCCCTTGCCCGCTTTCAGGTACGGGTCAGCGCCATAGAACAGAATGGGGTTGGTCCCGCCGAATCCCCATGCACAACCGCCGCTGGCGGCGGGGTGAATCCATGCGCCGACCCACGCGGGCTGCGGATAGCACCACATCGCCGGCACACCGGGGGTGAGCGCCGCGCATGGATGCTTGAGCAGCAACGGCATGATGCGTTGGATCAGCGCTCGCACGTTCGCAGCGGTGTCGTCGAAAGCTTGATAGTCCACGCCGACCCCGTACGGCGGGTCGGTGAGCACGGCGTCGACGGTGCAGTCGCGCACCGCCGCAGCGTGGACATGCGCGTCGGTCGCATCACCGCACGCGAGGCGGTGCCGACCCATGAGCCACACATCGCCGAGCTTGGTCACCGGCACCTTGGGCGGCGCGGGCACTTCATCCTCGACGATCTCCGGCTCGCCCTGCAGTTCGCGCAGCAGCTTGTCGATGTCGTCCTGCGCATACCCAGCGATCACCTGATCGACGGGTGGCAGGGCCAGCAGCGCGGCCGCCAGGGCTTCATCGCTGCGCTGCGTCAGTTCGGCGAGGCGATTGTCAGCGAGAGCAAGGGCATGCGCGTCTGCTTCGCTGATATCCAGGTAACGCACCGGCACCTGCGCGAGTTTGAGCAACCGCGCTGCCCTGAAGCGGGTGTGACCGGCGATGATCTCCCCGTTGGCTTTGCGGGCAACCAGGGGCGCACCGAAGCCGAAGCGTTTGATGGACTCAGCAACACGACGGACTGACGCTGGGTCGTCCTTCGTCGGGTTGCCGGGCCACGGGGTGAGCGCGCTCAGCTTGACCCAGGCTGCAGCGGCGTGGTCGTCGAGCTGCTCGGCTGCATCTGGCTGCGTGGACTTGATCCGTGCTGACATGGCTGGTGCTCACCCGCGCGTGGCCTTCTGGCCGGATAGATTCTGCCACCGTTCGATGATCACGTCGCAGTATGCCGGGGATAGCTCGATCCCGAAACACCGGCGCCCTAGCTGCTCGGCAGCCGCGAACGCTGTCCCGCTGCCGGCGTAGATGTCAGCCACGTTGTCGCCATCGTCACTGCTGTTGAGATACGCGGTGGCGTACAGCTCGACCGGCTTCATGGTGGGGTGCTCGGGCGAGCTGCGCGGCTTGTCGATCTCCCAGACGCTGGTGCGATGCTTGCCGTGCATCGGGCGCTTGTGGCGCTTGCGCCAGGTGAACAGGATCGGCTCGTGTTGATAGTCGTAGTCGAGCCGCCCCATGCTGAATGTCGGGGCGTTCTTCTTCCAGATCAGGACGTGCCGCGCGCGTAGGCCCGCCTCTTGCATCATCATCATCATCATCATCATCGACAGGCCGCCACCCTGCGGCGATGACACGTAGATCGAGCACTCATCGCCGCACACGAGGTCGCGCAGCAAACAGAACGCGGGCAGCAGCCGCGCTTTCAGGTCCTCCGGCGATAGCGCGTCGTCCTCGATGTCGACGCAATTCCGCCCAGCCTTCTGGAACCCGTGCTTCGCGAGGAGTCTATTTTTCGCGCCGATGGCGACACCGTACGGGGGATCGGTGAACACGCAGACCGCGCGCTCGCCGCCCATGAGTCGCTCGACCACCTCCTGTTGCGTGCAGTCGCCGCACACCAGCCTGTGCCGCCCGAGCGTCCAGACATCGCCCGGCTTCGTGACCGGGGTCTTCGGCGGCTCGGGCACATCGTCCTCGATGACATCGGCATCCCCCTCCACCTCCCTCCGCAGCGCCTGGACATCGCCACCCGTATAGCCGGCGAGCAGCTGGTCGCTTGGCTCCATCGCCTTCAGCAACTCGGCGAGCTCAGCGTTGTTGCGCTGGGTAAGCTCGGCGAGACGGTTGTCGGCGAGCGCCAGCACGTGCGCGTCCTTCTCGCTGATGTCGAGGTAGCGCACCGGCACGAGCTCGAGGCCGAGCTGCTTGGCCGCGCGCAGTCGCGTATGCCCCGCGATGACCTCGCCGTTGTCTCTGCGCGCGACCAGCGGCGCGCCGAACCCGAAGCGTTTGATCGAGTCAGCGACGCGACGCACCGACGCGGGGTCATCCTTGGTCGGGTTCTGCGGCCAGGGTTTGAGCGCCGACGGCTTGACCCACTCTGCAGCGCTGTCGCCAGGGCCGCCCGGTTCGGCCTGGGATAAGGCTCGCGCGCGTGTTTGTGTAGATTCCACACTGCTGCGCACATCGGCGTCGCGCTTGCGGCTGGGCTGCTTGGCTGGTTGTGTTCGCATGGGTTGCTGGTTTCTCCTCGGTTACTTCGGCATGCCCCGATGCCATGACGCACGATAGCGGGGCCGGGGCCGCTCCGCTTCAAATCCATGCGCGTCGACCTCGCGCAGCCGGCAGCGGTTGCAGCAGTGCGGCTGATGGTGCAGCCAGGTGGTGAGCTTCAGGACGCGCCGGCGCCCGCACGAACACTCGACCTGCACGTACGCCTCGGTGCGGCCATCAGGCCGTTGTCGCGTGGTGCGGCTCAACTCGCGCAGTAGCGATGCGAGCGGTGCTGCAGCACGGGGCGCGCGGCGTGACTGCTGTCCCCACGCGAGCACGCACGGGCGGCACAGGCCGGCGAAGCGTCGCAGCGGCTCGAGGGCTGCGCCACAACTGCGGCAGCGCGTCGGCTGGGCGGGTATGGGGGTGATGGCCCTGCGCTCGTCCGACGCATCCAAGCTATGCAGCACGCGCTTCACCGTCCGGGCTCCATTGGGGGCTACGGCTCCTTCTCGCCGGGCACCTCGCCCTCGACCTGCCGCGCGAACCGCTCATGCCCGAGCTGCCGCAGCGCCATCGCCGTCTCGGCCTGCACCAGCTCGAGCGGACGCTGCCACCACCGGTCATGGCCGATGCGCAGTCGGCGAATGCCATGCCGCACTCGGTCGCGCCGAATCCGCAGTAGCACCCACGCCCGCGTTGCCGGCGACTCGTGGGCGTGCCGCTCGGCGTAGTCCGCGAACCACTCCTCGGCCGTCTGCTTGGACGTGGGGCACGGCCGCTGGGCGAGCAACTGCGCGTCGACCTCGGCGAGCATCGCCCGCTCGTCGTCGGTGAGCTCGCGCGTGGTAGGCCGGACGTATCCGAGACGCTCGAACGGTGGCGGCGGCACGCCCTCGAACCGGAAGCCGCACGCAGCAAGCAGCGCGAGCAACGCGTCGCGGCTGAGATCGTCCCGGACGCGCTTCATGCGGCCCTCTTGCGCGACTGATGGGCTTTCACACGCGCACGATAGTCGCGCTGGTATTGACGCAGGCGCTCCCGGTTCGCGGCCCGCCACGCCCGACGCTTTGCCTGGAACGCCGCGAGCAACGCCGGATCCGCTTTGCGCTCGTGCAAGCTTGCGCGGCGTCGAGCGGCCAAGCTGGCTTTATGCCGCGCCCGCCATGCCCGCTGTTGCGCAAGACGCTTCTCGTGCCTGGCGCGGTCGGCTTTCACCGCCGCCCACACGCGCTTGTTGCTAGCGCGCGCCTGCTGCCGGAGTCGCTCGGCTTCGCTCGGGCGGCGCATCTTAGCGGCGACGAGCTCACGTCTGCGAGCGTTACGCGCTGCGCACCAGCCGGGCTCGACGCGCTTGCGCATGTAGTACGCATGGACTTGCGCCAGCTCGCGCTGGCGGCCGCTCTCGCCTTGGCGCCAACGCCACGCGCGCAGCAACTCGCGGCGCTTGCGCCGCAGGTGCACCTCGCGCCATGCCACGGCGATGTCGACCTCGTGCTCGCGCCAGGTGTGCTCCCGGAACTCGTCCTCAATCTCATCTCGCAGTTGCAGCCAGGTCATCAATCACATCTCCTTGAGGTCGGGCTCGCCGGGCTCGCGCACGCAGCCGAGCTGCCGGACCAGCGCCTCGGCATCGGCGGCATCAATCGTCAGCGCACCTGCGTACCCGCCTCGGGACCAGATGCGCACCGTCGCGTGCCCGCCATGCACGCTCACGCCGAGCGACGACACGAGCACGCTGGATGCCGCGATCGTGTCGTCGCGCGCGAGCACCTCGCTCACGTAGCGAGTCATCGGTGGCGGCCGGCTCATCGCGGCGCCCACCCAGTGAACGCGGCGAGCAACAGCAGCACCGTGCCCACGATTGCGATCACCCACCCCGCTACGTTCGCCATGGGCGGCGGCTGCTGCGCCTTGGTCACCCATGCTGCGATCACGAGGCCTAATGCGATAAGTGCTGCGGCTGCTGTCGTCATGTGCCCTGTTCTCCTTTCACGCGGTCGGTTGTCTGTTCAGCGTCGCCCAGTTCGTCCTGGTGCGTTCACTCCTCACCGAGATCGAATATCGACAGCTGTCGACGGATCGGTGCTGCAGGTTTCAACTCGCTGCGGTCGAACAGCGTGAGCTGGTCGCCGTCATCCTCGTCAGCTGCGTGCGAGATGCGTGCGCGTGCGAGCGCTGCGAACTCGGGTGAGAGTTCGACGCCGATGAAGCGGATCCCTTCGAGCACTACTGCGACCCCGGTCGAACCGCTTCCCGTGAACGGGTCGAGCACCACACCACCGAGCGGAGTCACCAGTCGCACGAGCCAGCGCATGAGCGAGACCGGCTTGACAGTGGGGTGCGTGTTGCGTCGCTGCGTGTCGCCGCGTTGGTATGGGTTGTCGATGCTCGTGTCGCGACCGTCGTTCACGTTGCGCGACTCGAAGCGCTCGAGACCAGCTTCGCGCTCTGCGCGGGGTGCTTTCGCGGTGTAGAAGAACCGGGATGCGCCGCCCGCGTCGTTCCCGTAGTCGCGCGCGATGACTTTGCCATCACCCACGCAGTCGTACGACGTCGAGCCCCGGCCCTGCTTATGCCCTGCTGACAGCGCACCGCTCTTGAGCACACCGGTCTGCGCGTCGAGCATCGCCGCCGCGATCTCGTCGAGCACGAGGTTGGCTGGCCAGCGTCCTTCGTTGTCGGGTTTCGGATCGCGTGCGTAATTAGCTCCGCTCATCGAGCCGTTTTCGCTAGCCTTACTTCCCGATTGCGACCACCCCGACACGTCGTCGGTCGCACGGCCGATCCTACACCCGTCGATGTTCAACCCACCGCACCCGTGCTCGACGACGTTGCTTGCGACGCTGCACTTGAACGGTCGACGCGCGAGATAGATCGGCTCCCATGCTGGTTTCAGCGCGGTACCCCAGCCGCGCCAGTCGCCGTCGAGGTTGTGCGACTTCGGGAATCCCGACCCGTACAACCACGACAAGCAGTCGCGAATCTCCCACCCTGCATCCTCGATCGCGCACGCCAGCCGGTGCGCGGTGCGCGTCCCACCGCACGCGACGAGATGCGCACCGGGTCGAGCGACGCGTAAGCATTCGCGCCAGTAGTCGGGGCCCGGCACCTGCTGGTCCCACTGCGCGGCCATAAACTCGAGCCCGTACGGTGGGTCAGTCACGATCGCATCGACACTCTCGCATCGCATCGACGCAAGCACATCGCGCATGTCACCGCAGTGCACCACTGCGATTGCGCCGCGCTCGACGTCGATGCAAGCGTCAGGCATAGCACCTCGAGCCATCGTCAAGGCCGTCGCTGTCATCGCGCTCGTGATCACCAGCGAGCTCGCCGCGGTCGCTGGCGCGCAGCGCTTCCCACCCGATCGCTATCGCGTGCACGGTCAGCCCGACAGCGCATGCGCTGAGCACCACGACAGCGATCGCGGTGAACGCAGCAGCAGCGAGCAGCTGTCGAGCGCGGTGCTTGATGCGACCCCTTCCAACGCTCATGGCCGTCCCCACGATGCGATGCCGAGCGCGATGCCGAGCGCGAACAGCAGGGCGCCCATCAGCAGCCCGACAACCAGCAAGCGCCGCCGCGCCTGACGCTCAATGCGCTCTCGCTGCTCGCTGCGCAGCTTGTTGAGCGCTGCGTTGATCTCGGCCTTTATGGTGCTCTGCTCGCCGCTCATGAGCGCAGCTCCTCGGTCTGATTCACGAGGAAGACACTACCCGGCCGCGGATCTCCCGCGACACCACACCCCGGGGAGCTGCGCTCATCGCGGCTGGGTACGAATGCAGTCAGCGCTCTGAACTGACAGCGCTCGATGGCTCGGGCGCTTGCTCCTGCCCGTCGGGCTCGCTCGGCACCGGCTCGGGCTCGGGTGCGTCGGGGTCGGGCGCTGGGGACTCGGGCACTGCTGGCGTCTCGGGTTCTGAATTCATGACATCGTTCCTTTGCTGAGGCGGGCGCGAGGTCCGCCGTGATGGGGTGAGCGGTCATGGCGCACCGTCCTGCGCAGCACCGCTTGGCTTGTCCGCACCGCTGGGCGCGTCAGCACCGCTGGGCGCGTTGATCAGCACAGCGTTGGGCGCGTCGCCCACCAGGCACACGACGATCGTCTGGCCATGAGGCTGCGCCAGGCCGCCAAGCTCGGCCGCGCCGCGCACGACCTTGGGCCAGTCGACAGGCGGGGGGCTACTACCGCCGCAGCTGATGAGCAGTGCGAGAGTGACGGTGGTGGCGCTGTGTCGCCGGGTCATCGCGCTGCCTTCTGTTCTGCAACGCGCTCGGCGTGCGTCATCGACTCCGCTGCGACCCATGCTCTGTGCCGCTCAGCGCAACCGGGAGTGTCGGTCACGCGAACCGGCCAGCGCTTGCCATTGCTGAGCAGCGGCCCGCGCACGTAGTACCCTGCAGCGTCGCACCACGCGCAGAGCCAGCGCGTCTGACTGAGCTGCAAGCAGCCGCCGCAGTGCTCGCACTCGACGCAGCTCATGCGCGCACCAGCTTTCCGCGCTTGAGCGCAGCTCTGCACCGAGCGCAGGTCAGCTCGACAGCAGCGCGCCACTGGTCGGGACTCGCCAGTGTCACCGCGCTGCAGATCGACACAAAGTGATCGCGCTCGAACGCATGCGCGCGCGTGCCCTTTCTGCCGGTGGTGAGCCAGCGTACGCCGTCGAAGCGCAGCACCTTGCAAGTCATAGCGCACCCTCGCAGCCGCGACCGATCGAGCCGCTGTCCTGCCCGTCAGTGTATTGCTTCCAATGCACCCACCCGCGCGGGCAGTGAAAGCCCCATTCGCGCACCACCGGGCCGGTGATGAACAGCGACCAGCACGGCGCGCTCACCTCGAGCCGGTGCGCGGCCCAGGGCAGTCGAAACACCACGTCGCCCGGTCGACGCTCTGCGCGCCAGTGGACACCACCCGCTGCGATGGTGTGCTCGACGTAGTGACCGCGCAGCACGAGCGACACGTTCGGCCACGGGTGGTCGTGCAGCGCTCGGTCGTCGTCACTGCGACGCAGCTGATGCATGTACACGTTGAACCTGCGATTGCGCGGGATGATGTGCCAGCGCAGCAGGTACGGGTCAGCGCGCCCACCGATCACGAAGTCGGGCGGTCGCGAGCTCGCCCAGCTGATCAGCTCAGCTGCGAGTGCGTGCGTGGTGTGCCGGTCAATCATCGTCGACCTCGCAGCCGCGCGTTGCGTGATCGAGTTGTGCCTGCAGCGCCCGCACCTCCGCGATCAGCGCTGGGACTGCGCGGCGGGCGGCAGCGATGAACGCGGCGTCGACCTGCATGAACCTGACAGGAACGTCGACGCCGACGATGTCACAATCGCAGATCAGCTCGCCGCCCGGGGCGAACACCCGGCAGTCTGTCTCGTCTTCGAGCGTCCACGGGCCCGGCGTCGCCGCGTGGCACAGCCGCTCGAGCTGGAGGAGGTAGCGCGCCAACACATCGTCGCGCGCTGTGTCGACCGCGCGACACGCGCGACAACGTAGCTGCCAGCCAGCCAGCACTGAGCGCGCGAGCTCGACGACGCGCACCTTGAATGCTTCGACGCTCATGTCGACAGCGTTCTTTGGCATTGTCACTGTTAGATGCCTTCCCGGTGCTTGAGCCCGTAGCTCTGCCGTAGCTTGCCCAGGTAGATGCGTTCGGCCTTGGTCGAGGGCGGCGGCAGCTGGTCAGTCAGCGCGAGGCCGAGCTGACAGAGCGCGAACGCGTCCGCCTGGTCGTCGCTGCAGAAGGTGCGCTGATGGTCGCGCGCGAGTGTCGAGACCATGATGTCTTTGCTGCCGACGCCGCTGCCGGTCACGAACTTCTTGAGGCTCGCCGGCGCCGGCTCGATGATCGGGCACTGCGCGAGTTCGCACAGCTTCCACCGCAGCACACCGCCAAGTTCGGCGCGATCGTGGTGCCCTTGCTGCGCACGCCCAGCAGCTGCGAATGCATAGCCCTCGATCAGGATCAGCCCGGGCTGTTGCGCGCGCACCACGTCGAGCACGCCGCGGATGAGCCGCTCGTACCGCTCCATTCGGCCGCGCACGGTGGTGGCCGGCTTGCTCGACCAGCGGCCCTCGACCAGCTGCTTGCCGGGGACCGAGTAGCAGATCGCGAACCCGGTCAGCGACGGGTCGATGCCAAGCACGCACTCGCCGAGCAGCGGTGCGACCCAGTGCGCACGGGGCTCGGTGAACAGGTCGTGGCAGACGGCGCGCGCGGTCATCACTGCACCTCGCATACGCAACGGCGCGGCACGTCGACTTGCCCACCGTCATCGAGTTGCAGTACCACGCGGCCGATTGATGTCGTCCTGACCACGGTCGCGTCATGGCATTCGATGAACGAATACCCGTTGCGACACTTTCGACAATAGGTTCGCACCTCGCGCGTCCACAGTGCGCGCGTCCCCGGCTCGAGTGCGAGATACACCTGCTCATCTGGTCGCCGCTTGGTCGTGACTGCGCCTCGACATCGGCACCATGTTTCGGTCATCGCTGCACCTCGCGCACCGAGCGACGCATGACGGTCACCCGTCGACCCGACTCGAGCTGCAAGCGCACGCGCCCGGTCGATGTCGTCCCGATCACGATCGCAGGGATGTGCTGCGTAAACCCGTACCCCGCGCGAAGCACGTGCAACCACGACACGCGCGTCCCAGGTTCGAGTGCGGGGAACAGCTGCTCGCCCGGTAGCAGTTCGGTCATCGCTGCACCTCGGGCTGCTTTGCGAGATCGGCCTCGCTGTGCAGTCCGCGCTCGAACGTCTCGACGAGGTTCTGCAGGTCGCGATACATCGGGGCGTCGCGCACCGGAACAGGGACGTACTCGAGCCACTGCTGGAGCCGACGAATCAGGTTTGCCAACCGCATCTCGGCTCGACCCGCGCGGGCTTGAGCGCTCAGCGCATCCGCGAGCAAGTGATCCGCAGCTCGCACAGCGCGGTCGCACTGGTCTGTGAGCGCTTGAATGGCATCAGCGAGAACCTCGATCATGTCCTCATCACCATCGACACCTTTGTCGCGCTCGATCGCGTCGCACATTTCATGGAACAGCCGGCGCGCTGCCGTCATCCCATCGCTGTCTGGCTCGGTCATCGCGGCCCCCGGTACAGCACCGCGCCGACGACGCCGAGCAGCCGTGCTTGCTTGCTGCGATCACGCATTGCCGCTCCCCACGCCGAACAGGTCGCGCTCGAGCTGTCGCTGCGCAGCACGCTGCCGCCGCCGCTGCTTGAACCTAACGAACATCGCCTCGACCTCGGCCGAGCGCGGCTGCAGCCATGCGGTCGCTGCCCCGCTCTCGCTGCTCACTGCACGAAACGCTCCGCAGTCGGGGCACCACTCGAGCCTGCCGAGATAGCGACGATGCTCGCCGTTCATCAGCGCACCGGTCGCCAAGCACACACCGCGCCGATGCGTGCAGTCAAGCATTCGCGGCCTCGCTGCTGCGCATGAGTTCGACGAGCCGCTCGATGGTCGCTGCGTTCTCTGCTCGCGCTCGCTGCTCGATGTCGCGGCTCACTGCGCGCACAGCGAGGTCGCGGTAGACGGTCAGCTCGTTCGCGAGCTCTGCTTTGCCGGCCGCTCGCAGCTGCACGAGCATGCGATCGACTCCGAGCAGCGCCGGTCGTACAACGTCGCGTGTTGTCTTCACCATGGTTGCCTCGTCGGTTGTTCGTTGCCGTTGCTGTGCTGCGTGAACGGGCCGAGGTTGGTCACCGCGCCCGTGCCGTTGCGGATCACCTCGAAGCGGGGGCGCTTCGGCGTGTGCTTGATCTTGCTGAACTTGCCGAACGCCTGCGCGTCCTCGCCGTCGCTGGACTTCCACAGCAGACACACCGCCTCGGCTTTGTTCTCGAGGTCGCCCGACTCCTTGAGCTCGCTCTCGAACGGCTCAGCGAAACGGCTGTGCTTCTCGGCCCGCGTCAGCTGCGAGCCAAGGACCAGCGGCACGTTGAGCGCTTGGCACTCGGACTTCAGCCGCTGCGCCGCTTCGCTGACCAGCTCGGCGCGCTTGGCTTCGTGGCCGAGCATGATCGCTTGCAGATAGTCCACGTACACGATGCCGCAGCCGGCGTTCACCAGCGCGCGGATCGCGGTGAGCACGTCGCCGAGCGGCCGGTTGAGCGCGTAGACCAGATGCACGCCGATGTGCTGCAGCTCGCACAGCGCCCGCTCAAGCTCGCGCTGGCTGTCGAAGCTGAGCTGTTGGGCAAGCAGCTCGTCGCTCGGGATGCCCGACACATGCGCGATTGCACGAGCACCCCACAGCGTGCGCGGATCTTCGAGCGAGACGATGCCGGCCTGCACGCCCATGCGCGCCTGCTTGAGCGCCATCGCGAGCATCAGGCTGCTTTTGCCGGCACCAGTGCGGCCGCCGATGATCGTCATGCTGGCCGCCATGAAACCGCGCAGCGTGTTGTCGAGCAGCGGAAAGCCCGTCGGCACAACCTGACCGATGCCCAGCTCTGCCCTGCGCGCACCATCGACCGCGGCGATCGCTGATGCGTGCAACGCTTCGACCTCGACCTGACCGCGTGGTTCTTCGCCGACCGCGTCACGCGCGTGCTCGATCGCGCCCTCGAGGTTCTGCTGCTCGCACGACTCGAGCGCTTGGGCGAGGTTGCTGCGCACACGGCGCAGGTGACCAAGCTGCGTGAGCCGGTGCGCCATGGTCCCGAGCGAATCGGGGCGCGGCTCATGCTTGGCAAAGATCTCGTCGAGCGCGTCGACCTGCGCGGTCGCTCCCTGCGCATCGAACGCAGCGCGGATCGTCAGCGGGCTGATCTCGCCACCAGCCGCAGCAAGTTCGTGCACTGCCGCAAGGATCTGGCCGTGCTGTCGAGACCAGCAATCGAGCGGGTCGAGGCGCTGCGGTGAGCTGAGGTGCTTGCGAACCGTTGGCGCATCGTCGTTCCACAGCGCTGCGATGTAGCTGCGCTCAAGCGCAACGTCGACGAGCTGCTGGCGGTCGCGCTCGGTCACGATTCGATACCTCCCAAGCCGCCCATGCCTCGAGCGATGACGAGCAACCGCTGCGCCAGCTCGGCATCGGGAAGCGCGCTCAGCCCTGCTGCAAGCTCGGCAGCCTCACGGCGGTGCAGCGAGAACGCGATGCCGATCCGCAGCAGCTCGCTCGCAGTGAGCTGCGGTCGCGCTCGAGCCATCAGCGCCCATGCAGCGCGCATGTCCGTGCACTCGCTCATTGCATCGCCTCGCGTGGTCGTGGTCGCTGCGTCTCGCGTTGCTTGAACCACCACACCTGCGCAGCGTCGAGGTCGCGACTGACGTGCTTGGCGAGCTGGCCGGGGTTGGCGCTTCTGCGATGCACTCGACCGGCTTGCACCGGGCCATCAGGTCCGAAC
>Ga0068863_100004442_pt1 | contig 13830 bp, 10 predicted proteins | sample KBSSwiS62_FD_66596 | JGI IMG/M metagenome (GOLD analysis project Ga0068863, IMG submission 66596) | Switchgrass rhizosphere microbial communities from Kellogg Biological Station, Michigan, USA - KBS Switchgrass S6-2 | ecosystem: Host-associated > Plants > Roots > Rhizosphere > Soil ...
TGCAGCCATTGCCCCGATCGTCGCCCAGCTCCGGACATTGCCTGGCCATGTCTTCTGGCCTGACGACATCAGTCTCGTCGGAACCGAACTTGTCGATGCGGCCCAGATCCTGACGTCGGCGCAGGTGACCGACAGCTATCTGCTTGCGCTTGCGGTCGCGCACGGTGGGCGGCTGGCGACGTTCGACCGGCGCCTGTCGCCGAAAGCGGTGAAGGGCGGAAAGGCCGCGCTCCACCTGATCTGAATGCATGCGCGATTTCGGTGACGTTTTGGAACCGCCAGTTCCGATGCCGGCAGGACCAATTCGCGCGCTGGCCGCCGTTGGCGTGAGGGTTCGGGGCCATGCAGAACCGGCCAATCTCCGTTCGCGACGGCCCCTAAGGCGCCGAAGTGTCGCCCTTCGCCTGTCTCCCGGCGATCCTCGAGCTTTCGGCCTTCAGCGGGCGGGACACCGGGCACACCTCCTGCACATAAGTGTTCAGCGTGTTGACGAGATTGTCGGGCACGAGCCGGTAGAACACGAACTGGCCGCGCTTCTCGCTCGCCACCAGACCTGCGTTCTCGAGCACCGCCAGATGCTGCGAGACGGCGGGCTTCGACATCGCGAAGCGCGAGGCGATCTCGCCCGCGTTCAGCTCCGCATGTGCCAGATAGGCGAGAATCTTGCGGCGGGGCGTGGAGGCCAAGGCTTCGAACACTTTCTGCATGCGTCCCATTTAAGGAATGAGCTAACCACTTGACAAGGGCACCTCATCAATTAAGCAATAAGCTAATTACCTGGGAGGTCGTCATGCATGAGCAACCCGACGCGGACAAGGTGAACAGCCTGGTCGAGATTCACGGCTGCAGCGCGGTGAAAGGGGTGGTCCGCTGGGATCCAGTTCATTCGCTCTGGAACGGCTTCATGCTCGTTGCCGCGCTCACGCTGGCGCCTTTGCTCGCGAGCTGGTCGGCAATCGCCCTGTTCCTCGTCCTGACCGGTGCATCGCTGCTGCTCGGGCACAGCGTGGGATTTCACCGCCTGCTCATCCATCGCAGCTTCGCCTGCCCGCTCTGGCTCGAGCGCGTGCTGGTGTGGATCGGTACCGCGGTCGGCATGAGCGGGCCGTTCTGGATGATCCGGACGCATGATCTGCGCGACTGGGCGCAGCGGCAGACCGCCTGCCATGACTATCTCGCGCATCGCCGCCCGATGCTGGTCGACGCCTGGTGGCAATTGCACTGCCGGCTGGAGCTTGCGAATCCACCCGCATTCGATCTGGGGCGCGCGGGGCGGGATCGCTTTTACCGCGTCCTCGAATCGAGCTGGATGGCCCAGCAGATCCCGCTGGCTGCACTGCTCTATGCCAGCGGCGGCTGGTCATGGCTGGTCTGGGGCGTCTGCGTGCGGGTGAGCGCCTGCGTGACCGGCCACTGGTTCGTCGGCCATCTCGCCCACCGCCGCGGGCCGCAGTCTTGGCTGGTGGAGACGGCCGGTGTGCAGGCGCACGACGTGCCCTGGGCGGCGATCCCGACGATGGGCGAAGCCTGGCACAACAATCATCACGCCTTCCCGGGATCGGCGCGGATCGGGCTCTATCCCGGGCAGAGCGACTGGGGCTACCGGGCCATCCTGATCCTCGCGAAACTCGGCCTCGCCTGGGACATCGTCACGCCGGAGACGATGGCGCAGCGCAAGGGGCTGAGGCGCGTCACGCGCAACGACGGCGCCGCGGTGTCGCGTCCCCAGGCGGCAAGGAGCTGAAGCGATGCCCATGCTGCCCTCATTCGAAGGACGCGTCTCCCCGTCGCTCTACGCGCTGGCAGCGCCATTGCTGCTCCTGTCGCAGACCCTTGCGGTTACACTCTGCTACCGCTGGAACGGCGCCACGCTCGATGCCGACGGCTGGTTCTGGCTGCTGCCGTTGCGCGTCCTGGCGCAGATGCCGGGCCTCACGAGCGGGCAGGCGGCTACGGTCTTCGCCTACGCCTTCATCGTCGCGTGGGCACTGGCTGTCCTGTCTTTCCGCCGCGCATCCTGGTCCGGCCGCGGCCATTGGCTGAGCGCGTTCGCCATTTTTCCGGTGATTCAGATCGTCGCGATCGCGGTGCTGGCCGTGCTGCCGCGCCGTCGAGGCGAAGCCCCTGCGATTGAGGCCGATGGCGTCGATCCGACGGACGTGGTGCAGGGCGTACTCGCGGGCGTCGCCATCATCGTCGCCGCCGTGCTGCTCTCGGCCTTGACCTTGGGCGCCTATGGCTGGGGGCTGTTCGTGGCGACGCCGTTCATCGTCGGGGTCACGACCGGCTATATCGTGAACCGCCGAACGCTGCTGAGCCGCGGGCGCACGACCAGACATGTGATGGCAGCGGGCGCGCTCGGCGGGCTGGCGCTGCTCATGCTGGCGCTGGAAGGCTTCATGTGCATCATCCTCATCGCCCCGCTCGGTCTCGGCGCGGCCGCGCTGGGCGGCCTGTTCGGCCGTGCGATCGCGATGTTCGGCCATCATCGCGGCAAGCCGCTATTGTCGATCGCGATTCTGCCGGCGCTGTTCGTGCTGGAGGCCAGCATGCCGCCGGCGACCGCGATCACGACATCGGCCCATATCGATATCGCGGCCTCGCCCGAGGATGTGTGGCAGGCGATCACCAGCGACGAACCCATCGGCCTGCCGCCCGGGCTCCCGGGCGCGGCCGGACTCGCTTATCCGGTCCGCGGCCGCCTGCTGGGCGAAGGCGTGGGCGCGACGCGGCTCGGCCTGTTCTCCACCGGCATCGCCAAAGAGCGCGTGACCATATGGGAACCCGGGCATGTGCTGGCGTTCACGGTGCTGTCGCAGCCGCCGGCGATGGAAGAGATGAGCCCCTATCGCAAAGTCCACGCCCCGCATCTTTCGGGTTACGTGGTCACCGGCGACACACGCTATATCCTGTCGCCGTTGCGCGGCGGCGGCACGCGCCTGACGCTGCAGGCGACGACGATCCTGCGGCTCGATCCGATCCTGTATTGGGGGCCGATTGCGCGCTGGGCTTTCGACGCCAATGTGAGGCGGGTGCTGAATAGCACCAAACTCCAGGTGGAAGGGTCGCGTTGATCCTTTCCAATATTTCGGCAGATCATGAGTTCGACAAAGTCACATTCTCCCGTGGACGATGTAATTCGGTGACGGTGCGGTTTTTACGCAGCGCAGATGTCGATCGAGTGACGAGAGGGCGGCGTAAAAACTGCACGGCGGCGATGGGGTGCGTTGGGTGAGCCGGTAGCATAGTCGCTGGTCTGCCCTCGTCGGCTCAGCGCCCTCAATCGGCCATTCGGCCATGTGATTGTCGTTCCCACAAGCAGCCATACGTTCATGCTGGGCGTCTGGGCGGTCAAGGAATGGGATTGACTGGTAGGTACGATGGAGATCAATATCACAAGGGAGATCAACATCACAAGGTGGATGCGGCGCCGAATATGTAGGTCGCGGCATTGAAACATCGACATCTCGGGCAAAGGACACGTCTATCGTCTGGTGCGCGGCGATGCTAACAAGAAAAGCGGGAGCAAGAGTAGTGATTCGGCCGAGGTTTGCCAGCAAGCAATCGCGCTTCTGCGACTCAAGGTTTGGAGGCGTTCCGCTCAGGTCTGGGCGGATCTTGGCTTTGTATTCATTGCTAAATTTTCTTCTGGCTGCGCACGAGGGGTGGGGTCATGCCGAACGGAGTGAAGGCCGACGAGCTTGCTGCGGTCCTTTTCGCCATGTTCGCGCTCGCGATCCTGCTCGAAACCGCGCTGGCCACGCTGTTCACTTGGCCGGTATTCCTCGCCCGGATCAATCGCCGAAACGCCAGAATGCCGATCGCGTTGCTGTTCGGCGTCGGGATCGCGTGGGGATTGAGCTTCCATCTCGTGTCCAGGCTCGGTACAACGCTGGGCAGCGGCGCCGGTCAGTTACCGATCTGGATCGACGTCCTGATTTCGGGACTGATCCTCGCAGGCGGCAGCGCTGGCGTGCGCAACATCATGGCGAGCCTTGGGCTCGTCACGCCGGCGCAGCGGCTTGATCCGACCCCGGCCCCGCCGGAGAACAAGGCGTGGATCTCCGTCAGCGCGGATCGACAGAATGCCGACGCGCCGCTGGCGGTCCTTCTGACCATCACCGATGCGAGCGGCACCAATGGTCCCAAATATGCCGGGTCCATCCGTGCCCAAGCGCGTCCGCCGCGTCCGTTCTTCAAATTGTTCCTGACCAATGCCGCGCGCTACCCACAGGTCGCAGGCTATCCGGTCGATGTAGCCAATAAATATACGATCCAGCTTCGCGACGAAAATACCCGTACCGTGTTGATGACATGGGAGGATTGCCAGTTCGCCAGCGGCGCGATCGTCGACTTCGAATTTTCGGACTGATTTTCCGTCGCAAGGCTATCGGGCGGTTGCAGGGGAGTTCCGATCATGGACCGAGACGTATTGGATACCGTAACAGCTTTGCACATGCGGAGTGCGCCCTATCCGCGGCCGCCTTCACGACGCTTCCGCGTCTATGCGCTCGACCCGCGCGCCGCCCTGACCCCTGAGACCACGACGGTGAACAATGCGGTTATTTCGCTTCCGTGGGAGGCGTCCTATGAGGAGCCGCTGACGCTGGGGCCGACTGGGGAATATATTGAAGTCGTCGATTTCGACGCTCCCGCGAACCGCTTCTATGCACCGCTCAATCCGAATCACCCCGACCTGCTTGCGCAGGATGGGCTGCCGCCTTCCGAGGGTCGGCCGCAATTCCACCAGCAGATGACCTATGCAGTGGCGATGAAGACGATCCGCGGCTTCGAGCGCGCGCTCGGGCGCGCGGTGCTGTGGTCGAGCCACTATGCCGACAAGAACGAACAATTCATCCAGCGGTTGCGCATCTACCCGCATGCGCTGGCCGAGGCGAATGCCTATTATTCACCGGAAAAGACCGCGCTGCTGTTCGGCTATTTCAGGGATATGGCTGCACCAGGCAAGGGCAGCGGCGGATGGGTCTTCACCTGTTTGTCACATGACATCATAGCGCATGAAACCGCGCACGCGATCCTTCATGGGATGCATCGGCGCTCGATAGAGGAAATCGGCCCCGACACCTTCGCCTTCCACGAGGCCTTCGCCGACATCGTGGCGCTGCTTCAGCATTTCACGATGACCGAAATGGTAGCGCACCAGATTACCGCGACCTCTGGGCGGCTACAGATGGACCGATTACTCAGTGGCCTCGCCGGACAATTCGGCGAGGCCACTCGCACCGGGCATTCGCTGCGTAGCGGCATCGACCGTGAGATCGATCCGAAGACCCAGAAGCTCAAGGATCCTGATCCCACGCTGTACCAGAAGGTTTTCGAGCCGCACGCGCGGGGGGAGATCCTGGTCGGCGCGGTGTTCGATGCCTTTCTTACCATCTTCGAGCGGAACACGGCCGACTTGATGCGCATCGCCATCGGCCGTTCAACGCCGTCGGGCGAGGAACTGTCCCGTGACCTCGTCAATCGCCTCGCGGCCGAGGCCGCGAAGGCGGCCGAGCATGTACTGCGGATGTGCGTGCGCGGGCTCGATTATTTACCCGTCACCGACGTCACTTTCGGTGAGTATCTGCGCGCGATCCTCACCGCGGATCGGGACCTCGTCCCCGAAGACGCGCGTTGCTATCGTGTGATCCTGGCAGACGCCTTTCGTCGACGTGGGATCTATCAGCAGGGATGGCTTTCGATGGCGCCGGACAGTCTCTATTGGGAGGCGCCGGAATTCACTCTCGATGTAGGCCTTTTCGAGGATCTTGTCCGCCATCTGGACCTCCATCCATGCTTCCGGCGCTCTCAAATCTACGCCCAGGCTCGGGAGAATCAGGAAGCGATCCATCGCTGGCTGATGGCGCCTGATGATCTGCACCCCTCCAAGATCGCGCTTTGGGAAGGACTCCTGGGGATCAAGCTTGCCGGAGATGGCTTGGCGTCGATTGCAAAGTCTCCCAGCTACCGCGGGCGGCCGGCGGTGGAAATTCATTCGGCGCGCATCGCGCGCAGGAGCGGCCCGGATGGGCAGGAGTCACGAGAGCTGATTATCGAGGTGACCCAACGTCGCTATGCCTTTGACGATTCCAAGAAGCAGGAGCGGGCGGATCGCGATGCCGGGTACGCTCGAAAGAACCGCGACTTCATCTTTCGCGGCGGCGCGACGCTCGTCATCGACCTTACCGACAATTCGGTGCGTTATGCGGTTCGCAAGCGGATCGACGACGATGTTCGGCTCGATCGACAACGCCGCTGGCGTAACGGTGAAGATGCCGGAGGGCTGTTCGCCACCTATTTCGCATCGCAGGCGCTGGCGGAGCCCTTCGCCTTTGCGCATCGGCAGTGAGTGTCGCCATGAACCCGCCCTCCATCCGCGTCCGCATGTTCAAGAAACTGCTCGGCGACTGCTTCCTGATCACGATCGGGAAACCCGACGCCCCTCGCGAGGAGCGCGTCCACATCCTGATCGATTGCGGCGTCCTGCAGAATGTGCCGGGCGAGGCAAAGCTCATCAAGGATGCGGCGGAAAGCATCATCGCGACTACGGAGGGGCGCCTCGACCTGCTCGTGATCACACACGAGCATTGGGATCACATCTCGGGATTCTCCCATGCCCGGCAGCAGTTGATCGACACGATGCAGATCGACACGCTCTGGTTGGCCTGGACCGAGCGGCGCGGCGACAAACAAGCAGATCCTTTGCGCGAGAAAAGCGAAAAGGCGAAGAAAGTGGTAGCGCGCGCGGCCGCGTTCGCGGCTGCCGCCAAAGTGAACGTCACGTCGGGTATCGAGCATTTCAACGGCCCACTAGCGGCCGACGGCAAACTTACTTCGCTCAAGATCATTCCCGCGCTGATCGCACGCGCTGAGACGACGGGGACTGTCGAGTATCTCGAGCCGGGCGAAGTTCGCACCACACCTGGGGTTTACGGTTTGCGTGCGCATGTTCTGGGTCCATCGCGCAATCCCGACTATCTCACCAAGGCTCAGCCTCCGAGGGTCGGCAAGCAGACTTATTTGGCGACAGATTTGGCGGCCGCACTCGACGAGCGCTACGCGGCTGCAGATTCGCTGGCCGAGACTTTCGACCCGCAAGGTCCGTCGCCCTTTGCGAAGGGCTACGCGATTCCGGCCGTGGCCGTGGCCAATGTCGTTGACGATGAAGCGTTGCAGTGGCTGTGGAGCCGCTACAAGTCCCCGCCGGACGAGTGGCGCAACATCGATCATGCTTGGCTCGGTGTGGCGGGTTCGCTCGCGTTGAAGCTCGACAATGATACCAACAACACCAGTTTGGTGCTTGCATTCGAGATCGAACCACGAGGCGATGTACTGCTCTTCGCTGCAGATGCGCAGGTGGGCAACTGGATGTCTTGGCACCTTCAGGACTATCCTGCCACGGGAGATGGGCCGAAAGTTTCGGCGAAAGAGCTTCTCGGTCGAACCGTGCTTTACAAGGTTGGCCATCACGCGAGCCACAATGCCACGCTCGACAATCTCGGGCTGGCGCTCATGACCCACCCTGGACTCATTGCGATGATCCCGGTTGTCGAAGCTGAGGCGCGCCGCACGATGGACGGAAGGGCCGTTCATCGCGGTTGGGATATGCCGTATCCGGAACTCCTCGACCGGCTGTTGAAGTTCACCGCGGGTCGCATCCTGCGAGGCGATGCCGAACCGGGAAAGGATGCCATGGGCAAGACGATTTGCACCGACGCTGCGTTCCTAGATCGCGTGACACCTGATGAGCTGTTTGTCGAGTTGGTCGTGCGTTGAATCTTCCGTCGCTTCACCGATTTTAGTGACACGCAACAATTCCGAAACTTTCTGGCTGACCAACGGCCGCGCAGACATCCCAACAAAGTGGCAGATAATACCGCAGGTCACGACAATCTAGCCAATATCCAACGACTTCGCGATATCACCGATCGATAGGAACAGCACCAGATCACCGAACTTCGACGGCAGAAACCCGCGACGTCTCCAGAAGCTTGCCGCGTCGACATCGATCGCGCTGACCATCAGGGCACGCACCCCCACCCCCGATCAGCCCGACTGCCGCGACGCATCGCTGAAGCGCGTGCTTGAACGGTCCTGTGCCAATGCCTTTGTCGGCCCAGTCGTGCTCGGTCGACAGCGATCCGGTGTTGACTGCGGGCAGCATCAATCCGATCGTCCGCGGCGGCGCCTTCCCAAGGCGCAGACCTGCTCACCAACGTAACGATTTCAGGAACGATCGCCGGCGGACCCTCGAGCGACGCCATGAAAGCGTCGAAGCCCTCGGCGCTCAGCCGGATCAACTCTACCTCCTCCGCGGCGCGTGCGGCGGCATCACCCATGAAATCTGTCCGCGATCGTCTGCGCAGTCCGGCCATGCGGTCGATCATCGTGATCTCTATAGCGTCGCACGGTATCGTGCAGCCGATCGTTCACAGGTTGCGAATTCAACATTGCATCAACGAACGCCTCGCTATCGCGCACCGAAAGATCGATCCGCTGATGCTCGTCGATCGCGCGCCGCGCCGCTTCCTGCAGGCTCGTCAGCACGAAATCCGTCACCGTGCGGCCCTGCAGGGCCGCGGCACGCTCAATCAGCTTCTTCTGATCGAGTGTGACCCGCGTAACCAGGCGCTCGCCTTGAACCCGACCGCGCGGCGACTGCATTGCAGGTTCGGACAGTCTCAATCTCCTGCAACCGATATACGTCCATTGGTTGGAGTATCAATCTTGTGTCGCCATCGCCGCCGCGTCAATCAGGCCCCGGATGGCAACCAGAGCGCATCAAAGGGAACAGCGCGCAGACCTTCGCCGAATTGCAGCGATACGCCCCCATCGTAAAAAGCCACGCCCGCCACGAACCTGTCGGTCGAGGCCGCAAGGCGTTTCAGTCCCGCAAAGTCCGATGCGCGCACGGTGGCCGCCGCCTTGAACTCGATGCCGATCACGCGACCGGCTTCATCTTCCGCAACGATATCCACCTCCAGACCGTCCTTGTCCCTGAAATGGGAAAAACGATATCTGCCATCACTCCACGCCGACTGCTTTTCCAGCTCTGCCAGAACGAAGCTTTCCAGCAGGCTTCCGAAGGCAGTACGGTCGGCGGCAAGGTTTTCGGCGCCGATACGGCCGAGGCCGGCAACGAGGCCGCTGTCGATGAAGTGGAGCTTCGGCGACTTGACAAGCCGCTTGAGGGCGTTGTTCGACCACGCCGGCAGCATCCGGACGACGAAGAGCTGTTCCGCGAGACCGAGGTAACGCAGCGCCGTCTTGCGATCGATGCCGATCTGCGCGCCGATGGCGCTGGCATTGACCAGCTGCCCATTGAGCGTCGCCAGCAAAGCAAGGAAGCGCGGCATGTCCGCGCCGCGATCGATGGTCGCGATGTCGGGAATGTCGCGTTCGGCGATGGCCTGCGCATAGGCGGCAAACCAGTCCCGCCGCCGCCGTTCGGATGGCCGGGTGACCACCTCCGGATAGCCGCCCATCAGCACGCGCTCTGCGATCGGCCGTCCCGGCGTTATCGATTGGAACGGCCGGCTTTCGAGCAGTCGATCGAGAAATCGTGCGGGTCCCTGGGCGTTCAGCTCGTCTTGGCTGAGCGGAAGCAGCTTCAGGGTCTCGATACGGCCTGCCATCGAATCCTGGATATTGCGGTTGGCCATGATGTCGGCCGATCCGGTCACCAGAAACCGCCCCGGCCTTCTGTCTTCGTCGATCGACTTCTTGATGGCCAGCATGAGACTTGGCGCGCGCTGGATTTCGTCGATCGTCGCCCTGTCGAGGTCACGGATCATGCCGACCGGATCGGCACGCGCGGCTTCCAGCGTGCTGGGATCGTCGAGCGTGATGTAGCGTCGCCCGTATCCCAACTGCTTGGCGAGCGTCGTCTTGCCCGATTAGCGAGGGCCGATGATCGCCAGCATCGGCGTGTCCGTCAATATCGTGCAGGCGCGCTGGAAGGCATAGCGAGGGTACACGGTTCAGTCTCCGTCCAATCGGGAGTCATCGTAGCGGCCAATCGGGAATCATGCGGCCGCCAATTAGGAATCAAGCTCCGGCTAAACAGGATTCGATAGCGCCGAGACGAGAGATGCCCGGGTGTGACGTTGGCGTTGCCGAGTGCTGGACGTCTACCGATCGCCTCAATGGCTCCCCGTCCGAAACATGGGTCGGCACGGCGTCCCGTTTCCTTGACATTTCATGACATGTTCAATATATGTTCCAAAATGTAAAGCGGCAAATCGGGAGCGTAGCGGTGCCAAAAATACGGGGGAATGCTCGGTTCCCGGCCGGCAACGCGGCGGCCGGCCCGATGCAGTGCCGCACCGATGTCGCTTTGCGTGAGCGCGACGTTCCACCGACGATCAAGGCCGATGCTCCCGCTGTAATAACAGCGGAAAAACAGCGAACCGCCCCCTCGGCCGCCGCCCTGATCTCCGCTCTCCGGGCCCCGATCTCCGACGTTCGCTCCGCTGTAATAACAGCGGAAATACAGCGGGGAGACTCTGAGGCCGCAGCCGACCTGATCGGCGTTCAGTCCGGCATTGCTTCATGCCGGCGGCGCGGTGCCGCGTGCATCTCGCACGCATCACGCGCCACGATCTGCCGGTCATCCGATCGGACGCTCCCGCTGTTAAAACAGCGAAAAAACAGCGGCGAGGCGGCCAGCCTCGCACATCCTCAGCCTCCCGCCCGGCTACTCCAGGCGGGTCCCGAGCGGAGTGGGCGTCGAACCCACACGCCGCCCCGCCACCCAGGTCGCCGCCACCGCGCGGTCGTCGCCCAGCACCTGCAACGCGAACAGTCGCTCGGCCAGCGAGGCGCCGCGCGTCCGCCTCGCCAGCAGCGGCGTCGCGGCCGGATCGAGCAGCACGAAATCCGCCTCCTGGCCCGGCAGCAGCCCGCCGATCCGGTCGCCCAGGTTCAGCGTCCGCGCGCCGCCGGCGGTCGCCAGATACAGCGCGCGGAACGGATCGAGCGCGTGTCCGCGCAGCTGGCCGATCTTATAGGCCTCGCCCAGGGTGTGGAGGATCGAGAAGCTCGTGCCCGCGCCGATATCGGTGCCGATCCCGATCTTCACGCCATGCGCGTCGGCCAGCGCGAGGTCGAACAGCCCCGATCCGAGGAACAGATTGCTGGTCGGGCAGAAGGCGATGCCGGCGCCGGCCGCCGCCATCCGCCCCATCGCGCGGTCGTCGAGATGGATTCCGTGCGCGAACACCGATCGCGGACCGACGAGGCCGAAGCGGTCATAGACGTCGAGATAGTCGATCGCCGCCGTGAAGCGCGCGGCGACGGCGTCGCACTCGCCGCGATTTTCGGCGATGTGGGTGTGCATCAGCACGTCGGGGTGCGCCGCGACCAGCCGGCCGGCATCTTCGAGCTGCGCGTCGGACGAGGTCAGCGCGAAGCGCGGCGTGACCGCATAGCCCAGCCGCCCGCGCCCGCGCCAGCGGCCGATCAGCGCCTCGGTGTCGGCGCGGCCGTCGGCCACCGTATCGCGCAGGTTCGGCGGGCCCTGATCCATCAGCACCTTGCCCGACACGATCCGCATGCCGCGCAGCAACGCCGCCTCGAACAGCGCATCGACCGAATGGGCGTGGACCGTCGCGAACACCAGGGCGGTGGTCGTGCCGTTGCGCAGCAATTCGTCGAGGAAGAAGGCGGCGGTCGCGCCGGCATGGCCGCGGTCGGCGAACGCGGCTTCGGCCGGATAGATGTGGCGCTCCAGCCAGTGCAGCAATTGCTCGCCATGCGAGGCGATACGGTCGGTTTGCGGATAATGGATGTGGGTGTCGACGAAGCCCGGCACGATCAGCCCGTCGAGCCGCTCGACCGCGATATCGGCGAAGCGTGTCGCGAGCGCGTCATGATCGCCGCAGGCGATGACGAGGCCGTCCTCCACCACCAGCAGGCCATCTCGATGATGCCGGATCGCCGCCGGGCCGGCGACCAGCGGATCCTCGGGCACCGCGAGGATCTCGGCGCGATAGGCTGCGATCGTCATGCCGCCGGCCGCAGCGACAAGAGTTGCGCCATCGCCGCGACCGCGATCACCTCGGGTTCCTTGCCGGCGATGCCGGGCAGGCCGATCGGACAGGTCAGCCGATCGCGCGCCGCTTGGCGGAAGCCGTCGGCGGCGAGGCGCGACAGGAAGCGCGCGCGTTTGGTGGCGGAGCCGATCAGCCCGAGGAACCCGGCCGCGCTGCCCAGCGCCGCCGCCGCCAGCCGATAGTCGAGGCCATGGTCGTGGGTCAGGATCAGCACCGCCGATCCCTCGGGCGCATCGCCGGCGCAGGCGATGATCGCCGCTTCGTCGAGCAGGACGACGCCCGCGCGCTCGGCCTGTTCGGGCCGCGTGTCGAACCAGGCGAGCGCGAACGGCAGTCGCTCGGCGGCGCGCGCGATCGCGCGGCCGACATGGCCGGCACCGAACAGCAGCAGCGGACGGCGCGCGATATCGGCCGCCTCGACGAAGCTCGCGCCGGCCGAGGGCCGCGCGCCGCGCGCCTGCAGGATCGGCGAGGAATCGTCGGCGATGACGCGGACGATCCGGTCGTCATGCAAGGTGGCGGCGAGCGGCCGGCCGGCATCGTCGATCCAGCCGGCGGCTCGAGGGTCGAGCCGCTCGACCAGCAGCCGCACCCGCCCGCCGCAGCACTGGCCGAGCAGCGGGCCGAGCGGATAATCCTGGATTCGCCAGGCGCCAGCCGGCTGCCCAAGCATCGCCCGCGCCTGCCCGATCGCGCGATGCTCGAGCGCACCGCCGCCGATCGTCCCGCGCGCGTCGGTGGCGGTCACCACCATCCGCGTGCCGGCGCTGCGCGGAGCCGAGCCCTCGGTCGCGAGGATGGTGACAAGCGCGACCGGCTCGCGGGCGAGCGCGGCTCGTGCGGTGGTGGCCCATTCAGCCATGGTGGCGGGGCCACGTTCGAATCAATTCCTCCCCGGAACGGGGAGGGGGACCATCCGAAGGATGGTGGAGGGGCAGGGGGCACGTCGGACGCATCCAGCCCCGCACCTGCCCCTCCACCGGCTTCGCCGGTCCCCCTCCCCGTTCCGGGGAGGAGTCATTCCGGCACCAACCAAGCCGCCAGATCAACCTTTCCAGATCACCCATCACGCCGCCGCAATTCTTCCACCGCCATCAGCACCCGCTCCGGCGTCGCCGGCGCATCAAGCTTTGGGAACCCTTTGCCCGGCGCCGCGGCAGCCACCGCCTGCGTCAGCGCCGAGAACACCGAGATCGCCAGCATCAGCGGCGGCTCGCCGACCGCCTTCGATCGGTGGATCGTCGCTTCCGCGTTGCGCCCGCGCTCCCACAGCCGGATGTCCATCCGCGCCGGGCGGTCCGATGCGGTCGGGATCTTGTAGGTCGATGGCGCGTGGGTGAGCAGCCGGCCGCGATCGTCGAACACCAGCTCCTCGCTGGTCAGCCAGCCCATGCCCTGGACGAAGCCGCCCTCGATCTGGCCGCGGTCGATCGCCGGGTTCAGCGAGCGGCCGACATCATGGAGGATGTCGACCGCCAGCACCTTGTGCTCGCCGGTCAGCGTGTCGATCACCACCTCGCTCAAGGCCGCGCCATAAGCGAAATAGAGGAAGGGCCGGCCTTTGTGCGTCGCGCGGTCGTAATGGATCTTCGGCGTCGCGTAATAGCCGGTCGCCGACAGCGAGATCCGGCCGAGATGCGCCATCCGGCACAGGGCGTCGAACGGCACCAGCTCGCCGCCCGCGTGCACGCCGTCGCGGGAGAAGCGCACCGCATCGGCATCGCAACCGAAGTGCGCGGCGGCGAAGGCAGCAAGCCGCTCGCGCACGATCTGC
>Ga0068863_100004444_pt1 | contig 13828 bp, 11 predicted proteins | sample KBSSwiS62_FD_66596 | JGI IMG/M metagenome (GOLD analysis project Ga0068863, IMG submission 66596) | Switchgrass rhizosphere microbial communities from Kellogg Biological Station, Michigan, USA - KBS Switchgrass S6-2 | ecosystem: Host-associated > Plants > Roots > Rhizosphere > Soil ...
GGCAACTACGACTACCACAACAAGTATTTCTCGGACGAGACCAAGTACTTCTGTCCGGCGGGCCTTCCCGAAGCGAAGGAGCGCGAGATTCGCGCGGCCGCGCTTGCGGCTTTCCGGGTCGTCGGTTGCCGTGGCTGGGGCCGCCTCGACCTGATGCTGCGGCGGGACGGCTCGTTCTCGTTCCTCGAGGTGAACACGTCGCCTGGAATGACGGGCCATTCGCTCGTGCCGATGGCCGCGAAAGTCGCAGGCCTGGATTTCGCCGAGCTCTGCATCGAGATCCTGCGAGGCGCGCATGTGGGATGACGCGCGGCAGATGAACGCGATTTCGGCGGTGCTCGCGCTCTTTGCCGCGATCGCGCTGCTTTGGGCCGGCATGTCGTGGGTGTTGCGCCAGCCTGCGTTTGCCTTCCGCGACGTCGTTATCGTAACGCCGCCCGAACACGCGAGCGCCGCTCACCTCGAGGCCGCGGTTCGGGAGGAGCTCACGGGCACGTTCTTCACGATGAACCTCGATCGGGCGCGCGGTGCCTTCGCTCGCGTGCCCTGGGTGCGCAACGTCGCGTTGCGAAGGCAGTGGCCGCAGCGGCTGGAAGTGACGATCGAGGAGCACGTGCCGCTCGCGCGCTGGAACGACGCGCAGCTCGTGAACACGCAGGGCGAGGTCTTCGCCGCCGACTACAACGACGTGCTGCCTCAGTTCGAAGGCCCGGATGGCACCTCGACGCAGGTCGCGGGGCGCTACGGCGAGTGGAAAGAGACGCTCTCGCAGCTCGGGCTGGCGCTCGACGGCGTACGCCTCTCGCCTCGCGGCGGGTGGCATCTCGCCGCTCGCAGTGCTGCGGGACCGCTGGCGATCGAGCTCGGCCGCGAAGAACCGACGGCGCGGCTCGAGCATTTCGCGACGGCCTACGGCCGCACGATCGACACGCTCGCGCGCACAGGGACGCGCATCGAGCACGTGGACCTGCGCTATCGCAACGGCTTCGCCGCCACGGTTCCGGGCTTCAAGGAGCGGCCCCCGAAAAAGCCCGGAGCCTCCAACGCCAAGGCGACCGCAGAAAAAGGAATGGGATAGCGATGGTGAAGGAAGCGAAGAACGTCATCGTCGGCTTGGACATCGGCACCTCGAAGATCGTCGCAATCGTCGCCGAGGTCGCACCGGACGGCGCGTTCAACGTCGTGGGCCTGGGGACGCAGCCGTCGCGCGGCCTGAAGAAGGGAGTCGTCGTCAACATCGAAGCGACGATGGCATCGATCCAGCGCGTGCTCGAGGAAGCCGAGCTGATGGCGCAGTGCCGGATCACCGAGGTGTACACGGGCATCGCCGGCAGCCACATCAAGAGCTTGAACTCGAGCGGCATGGTGGCGATCAAGGAGAAGGAGGTCACGCAGGCCGACATCGACCGCGTCGTCGAGACCGCGAAGGCCATCGCGATTCCGAACGACCAGCAGATCCTCCACATCCTGCCGCAGGAATTCATCATCGACGGGCAGGAGGATGTGCGCGAGCCGCTCGGCATGAGCGGCGTGCGCCTCGAGGTGAAGGTGCACATCGTGACGGGTGCGGTGTCCGCGGTGGAGAACATCACGAAGTGCGTCCGGCGCTGCGGGCTCGTCGTGAAGGACGTCATCCTGCAGCCGCTCGCCTCGTCGATCGCCGTGCTGAACGACGACGAGAAGGATCTCGGCATATGTCTCATGGACATCGGCGGTGGCACGACCGACCTCGCGGTGTTCGCCGGCGGCGCGATCCGTCACACCGCGGTCATCCCGATCGCCGGCGACCAGGTCACGAACGACATCGCGATGACGCTGCGCACCCCGACGAAGGAAGCCGAGGAACTGAAGCTTCGTCACGGTTGCGCGCTGCGGCAGCTCGCCGATCCGAACGACATCATCGAAGTGCCGGGCGTGGGCGACCGTCCGCCGCGCAAGCTTTCCCGACAGACGCTCGCGGAAGTGATCGAGCCGCGCATCGAGGAGCTGTACACGCTCGTGCAGGCGGAGCTGCGGCGATCCGGGTTCGAGGAGCTTTTGTCGTCCGGAATCGTATTGACCGGCGGCTCGGCGCTGCTCGCGGGCATGACCGAGCTCGGCGAGGAAGTGTTCCACCTGCCGGTGCGCGTCGGCGTGCCCGGCTATTCGGGCGGCCTTGCCGACGTCGTCAGAAGCCCGCGTTACGCGACGGCCGTGGGACTTCTGATCGAGGCGCGGGACCAGTACATGCACGAAGAGGAATCACGGGCGCGGACCACCGGTCTTGGTGGGGCCGCGGAGCGGATGAAGCAATGGTTCAAGGCGAACTTCTAGTGTCCCGTCTCGCCGCGAACCTGGAAGCAGGTTTCTGAACCGGGGCCTTAGTCGTCCCACAACACGATGTCGTCAGGGGTCCAACGCAGCATTTCGAGACAGGAAAAAGGAGCGCACCATGTTTGAGATCATCGACCAACCCACGCAGTGCGGCGCGAACATCAAGGTCATCGGCGTCGGCGGTTGCGGCGGCAATGCAGTCGAGCACATGATCGAGAGAGGCCTTCTCGACGTCGAGTTCATCTGCGCGAACACCGATGCGCAAGCGCTCAAGCGCTCGACGGCGCGGGGCCAGCTGCAGCTCGGCACCGCATTAACGCGCGGACTTGGCGCCGGCGCGCGCCCCGAGATCGGCCGCGACGCCGCGATGGAGGACCGCGATCGCATCGCGGAGATGATCGAAGGCTCGGACATGCTGTTCATCACCGCGGGAATGGGCGGCGGCACGGGCACCGGCGCGGCGCCCGTCATCGCCGACATCGCGAAGAGCATGAACATCCTGACGGTCGCCGTCGTCACGCGGCCGTTCCGGCTCGAAGGCGGCAAGCGGATGAAAGTTGCGCAGGCGGGCATCGACGAGCTGACGAAGCGCGTGGACTCGCTGATCATCATCCCCAACGACAAGCTGATGGAAGTGCTCGGCGACGACATCTCGATGCTCGATGCATACGCCGCCGCGAACGACGTGCTGTTCGGCGCCGTCTCCGGCATCGCGGAGGTGATCAACAACCCGGGGCTCGTGAACGTCGACTTCGCCGACGTGCGCACCGTGATGGGCGAGGTTGGGATGGCGATGATGGGCTCGGCGATGGCCGAGGGCGCCGACCGTGCGCGCCAGGCGGCGGAGCAGGCCGTCCGCAGTCCGCTGCTCGAAGACGTCAACCTCGCCGGCGCGCGCGGCGTTCTGGTGAACGTCACCGCCTCGTCGGGTCTGCGCATGCGCGAATACCAGGAAGTGATGACGACGATCAAGGAGTTCACGGCGGACGACGCGCTCGTCATCGTCGGCACGGTGATCGACGACGCGATGGACGATCGTCTCCGCGTGACGATGATCGCGACCGGGCTCGGCGGCGCCCAGGCGGTGAAACGCGAGCAGCGCGCTCCCAGCATGACGCTCGTCGAGCAGCCACAGGTCGTGGCGAGGACAGGCACCGATAACGTGGGCGTCAGCATCGACAACATCGACTACCAGAACTTCGACGCGCCCGCGGTCATTCGCCGGCGCGAGCGTGGAGGCCCCGCCGCGCCGGCCATCGACTCGACGGAGATTCCCGCCTTCCTGCGCAAGCAGGCGGACTAGCGCGGCGGAGGGTCGAGATGTGCTAAAATCATCGTAAACCCTTGAACCGCCGGAACAAAGGCGGTCGTCACCGAGTCTAGTTGATGCGGTGCAACCCGGTTCGAACAACATGCTGAAACAACGGACCCTCAAGAATCCGATCAAGACGACGGGCGTCGGCCTTCACACCGGAGCCCGGGTCGAGATCGTGCTGCGACCCGCGGCCCCGGACACCGGCATCGTCTTTCATCGGGTCGACCTCGAGCATCCGGTTTCCATCCCTGCCGACGCGCGCAACGTCGGCGACACGCGCCTGTCGTCCACGCTCAAGCGCGACGGGGCGTCGATCTCCACGGTCGAGCACCTGATGTCCGCGCTCGCGGGGCTCGGAATCGACAATCTTCACGTCGACGTCGCGGGTCCGGAAATCCCGATCATGGATGGCAGCGCCGGGCCGTTCGTATTCCTGCTGCAGTCGGCGGGCGTGGTCGAGCAGGATCCGCCCAAGCGCTACCTTCGCATCGTGCAACCGGTCGAGGTCAAGGAAGGCGACAAGTGGGCGCGCTTCGATCCGTTCAACGGCTTCAAGCTCGATTTCACCATCGATTTTCCGCACCCGATGTTCGGCAGCGAGAACCGCAGCGTCGTGATCGATTTCGCCGAGCACTCGTACGTGAAGGAAGTGGCGCGGGCGCGCACGTTCGGCTTCATGCAGGAAGTCGAGGCGATGCGGGCGGCGGGGCTCGGCCTCGGCGGAAGCCTGCAGAACGCGATCGTCCTCGATGAGTACCGCGTGCTCAACAGCGAGGGGCTGCGATACGACAACGAATTCGTGAAGCACAAGGTGCTCGACGCGATCGGCGACCTGTATCTGCTCGGCCATCCGCTGATCGGCCAGTACACGGCGTTCAAGTCGGGGCACGGGCTCAACAACGCGCTCGCCCGCGCGCTGCAGGCGCGTCCCGAAGCCTACGAGCTCGTCGTGTTTGGACAGAAGGCCGACGTGCCTTCGGCTTTCCAGGACTGGCAGCTGTCACCCGCCTGAAGCCCGCGCGCAACGCCTCGTCATCCGCCGGGCGCTTGCGTCGCCAAGGGCGCACCGTAGCACGGTCGCCCTCCATTCCGTGATTCTCGTCCGCCTGCTCCTGTTTCTTGCGCTCGCCGCGATCGGGGTGTCGGCACTCCTGTATCTCTACAGCAAGGACCGCCGGTACCTGCGCTTCATCGGGCAGGTGCTCAAGTTCGCGCTGGTGCTCTTCGCCGTGATACTGATCTTCTTCGCGTTCGAGCGAATCGTCGGGCCGATGCTGTAGGTCAAGCGACACGCCTCAGGAAGCGCTCCAGCGAAGCCTTGAGCGGACCCGCGGGCAGCGTGCGGGCGAGCTGTGCCAGAGGCTGAAGCAGCGGCCTATCTATCGGATTCGGCAGCATTTTCCGACGGGGCGGCGGATGGGCGCGAACTTGCACGCGCACTCGTATTCCAGTAAATTCCCATCCCTCACGCTTCAGGGCGGTTAAGAGTTCGGCGGTTCGCTGGCGCACGATGGCAGCGACGGCGCCGGCGTCGGCAGCAAGCTCCAGTTGTCCGTTGCGCTCCTCTGCGACACGAATCCGCAGGCCGAGCGGGCGCGGCAGGTGCCGGCGGACGATCCCCGCCAGTGTTTCCTCGCGGTCTCGACGCGCAGCCCAGCCGGCTAACGTCGCGTCGGAGCGCAGGATGCGCTGCAGAGATTGCGGGGCACGGATCATGGCGGAATGGGCGCCGCAGCTCGAAGCGGCGCGCTCTGGCGAAAATCGGGAGGAGACCCATTGAACATCATTCTCGTCTCCGGCGCCACGGCTCGAGTGCGCAGCCTCACGCTCGACTGGCGTCACTGGACGCTCGGCGGCATCGCGCTCGCCGCCGTCTTCGTCGCGTTTACCGGCGTCTTCAACTTCGTGACACTGCGCTACGCGGCTTCGGTCGGGCATCCCTGGCTGCAGGCCATCGTGCTCGCGGACCAGCGGCAGGAGGCGCTCAAGACGCAGGAACTCGTGCAGGGCCACCTCAACACGATGGCCCTTCACCTCGGGGAATTGCAGGCGCGCATCATGCGCCTCGATGGCCTCGGCGAACGCCTCGCCAAGGTCGCGGGACTCAAGCCTTCGGAATTCCACTCGCTGGACAGCGGATTGGCGCCGGGACGCGGCGGCGCACTCTCGTCACTCCCGGGGCGCGCGCTCACCGTCGCCGAGTTCTCGGATTTGCTCGCGAAGCTCGGGACGGAGGTCGAAGCAAGAACGGATCAGCTCAACGTGCTCGAAGCGCTGTTCGTTGCCGATTCGGCAAACCGCAGGTTTCTGCCGACGCTCGCTCCCATCGTCGACGGGTGGTTCTCGTCGAACTTCGGCTCGCGGATCGATCCGTTCAACGGCATGCAGACGTTCCACGAGGGAATCGACTTTCCGGCGGAGGTCGGTACGGCCGTCGTCGCTGCAGCAAGCGGCAAGGTCATCGAGGCGGGAACCCACCCTCAGTATGGTAAGATCGTCGCGATCGATCACGGCAACGGTCTCGTCTCGCGTTACGCCCACGCGTCCGAGGTCTACGTCAGCGAAGGGGATCTCGTGGTGCGCGGCCAGAAGGTCGCGGCGGTCGGCACGACGGGTCGTTCCACCGGCCCACACCTGCATTTCGAGGTACGCATGAATGGGGTTCCGCAGAATCCGGCGCGGTTCTTGCGCTCACCAGGTTAATAAAAGAAATGTCCCCAAGGGACGAGTCAATGTCCGAAGGGACGAGCGCAGCAACGAGCGGGCGCAAGGCAATGGCATGAGGGGTGAGGCGGTCCTCACCCCTTGTTTTTTGCGCTCCGGTCGATATCTCCAATTCTCATGATCAACATCCTGACCCGCATTTTCGGCAGTCGTAACGAGCGGCTGCTGAAGCAATACGGCGCCGTCGTCCGAGAGATCAACGCGCTCGAACCCTCGATCTCCGCGCTGTCGGACGCCGACCTCGCCGGCAAGACGGTCGAGTTCAAGGGCCGCTGTGCGCGCGGCGAGACGCTCGATGCGCTGTTGCCCGAAGCGTTCGCCGTCGTCCGCGAGGCGGGGAAGCGCGCGCTGCAGATGCGCCACTTCGACGTGCAGCTGATTGGCGGGATGGCGCTGCACAACGGCAAGATCGCGGAGATGCGCACGGGCGAAGGCAAGACGCTCGTCGCCACTCTGCCGATTTACCTGAACGCGCTTTCCGGCAAGGGCGTTCACCTCGTCACCGTCAACGACTACCTCGCGCAGCGCGACGCGGACTGGATGGGGCGCATCTACAGGATGCTCGGATTGACCGTCGGCGTGAACCTCTCGCAGATGGACCACGCGTCGAAGCAGGCGGCGTACGGGGCCGACATCACCTACGGCACCAACAACGAATTCGGCTTCGACTACCTGCGCGACAACATGGTGTTCGAGGCATCGCAGCGCGTGCAGCGCGGGCTCACGTTTGCGATCGTCGACGAAGTGGACTCGATCCTGATCGACGAAGCGCGCACGCCGCTCATCATCTCGGGCCAGGCCGACGACAACGTCGACATGTACCTTCGCCTGAACGGCCTCGCGCCGAAGCTCGTCCGGCAAAAGGACGAGAAGGGCGAGGGCGATTACTGGGTCGACGAAAAGGCGCATCAGGTGCTCCTGTCCGAGCAGGGTCACGAGCACGCCGAGCAGATCCTGGCGGAAGCCGGAATGCTGGCGCCGGGAACGAGCCTGTACGACGCGCACAACATCGCGCTGATGCATCATCTGTACGCTGCGCTCCGCGCGCACGCGCTGTTCCATCGCGACCAGCACTACGTCGTCCAGAACAACGAGGTGGTGATCGTCGACGAGTTCACCGGGCGCCTGATGTCGGGCCGGCGCTGGTCCGAGGGTCTGCACCAGGCGGTCGAGGCGAAGGAAGGGGTTGCGATCCAGCGCGAGAACCAGACGCTGGCATCCATCACGTTCCAGAACTATTTCCGGATGTACTCGAAGCTCGCCGGAATGACGGGCACGGCGGACACGGAGGCGTTCGAGTTTCAGCAGATCTATCACCTCGAGACCGTCGTAATCCCGACGCACATGAACATGGTGCGCAAGGACGAGAACGACCAGGTCTACCGGACGCTCGGGGAAAAGGTCACCGCGATCGTTGCGGACATCAAAGACTGCTACGAACGCGGGCAGCCCGTGCTCGTCGGGACGACGTCCATCGAAAACTCGGAGATGCTGTCCGGTCACCTGCAGAAAGCCAATCTTCCTCACCAGGTGCTGAACGCGAAGCAGCACGCGCGCGAAGCCGAGATCGTCGCGCAGGCCGGACGACCCAAGGCCATCACCATCGCAACCAATATGGCGGGCCGCGGCACCGACATCGTGCTGGGCGGGGTGATCGAGCCCACGGTTCTCAAGCTGCGCGAGGACGAGACCGTGCCGACGGCGGAAAAAGAGCTGCAGATCGGCAAGCTCCGCGCCGATTGGCAGTTGCTGCACGACGAGGTGATCGCGTCCGGCGGCCTCCACATCGTCGGCACCGAGCGGCACGAGTCGCGGCGCATCGACAACCAGCTTCGCGGCCGCGCGGGGCGGCAGGGGGATCCGGGCTCGTCGCGGTTCTATCTGTCGCTCGAAGATCCGCTTTTGCGCATCTTCGGCGGCGAGCGCCTGGGCGGGATCATGCAGCGGCTCAAGATGCCGGAGGGCGAGCCGATCGAGCATCCGATCGTCAACCGCTCGATCGCCAAGGCGCAGACCCGCGTCGAGTCGCGCAACTTCGACATCCGCAAGCAGCTGCTCGAATACGACGACGTCGCGAACGACCAGCGGCGCGTGATTTACCAGCAGCGCAACGAATTGCTCGAGTCGACCGACATCGCGGACACCATCCGCAACATGATCTCCGGGCTCATCGACGAATGGGTCAGGCGCTACGTGCCGCCCGAGTCCGTCGAGGAGCAGTGGGACATCCCGGGCCTGCAGGCGGCGCTCGCTTCCGAGTTCCAGATGCAGGCCCCGGTCGCGGAATGGGTCAAGAACGATCCCGAGATCAACGAAACCAGCATTCGCGATCGCCTGACCGAGGGTGCGCTCGCACAGTACGCAGCGAAGGAAGCGCAGGTCGGCCCGGAGCTCATGCGCCAGTTCGAGCGCAGTTTGATGCTGCAGACGCTGGACCAGCACTGGCGCGACCACCTCGCCAATCTCGACCATCTGCGCCAGGGCATTCACCTGCGCGGCTACGCGCAGAAGAATCCGAAGCAGGAGTACAAGCGCGAGTCGTTCGAGCTCTTCTCCGAGATGCTCGACCGCGTGAAGCACGACGTGGTGAAGGTCGTGCTGACGGTTCAGGTGCGCACGCCCGAGGACGTGCAGGCGGTCGAGGAAGCGCCGCCCATGACCAACGTAAAGTACCAGCATGCGGACTACGATGCCGCGCTCGCGAGCGAGCGGGACGAGGGCGGCGGCGTTGCGGCGGTCGCTGCGCCGCCGTTCGTTCGCGCGGGTACGAAGGTGGGGCGCAACGACCCGTGCCCCTGCGGCAGCGGCCGCAAATACAAGCAGTGCCACGGTCGGCTGGCGTAAAGTAGGGTCAGAGACGACTTTTACGCGCGAAAATAGGGTCAGAGACGACTTTTGCCTGGCACCCGCGATGCCGGAGGTCCCGCAAAAGTCGTCTCTGACCCTACTTTCATGCTGATCTAATTTCCATGGCCGTCCGCTACTCGCCGCCGACGCCCGACCAGTTGCTGCCCGTGCCGGGCGTGACCCTCGGCACCGTCGCGGCGAAGATCAAGAAATGGCAGCGCGACGATCTGCTCCTCGCTGTGTTCGAACCCGGAACCATCGCCGCCGGCGTGTTCACGCAGAACCGTTTTTGCGCCGCACCGGTTGTCGTCTGCCGTCGTCATCTCGACGGTGACGCCCGCATTCGCGCCATCGTCGTCAACGCGGGTAACGCCAACGCCGGCACCGGCGACGCCGGCATCGCTGCGGCGAACGCCACGTGCGTGGCGGTCGCATCCATGCTCGGCTGCGCACCTCGCGAGGTGTTGCCGTTCTCGACCGGCGTGATCATGGAGCCGCTGCCCGTCGACAAGATCGTCGCGGCGCTGCCCGCGGCACGCGCCGCGCTCGCCGCCGATCATTGGTTCGACGCGGTGTCGGCGATCATGACGACCGACACCGTGCCGAAGGGCGCCTCGCGCCGCATCGCGATCGATGGCGTAACGGTGACCGTCACCGGCATCGCGAAAGGCTCCGGAATGATCCATCCCGACATGGCGACGATGCTGTCGTTCATGGCGACCGACGCGCCGATCGCTGACCGCCCGCTGGCGAAGGCGACGCGCGAGATTGCAGCGGCATCATTCAATTGTGCAACGGTCGACGGCGACACGTCGACCAACGACAGCTTCGTGATCGCCGCTACGGGCAAGGCCGGAATCCCGCCGGTTTCCGACGAAGGCGATCCACGTTTCGCGGCGATTTACGACGCGCTGCTCGCGGTCGCCACCGAGCTCGCGCAGGCGATCGTTCGCGATGGAGAAGGCGCCACCAAGTTCATCACGATCTCGGTCGAGGATGGGCGTGACAGCGACGAGTGCCGGCGCGTCGCGCTGGCGATCGCGCACTCGCCCCTCGTCAAGACGGCGTTCTTCGCGTCGGATCCGAATCTCGGTCGAATCGTCTGCGCGATCGGCAATGCCGGCCTCGGGGACCTCGATCCGTCGCGCGTCTGCTTCGCGCTGGACGACGTCCTGGTCGTCGACAGTGGTGGCCGCGCTGCGTCGTACACCGAGGAGGATGGCCAGCGCGTGATGAAGAACGACGAGATCACGGTGCGCGTGCGGCTCGGTCGCGGCGATGCTTCGGCCACGGTGTGGACCTGCGATTTCTCGCACGATTACGTCAGCATCAACGCCGACTATCGAAGCTAGGCGGCGACGGTCCTCAATGCCCTCGGAGCACGACCTCGCCCATCTGCTGCAGCGCCTCGAAGCCCTCGTCGAACGGGTCGAAGGCTTGCTGCCGGCGAAGCCGCCGGCGACGGATTGGAGTGCGCACGCCTTCCGCTACCGCAAGCGCGCCGGTCGCGGACACCTCGAGGCCGTGCTGCACCCGCACTCGATCCGCCTCGACGATCTCGTCGCAATCGACGAGCAGAAGCACACGATCGACGCCAACACGCGCCAGTTCGTCGCCGGCTTGCCGGCGAACAATGTGCTCCTCACGGGCTCGCGTGGCACGGGCAAGTCGTCGCTCGTAAAGGCCATGCTGGTGAAGTACGCGCCGAAGGGGTTGCGGCTCATCGAGGTCGACAAGTCGGACCTTGTCGACCTGCCCGACATCGCCGCAGAGGTCGCCTCGCGGCGCGAGCGGTTCATCGTGTTCTGCGACGACCTGAGCTTCGATGCCGGCGAACCGGGCTACAAGGCGCTCAAGGTGATGCTCGATGGAACCATCGCAGCCGCGGCCGCGAATATGCTGATCTACGCGACGTCGAATCGCCGGCACTTGATGCCCGAGTATTTCAGCGAGAACCTCGAGACAAAACATCTGGGCGGCGAGGTCCATCCCGGCGAGTCGGTCGAGGAAAAGATCTCGCTGTCCGAGCGCTTCGGCCTTTGGGTGTCGTTCTATCCGTTCAGCCAGGACGATTATCTGGCTGCCGTCGGAGCGTGGCTGCTAGCGTTCGGCGTCGAGGCGCCGAAGACGTCACGCGACGCGGAAGCGCGTCATCACGAAGCGGTGCAGTTCGCGCTGCAGCGCGGTTCGCGCAGCGGCCGCGTCGCGTGGCAGTTTGCGCGCAGCTATGCGGGTGCTGCGGGATTGCGCGGCAAGAAGCGCAGCGCGAAGCGCGCGTGAGCGAGGGAGGCGAACCGCTGGTGCGCGTCGCCGCGGCGGTCATCGAGCGACCCGATGGACAGGTGCTGCTCGCCCAGCGACCCGCGGGCAAGGCGTACGCCGGCTACTGGGAATTTCCCGGGGGCAAGCTCGAGGACGGCGAAACGCCGCGCGACGCGCTCGACCGCGAGCTCGCCGAGGAGCTCGGCATCACCGTGCGCCGAGCCGCGCCGTGGCTCATGCAACGCTACCGCTACCCGCACGCGCACGTCGAGCTGCACTTTTTCCGCGTGCTCGATTGGACCGGCGAGCCGGTCGGGCACGATGGCCAGGAATTCACGTGGCAGGCACCGGGGCGATTCGACGTCGCACCCCTCCTGCCCGCGAACACCGTCGTGCTGCGCGCCCTCACGCTGCCGCGCATGTACGGAATCACGATGGCGGACGAGCTGGGAGAGGCCGACTTCCTGCAGCGAGCGCAGCTCGCGCTCGATCGCGGCCTGCGCTTGATCCAGTTCCGTGAAAAGACGTTGCCCATCGAACGTCAGCGCATGCTTGCATCGAAGATCGTGGCGCTCGCACGCACGCGCGGCGCGAAAGTGCTCTACAACGGCGAAGTTGCATTGGCGCGTGACTGGGGGTGCGATGGCGTTCATCTCACCGCGCGTTCGCTCGCGGCGATGACGTCGCGACCGCAGGACCTTCTCTGCGCCGCGTCATGCCACACGCGTGCCGAGATCGAGCGCGCCGGCGAGCTCCAACTCGACTTCGCGGTGCTGGGCCCGCTGTTCCCGACACCGACGCATCCCGGCGCGCAGACGCTCGGTTGGAGGAATTTCGCATCGATGGTCACCGAGACGACCGTCCCAGTGTTCGCGCTCGGCGGGCTTGGGAGCGGCGATCTCGACGATGCCGTTACGCACGGTGCGCACGGCATTGCGCTTCGTCGCGGCGCCTGGCCGGCAGTCCAGTCCCCTCAGCGGCTTTTCCCATCGTCCCCGCCGGGGTCGGAATCATCGGGTTCGGGTGCGTCGGTCGTCGGCACCCGATAGGACTCGCTGGCCCAGGCTCCGACGTCGATCATCTTGCAGCGCTCCGAGCAGAACGGCCGCCACCGCGATTGCGGCGTCCACGGAACGGGGGTTCCGCAGGTCGGGCAGGCGACGGCACGAGGTTTTGCCATCAGCCGCTCCGGGGGAATTCGACCCGCCATCTGCGCGCACAGCGCGACACCGCCGACTGCAGGACTGCGGGCGGCACCATCGTTGAGCTAGGCGCGTAGCGCATGGAAGAGCGTGCCCGGTTCCGTGCGGATCGTCGTACGGGAAGTCGTGGGTGCCATCGCCTTAACGGATACCGACGTCGACATCGAGATCATAGCTCGCGGCGCCGTTCCGCTTGCGGTCCGAGCACTCAGCACCGCGTTCTTGCGCGGCAGTCCCGTTGACCGACACGAGTCGTCGCCGCATCACACCACCGCGAACAAAAAACGGGGCGGCATCCCTGCCGCCCCGATCGCTTCTGTCGTGATACACGCGGCGCTCGCGTGCGAGGCGCCGTACTCTCCAATCACGCGGGTTATTTGCCGGGATCCGCCACGTTGTCGAACTTGTCGAACTCGACGTTCCACAGCTCGCCACCCTTCTTCTCGACGCGACGCACGTAGATCGTCTGCACGATGTCGCGTGTCTGCGGATCGATCGAGATGGGACCGCGCGGGCTCTGCGACTTCCAGCCCTTCACGACGTCCATGGCCTTGTCGGGATCGATCTTCCCGCCGGACTTCGCGATGATGTCGTAGATGAGCGCCATGCCGTCATAGGCGCCCACGGTCATGAAGTTCGCCCGGCCCGCGTTCGGCGCGACCTGCGCGTACGCGGCGAGGAACGCCTTGTTCTCGGCCGAGTCGTGCGCCGCGGAGTAATGGAACGTCGTGATCAGGCCGATCGCGTCATCGCCCATGGCGTTCAGCACGTGATCGTCCGTGACGTCGCCGGTCGCGATCGCCTTGATGCCTGCGGCCGCAAGCCCGCGCTCGTTGTACGCCTTCATCACGGCGATGCTCTGCGCGCCTGCCGGCACGAAGATGAAGACGGCATCCGGCTTCGCATCCTTGACGCGCTGGATGAAAGGACCGAAGTCCGGATTCTGCAGCGGCGTCCGGATCGACTCCTGCACCGTCCCGCCTGCGGCGGTGAAGGACTTCTTGAACGCGCCTTCGGCGTCGTTGCCCGGACCGTAGTCGGCAACCAGCGTGACGACCTTCTTGATGCCGTTCTTCGCGGCCCACGTGCCCATCGGCGCGCTGATCTGCGGCAGTGTCATCGACGTCCGCGCGATGTACGGCGACTTCGTCGTGATGATCGACGT
>Ga0068863_100004448_pt1 | contig 13823 bp, 19 predicted proteins | sample KBSSwiS62_FD_66596 | JGI IMG/M metagenome (GOLD analysis project Ga0068863, IMG submission 66596) | Switchgrass rhizosphere microbial communities from Kellogg Biological Station, Michigan, USA - KBS Switchgrass S6-2 | ecosystem: Host-associated > Plants > Roots > Rhizosphere > Soil ...
TGCGAGGCTCGCCACTTCTGCATGATGATGCGCGGCGTGGAGAAGCAGCACTCCGGCACCGTGACCAGTGCGATGCTGGGATCGTTCCGCGACCTGAAGGAAACCCGCGACGAATTCCTGGCCTTGGCTGGAACTCACTCGGGCCGATTCTAGCCGCTTTTACACTTTGCTACGATAGGCTCGATGATCGACAATTTTCGTCTCTTTGACGCCGGCCCCGATCCATTTGGCCGGAACTGGTCCGTCGAATTCCGCTGGCAGCAAACCGCAATTTCCATCCGTCACAGCGATTCTGTTGATGTTAAGTTTCAGATCTCAAACGGGAAAGATGTGCAGGAAAAGGTAATCGCCCTGATGCTTCCCCACTTGATGGCGCTGGCAAAGAAGGCTGGCCGGGCTGTTACGGATGCCTGGTGCATGAAATTGGCGGCTCTCCATCTGAAGCGAATGATCGAGACCGACGAAGACATGGATAAGACTCTGGTAACGGCGTCGCCGGACGACCTGGAACGTGCTAACGCAATTCTGGAAGAGCCCGTTCAAGCAACCACCTAGGCGCGTGAGTACAATGTGTTGAGCCGGGGTTTAAGCAGACACTTTAGAATCTAGAAATATATGGAGGAAACCGCATATGGTGAACTGTCCGCTGTGTGATGCCGTGATTGATGCGGAGGAAGAGGAACTGGACGAGGGAGACGAACTGACCTGCGAGGAGTGCGGCGCCAGTCTCACGGTTGTTGGGAAGAATCCGATCGAAATCGAACCTACCGTCGAAGAAGAGGAAGACGAGGACGAGGACGAGGATGAAGACGACGATGACGATGAGGACGAAGAAGAAGATGAGGAAGAGGACGACGAGTGGAAGTAAGCTCGCCATCCTGCTTCTGGCGCTTTCCGTTCTGCTGGTAACGCCGGCGGCCGCCGAGAAGAAACCCAAGAAGCCCAATGCTTCGGAGGCATTTTCTGTGATCGCCGGCACTGTGTACCGCCCGCCTGGGTTTGCCTTGCCGGGAGCGGAAGTTGAGATCACTCCGGAAACGGACGGAAAGTCCAAGAAGATGAAAGCAGTTTCCGACGCCCGAGGCGAATTTGCCGTGCGCGTGCCCGTGGTACCCATGAAGTACAAAGTGGACGTCAAAAGTAATGGCTATCAACCGCAGCAACAGGCGGTTTCCATTGAGGGGGAGCAGCGCAAGGATCTATCCTTTCAGCTTGAGCCGGTGATAAAGTGATCGGGAGGGAAATAATGAAGGGCATTCTGTTAGTGCTGGTCGCGGTTGCGCTTTTCGCACAAGGCCGGGACGACAGCGCCCCGAAGTCGGTCCAAGGGACTGTGACGGACACCACAGATAAGGCGGTGGACGGTGCCGTAGTTCAGTTGAAAGATACTAAGACGCTGCAGATTCGTTCCTTCATTACCAAGACCGACGGTCTCTATCACTTTCATGGCCTCAATCCAAACGTGGATTATGAGCTGAGAGCCGAGTATCAGGGAGCGTCCAGTTCCACCAAGACGCTGAGTTCTTTTGATACGAAGAAGCCCGTCGTCAACCTCAAGCTGGATTCCAAGCGGTAGACAGGAGTTACCACCATGCGATTATTTGCGGCTGCTTTACTCTGCGTGCTGAGCGCTTCGGCCGAGGAGTTTTCCATTGGTTCGAAGATCACGCAGTTTGAAGTGAAGGACGGTGCGAAAACCGTTACCATTTCACCCTCGATCGCGGATGCCACGGTCCTGATTTTCATCTCGACGCAGTGCCCAATCTCCAATAGCTATAACGAGCGGATGAACGCGCTTTACAAGGACTATTCGGGGAAGAACGTCCAGATGGTCTTCGTAAATGCGAACTCGAACGAGTCGCCCGCCGAGATAGCGGAGCACGCCAAGGCTAACAAGTTTGCCTTCGCAGTCTACAAGGATCCGGGCAACGCGCTGGCCGACAAGTTCGGCGCGACGGTAACCCCGGAGACGTATATCTTCGACAAATTGGGCTTGCTTCGGTACCACGGCTACATTGACGACGCGGCTAATCCGGCCAGAGTGCAGGTCCACGGTGCGCAGAAGGCGATTGACGCCGTGCTGGCAGGAAAGTCCGTGGAGATGAAGGAAGCGCGCTCGTTCGGATGTACGATCAAACGCGTGAGGAAATCGGCATCATGAAATTGATCGTTCTCGCCCTGTTACTGTTTCTCCCTGTGGTGGCGGCGGAAAAGCTGATCCCGGTCGATGAGACTGCGTACGCCAAGCTGATCTCCTCGAACAAGGGCAAAGTGACACTGGTCAGCTTCTGGGCCACGTGGTGCGTCCCTTGCCGGGCCGAGGTTCCACAATTGGTTCAACTGGAGAAGCGCCTCCAGGACAAGGGGATGAAACTGCTACTAATCTCGGCGGATGAAGTAGACAGCGAAATGGATGCGCGCCGATTCCTAACGACCAAGAATGTCCCGATGCCTTCGTATCAGAAAGTCGTTAAGAACGACGATAAGTTCATTGAAGGACTTGACCCGAAGTGGAGCGGCGCCCTGCCGGCGCTGTTCCTCTACGACAAGACCGGCAAGAAGGTAAAAAGCTTCTTCGGTGAGACAGAGATTGCGGCGGTTGAGGCGGCAGTCAAGAAGCTGCTTTAACCAGGCAGGCAAAGATCGCCGCGCCGCCGATCACCCAAACCGTCTCGATCTTAGTCGTCAGCAGGAGAGCAATCGAACCGATCAGGATTCCGAGCGGCAGTAGTCCGCTGATGGCGTCGATGGCCAGCGGCTTGGCCGAGCCCAGGATCAAACCCGCACTGGCGATCACGACGGCCTGGAGCGTACTGCGGACTCGAGGATGCTCCGCGCTATTGCCTACGTATCGCAGCAGCGGAACAATCAGAAACGCCGGCGTGATCATGGCCAGCCATCCCGCAAAAGCGCCAGGCAGCCCCGCGATGAAGTACCCGACGCTGACGACATAGATGCCCATCGGACCAGGCGCGCAACGGCCCGCCACCACGGCGGCGTTCAGTTGCCGGTCGGTCAGGATCTGGCGGCGGACAACGAGGTCTTCGCGCAGGATAGGCAGGGAAGAAGGTCCGTTGAACGAAGTCACAGTGGCCTTCAGGAACAGGAAATAGAGCAGCAGCAGGCTCATTACGAATCCTGCCAGAAGAAGCCGGTGAGTGCGGCCAGTCCGACGACGGGAATGGGCGAAACCCCGAATCCCATCGAGAGAATCATGGACCCGGCTACCAGCACCAGGGTGCGAAACCAGTTCCGCGACAGGACGTCCGGCTGGATCAACTGCCATGCTCCGGCGATGATGGTGCCTACCACGGCAGCCATCGCGCCTACGACGGCCGCCTGCCCCAGACGGCTGGTGTAAATGGCGAGGTATCCAAGAGTCAGGAGGATGACGACCATGGATGCGGGGAGCGAGGCTGCCACAAGAGCCACAATGGCTCCGGGCCATCCGCGCAGATACCAGCCCGAGGCACTGAAGAGGGCGTAGAGATTGGTGCCGGGAGTGACGCGGGCGAGGGCGTAGCAGAGAGCGAACTGGTGCTTACCGAGCCAACCGCGGTTCTCGACAATCTCCTCGCGGAGGAGGACCGTGGAGGCGGCGCCGCTTCCAAACGTGACATTGCCGACGCGGAAGAAGATATTCCCAATTTGGCGCAGCGACGGCCGGTCCACGGTTATTCTCCCCGGATCATGTCTTCCAGAGTTTCGCGCCGGCGGATGATGCGCCATGTTGCGCCTTCCACCAAAACCTCCGGCACCCTGGGCCGCGAATTGTAGTTCGAGGAAAGAACGAAGCCATATGCGCCCGCGGTGTTAATAGACAACAGTGCGCCCGGAAGTACGGGAGGCATCTCACGATTCCGTGCGAGGAAATCGCCTGTCTCGCAGACCGGGCCGACGACGTCCGCCAGCATTGGTTGCTCCGCCGCGGGTTCTTCGACAGGAATGATTTCGTGATGCGATTGATAGAGCGCCGGGCGGATCAGGTCGTTCATCGCAGCATCCACAATGAGGAACTCTTTGCGCGGGGTCTGCTTGCGGAACAGCACCTTCGTCAGAAGGACGCCGGCTGCACCGACGATGCTACGGCCTGGCTCGACCATGATCTTCAGGTTGTGCCCTTCCACTTTGCAGCCGATTGCGGCGACGACCTCGGTAATGCCCGGGGCCCTGTCCTCCGGCTTGTAGGCGACACCGAGGCCGCCGCCGAGATCGAGGTTCTTGATGGGGATGCCGTTGGCGCGCAGACGTCCAACCAGAGCGAGCATCTTGTCGACCGTCTCCATCATGGGATCGGTGTCCAGTAATTGCGATCCGATGTGGCAACTCACTCCTTCGAGCGCGATGTTGGCGAGGCGTTTGGCGCGCGAGTAGACTTCTTCCACTTCTGAAATATCGACGCCAAACTTGTGTTCACGAAGTCCAGTGGAAATATAGGGATGCGTAGAGGCATCGACATCAGGATTGACGCGCAGACCCGCGCGGGCCGTGACACCGTGCTTTCTGGCGAGCCAATCGATCAGTTCCAGCTCCGCTTCCGACTCGCAGTTGAACGTGTGGATCTTGTTGGCCAGAGCATACTCAATTTCATCCGCTGTCTTGCCCACGCCGGCGAACACGGTCTTCTCCGGGTCGCCTCCGGCTTGCAGTACGCGGTAAAGCTCCCCTCCGGATACAATGTCGAACCCCGCTCCCGCCGCGGCCAGAAGACGGAGGAGGGAGAGATTTGAATTGGCCTTGACGGCATAACAAACCTGATGCGGATGATCGCCGAAGGCCTGGTCGTAGGCGTGGTAGCGTTCGAGAATATCTTCCGCGGAATACACGTAGCAGGGGGTTCCTGCAGTTGCGGCGATATCGGCGAGCGATACCTGATCGCAATGAAGCGTCTTGTTCTGGTAGGAGAATCCCATTAGGTTATTTTCAAAGCGATGAGCGTCTGGTCGTCGGACATGGGGCCGCCCGCCGTCCACTTGTCGATGTCGGCCAGCACCGACTCCACGATCTGCCTGGTAGGCTGCGCCGCGTTGGCCGCAACCGACTTGAAGATACGTGTGCCGCCGTATTCGTCGCCGGCGGGATTCGTCTGGTCCTGAATGCCGTCCGAGTAAAGCAGGAAGACATCACCGGGCTGGGTCTTGATGGTGACCTCGTCGTACTCCCGATCGTCCAGCAGCCCAAGCGGCACACCTTCAATCCTGGTCTTCACCCGCTCCCCGTTGCGGCAGAGCATAGGCGGTATGGAGCCCGCATTGGCAAGCGTGAGTTCCCGGGACGTCTTGTCCCAGTGGAGCAAGAGCAAGGTGACGTATTGCGCATCCACCTTCCGTTCGAGTAGTGACTCGTTGAGGCGCCGCATTAGCTGAGCCGGCCGGTTCATCCGCGGAGCCAACGTGCGCAGAAGTCCGCTGACCAGAGCTCCGTACAAGGCTGCGGCCGCGCCCTTTCCGCTGGAATCGCCGAAGGCGATCAGCGCGTAGTCGTCGCCATGGTCAAAGAAGTCGTAAAGGTCTCCGCTGATCTCGCGCGCCGGGCGGAGGCCGATGGAGATCTCGAGACCCCTGATTTCCGGGGCCTCGCGCGGTAAGAGGATGGACTGTACTTTACGCGCCGCCTTGAGATCCTGCTCCATGCGCTGCTCGCGCTGCGCCAACTCCTCGTAGAGGCGGGCGTTCTCGACTGAGCTAGCGATTTGCGGAGCCAGCAGGGCCAGCGTGCGGACGTGCTCTTCGGTGAAGTAGCCGATGCGTTCGCTTTCGAGATCGAGCACGCCCACCACACGATCCTGCACGATGAGCGGAACCGCGACCTCTGAACGGATGTCCGGGTGCGAGGCGATGTAGCGGGGATCGGCGAGCGTGTCTTCGACGCGGACCACTTCACGCTGAATGGCGGCTGCGCCGGTGATCCCTTTCCCCAGCGGAATGTTGTCGAGCATCACGCGCTGGTCGTAGCGTTCGCTGAAGCGGTGGCGTAGAGCGCGCTGTTCGGTATCGACCAGCAGGATGCTGAACGCATCGTAGTTAATCAGAGCGCGGATGGCCTTGGCGATATTGCCGAGCAGCTCATCGAGCTGCAAGATAGACGAGAACTCCTGCGAGAGATGGGCGAGGATCTTTGAAGTCCGGTTTTGACGCTGGACTCGCTGGTAGAGCCGTGCGTTGTCAATGGCGGCTACGGCGCGGGCGGCCAGCAGGCGAAGCAGCGCGGCATCCTGTTCTGAGAACGCATTCTCGCGGGTGGCCTGGAGGTCGATGACGCCGACGAGCTTTCCGCGCGCCAGCATGGGTACGGCGAGTTCGGAGCGAACCGCGTCAACAGTACTGATGTAGCGAGGGTCGGAGCGAACGTCGGGCACAAGGATGGTTTGGCGAGTGGCCGCAGCAACGCCCGTGAGACCTTCACCCAATTGCAGCGTCACATTCTTTACAACTTCATCGCGATGGCCACGCGCGTAGCGCATGCGCAGGCCCTGCATTTTGTCGTTATAAAGCAGGATGGCGAACAGGTCGTGCGGAATCACACGGGCGATGAAGTCGGCCAGTGTGGGAAGCAGGCGGTCGAGGTCCAAAGTCTCCGATGTGGTGGCGGCGACTTCCAGCAGGAAGTCGAGCAATTCCGCGCGTTCTTTGAACCGGACGGATCCTTTTCGTATGGAGGTGGTGGTGGCCATGCTGGCGTTTTTCAATATGCGTCTTTCAATAAGCGGAAGAAGCTCCGGACGGGCTGGTTGAGGCTTCGACAATCTTTACACTGGCGCTGGCGCCTATGCGGGTGGCGCCTGCGGCGGTCATTTTCTGGACATCCTCCAGAGTGCGAATACCACCCGAGGCTTTCACGCCAATCTTCGGGCCGACGATGCTGCGCATCAAGGCAACATCGTGGACGGTTGCGCCGCTGGCGGCGAAGCCCGTTGAGGTTTTCACGAAGTCCGCTCCAGCCAACTTGGCCAGAGTGCACGCCACCGCTTTCTGATTCTCATCGAGAAGGGCCGTCTCGATGATGACCTTGACGATTGCGCCGCCCTTGTGGCTGGCGTCGACCACCGCTTGAATATCGAGCTTCACCGTTTCGTGGTCGCCCGACTTGAGCGCTCCGACATTAATGACCATGTCGATTTCCTGCGCACCTACGCGGATGGCGGCTTCGGCCTCGGCGCGCTTGATTTCCGTCGAAGTTGCGCCCAGGGGGAACCCGATGACTGTGCACACTTTCACCGGCGAGCCGGATAGTTTTTGCGTGACGAGAGGCACCCAATAAGGATTCACGCAGACACTGGCAAACGAGTATTTACGGGCTTCCTGGCAAACCTTGACGATATCGTCGCGCGTCGCGTCGGCACGGAGAATCGTGTGATCGATGGAACGGGCTATCGCGGGATCGATCTTCGTTGTCTTGTCGCTAGCCGACACACGGTCGGCACCAGCGGCCACAATTTCGCTGGTCTTCTTCGAACAGGTTTGCGGGCAGCGGCCTTTGCAGCCCGGGCAGACGAGATCCGGGATGTTGAGTCCTTCGGCTTTAGAGAATCGCGGGCCGCCGATGCGGTTCAAGATTTCTTCGCCGATTTCGGCGACCAACTGGTCGAGTTCGGTGGGGGTCACTTGGAATACCGCCGCTCAATTTCCGAGATTTTTTGCACCCGCGCCTGATGCCGGCCACCGGCAAATGGAGTCGCCAGCCAGACGCGCAAAACCTCTTCGGCCTGGGACTGGGTCAAGAGCCTACTACCCAGCGTAAGCACATTAGAATCATTGTGTTCCCGGCTATTTCGAGCTGAAGCCTTATCATAGCACAAGGCCGCGCGGATGCCTGGAATCTTGTTTGCGGCCATGGAAGAACCGATGCCTGCGCCGTCAATCAGGACTCCGCGCGTGGCCTTGCCCGAGGTAATTGCCAGCGCCGCTTTTTCGGCGATATCAGGATAGTCAGCCGCTTTCTCTTCATGCACTCCTACATCGATCAACTGCAAGTTGTGTTCGATGAAGATCGGCTTGAGGGCTTCCTTGAGAACGTAGCCGCCATGATCCGCCCCGATGGCAACGGTGCGGTTCGCCGGCGTCGCCGTGATTACCTGATCCTTCGGGACTTCGGTCAGGTAGACGCCGCGGGTCCTGGCCAAGTCGCGCGCGGAGGGGGTAACGATGGTGCCGATGGCGATCTTCAATTCTCCGGAGAGAGGGACATCGCTTTCTGTGATGACGGCTGGCATTGGGTCTTTCCATTGTAGTGAGAAACGCGGGCAATCGCGCCGTTACGACCGCGGCTCTGCTGGATTCGTCCATTTGGGGAGAAATCGCGGTGTTTAATGGCGACACGGTTGGATTTGTTTGCGCAGTTTCCAACGCTATCAGCGCCTTGCAGAAGATGTTCTCGAAGTGGGTGAGATATGGTTCCAGCGTGAAGAGACGGCTGGCCACATATTCCCAGTCCGTGCTGATATAGAGATGTCGGGTTTGTTTGTCGAATTCCAGTATGTTCCACCACGCGGTTGCCATCCGCCGTAGCAGGGTCCCTTGGGCGGCGTCTTGCGGCGGGTAAGATTGCGAAAAGACAGCGGCGTAGCCTTCTATCTCCAACTGCTGCTGCTCGCTGATTACGTGGACGGCCGCGCGATAGCCGTGCGTGCGGGCGTTTTGCGAAACTTTGCGTTTGCCCTCTGGAGTTCTTGGTCCGGTGGACAACTGCGCACTGCGGCGATTCGCCGCGAGCCTGGCTTCCGAGATCATTTTGCACCTTCCTTAGCTGGCTTGATATTAAGGAACGGTGCAGATGGCGCAACTACTTTTTCGCTGCGGGATAGCGACAGGAGACTGATTCTGTTGATGAAAATAAATTTGCCGGAGACGTGATCAGCCTCTTACACGCCGACGACTCGTGCCGAAGGCAAGGCCGCCACGGGTTCGGGTTCCGGCTCAGGCTCGGGTGGCGAGGATTTTATCCGGCTGTGGGCTGTCGATTGCGGTATTAGGGCGAAATCGAGCCAAAGGGCTTTGATAGCCTGAACCAGCAGATACGTCCCGTGAAAGTCAGAAGGCCTCTGGAGGTAGCAGTTGGCTTGAGATTCGTATGCCTTACGCACGTCGACGGGATTGATGGAAGAAGACATCATGATAGCGGGAATGCTGCGCAACTCAGGATCCGCTTTGATGCGACGCAGAACATCGAGACCATTGACCTGCTCCATGTTCATACTGAGCAACACAAGATCGGGGCGGGGGGCGTGAGAGTACAAGGCTCGCCGCGACAAGAAATCCAAGGCTGTGACACCGTCTTCGACTGAATAGATAGAGTGCCTTTGCTTCAAACCTTTCAACGCTTCCCTAAGGAGAGAAACGATTGTGGGATTGTCGTCTACGACCAAAAGGCGAAACATAAAGCTCCCTGGAATTCAAACTCTAATTACTATACTAATTTGTTTTGACCGGATTGCACACAAAAAAAACACCTTACGTTCTCTCATGACCGATCCTCTTCCAGTCGAGTCCGACCGTTCGGGATTTCTAATATATAGACGCAACCTGAGGAAAACTTGTTTCAGCTAAGGTTTGATTGAGTGACGCCGGAGGGAATTGTGAAATAGAAAGTGGAACCGGCGTTCGGCTGAGATTCGACCCAGATGGTTCCGCCACGCCGTTCCACGATTCGCTTCACGATGGCGAGGCCGATACCGTTTCCTTTGTATGCGGAGTTGTCACCATGAAGACGTGTGAAAACATTGAATATGAGATCGGAATGGGACATATCGAGTCCGATCCCGTTATCCGCTACCGAAAACACCCAATGTCCATCTTCGGGTTTAGCAGATATATAAATAGCGGGAGCCTCGGCCGCACGATACTTTAACCCGTTCTCTATCAAATTCATGAAGACCTGAGCCATTTGGCGCGGGTCGGCCTGTACGGCCGGGAGAGAGTCCACGGTAACAACGGCATTTGTCTCGCGGATATTTGCTTCACAATCTTTCAAGACGTCGCGCAAGACCTTATTGCAATCGATTTCGGTCCACGAGTCGGTATTGCTATGGGTAACTTTCGAATACTCGAGCAGATCGTGAACTAAGGCATTCATGCGTCCCAACCCGGAGTCAATATGGCCTAGCAACTCGTCGGCGTCTTTGTCGAGTTTGCCCTGATAACGCCGCAAGAGGAGTTGGCAGAAAGTCGAGATGGTGCGGATGGGAGTCTGCAGATCGTGGGATACCGAATAAGCGAACTTCTGGAGATCCTCGTTGGATTGTTTCAAACGCGCGTTTGCTCTAGAGAGGCTGTCCTGACTGCGCCGCAACTCTTCGTTGGCGCCCAGCAGCTGATCCTCGCTCGCCTGCAAGCGAATATTCGCCTCCTCCAAAGCCAAGGCAGCGCGATGGAGATCTTCGTAGGCATTTTTGAGACGGTCGACCGTCAGGGTTACGGCAACGCCTATGCCTGTGAAGAGACCCGTGCGCACCAAGTCCCAGCCTTCGGTGCCCGCGAAGCTGAAAGGATCACCGAGGAAGGCATAGTCAACGACGATAGCGCCGAGGGCTGTAGCAAATAATCCGGGCCCGCGGCCTCCGAAAGCCGCCGAATATATGACGGCGAAAATGAAGAGGAAGAACGGAAATTTTTGACCAAGCTGCGGATTGATAACGATTTGAACTGCTGTTGCGAGAGCGACAGATGTGGCGGCCGCGGCATAACGCGTGAGGGCAGCGTGCGGTTTCTTCTTGCCGGGAATGATGTCCGGATGGATCTTCTTTAGAGTAAGTGCCAAGGTGCCGACCTGCCGCTTGTAACGTTTGCCGCCCGGTTATGAAACGTGAATACTCTGATTCTATTCCGGTTTCCGGTGGGAAGCGCAAGTATAATCGCCAAGCGGACAGTGACTACGGACTGGCCTTCGAGCGAATTTTACGTGAATGGCTCGCTTTTTAGGATTATTCAAGAGCTAACCGCTGATTCTATGAGGGTTACCCAAGAGCCCCAAATCGGCAAGCTCTTAGGGTGTGAGTTTGCGCAATTTCCTCATGCGCCAATAGAGGCTCTACCGATTCTCCCGCTCCCATCGTTCAATCGCGGCTTCCATCAAAGTGTCGGCGGAGGCGTTGGGGTTTTGGGATCGTTCATGTTCGATGAGCCGATCTATCTTGCCTTCGTCGAATCCGCATTTCAAACGGAGGTTCTGGCGCAGAGCGGAAGAGGTTGAAGCGTTCGTCGATTGCGACGAGGGGCTGGATTCCGGGGTTGACGAGAGTGGCCAAACTTCGCTGCCCTTGCTCCTTCTCTTACTTCTTAAGAAAGGGAACCACCGGCTAAGGAACGAGCGCATATGTCTCACCTCCAACCTTCCGCTTTCAGTCTACCTGCTTCGGATCAGCTAAATCGCAAGGGCCTCGCTAGTGCTTTCCGTGGTGATTGGCAAGGAGCGCTGTGTCAATTGACCATGCAGTTAAGAATACGTGTTTCGCCAGGCATCGCGATCGAAGAAGTTGTTCCCTTCAGTCGTATGTCCACGGAAATCATCCAAGCAGCACACCATCAAGCGCATCTATCGAGCACCGATCCTGATTTCTATTTGGTCGAGACCATCAGCCGCCAGCTATCGTCGCAGACATGGCGTCTCGACCCGATTGCCGCCGAGTTTTAGCGGTGCTAGGATTTTGGTGCCATGACACGAGAGGAAATTCACACACTGTTGCGAGATGACATCGTGCGGGCAAATGTCGCCTCTAGGACTGCTTCAGATGCCTTTGCCGAAATACTGAACGATGTCCCTAGCGGGATACCTCACACTGACGGTAAACAGCGACTTCGTAACGCATCGATTGCGTGTGCAGTCGCCCGCACAAGAGAATCTCTTGCGATGAAAAGATATCACGACTTTATTTTCAATGGGATTGTGCCTGAAGACCTAGAAGATTGGTCTCAAGCGCATCTCTCCGTCACTGAACCCGGCCCGTAGCCAACCCTGACCAGCAACCTGGATTCACCTGCGCCGGTTTTTCAAACAAATCTATCCGTGCGGATTCACCCAAGCCATCAGATTTTCCAGCGACGAGAAAACTTCCATTTGGTAATGGGGAGGTCTCCCCCAGTAACGCTGAAGGACATGCTGGCGGAGCGTCAGCGGGAGATCCACGCCGAGCGGGATCGGAAGTTGGATAAGGCGCGAGAACAGCGGCAGCTTCGTCGGCAGCAGGCTGCCTGAAGAACCCAAATAGTCTTCGGGCAGCCAATGCACCAGATGGGTGGATTTTCTTCCGGAGGTCCGATTCGCGCGGAGTCCTGGCCCGACGATTTGGTAGTGGGCTACTTTGAATCCGTCGAAAGTAATTTCACAGAGATTGGTGGCTTAGCCATCTTATTCAATTCCGCCAGAACCTGGGTCACGGAGTCAAAGGATGTTTGCTTGTCCGGCCTGAAATAGATTTCCGTAGCCGTCGGGGAGATGCGCCTGATTTCATTCGCCAGACGATTGATGTTCACAGGAATTTTGTTGAGATATAGCCCGCCTTCTTTAGTGAGGCTGATAACTGGTGTTGACTGAGCGTAGATTGATGAAGAGACGGACAGGACGCCGCCCAGGATGCCAGCGGCTATGGACAGGATCACGTTGCGTCGGGTTCTCATGCAGGAATCATACATCACCTACGCCGCTCCGCTCAGAAGCTTCCCACGCTGCTACGAGGTCACTAACCTCCCAGAGCCTAGTAGTCACTCCTGCGGCCGTTGCGGTTGTGCAGCGGAGCGTGCGGTGAATCTTGATGAAGTTGCAAGCGAAGTAGCCGAGTGCCACGGCAGCAGCATGATTCTCAATCTTTTTCGAGAAAGCATTTGTGAGGCGCATAAAGCGACGGTTGGTCATGCGGACTGAAAGGTTCTGGCGTTCCACATAGCTGGTGCTGATGTGTTCTGGATCGGGGCGCCCCCTAACAGTGTGACGTTCACAGCCCAAGCAAACAGCCGGGCTATAACGCTTCTCACCTTCAGGAGCTTTGCCGTAGATCTTGACCAACGCTGTAGCCCGCTACCGACGATTTGGGGCGCTATACGGATAGGCCAACTTTCGGTCAAGGGGCCGGACCCTGGTAAACACTACGCCGTTACACGGCCAGGCGGAAACGTGCGACTCTGTTTCAACAGAGTTCCTTGTGGTTGACGGGTGATGTCGGCTGCCAGGGGACGGTAGCGCTCAGGGTTGGGCGATATGGACAACTGGTTCGCATCGATTTCCACGGAAACGCAGCTTTCATCTGAGGCTGCATTCGCATTGCACACCGACGGGTTTATCGTCCTGCCAGGACCTGTGCCTGAGGCAGGTCTAGCGAAATTGGCCCATCTGTTCGATGAGGCAGTATCCGGTGCGGCCCCCGATGACATAAAGATGGGCAGCACGACGACGCGAGTCAGGGACTTTGTCAACCGTGACGCGGCCTTCGACGAACTCTACCTGTATCCGCCGTTGCTTCAGGCATGTTGTAGCGTCATCGAACAGCCCTTCAAACTCAGTACCATGCACGCAAGGACAGTAAGACCGCGAAGCCCCGCACAGCGGCTCCATGTGGATTTTCCCAGCGACGTGCGAGGATGGCCGATGGTCGGCTTCATTCTCATGATCGACGACTTCACGCCTGAGAATGGCGCAACCTGCTTCGCACTCGGCTCGCAGGGCATGGAAGCGCTACCCGCCTCATTTAGCCTGGTGCACGCTTGTGGTCCATCTGGCTCACTGATTGTGTTCAACGGCTCAGTGTGGCACGGACACGGTGCGAATATTACAGACACCCCACGACGCTCGATTCAAGGCGCTTACATTCGTCGCACCGAAATTTCGGGCGAAAC
>Ga0068863_100004452_pt1 | contig 13815 bp, 14 predicted proteins | sample KBSSwiS62_FD_66596 | JGI IMG/M metagenome (GOLD analysis project Ga0068863, IMG submission 66596) | Switchgrass rhizosphere microbial communities from Kellogg Biological Station, Michigan, USA - KBS Switchgrass S6-2 | ecosystem: Host-associated > Plants > Roots > Rhizosphere > Soil ...
GCGCGCGTCCACGACGTAGGTGAACAGCAGCCCGACCAGCGCAATCGACAGAGCGATGCGCAGCCAGAACTTCATGCCGGGCTGACCTCGGTCACCGGGACGTCGACCGGCACGATCTCGTTCAACACGGCAAGCGTGCGCCGCGCGGTTTCGCGCCACGTGAGAGCCTGCACGCGCTTGAGCCCGAGCTCGCGCAGCTGCTGGCGCAGCTCCGCAGATGCGGTGACTTCGGTCAGCGCATTGGCAATATCAGCTTCGCTGAGCGGATTGATCAGCCGCGCCGCGCCGCCCGCAATCTCCGGAGAGGCGCAGGTCGACGGCACGATCGCCGGGCAGCCGCAAGCGAACGCTTCGACGATCGGAATGCCGAAGCTCTCGCACAGCGTCGCGAGCACGAAGCACTCCGCGAGCTGATACGCGAGATGAATGCGCGCGTTCGGCACGAAGCCGAGGAAGTGTACGTCCGCGAGATCTGCATCCGTGAAACCGCGCGCCCGCAGATATTCGTCGATGCGCTTGCCGACGACGACGAGCGGCAGCCGTCCTCCGGCACGGCGATAGCGCTGGTAGCCGCGGATCAAACGCTCGTTGTTGCCGCCGGGGTAGGGCGGCACGTGCTTGTGTCCGATGTGCAGTGCGCGCGCCACAGTCAGGATGAAACGCGGCGGCAGTCGATACTCGGCGCGGAATTGCTCGAGCGCCGCTGCGTCGCGCTCGCCGCTGAAATTCTGACCGACGCCCGCGTAGCTCACGACGGAGTCACGTACCTTGATGCAAGTGTACTTCGCGAGATCGTCGAGCGTCGCCTGCGAGATGGCCAGCGTGCGCGTCGCCTTGAGACTGTAGAGCGGCAGCATCAGGCGGATGTAGACGTTGTCCCACCACGGATAGTTCTGCGGGTTTACGTACCAATCCGAGCCCTGCTGCACGAATACACACGGCAGCCGCGTGAACAGCGGGATCGAGAACTTCGGGTTGAAGATCAAATCTGCGTTATGGCGGCGCGCGGCGCGCGGCACGACCACCTGGTCCCAGTAAAGTTTGCTGCGCGCCGGCAGCACGTGCGTCTCGGCGTTGCCGAATTCGCGGAACAGGTGCTGCGACTTCGGCGTGTCGAGCAGGATCAGGTAACGCGTGTGCGGATCGAGCCGCAACAGCTCGCGCAGGAGTTGCAGGCCATAGACGCCGAGCCCGTCGTCCTGATCCAGGAGTCGCCCCATGATGCCGATCGTGCGCTTGCTCATTGGCGGTGCTCTCACGATCAGTGGGCGAGGTGCTGCAGCTTGGCGATGCCCGACAGCTTGCGGCCGACTGCCGTGAGCACGTTCGAGCGCTGCCGGCCCGGCAGGAACTGCAACCAGTCGCACTTCAGCCGGCCGAAGACCGGGATCGGCAGCCTCGCGCGACGTCGCTCGGCGCCGTAGTCGAGTGCCACGCCGAACGCGGTGCGGATGCCGTGACGCTTCGCGAGCTCCAGCGACAGCGGCGAGCCGAGCATCCACGGATAAGCGAGACAGCTCGGCGGGACGGCGAGATGCTTGCGGAACTGCTCGCGGTTCAGCTCGAACTCCGATGCGACGAGCGCGCGGAACGCGTCGTCATCCATGTATCGACCTTGCAGTCGCTCGCTCAGCTGGCGATGCAGTTCGCTGAGCTCCTGACGCCATTGCGGCTGCGCGAAGAATTGCTCGCCGCCGTTGCGCGCGACGTGTTCGCGGCATGCTTGCGTGATCTCGTCGTTCTCGACATAGCGCCGTGTCGCCGACAGGAGCGGAGCCGAGCGGTAGATTGGCGTGCCAAGCGCAGGACGCCCTAGCTCCTCGTCGCCAGCCACTTCGCGCATCGGCCAGTCGTAGATGTCAAAACGCGTGAGCGCTTGCGGGTGTGCGAAGTCGACGAGCTGCGGCTCGGTCGCGACGAGCGCGTGCCGATGCGCATGCGATTGCACGTCGACCAGGCCGGACTCGACGCACGCGCGCACTTCCCGCCAGGACATGAACTGGTCATCCGACGTCATCCAGTACGAGGGGACGAACAAGACAGCGCGAGCGTCGAAGGTTCGTAGCAGCGGCACTGCCACCGTCCAGAAACTCTTGCGCGCATCGTCGAAGGTGAGCAGCACCGCGCGCTGCACGCGGCGACCGCTGCTGCGTGCCGCCAGATATTCCTCGAGCGACAGAGTGCGGTAGTTGTTACTGCGGAGGAATTCCAGGTCGCGCGCGAAGACCTGCGTCTGCACGTCGTGATACGTGAACACCGGGATCTCATCGCGCGCGAGCGGCAAGCCGAAGATGAAGCCGGGATACCGGGTGCGCGAGATACGTGCGGCGGTGCGCAGCAGACGACCGATATCGTTCATGAGCCGGGAGGTTCGATGTGGCAGCGCAAAGGCAGGAAGATGCGTGCATGAAACTCGCACAGGCGCCCAAAGTTCCCTGTACGTAATTTGCCGAAATCCCTGGGATCGCAGGAGCGATGTGCCGGCGGGGCGTAACAAAAACACGCGCAATACGCGCTGCGAGGGGCGCGGGCCAGGGGGAACTAACGAGCCCCTGTCGCTTTACTAGGGTGCACCTTCTCTTTCAGTGAGGATCCGCTCATGCGTGCATTGATTACGCTCATTGCCGCCGCGTTGCTGTTCGCAGCCGGCTGCTCGAAGACCAATGATGCTGCCCACCAGGACAACCCGACTCCGCCTGCGGACCAGTCGGCAGCTCCGGCGACACCGCCTCCGGATCAACCGCCGCCCAGCGACAGCACCACGCCGCCGCCAGGCGACCAGACGACGCCTCCGGATCAGCAAACTCCGCCGCAGCCCCAGCAGCAGTAGGGCACCGGCTACACTACGGCGATGCAACCGCTCGCCGTAGTGTTCGATGTGCGCTGATCGCAGCGAAGATCGGCCGCTCGAAACACTCTTCCTGCCGCTCAGCGAAGGCCACCTTGCGTGGCCTGCGAGCGGCGCGCTTTTTCTGCGCGCGCGGGCTGGGGTTCCGCTCCAGGCGGGCTCCTGGCCTGGTCTGGTCTGTCATCAGACCTTCGCCCCGGACGCCGCGGCTCTCGAACGTCTGCGGCTCCGGATGCTGACCGACGATCTCGACACTGCCACGCAGAAGTTTCCGCTCGTACTGATTCTGCCGCCGCGGCAACGTGACGAGGCACGAGCACTGCTCGCCCGTGCGCTGCGTTTGACCGAGCGCGGCGGGCGCATCGTCGCCTGCATGAGCAACGACGAAGGCGCGCGTTCGGGCGAGGCGGACCTCGAACGCATCGTCGGCCCGCTCACGACGCTGACGAAGAACAAATGTCGCGTGTTCTGGAGCGCGCCGCTCGACCAGCCGCACGACGACGCACTGGTCGAAGAATGGCTGCGCCTCGACGCGGTTCGACCGATCGCTGACGGTCGCTTCGTCAGCAGGCCCGGTGTGTTTGCGTGGGATCGCATCGACGTTGCCTCACAGCTCCTCGCCGAACATCTGCCGTCCGATCTTGCCGGGCGGGCCGCCGATCTCGGCGCGGGCTTCGGCTATTTGTCGGTGGAGCTGCTGCAACGCTGCGCCCGGATCGCAGCGTTGGACCTGTACGAAGCCGAGCGCCGCGCGCTCGACCTCGCGCGCCGCAATCTGGCCGCACTCGAGTCGCGCGCCGCGATTCGTTACTGCTGGCACGACGTCACGGCGGGATTGACCGACCGCTACGACGTGATCGTCTGCAATCCGCCGTTTCACACGCACGCGCGTGCCGATCGCCCGGACATCGGTCGTCGCTTCATTGCCACTGCTGCCCAGTCGCTGCTGCCGGGCGGCCGGTTGTGGCTGGTCGCGAATCGCCATCTGCCGTACGAGCAAGCGCTGGGCGCCGGCTTCGAGCGGGTCCGCATCGTGACTCAGCAGCATGGCTTCAAGATCGTCGAAGCGATGCGGGCGAAGCGCGCGTGAAGCTGCTCAAGCTGATCGCCAACATCGGTTATGGCAGTCGCAAAGAAGTGACTGCGATGTTCCGCGACGGTCGCATCACCGACGTCGACGGGCGCGAGCTTGCCATCGACGATGTCGTCGAGCCGGCGCGTGTACTCGTCGATGGCGCTGCGCTCGACCCGCCGCCCGGCCTGATCCTGATGCTGCACAAGCCGACCGGCTACACCTGCTCGACGAACGACGCAGGCTCGCTCGTCTACGATCTTCTACCGTCGCGTTTTCGCCGCCGCTCACCGACGCTCGCGACGGTCGGTCGTCTCGATCGCGATACCACCGGCCTGTTGTTGATGACCGACGACGGCCCACTGTTGCATCGGATCGTCTCGCCCCGCTCGCAGCTCGAAAAGATCTACGAAGCGACGCTGGCTCGCGACTTGCGAGGCGACGAAGCCAGGATTTTTGCGAGCGGCAAGCTGCTGCTCGAATCCGAACGCGCACCGCTTGCGCCCGCCGTCCTTGAAGTGCTCGAACCGCGTCGTGCGCGCTTGACGCTTACCGAAGGGCGCTATCATCAGGCGCGCCGCATGTTCGCCGCTGTCGGCAATCACGTCGAAGCCTTGCATCGCAGCCGGGTCGGCGGACTGACATTGGGTGACCTCGAGCTGGGCAAGTGGCGGCCGCTCGAAAGCGCAGACCTTGCGAAGTTGTTTGCGGGAAAGCACTGACCCGTGGCCGCAACGGCAAAAACCTGGTGGCTTTACTTGCTGGCTTGTGCGGACGGGCGGACCTATGCCGGCATCGCGGTCGACGTCGCTGCACGCTTCCGCTTACACACGGCCGGCAAGGCTGCGAAGTTCACGCGAGCGAACAAGCCCTTGCGCGTTCTCGGTGCACAACCGTTCGCCAACCGGTCGCAGGCTTCGAAGGCCGAGTACGCGCTCAAGCAGCTGAAAAAGCCTGCCAAACTGCGCTGGGCGCGGCGCTGGCCCCCCGCTGGCGATTGACCTATAGTTCGCGCCTCCCCGTTCGAGATTCGATTCCATGAGCATGTCGTTGCGCGAGCAGCTGCTGGCCGCGGGACTCGGCAAGAAGAAGGCCGAGCAGGATGAGCGCAGGGCGAAAGAGCAGGCCGAGCGCAGAGCGAAGGAACAGGCTGAGCGCAAGGCGCGGGAACAGCAGCGCGTCGCGCAGGTTCAGGCCGCGGAAGCAGCGAAGGCTGCCCGTGCCCAGGCTTTGCAGCAGCGGCGCCAGGAAGAAGCGGATCGCAAGGAACGCTGGACGCAGATCAAACAGCTGATCGAACAGTATCGCCTGCCGAAGCTCGAGACCGACGAGTATTTCAATTTCGTGAGCCGCGGCAAGGTGCGGCGCCTGTCCGTCGACGCGTCGCTGCGCGAGCGCATCGTCAGCGGCGAACTGGCGATCGTTCGTTGCGAAGGCAAGCACGATGTCGTGCCGCGCGATATTGGAGAACGTATTCGCGGCTACGATGCGCGCGCGGTCGTCTCCTTACAGGAATCCGCGAGCGCTGCGCCGGCGGAAGACGATCCGTACAAGGACTACGTGGTACCCGACGACTTGAAGTGGTGAGAACTGCCGTCGGCCTCGTCGCGCTCTTCGCCCTGATCTTCGTCCTCCTGCCACCACTGCGTGGGTGCAGAGCACAACACCAGGTCCATCGCATCCCATTCGTCGAGATCGAATTCGTCGATGTCGCCGTAGCGGTCGCGGACGTCGATGAGGCCGTCCGACTCGTCGATCGCAATGACGAGGAAGAATTCGTGGTTGGCGCGGTCGGCATACCACTGGCCTTCGCGCGCCTTGATGTCGCTCATAAGCCTCCTCCCGCCGGAAGAGCTCCCGCTTTGCGTCAGCAACTCAACAACCCAACGCGCGGCCCGCTAGCCGGGTTTCACACCAGGATCGCGTACAGCAGCGCGGCGATCAGCAGCCACTTGAGCAGGTAGTACACCGGCCGGTTCCACGCCTTGATGCGCGTGCCGAGGATGCGGATCTTGTAGACGTACTCGAAGACGTGGTTCAGCACGCCGACGTGCTCGCCGGGCACGTTCTGCGTCGCGGCAGCCTTGATCATGCTGCGCCCGATGGTGCGATTGAGCGCGCGCACGATCGGGTTGGACAGCGGCCGCTCGACGTCGCAGAACAGGATCACGCGGGTCACGTCGGTGCGGTTCTCTGCCGTATGAATATACGTCTCGTCGAACATGACGGCTTCGCCGTCCTTCCAGTAGTACTTCTCGCCGTCGACGACTATGAAGCACTCCGGTGAATTTGGTGTGACGAGGCCGAGGTGATAGCGCAGCGAGCCGGCGAACGGGTCGCGATGCGCGCCGAGCCGGCTGCCGGGCGGCAGCAAGGTGAACATCGCAGCGTTCACCGAAGGAATGCCGGCGAGCAACTCAGTCGTTCGCGGGCAGAGCGCCGCACCAGAGGGCAGGAAGTCGCCGTACCACTTCAGATAGAAGCGCTTCCAGCCGGTGCGGAAGAAGGTGTTGAAGCCGATGTCGTTGTGACTCGCGGCCGCGCGGATGTAACCCTCGTCGAACAGCTTCAGCGCCTCGTCGCGGATCATCTCCCATTGCGCGCTGATCTTCTGCAGCTCGGGGAAGTTCGACACGTCAGCGTACGGTCGCGCACGCACCGCCGAGAATAGATACATCAGAGTGTTGTAAGGCGCGAGCACGTTCGCATGATCGGCCGCGAGCCGCTTCAGCTTGTGCCTCACATGACCGCGCAGCTGCACGTACAGAATGGTCGAGAGCCAGAGTGCGAGGACGAGGTACTTGACCGAGTGCGCGGGAAACATGAATCGACCTATGGATAACTCAACCACCACGCGCGCCGTTGCGCGCTACATATATATGTAGCACATATGTAAAGCGCGGTGCGGGGAGTCGGGGCTGGAGCCCTACAGCGAGCTATTCCGGCGAGTTGCTCTTATTCAGACCGGCCGCTCGGAGCCGGTGCCGGGCTGCCGACGAAGGTATACGCGCGGGTGAGTTGCGGCAGCTCCTGGTCTTCGGCTGGCGCCTTCGCCACTGCGGGAGCGATCGGCATCGCGATGCTCAGCGACTCACGGGCACGGTCCTGGTACTGCAATGCTGCTTCGCGCAGATTGTTGTTCTCGTCGACCCGGAACGGTGTCTGCGCGACGTACGCGAGCGTACGCGGCACGCCGAACTCATCGATCAGCGGCTTGATCAGCATGATGCCGCCATAGCGCTGTACGTCCTGATATTCCTGGTCGGTGCGCCAGACACGCTTGCGGAATACCGCGAAGTCCTCCGGCCAGATCTGATCGACGCGATTCTCGTTGAACAACGGACCGCGCAATGCCTTGACGTTTTCCGCGATGCCCTTGACGAGCATCTCGCACGGCAGCCGTCGACCGACGTCGACCGCGCTGCATTCCTTGGGTGGCCATTGGCCGCCGCGCGCCGCAGCTGCTTCCTGCAGGAAGGCGTTCCACAGCACGTTGTCGATCACCTCGACCACGGGGAATTGCAGTCGATACTGCTCGTTCTGATAGAACGGCCAATAGTAGGCGGCCCAGCGCAGCGGGTTCGGAGTTTTCGAGCCGAGCACGCGGCGCGGAAAGATCATCGTGCGCTTCTTGAGGTCGTAGCCTTCGCGACCGCCGAACAGGATGTATTCCGGATCCTTGGTGGTGACGAACTTGATCTGGATCTCCGTGGGCAGCGCGCCGAACAGGTCGCCGAAGGCGGTATCGATGGCTTGCGCGCGGTAGGAGACCAACTCGCGGAACTGCTTCTTGCACTCGCGGCGATCGGTGCCTTCGCAAGCAAGGCCGACGAGGGGAAAGAGCAGGGCCGCTAATGCAATCCAACGTCTCATCGCCGCGCTCCGGAGCAGCATGTGTACTGCTCATACTCCGCCTGTGTAGGGTAAGCAACTAACGGAAGATACAGGGCGAAGTTCCTCTCGCTGCCGCTCCGTCGTTGTCGCGGCAACGCGTGGCCGCAGCGAGATTGTCGCGATTGAGTTGCAATGCATTCGGTTGCCGACGCGTGCAGCAACATCATGCGTCGAGCAATTCTCCTTGCGCCAAGGGTAGATGCGCGGGACAACGGCGGGACATCGCTGTAGTCGTCAACGCTGCAGCGTCGACGCAACGTGCACGAACGACCTGGCGGGCGGCAGCAGGCAACGCGCTTGGATTACAAGCTCGAAACAGTCGATGCGACCCAGCACTTCGAACTCGCTGCACGCCGCTCTTATGTCGTCCGATGCGCAAACGTTGCAGCCCGCGGTTTGGAATATCGACAGCCATCCCCGCAGGCGCTGGACTAATCCGTAAACATTCCCGACACTGCAGTGCGGTGTCGCCGCGGAGGGACACGTCCCTCAGTGCAGATTGAAAGCGGCGGCGAGCTTAGAGATAGTCACCGGCAAACTAATAACGAGGACTCTCACGACGCGTGGATGAGTTCTGGCAACGACCCGATCCCGCACTGGCGGCCGCCGGCGTAGAAGGCGAATGGCTGGTCGCTCGCGTGCGCCTGTTCGCAGTGACGCTGCTGCTGATCACGCCGACGTTCAAGCTGATCCAGTATCCGCAGATCCCGGTATTCGTCTGGGGTTTCTGGGTCACGTTTGGCGCCGCGCTCGCGGCGCTCGGTATCTGGCTGGCACTGCGGCGCAAGTTCTGGCGACCGTGGCTCGGCTTTGCCTCCAGCACGCTCGACGTGTCGCTGGTGACGTTCGCGCTCGTCACGTTCGTGTTCGTCGGCTCGCCGCTGGTGGCGCTGAATTCGAAGGTGACGTTCGAGATCTACTTCCTCGCCATCATCGCCACGAGCCTGCGCTACGACGAACGCATTTGCATCGGCGTCGGCATGCTGGCAGTCATCGAATATGCAAGCCTGTGGGCCTTCGCGGCCTTGAGCTACGACCTCAACGATCCCGTATACGCGCAGGGTCTCGGCGAGTACTCGTGGATCGATCAGACCACGCGACTGATCCTGTTGACTGCTTCGGTGATGCTCTCGTATGCAATCGTGCGGCGTGCACAGCGGCTGCTGCACCTGGCCGCGCGCGACCGGCTGACGGGCGTATACAACCGCGGCCAGTTCGACGTCGCACTCGAGTTCGAAGTCTCGCGCGCGCTGCAGCTGGGACACGAGCTGAGCGTCGCGGTGCTGGATCTCGACCGCTTCAAGACCATCAACGACACCTTCGGTCACGCAGCCGGCGATCGTGTGCTGGTCGAAGTGGCAGCGCGGCTGGCGCGCGGCATGCGGACGACCGACATGATCGCGCGCTACGGCGGCGAAGAATTCGCGGTGCTGTTTCCGCAGACGAGTAGCGCGGCTGCCGCGGTCCGAGTCGAGACGTTACGCGCGCAGATTGCAGCGTTCCCGATCTTTACTGCGGACGGCGAAGAGCTGACGATCACCTGCAGCGCGGGGATCGCGCAGTTGCCGATTGACGGGCTCGATGCCGGCACGCTGCTGGCGCGAGCAGATCAGCGACTGCTGGCTGCGAAGCGTGCGGGGCGGAACCGCTTGCATTCGGACGACAGTGAAGTGGTCTGGCAGTCCCTAGCCTGACTCTCGCTTCGCGCCGACCGGCAGCGCCGACACTCTCCTCATCTCTTCATTGTCGAGCACGCTGCGATCCTTCAAGTACGCAAGCGCGAAGTCCGTCGCGTCCGCTCCCCAGAACGCCTCGCCGTCGATCACCAAAGTTGGCACGCCGAACACACCGTCTTTGATCGCCGCATCCGTGTTGGTGCGCAGGCTCTCTTTGACGCGCGGCTCAGCGAGCTGCTCGCGTGCGATGCCGAGCGACGCCGCCAATTCCTCCAACACGCGCGGGTCGGCCGGATCCGCACCCGTCGTCCACAGCCGCTCGAAGATTCTCCGGATCGCCGCGGGCTCGCAGTTCGCGGCGATCGCGAGCCGCAGGTAGCCGAGCGGATTGAACGGATGGGCCTGCGGCAGTTTGAACGGAATACCGCGTTGCGCCGCGTACCAGGTGCACCAGCGATAGGTCCAGGTGCGTTTGCCCGGAATCTCCGCCGGCCCGCGCTGACCCCAGTGATTCAGGAGCCCTGCAAACAACACCGGCCGATAGTCCACGCGCACGTCGCCGCCGAGGCGCTCGAGCTCGAACAGGCCGAAATACGAGTACGGTGAGATGAAGTCGAAGTACCAATTCGCCTGACGCACGCGCCACCCTCGGTTAGGACTTGGGAACCTTTACGCCTCCGAAATGATATGACACTGGGCCGGATGAAAAGCACATTGAGGGGCTGGGCGAATGTTCGACGTGCGCCGCGCGCGCAATTTCTACTTGTTGTGCTGTCTGTCGATCCTTGCTGCGTGCTCGAACGGGCGCGGCAGCGTGGATTCGCAGCAACCGCCGAGTCCGCCCGCGCAGGAAGGATTTACGATCAGCGGCACAGTCGCCGGACTCGATGGCGACGGCCTCGTGCTGCAGCTCAATGGCGCGAATGACCTCGCCGTGCCGAATAACGGCACTTTTACTTTTACAGCCCAACTCAGTAACACGACGGCGTACAGCGTCACCGTCCTGACGCAGCCTTCAGGGCCCTCGCAGACGTGCACGCTCAGCAATGCCAGCGGCACGATTGCCGCGGCCAACGTCTCGAACGTCGCAGTGACTTGCGCGACGGGCGCCTTTGCATTGCGCGTCACAGTCAGCGGCCTCGTGGGCACCGGCTTGGTTCTGCAGAACAATGGCGGCGACGATCTGGCGATTGCCACCGACGGCGAGTTCAGCTTCCCGTCACCGATCGCGTCGGGCGCGACCTACAGCGTGAGCGTCAAGACCCAACCTTCCGGTCCCTCGCAATCGTGCGGTATCGCGAACGGCACCGGCACCATCGGTTCCGCGGATGTCAACGTCACGATCACCTGCGCGACCGGCACGTTCACGATCGGCGGCAGCGTCACCGGGTTGCAGGGCTCGGGTCTGGTGCTGAGGAACAACGGCGGCGACGATCTGACGATTGCAGGCAACGGGCCGTTCCAGTTCCCGACGATGCTCGCGTCGGGCGCGAGCTATAGCGTCACCATCAGGACCAATCCCAGCAATCCGGCGCAGAGCTGCGCCGTCACGAATGCGTCAGGGACCGTGAGCGGTGCGAGCATCGCGAACATCACCGTCACCTGCATGACGAACCGCTTCACTGTCGGTGGCTCGATTTCCGGGCTGGCCGGCACCGGGCTGCAGCTGCAGCTCAACAATGAGCCGCCGCTCAGTGTGCCGGCCGGCGCGACCGGCTTCACGTTCACATCGCTGCTCCCGAGCAATACATCGTACGTGGTCCGTGTGTCGCAACCGCCGAGCAACCCGGCGCAGCAGTGCGACATCGCAGCGGGCACCGACGTCGGCAGAGTTCAGAACGCGAACGTCACCAACGTCGCGATCACCTGTACCACCAAGGTCTTCTCCATCGGCGGTTCGGTCTCCGGGCTACGCGGCTCTGGGTTGGTGCTGCAGAAGAACGGTAGCGACGACCTCGCGATCGCCTCGGACGGCAGGTTCACGTTCCAGACACCGCAGGCGAGCGCTACGGACTACACAGTAACCGTGCGCACGCAGCCGGCCGGCCCTTCGCAAACCTGCACGATCGGCATGGGCAGCGGCAAGGTCGGCAGCGGCGACATTAAAAATGTCGCTGTTACTTGCGCGGTCAACACGTTTGCGATCGGCGGCAGCGTGACTGGACTGCTCGGCAGCGGACTCGTGTTGAGCAACAACGGCGGCGATGACTTGCCAGTGAATGCCGACGGCACCTTCAAGTTTAAGAAGAGCGTCGCGAGCGGCGCCGGCTACGACGTCACTGTTCGCAGTCAGCCGAGCAATCCGACCCAGGCCTGCACGGTCGGCAGTCCATCCGGCACAGTCGGCGGCGCCGATATCACGACTGTCGTCGTGAGCTGCAGCACCAGCGACTTCACCGTCGGCGGAGCCGTTGGCAACCTCGCAGGATCGGGCCTCGTGCTCCAGAACAACGGCGCCAACGACGTGCGCCTCGACTCGGGTGCCAGCACCTTCACCTTCGCGCCTGCCCCGAGCGGCACGCAATACAACGTGACGGTAGCTGCGCAGCCGACCGGACCGGCACAGGTGTGCACGGTCACGAATCCATCCGGTACGATCGGCGGCGAGAATATCAACAGCGTGCAGGTCGACTGCGTCACCACGGAATTCTCGATCGGCTTCACGGTGACGGGCCTGCACGGCAGCGGGCTGCAGCTGCAGAACAACGGTGGCGAAGTTGTGAGTATCGCGGCCGACGGATTTTTCACCTTCCCGACGTCGCTGCCCAACAACTCCGCTTACAGCGTTATCGTCGTCACCCAACCGAACTCTCCGACGCAGGCCTGCCTGGCGACGAACAACGTCGGTATCGTCAGCGGCGCTGACGTGACGACGATTCAAGTGGATTGCGTCGACTCGCCGTAGCGGCGCTATTCGCCGAGCACTTGCCGTGCAGCGCGCATCCCGCTCTGCAAAGCGCCCGCGACCGTGCCCCATTCGCCTTGAATATCGGCTGCTTCGCCGGCGAAGAACAGCGTGTTCTTCACGGGTGTCGCGAGCGCCTTGCGTGCGCCGGTGCCGCCGGCAATGACATAGCTGTAAGCGCCTCGCGCGAACGGATCTGCCTGCCAGTCGTGCTGATAAGCGCGCTCGAGCATCCTGCGCACCCGCACCTTCTTGCCGAACATCGATTGCAGGCTGTCGAGCGCAGCGCTGGTCAGCTCGGTTTCGCTACGTCCGGAAAGGCGTTGCGCATTCGGGCCGCCGGCCCAGGCGTTGATCAGCGAGCCGCGCAGCGGGACAGTCGACCAGAACGTGCGGAAGGGCTGACCGGTCGCGCGGAAGAACGAGGCGTCGCGATAGCGGCCGTCGTCGATCTCTTCCCAGAACGGCTTGCGGAAATGCATCACGACCTTGATGACCGGTCCGGACGCGAGGCCGGCGAGCGCCTTCTGTTTGCGCGGATCGGGCAGGAAGCGCACTGCTCCCGCCGCGTGCGCGGGCAGCTGCAGCACACCCAGCGGCAAAGTGATGATCGCGCGCTTGCCTTGCACGCGGCAGGGTTGACCGTGCCGCGTCGCTTCGATCGTCACGCGGCCGCGTTGCCAGTGAATCGTGTGGACGATGGTGCCGAGCCGGACTTGAACACGGGCATGGTCGAGCGCGCACACCAGGCCATCGATCAACGAGGCGTAGCCACCGAGCGGGCGGAATGACGGGGCGTCGGCAGCGCTGCTGCCGTTCCATTCATCGAGCGTTGCCCACGTGCTCACGCGTGTGGCGTCCGCGGCGTCGAAGCCTTCGACCAACTGGCGCGCGAGTTGCCGCGCCGCCGGCGAGAGCTTGCGGTTCGCGACCCGATCGAGGAACTCGGCGAATGGCAGGTCTTTGCGCGGCCGTCCGACGCTGTCGAGGCCGCGCTTCATCTGCTCGAACAGATTGTCGGCGGGCTCGGCCTTGCCATCGCGCAGGGTGAAGCGCTCGCCGTGCGCGTCGACGACTGCCGTATTCGATCTCGCGAGCCACCCGAGTGTCGCCGGTGCGAGGCCGTGGATGAACTCGGCGCCGAGCTCGATCGGCAACGTAACGCCGGGCTCGCGGCGCGTGAACATCCGGCCGCCGACGCGATCGCGAGCTTCCAGTACGCAGACGGTGCCCGCCTGTCGACTCAACTCGGCAGCGGCCACCAGGCCGGCGGCGCCGGCGCCGACGATCAATGTGTCGAACAGTTCGGTCTCGGACATGGGGCGCAACTATGGCACACTACGCGCCCGCCAAAGATCCCTCCGGCTTCTCTGTGCCTGCGTAGTTCCAGATCTCAGGTTCCCTCTGCCTCTGCGGCATA
>Ga0068863_100004453_pt1 | contig 13814 bp, 10 predicted proteins | sample KBSSwiS62_FD_66596 | JGI IMG/M metagenome (GOLD analysis project Ga0068863, IMG submission 66596) | Switchgrass rhizosphere microbial communities from Kellogg Biological Station, Michigan, USA - KBS Switchgrass S6-2 | ecosystem: Host-associated > Plants > Roots > Rhizosphere > Soil ...
CCAGGCGGTGCACACGGCGACCGACGTGCCGCTCTCGGCCTACGGGCGAGGTGCTGCGCTGTTCACCGGGTTGATGGACAACACCGACGTCTTCTTCAAGCTGGCGCGTCTGGCCGGCGCACGCTGATCAGTCGCACGGAGCCGACGGCATGAGCCGAGTCGCTGCTCACGCGGCCTCTCGGACATCGCACGCGGCATCTTCAGGCTGTCGGCGATCGCCGATGTTGCCCGAGCGGAGGATCCGGCTCGCGTCGTCGACCGTCACGGCTTCGCTGAAGTAGTGACCCTGCGCCAGGGTGGCCGATCCGGTGGAGTTCAGGAAGATCCGCTGCGCTTCCGTCTCGACACCTTCGACGATGATCCCGATGCGGGCCTCGCGGGCGAGACTGACGATGGCGCGTATCGTCGCGGCGCTGGCCGGATCGTCGCCGGCCCTCTTCAGCATCGACTGCGCGATCTTCAGGTGATTCACGCGATAGGCGCGCAGGTATTCGAATGACGAGTATTCGGTTCCGAAATCGTCGATCGCGATGCGCACGCCGAGCTCGCGCAGTCGAGGCAGCACGTCGTTCTGGGTCCACGTCATCTGGGCCAGCGTCGCTTCCGTGACGTCGAACTCAAGGTCGCAGGGATCGAGCCGCCACTTCGCGATCGCCGCGGCGACATCGAGGATGAACTCGTTGCCGTTCTTCAACTGGCCGAGCGACAGGTTGATCGCGACGACGGGGGGCGCCATGTTCTTGTCGCGCCACAGGCTCATCTGTCGACACGCCCGGTCGAGCACCCACCTGCCCAGCGCGATGATGCTGCCGGTCTTCTCCGCGATCGGAATGAACGCGCCGGCGTTCAGCAGGCCTCGGCCGGGATGGTTCCAACGTACCAGCGCCTCCATCCCGACGACCTTGCCGCTCGACAGCTCGACCTGAGGCTGGTAGTAGAGCTCGAGTTCATCGCGATCGATCCCCTTCCTCAACTCGTCGCCGAGCGTGACTCGGTCGAGCACTTCGCGATCCAGGTCTTCGGAGTGGAAGCGATATTGATTCCGCCCCTCGTCCTTGGAGCGGTACAGCGCCAGATCGGCCTGCACGACCATGGCATCGGGCCCCGAACTGCTGCCCGAGATGTAGGGGCAGATGCCGATGCTCGCCGAGATGCGCACCTCGTTGCCGTTGAGCAGGTGGGGCTGGGCGAGTTCGAGCTGGATCTTCGCGGCCAGCACGCCCGCGTTGGCCGGCTCGGCCACGTCACCTTGCAGCACCGCGAACTCGTCGCCGCCCAAGCGGGCGACCAGGTCGGTTTCGCGGGTGCACTCTCGCAGGCGCTGGGCCACGTCGCGCAGCAGCAGGTCGCCGATCGGATGACCGAAGATGTCGTTCACCGGCTTGAAGTGATCGAGATCGATGTAGTGGATCGCAAACGGCGTGGCCCCGCGTTGCGCGGCCGCGAAAGCCTGGTGCAGCCGCTCGGTGAAGGTGGCGCGGTTCGCGAGACCCGTGAGTGCGTCGGTGCGCGCGAGCAGGGTGATCTTCTCTTCCGCCGCCTTGCGTTCGGTGATGTCGATGACGATGCCCTCGACTTCGATGAGCCGCCCTTCCTTGTCGCGCACAGGAACGTAGCGGTTCTCGACCCAGCGCCGCGAGCCGTCGCCGGTGCACAGGCGATATTCGATCGAGGCGCCTTGCGCATCCTTCTCGAGGACGCGCGCCATCGCGGTGGCGAGCTTGTCCTGGTCTTCCGGGGCGACCAGGATGGCGGTCCAGTCCGGGCTCGCGAGCAGGTGCGCCGAGTCGTGGCCGAACTTGGTGATGTTGTGCGAGATGTAGATCAGCGGAAACGACGGCTCGCCGCGCAGGCGGTAGAGGATCGTCGGGCTGTTCTGCACGATGATGTTCGCATCGGAGAGCTCCCGGGTCCTCTTCTCGACGGCCTGCTCCAGCAGCGCCATCTTGAACGCGGCGTCCTCGGTCATCTGCCACTTCATCGTCAGTGCGCTGGCCAACTGGCGGACCTCGATCGGATCGAACGGCTTCTTGAGCACCAGCAGCCGATCGCGCGCGTCCAGGCGATCGAACACCTCGACCCAGGTCTGGTCTGCATAGGCGGTGCAGATCACGATCTGCAGCCGAGGGTCTTCGATCCACAGTTGCTCGATCGTCTGGACGCCGTCCCACCCCGGGGGCATGCGCATGTCGATGAACGCCAGCGCATAGGGCTGATCCTTGCGCAGGGCCTCGCGGACCATCGCGAGCGCTTCCTGTCCCTGGTAGGCGCTGTCGAGCACGAAGTCCGCCTCGGCCGTCTTGGTCGTGGTGCCGAACAACGCCGACTCCATGTCATCGAGATTCGAGGCTGCCGTCGCCGGCAGAAGAACCTTGCGGAAGTCGTCGTGGATGGCGGGCATGTCGTCCGCCAGGAGGATGCGTCGGTTGTGTTGTCTGGTCATGGCATGTCCTCGGTAGTCTTGACCGGCAACTCGAGCGTGAATCTCGCGCCGGTGCCCGGTCCGTCACTGTGTGCGGTGAGCGTTCCGCCCATCTCCTGCGCGGCGATCGCGGCACTGTGCAGCCCGAAACCATGGCCGTCCTTCTTGGTCGTGAACCCGTGTGCGAACACGCGCGTGAGGTTCTCGGGGGCGATGCCCACGCCGTTGTCGATCACGTCAATGCGCAGCGATCTCTCTTCGACGAGGCCGACCCTCAGCATCAGCCGCGGCTCTCGATCCGGCGCACCGTCTGTGGCCTGCCCGGCGTTGCTGATCAGGTTGAGCAGGATCTGCAGCAGCCGCGCCTTGTCCAGCGGCAGTTCGGGAACGCACGCGAACTCTCGCTGCACCACCACGCCGCGGCGCTGCAACGCGCTCGCGTTCATCCGCAGTGCATCCTCCATCAGATCGCAGACCTGTGCCGGCTCGACCTGGCTCGAAGCGCCGGCATGGGCTTGCTGCGTGGCGATGACTTCCTTGATGTGGTCGACGCTCTTGGTCAGCGCCAGCAGTTCTTCGATGACGCCTTGCTGCTCGGTGACCAGCACCTGAGCCAGCTGCCCTAGGTAGCCCGGCAGCATCTTGCCCTTGGGGTCCGTCGCGAGGAACGTGCCGACGTCGTCGGCGTGTTCGTTCATCAACTGCACTGCCCGCGTGAGCCCCTGGATCTTCGAGGCGCGCAGGTGGGACGCGATCAGCCCGGCCGAGACGTTGACGCTGTTGAGCACGTTGCCCACGTTGTGCAAGACGTTGGTGGCGACCTCGGCCATGCCCGCCTGGCGCGCCGTCGTGACCAGTTCGCTTTGCGCCTGACGCAGTTCGCGAGTGCGCTCCTGAACGCGCCGCTCCAGGTTTTCGTTGGCACCCTGCAGCTCCTGGTTGACGCGATTGATCACGGCGTGGCTGCGCACCACGCGTATCGCCGCATACATCAGCAATCCGATCAGGACCGCCGAAAAGGCCAGCAGGTACTCGCGATAGCGCTGGTTCTGTGCCGAAGCACGTTGCTGCTCGGCGATCACGGCGCCGTTCACCTCGTCGATGCGCGTCGCGGTGGGCATCGCTGCAATGTCACCGAGCAGCGTGTTGACGGCCGGCTGCTCGCGCACGATGGCCCCGGCGTGGGCGCGGAAAATCTCCAACCTGTCCTGGACTTCCTGCGAGAGCATCGCTTGGTCGGAAGCGAGCAGGGCCAGCGCACGCTGAATCTCGGCACCTCGCTCGTCCGAGGCGCTCTGGCTGTACAGCATGCAGGCGAGCAGCAGATCGTTCACGGTGGTCGAGACTCGCCGGGAGACGGCCGCGCGAGGAGCGGCCTCCTCGGCGCGACGGAGCAGTTGCTGCACGTCTTCTGCCGCCGTCGGCAGAAAGGCCAGGGAATTGCGCAGCACCGAGTTGTTCGACTTGAACCGCTCGATCAGGACAGCCTTCCCCTCAATGGCGTTGCGCAGCGTCGCACCGGCCACCGCCAGCCTGGCCGAATCATCGTGCCGTTGCTGGCCCGTCTCCGACTCGAATCGTTCCAGCAATGCGCTCAGGTCGGTCAACGAACCGGCCAGTCGGTCGTAGTGGGCGTTGATGCCGATTCTCGATTTGAGAACGTCGAGCTCCCATTGGGCGTCGAGTTGCTTGAGATGCCGCAGCGAGGCGACGTTCTCGAAGTAGTCCGACTCTTCGTAGCGCTGCGTCTTGGCGTAGAGGAAGACCAGCACGGCGACGAGTGCGGTCGTCGCCGTGACCATCGACAGCCAGGTCAGGCGGTTCGACGTGCTCATGGCGTTGCCTCCACTTCGCCGGTCAGCGTGTTGAGGAAGCTGACGATCGCGTCCCTGTCCTCCTGCGAGGCGACGCGCCCGATCTGGTACTTGAACATGATGGCGACCGCATCTTCCAGCGTCTTGGCCGAGGCGTCGTGGAAGTAGGGTGCGGTGAGGGCAACGTTGCGCAGGCTGGGCACCTTGAAGACGTGCCGGTCGCTGTCCAGACCCGTGACGAGGTAGCGGCCGAGATCGGCCTGGGTCGGATTGCCGCGCTTGGCGAAGTAGTCGCCCATGACGCCGAACTTCTGGAACATGTTGCCGCCCACGTTCACGCCCTGGTGGCAGGCGACGCAGCCGTATTGCTTGAACTTCGCGTAGCCGATCTTCTCCGCGGCGGAGATGGCGTTCACGTCACCGCGAAGGAACTTGTCGAACCGGGCGTTCGGCGTGATCAACGTGCGCTCGAACGTCGCGATGGCGTTCTGGATGTTCGCCTTGGTGACGCCGTCCTTGTAGGCGGCGCCGAACGCGCTCTTGTACTTCGCGTCCTGCTGAACCTTTTGCACGACGTCCGCCCATGCCGAGCCCATCTCGACCGGGTTCTGGACGACGAGGTCGATCTGCGCTTCCAGCGTATCGGCGCGGCCGTTCCAGAACTGCCTGAAATTGAGCGCTGCGTTGAGTACCGTCGGGGCGTTGACGTCGGTGAGCCCGCCGTTGAATCCGCTCGAGCGGGCGCGGCCGTCGCTGCCGCCCTTGCGCGCGTCGTGACAGCTCGCGCAGGACACGCGGCCGTTGGCCGAAAGGCGCGCATCCTGGAACAGCAGCCGTCCGATCTCGGCCCTTGCAGGATCCTGCTTCAGCGTCAGCGGAACGGGTTGTATCGGCTCGTCGAGCGGCGCGGCGCGAGCACAAGCCATGGCGCCGATCATTCCGGCGATCGTGAGGATGATGCGGGTGTAGGTCATCCCTGGCCCCTGGGTTTGATGTGCAGGAGGAGCTTGCCGCCCTCGCGCAGTTCGAACTCGCGGATGCGCTTGATCAGCAGCGCGTTCATCGTCTGGCCTGCCGTCAACATCAGCACGCCGGTCGTCGAAACCAGGTCCTTGGCGAGCACCATGTCCGGTTCGAGCTGCGCCGATGTGATCACCACATCGGGCCGGAGCGCCCTGGGCCGTTCCGGTTCGGTGATGTGCAGGAACACATCGAGGGCCTCGGGATCGAACTGGGTACCGCGGCCGTGCCGGACCACGGTGCGGGCTTCCTGGACGGTGAGAGCGGTTTCGACCAGATGGCCGTTCTGCAAGTCGTCGAAGGTGTCGACGATCGCCAGGATGCGGGCGCCGAGCGGAATGTCGCTGCCGGCGCGCTTGTCCGGAAAGCCCTGCCCATCGAAGCGTTCGTGGTGTGCACGGATCAGCGTCGCCACCGGTTGAAGTTCTTCGAGCGCCATGAGCGATTGCTCGCCGATCACCGGATGCGGATGAAACTGCGCGATCTCCTGCGGCGTGTATCGCGCGGCGGACTTCGCGAGCAGCGTATCCGGGAGGCCGATCAGCCCGATGTCATGCAGCAACCCTGCCACGAAGATCGGCTGGGCTTCGTCGTCCGAACATCCCATCGCCAGCGCAAGCTTGCGCGCCATGTCCGCCACCCGGCGCCCGTGGCCAGCGAGGCGTCCCTCACGCAACTCCAACATCCCGGAGAACACCTTGATCGAGGTCAGGTAGCTGCGCTTGAGCTTCTGGTGAGCGTGGTTGAGCTCTGCCGTGCGTTCCTCGACGCGCCGTTCGAGCAGCGCGTTGGCGTCGTGCAGCTGAGCGTTCTGCTGCCGAGTCAGCACCTCGAGCCGTTGCTTCTCGCGTTCGAGCGCCAGCAGATCCAAGCCCTGGTTCACTGTCGCCCGCAGTTCCTCGTCGCTCCAGGGCTTGTTCAGGTAGCGGAATATCTGCCCTCGGTTGATCGCCGCCACCGTCTCATTCATGTCGGCATGGCCGGTCAGCAGGATCCGGATCGAGCCGGGCCAGCGCTGTCTGACCTGTTCGAGCAGTTGCGCGCCGTCGATGCCCGGCATGCGCATGTCGGAGATGACCAGATCGATGTTGTCGCCGGCGAGGATGTCGAGCGCCTCGGCGCCGCCGCTCGCGCAAAGCACGCGCCAGTTCTCCGTGCGGAGCGAGCGCTTCAATGCGGACAGGATGTTCGGTTCGTCATCGACGCACAGCACGGTCCATGGCGCTGGCGTGCCGGATGGAACACCCCTTGCGGCCGAGGCGATCACGGACGACGGTGTCGCGAGATCGTTCATCAGTCTTGCAGGGGCTGCTCGATCGGTACCGTCACCCGGAAGCAGGTGCCGCGGCCGACCTCGCTGTCCACGTCGATGCGCCCGCCGTGCTTCTTGACGATCCCGTACGACAGGGACAGGCCCAGCCCCGTCCCCTTTCCAACGGGCTTGGTCGTGAAGAAAGGGTCGAAGATCCGGTTCAGGTTGTCTGCGGGGATGCCGCAGCCATCGTCGTCGACTTCCACCCACACCTCGCCGGCCTGCGTACCGGTGCGCACGACCAGCCTGCCGCGCTCCTTCGAGATCGCATGTGCCGCGTTGACGAGCAGGTTCATGAACACCTGGTTCAGTTCGGAGGGCAGGCACAGAACCTCCGGCAGAACCCCGTACTGCTTGACCACGTCGGCCTTGTACTTGATCTCGTTGTTGACGATGTTCAGCGTGGAGTCGATGCCCTTGTGCAGGTCCGCCCACTCCCACTGGCGGCGCGCGTCGACATGCGAGAAGTCCTTCAGATCCTGGACGATCTTGCGGACCCGCTCGATGCCCTCGCGGGTCTCGCGCATCAAGGTCGGGATGTCTTCCTTGAGGTAGTCCAACTCCACTTCGGCGCGCAGCGTCGCGAGCTGACCCCCGAGCGGTGTGGGCTCCAGGTGCGACTCGTGCTCTTCGTAGGCCGCCAACATCCGGAAGACGCCCACGAGGTACTTCTCGAGGGTGCCGATGTTGGAGAAGATGTAGCCCACCGGGTTGTTGATCTCGTGCGCCACGCCAGCGGCAAGCTGGCCGATGGATGCGAGCTTTTCCGACTGGACCAACTGCTCCTGGGCGGTCGACAGCTTGCGGTTGAGTTCGATCAGCGCTTCGTTCGACTTCAGCAGGTCGTCGACCTGCCGTTCCGACAACGTCGAGGCGCTCATAGCGCAAGCGCCTCGCACAGACCGGCGACGCCGGTGATCGTGGTCGCGAGAACCGGCAGGCACTGCGACACCGACAGCTCGAGCCGTCCCCATGCCTGGAGATCGACCGACGGCACGGCCTCCTCCGCGCTGGCCGATGGATCGAGCGCGTGTGCGAACGCGTCTGCGACGTGAACGACGTCGACGATCGTCGGAGCCGTGCCCGGTCCGGGCGCGTGATGATGCTCGATCGCCGCGACGACCAGCGCCGGAAAGCGCCACTGCGAGGCGATGAGGACGCCCACGGCGAGATGATCGGTGTCGAGCAGCTGACGTTCCGCATCGAGGGTGGGCACGTCCATGTCTCGCGCATACCGCAGGGCTTTCCCGGTCTCGATCGGGAATTGCGTGGCAAGCGCCAGGCGTCCTATGTCGTGCAGGAGGCCGGCCGTGAAGGCAATGTCCTCGTCCAGGCGCAGCTGCCTGGCCAGTCCGCGCGCCATCAGCGCAGTGGCGATCGCGTGGCGCCAGAACATGCCGAACTGGAACTCCGGGCATTTGGCGCTTGCGAATCGAGCCGACACCGCGGCGGTGGTCAGCAGCGTTCCGACAGTCCGCAGGCCGAGGATGCCGATCGCGTTGCGGATGGTGCCGATGCGTCCCGGCACGCCGTAGAAGGCCGAATTGGCAATCCGCAAGGTTCGCGCTGTCAGGGCCTGGTCGCGCTCGATGCGGTCGGCGATGTCGGACGTGCTGGCATCATCGTCGCCCAGGATCCGCATCACATCGAGGACGGCCTGCGGCAGGCTCGGGAGCTGGACGATGCGCTGGCGCAGCACGCCGGGATCGATGCGGGCAGAAGCAGCCAGCGGAAGCGTCCCGTGCGCCGATGTGCCTCGCGGGACCTGCAACCCGCCTTGCACGTCGCCATGGCGCAGCATCACGTGCACCAACGGATGGACTTGTCCGGCTGTCAGCGAATGCCGGAAGAGCCGGCACAGGCGCTGGCTCCTTTCCACCTCACCGGTCGCCGCCTCCGGAACATCTTCCGGGCTCGTTGAATCGTCGCAGTGTTCGATGATTTCCAGCATTTAGAGCATCTCCGTGAGCGTCTGTTCGACAAGGAGCACCAGTTGGCCGCGCATCGCCCCGCCGCCGTTCAGCGGACGCGTCAGCACGTGGAAGCTGCGCCCGTCGAGATCGATGGGCGTCGGGTTGTCCGCCGGATCGGTCACTGCAGTCAGCAGGTCGAGCGGAACCGCATCGTGCAGTTGCTGGCCGAGCATGCAGATCGAATCGGGCAGCAGCACTTCGGCCGCGTGATTGACGAACGCGAGCGTGCCGTCCGGGGCGATCCCCAGGACCGGGGCGGGCAGCGAGTCCAGCACCTCGCGCATGCCGCCTGCCGAGGCGGCAAGCAGCTCGGCCTGCTCGCGCTGTTGTGCGACGACGCGCTCCAGGCGCGTGTTGAGCTCGACGTAGTTCGCGTTCGCGCTTTCCACCTGGATGGCGAGGCGGCGGTTTTCGTCGGCCATGTCCTTCTGGCGGAAGGCCTCGGCCACATGACCGCGCAGGCGTTCGTCGTCCCAAGGCTTCGTGAGGAACTTGTAGATCGCTCCTTCGTTCACGGCGTCGATGATCGACTGCAGTTCCGTGTAGCCTGAAAGCGCCATCCGGATCGAATTCGGATACAGCGCCTTGGCTCGCCTCAGGAACTCGACGCCGGTCATCCCAGGCATGCGCTGATCGGAGACGATCACGTCGACCTCGGTTTCGGCCAGGAGCTTCAGTCCTTCGGCCGCACCGCTGGCGGTGAGTATCGTGTACCCGTCTCGCCGCAGCAGACGCTTCAGCGACGACAGGATGTTCTCCTCATCGTCGACCAGCAACAGCGTCTTCGCGCGCCGGGTGCGTGTGATGAATCGCTCGGGCAGGCAGCGGCCTTCCCTGAGCATGTGGGCGAAATCGTCGGCGGGCACGGCCGGGCTGAACAGGTAGCCCTGGATGAGGTCGCATCGATTCGCGGCAAGCAAGCTGAGCTGGCCTTCGGTTTCGACGCCTTCGGCGAGCACGCGCATCTGCAGGCCGTGTGCCATCGTGATGATCGCGCGGGTGACCGACACGTCTTCGGGTGCGGCGGTCACGTCGTGGACGAATGACCGGTCCACCTTGACGACGTCGATGGGCAGGCTGCGCAGGCAACTCAGGCTCGAAAAGCCCGTCCCAAAATCGTCGAGCGAGATCTCGATGCCCAGCGCCCGGATCTCGCGCAGCACCGCGGACGCGTGGGCAGCGTCCGACATCAGTATGCTTTCGGTCAATTCGATGCCCAGACAACCCGGGTCCGCACCGGTCTCCAGGAGAAGCGCCTGGATCTGGCGGGCGAGATCGGGGTTCTCCAACTGCGCCGGGGACAGGTTGACGCCGATGCGTACAGCGGGCAGGCCGGCCTTGTTCCAGGCTTCGATCTGCTCGCATGCCCTGCGCAGGACCCAATCGCCGACCTTGCCGATGAGCCCGGAGCGTTCCGCGACGGGGATGAATTCCGCCGGCGAGACCTTGCCCAGCGCGGGTGAAGTCCAGCGCAATAGTGCCTCGGCACCGACGACCGCGCCGCTGGACATGTCGACCTGCGGTTGGTAGTGCAGGACCAGCTCGCCGTCGTCCAGAGCGTGGCGCAACGCGGATTCCACCTGCATCTCGCGCAGCGCACGCGTGCCGGAGTCCGGCTGGAAGAATGCGATGCCCGCGCTCTTCGTGGCGTTGAGGCGCGCCGTCTGGGCGCATTCCAGAAGGCCAGACGGTTGCTGCTCGTCGCCCGGAAACGATGCGATGCCGATGACGCAATTCGGATAGACATCGGTGGCCGCGAGTCGCACCGGCGCCTGCAATGCATCCCTCAGAGCCTCCGCGCGCGCGCGCACGCTGGAGTCCTCGACGCCGGCGGCCCCCTCCAGCAGCAGCGCGAACTCGGTTTCGCTGAGTTGGGCGATCGATTCCCCGTCGCGGCAGGCCGTTTGAAGGCGGGCCGCGATCGCCATGGCCAACGCATCTCCGGCGCCGAAGCCCATCTTGGCCTTGACCTCCGCGATGCGTTGCACGTCGATCGTGAGGAGAGTGAGCGTGTCGGATGCCCATCGAGCCGAGTGCATGGCCGCATCGAGCTGGTCGAGGAACGAAGCCCGGTTGGGCAAGCCGCTCACTTCGTCGTGTGTCGACAGTTCCTGCAGGCGCATCTCGGCTTCGCGTTGCGCCGAGATGTCCTGCAACAGCGCGACGCCTCGAGGCCCCGGCTTGCCGTCGCTCGAGGTGTCGACGAGCCCGCGATGGAGCACGATGAGGCGCCTGCCGTCCGGGCCGCGAACGCGATGCTGGAATTCGAAAGCCTCCCCCGGGACGGCATTGCGCCAGATGCCGGCCACGAAAGCCTGCTCGTCTTCCGGAACCCAGGTGAGCTGGTCGATGTTGTCTTCGCGTGCCGTCGTGTGCGCTTGCCCGAGCAGCTCGCGCATGCCATGCGACAGCGTGACCCGTCCTTCGGGGAGAGAGACTTCAAACGAGCCTGACCGGCACAGCGACTCGGTCCGCGCCAGCATGTCGGCGTTCCAACGGGCCTGTTGCAGAGCACCGTTGAGCTCGGTGATGTCGAACAGCGTCACCAGCACGGCTGGGCGCTCGGCAAACTCGACACGCCGCGCGAGGACCCGGGCGTCGAACTGGCTGTCGTCGCGACGCAGGCAGCGCATGTGTCCGGGCCGGCCTGTCTTGCCTTCCAGGCGCCTCGCGACCACGGCCTGGGCGTGGACCCGGAACTCCGGCGCCGTCGTGATCAGATGATTCAGACCGATCAGTTCGTGGACCGGCCAGCCCACGAGCTCCGCAAACATCGCATTGGAATAGACGATGCAGTCGTCCTGAACCACGAACAGGCCGGTCTGCGCCTGATCCATCAGCCTGCAGGCGTCCGCGCTCGACAGGGCGCCGCCCATCGTTCCGGGAGCCGGAACCTGCAATGACGGGGTGGAGCTGATCATGCTTGGGTTGAGGACGGGAGCGGCGACGACGGGGCGGAACGGGGGGTGCCTTCCGTTTCGACAGCAATTGCAAACTCTTGAGTGACAATTTCATATTTATCATTTCAAACAGGGTGCCACGATCCAGTGAGATGACCGTCAAAGGTCGCTCATTTCGCTGCTGACTGCCGATGCTCGGGCGCGATAATCCTGCAAAATCGCAACATGAATCAGATCGACGCGCCGAGCGCCCCCGACGACTTCACGACCCTCGAGGTCGCGCGCCTGCTGGGGATGTCGGTCCGCTCGGTGCAATTGATGGTCGATCGCGGCGAGCTCGCGGCCTGGAAGACTGCCGGAGGCCACCGCCGCATCGCGCGCGCTTCGGTCGATCACTGGCGCCGCTCGCGCAGCCTGGTCCAGCCGACGCCGGAGGCAAGCGAACAGCATCACGGGATGTCGCGGCGTCCCTCGATGCTGCTCATCGACGATTCGATCCACTGCCAGAAGCTGGTGGCGCTGCTGATCCAGCAGCGGTTCCCCACCATCGATCTGCACGTCGCGGACGACGGCATCGCGGGCCTCGCGCTGTACGGCCAACTCAAGCCGCAGATACTGATCGTGGACATCCTGCTGCCGGGGATCGACGGCGCGACGCTCATCACGAGCCTGCGTTCGCATCCGCAGTTCGCCAGCAGTCACCTCGCGGTCGTGACCTCGCTCGACGAGGCGCAACGCGCGCCGTATGCCTTCGCGCTGGAGAAGGTGCCGGTCATCCACAAATCGGGCCTCGTGATCGAGCTCCCGCGCCTGCTGAAGAAATGGTTGCCGGCCAAGTCGGCGGCGCGCTCAGCCGGCGCGAGGTGAGGGTCGCTTGACGTGGCGATGCCGCAGCACGACCAGGACGCCGATGTCGACGCGGGTGTCGCCGCGGCCATCGCGACACAGTTTGGCGGCGACGCGGTGCTGTATCACGCCTACGCGGCAACGTGCACGGTGCAGTTCGTCGTCGATCGAGCCGCCGGTCGGGCCGCTTGCGTGGCCGGCGACTTGTCCGCTTTGCGCCTCTTGGCACACAACCTGAAGTCGGCGCTGGGCTTGCTCGGCCATGACCGCGCGAGTTCCGTGGCGGCCCATATCGAAGAGCGCGCGGGCGCTGGCGACCTGCATGCGGCCTGCTTGTCGTGGCGGTCGCTGGACGCCGCCCTGTCACGGCTCGAGGCCCCATGACCGAGCAGAGCGGCCCAGGCATGACGGGTGCGTTGCAGGTCCTCTACGTGGAGGACTATGCGCCCAGCGTCGTGCTGACGCGCGACTCGCTGATGCGGCGCGCACCGGACATTCATCTGGACGTTGTCGCGACGGTGGGGCAGGCGATCGAGCGTCTGCAACGCTTCGAGGCGCAGGCCGACGATCCGGGCCTCGCCGAGAGCGAGCGGACTCCGCGCTACGACCTCGTGCTGACCGACCTGAACCTGACCGACGGATCGGGCCTGGACGTGCTCGCGCACGTGCGCACTCGCGATCTGCAGCTGGCGGTGGTGATCCTGTCCGCATCGAACGAAGAAGACACCGCGATCGGCGCGCGCGATGCCGGCGCCGACGCATACATCGTCAAAGGCGACGCTTACCTGTCGCGCCTGCCGGATGATCTGCGTGCGGCGCTCGCGCACTTCCGCACCAAGGCTACCCTGCGCGCGTATCCCCGGCACCGAGCGTGAAGGAGAAGGTGGCGCCTTGGCCGGGCGCGGCCTGCGCCCAGATGCGGCCGCCATGGCGCAGAACGATGCGCTGGACGATGGACAGGCCGACGCCGCTGCCTTCGAATTCGTTGGGCCGGTGCAAACGCTGGAATGCGTCGAAGATGTTCTGGGCGCGCGCCATGTCGAAACCGGGGCCGTTGTCGCGAACGAAGTAGACATGCTCGCCCTCGCGCACCTCGCAGCCCGCCTCGATGACGGCCTGCTCGACGTTGCGCGTGAACTTGAACGCGTTGGACAGCAGGTTGATGAACAACTGCCGCAGCAGCGCTGCGTCGGCGGTGGCCGGCGGCAGGTCACCGATGTTCAGCGCGAGGTGACGCTGCGGTTCCGCCTGGCGCAGCTCGTCGGCGACTTCGCGCACGAGCGCGGCCATGTCGACCAGCTTCAAGTCCAGGACCTGTCGCCCGACGCGTGACAGGCGCATCAGCGCGTCGATCAATTGAGACATGCGCTCGGCCGACTGTTCGATGTGACCCAGCCACGCGCGTTGATGCGCCGAAATCCGCGGGCCGAGCTCATTGACCAGCAGAGTCGAGAACCCCAGCACGACGTTCACCGGCGAGCGCAGGTCGTGCGAGGCCGAGCGCGTGAATGCTTCGAGCTCCCGGTT
>Ga0068863_100004455_pt1 | contig 13808 bp, 15 predicted proteins | sample KBSSwiS62_FD_66596 | JGI IMG/M metagenome (GOLD analysis project Ga0068863, IMG submission 66596) | Switchgrass rhizosphere microbial communities from Kellogg Biological Station, Michigan, USA - KBS Switchgrass S6-2 | ecosystem: Host-associated > Plants > Roots > Rhizosphere > Soil ...
GAGATTCAATGCGGCCCGAAATCTCCGTTCCGCTTCGTCACGGTCCAGAACCTGAAGGAATTGCTCCTGTTCAGCCATAGAGCCACACATCGACATCGGCGCCGGCGGCGAAGCCCTCGCTGTCGTCACCGACAATCACAAATCCATCAGCGCGCGTTGTCGACGAGAGCAGCGAGGCGCCGGCCACCGCAAGCGGTTCAACCAATCCATTTTCCAACTTCACTCGCGCGTAATCGAGACGGCCGATTGGTGAACTGATCTTGCGGTTCAATCGCCCCGTGAGTTTTCGATAGGGCCATTCCTTGCTGCGCCCTCCGAGTGCACGAATGCCGCGACCCGCGAAAAAATCATAGGCGCACAAGCTCGACACGGGATTGCCCGGAAGGAGGAACACTATCCGATCTCCAATACGTCCGAGTCCGGTCGGACTACTGGGCCGCATCGCGATCCCGTGAACCGCCAACTCGCCATGTTGCGCCAGGAGCGTCGGAGCCACGTCTTCGATACCGACACTCGATCCTCCCGAGACGATGATGACGTCTGCTTCGGTCTGCAGTGCTTTCAGGATCATGTCGGGATTGTCGCGAACCAGGCCTGGGAAAACGACATCGCCTCCATCCCGCTCTATCAGGGCGGCAAGCATTGGCCCGTTGGCATCGGTAATCTGAAAACCGGATGGAGGAGAGCCGGCGGGTAGAAGTTCGTTGCCCGTTATCACCAGCCGCACACGTGGCCGCCGAACCACGCTCACGACGGCTTTACCGATTGAACTGAGGACGCCGAGATCCTGCGGACGCAAGACGCGACCGGCATCGAGAATCGTTGTTCCCCGGCGGATGTCCTCGCCGCTTCTGCCTATGTTCTTTCCGGGCGAGACATCAGCGATGGCGTTTATAGAATTGAGGGTCTTGCCTTCAGTTTTCTCGATCTCGACCCACTCCGCAGCGAGCACGGAGTCGGCTCCGGCAGGTATCGGAGCGCCGGTCATGATCCGAACAGCTTCACCCACACCAACGGAACCTTCGAAGGGACGGCCCGGCATCGAATCGCCCACGACAGTGAGCGGGAGCCGGTTGTAGCTGCTTGCACCTTCCGTGCTGCCGGCCACCACAGCGTATCCATCCATCGTGGCGCGATCGAATCCCGGCACGTCCAGATCGCTGACTACGGGGTTTGAGAGCACTCGGCCTGCTGCGAGATGCAACGGCACGTCTTCGACTGGTAACGGCCGCAGTTGTGAGTCCAGCCAGGCAATGGCTTCGCTTACAGTGTGACGCTTTGCAAAGCCACGCATGCGCACATCGTCGTTCCCTCTTGTCATCACTCTTCTTGACCGTTACCCACAACAAGGTAACGCAATTAGGGACGCAAGTCGCGCTCGGAGATTCGTGGGTATTCGACTGTTCGACTCTACAAATCTCAAAACGGTGATTCCGCGGTAAGCGTTTGGTTTTTTAATAACCAATTCGCTTACGGTCGGCGACACCGCTCTCGATTCACCGAGCGGTCGCGAGGTCGCCCGCCGAGAGCGAATGAAGCGCGAGAACTAGAGGTTTGCCGACGCCGTCGATTCCGGTGAGCACCAGAAGCGCGCCAAAACTGTGAATGGTGCGAACCGGAGACTTTGCTCCCGTTCACTGATACCTGCAGCTTCCAGAGGTTACTCAAGTCACATCTAATACTAATGGTCATGCGAAATTGGACGGAACAAGATGTGATCGAAAAATTGGATGAAGGCTGTCTGAGCACCTGGTATGCGGTACATGAGCAGTTCAGCAACATCGAGTCGTTCCAGGAGACGCCGACGGGAGCGCGGATGAGCCTCTCCCGGTCGCGGCTGCGATAGCCTCGAGGCGACACTGGTTGTGGCGGCGATTGACGTGGCATCGAAGCTGGTTAGCGTGGCATAGTCATTGACCGCATGACTCTTTACGAAGTGCTTTCATCCAAACGCGACGAAGTAATACTGCGGTGGAAGACGCAAATCGGAGGAAAGCTTGCGCCCGAGGCAATGCCTCCCTTAGAGCTCATTAACCACATCCCAAGGTTCGTTACTGAGATCGTCGCTGCGCTAAGGGCCGACGCTGGCCTGTCTTCGCTTGGTCCCTCGCCTGATGAAAGCACGACCGCCGCCGGCCATGGGGCACAACGGCTTCGACTCGGCTTTAGCCTCGACTCTGTGGTAAGGGAGTACGGGGCTCTCCGTGAAGCCATCGTCGCTACAGCCAGGGATGCCGGCGCGCAACCGACGCTCCGCGAGCTTCAGGTCCTCTTCGACTCGATCGTGACCGGCATTGCTCAGGCGGTTACGGAATATTCGCGTCAACGAGACGCCGAACTGCAGCGTCAGGCTAACGAACACTTCGCATTCATCGCGCACGAGTTGCGCGATCCTCTTTCGGCCGCAACCTCGTCGTTCCTTTTCCTAAAGAGTAATGGACAACTTCCGGTCGGAAATCGCTCCGTCGATTCGGTCGAGAGAGGTCTTCAGCGGACAAGGGAACTCATCGATCAGACGTTACAGATTGCGCGAGTTGCGTCCGGCATTGAATTGCGAAGGCAGCCAACGATGCTCAAAGTCCTTTTTGAGGAAGCTGAGCTGGGGGCGGCATCAGAGGCCGAATCTAAAGATGTTGAGATTCGGTTAGTAATCGAAAGGGACGAACGAATCAACCTCGACACTCGATTAGTCCGTTCTGCGCTCGGCAACCTGGTCCGAAATGGTGTGAAATACACATCCACAGGCGGCATAGTGGAGTTGCGAGGGCGCATTGCTGACGGACGAGTCGTTATAGAAGTCGAGGACTGTTGCGGAGGACTTCCTCCCGGAAAGGTCGAGGAAGCATTCGCGCCCTTTGTGCGTTTAGATAATCGACAAACTGGCTTCGGTCTGGGACTGGCGATCGCCAAGCAGGCAGTCGACGCGCATGGCGGAAGCATTCGTGTTCAAGACCTACCGGGAAAGGGCTGCATCTTCGTCCTTGAACTACCGATCGCGGCGGACCGCCCCTAAGGGTGATTCCGACGACTGTGGACCTGCCGCGGACCATCCCTGGATTTTGCTCAACCCCGTCTGATAACCCGGTTCTGCAGAAAAGGCTTGCACGCTTCCAATCAACTTGGAGATACCCTTTGGGTCATCGGTGAGACATTGGGCAGTGTTTTAGTTGGAAGGGTTGGGTTCTGTTTCGATAGTAGGACGCGGCTCAGTTCTTTCTGTCACGACCTTCCGCATGGTTTCGCTGCACTCTGCACATTTCCATCCATTGATATGCTCGCTCTCTTCTTCGGTCAATTGGATCGTGTGGAGCATAAACTGTCGCATGCGCTCATCCGACAGATGATTAGAGCCCATAATTCACTTACTCGACCTTCACTCCACGGGTCCGAATGTCCTGCGTGAACATCATGACCAGTTTCTCTGCCCAAAGAACATCGATGAGCCTGTCACCGTTCAACTCTTCGGCTTGGACCACAACGATGGAGCCTGTGGGACGAGATGGGCCACATGACGACCGTCCTCAAGGAATAAAGCAATCGTGGGATTCAAAATACGGTACTTATCTCCTGCCATAGATCACCTCGTGGAGAATTCCTTTGGGGATCGGCAGGCACTGCCCGCTTGAAACCGGAAAGAAGGGTACGATCAAGGATAACACTTGAGAGCTCAGGCGGACTTTCTTTAATGAAGAATAAGGACGCGAACTGGATATGGCAAGCCTTGCAGCATGGCTAACACGCCGTATGGGCTCCAAAAACTAGCGTCTGGCGCGGAAAGGCGGTAGGATTCCGTCGTCAATGGAGTGACTGACTGTGCCTACCCCTGAAGCCGCGGAAGCTGTTACCAGACTTATCGCGGCCCGTGCGCGGCTGACTGAAATCACGAAGAAACTCAACGAAACTCACTCCGGCAAAGATTTGGGCAGTGAGGCACGCCAGCGGTACGACGCATTGGAGAAAGAGTGGGAAACGGCTTTTGAAGGGTTCAAGGCGGCAGTCCGCGAATTCACCGCTGCGATCCAACGGGCGAAGCCTTCAAATTAAGGCACTACCCTAATGGTGACGACCATGCGAAATTGGACGGAACAAGACGTCATCGAAAAATTGGATGAAGGCTGGCTGCTCAGCGGTGATATTGGAGGAGATGCCCCTTTTGGTCTGATCAATCCAAGTCAAACCCGCGCAGACTTTGTTCGGAGTATCGAAGTGGTGATCGTCAGGGCGCTGCATGAAAAGGGTGCTCTAGTCCCAGCTGCTGTGCCCGGAAAGAAGATGATGTATCGCAGAAATCCACGCCAAAGGTGGCCTTAGTGCTTATTGGGCGAAAGGCCATTTGTTCCTAGCGCAGGTCGAGACGGAGTAGAATCCCGACCAAGCTACCAATCAAGAGAGTCGCTGCCGGTAATGAAAGCGCCGTCGGAGCCATAAGCAGCGCGGCGACGGTTCCCGCCATCGGAGGCCGTCAATAGGCTTGGTACGAGCTCATCGGACAGTGCACCTCCGGGCGTCGAGATGAGCGTCCCGTCCTCGAGCGGCACGCGCAGAAGCGGTGGCTGCATCGCAAAATTGCAAAATTAAGAGACAGTTGAGCACCTTATGCCGGGTAAGCAACGAACCTGGAGAAGCGCACAAGCCCATCAATTCAGTGATTGTGACTAAAACGGCTCCGTTGGCTCTTCACATGCACCACGAGAACAACGTCGGTTCGTTGAGCCAGGCGACACGACACGTCGCTCTGTCGATCGCCAGCAGGCTGGCCGGACAAATTCTGACAATAGGAGATTTACATGGCAGGTATCAAATCAAGTACGACAGACCAGATCAAAGGAAAGATGCGAGAACTGAAGGGTAAGGCCAAAGAGAAAATCGGTCAAAAGACGAACGATCCGCGCCTGGCCTCTCAAGGACAGGATGAAAAGGTCGCCGGCAAGATACAGAAGAAGGTCGGACAAGTTAAGAAAGTGTTTGGCGCCTAAAAGACGTATCGCGTTTAGACGGATCTTATAGCAACTCAAGCCGGGCGGCGACGCTCAAAACAGCTCCAAAAGCCCTTTGTGACTGTGCTGACTTGGATCCTTTTCAAGAGTGCTATATGGAGCGGGTGGACGAGTTCACGGAAAGCGCCAAGAAGCTTCGCGCTGCTCGCACGCTCCCGTCGCGGATATGCACTACTTCTGATCTCGCCCAGGATGCCAAGGCGAGATCAGAAACTGCACGCCGCGCTTTCCGCGACCAAATCCACGTTATTTGCTCGTGATATGCTGCAGCTTTGGCTGCCTGCATAGCACGAATCTGACAGATTGGTAAACGGGTTCATGTCAGTTTTGGACCAAAATTACACGCCGCCACACATCCCGGTTTGCGGAATCGGTGCATCAGCAGGTGGCGTGGAAGCACTCCAGCAATTTTTCTCCACAATTCCAACTGATTTGGGCTTCGCCTATGTCGTCATCGTGCATCTCGCCCCTGATCGGAAGAGCGAATTGCCCGCGATCTTGTCGCGTTGCACCACGATGCCGGTTATTCAAGTGGCCGATAATGAACGAGCGAAGCTGGAAGCAGACCATGTTTACGTCATTGCGCCAGACCGCAAACTGGAAATCACAGACACCTCGGTCGGCGCGTCCTCTTTCAAGCAGCCTCGCGGACAGCGCACAGCCATTGATCTCTTTTTCCGTTCTCTCGCTGAAGCCCACGGTGACGGCTTTGCGGTCGTACTCTCCGGAGGCGGCAGTGACGGGGTACTCGGGACTCGCGCAGTAAAAGAGGCCGGTGGCGTGGTGCTGGTCCAGAATCCGGACGAAGCCGCACACAAGGAAATGCCTAGTGCCGTAATTGCCAACGGCACGGCTGACCTCGTGCTCCCGGTCGCAGATCTGGTGGCACAACTTGCAGAATTGGCTCGCGACAAGAAGAAGCTGCTCTCCTTTGTTCGGGCCGCCACGGAAGCTGAGACCATCCCCGCCGATGAAGAGAAAGCGCTGAGAAGTGTTCTCGATCTGTTAGCCAAGCGTACGGGCCACGACTTCTCGAAATACAAGAGGGGGACGATCCTCCGGCGTCTGTCGCGCCGGATGCAACTGGTTCATCAACTCACGATCAGCGACTATCTGCGTTATCTGCGAGAACACGTTTCAGAGGTCCAGTCGTTGTTCGATGACTTCCTTATTTCCGTTACCACTTTTTTCCGCGATCCGGAATCCTGGGCCGCACTGCAGCGTTCTGTCATTGGACCGCTCGTGGAAGCCATGGAAGCCGAGGAGCAGATCCGTGTCTGGGTACCCGCCTGTGCCACCGGAGAGGAAGCCTACTCCATCGCTATACTCTTCCATGAAGAATACGAACGTCGACAGATCCAACGCAATTTGATCATTTTCGCGTCCGACGTGGACGAGAATGCGTTGGCCGTGGCGCGCGAAGGCGTCTACCCCTCAACGATCAGCGCTGACGTTAACGAATTACGACTGAATCGTTATTTTCGGCACGAGGATGACCATTACCGCGTAATCAGTGAAATACGTGACCATCTTGTATTTGCGGCCCACAACATCCTGCGCGATCCGCCATTTTCGCGCATGCATCTCGTCTCCTGTCGAAATCTCCTGATTGACCTCGAGCGTGAGCTTCAAGAACGAGTGATGGGCGTGTTCCGCTATGCATGCCGGGATAAAGCGCATCTCTTTCTCGGAGCATCCGAAGCAGCGGACGAAGAAATCTTTGAAGCGTTGGATAAGAAACATCGCATTTTCGTGACGCATGCGGGGGGGGCGGCGAGTCCTGCCGGAGCTTCTCGCGGTTCCCGCCGCGCGACCGTCAAGGCATCAACCAAGGCGGTCGACAGCCACGGAAAGTCATCTAGCGGCTCTTGAAGGCGCTTCGCCACCGAGCGTTTTGATCGACGACCGTTGGGAAGTGATTCACTTGTCACCATCCGCCTCCAAGTTTTTTCAGCAAAGTGGTGGAGCACTCGCCCGGCGAGTGACGGAACTTGTCAGAGCAGAACTTCGCGACGAACTGCATGCGTTGCTCCATCGCATTGATGGCGTGACCGAAGGTCAGCTGTCGCGGTTTGTCCCCGTAAAATTCAACGGCGATCCCCACCTGGTGGCGTTGTTCGCTCAACGGCGACAGAATCAGGAAACCAGTCGGCCGGACACTCTCGTCACCTTTCTTGACGCGGGGCGAGTCAAGGCTGATCCAATGAACGCTCCTCATGAAGCCGAGACAGAAACCGTTCGCCATCTGCGCGACAAACTCCGCCAGGCCGAACTTCGAATCGAAAGTGTGCGCGACGACCATTATCTTGCAAACGAAGATCTTCGGGCCGCCAATGAGGAACTCCAGAGTCTCAATGAAGAATATCGGTCGACGACCGAAGAACTGGAAACCAGCAAGGAAGAGCTTCAGAGCGTTAATGAGGAGTTGGAGACGGTAAATCTTCAGCTCAGAAACAAGCTGGAAGAGGTATCCCGCTCCAATGACGACCTTGAGAATCTGATGGCTGCCACGAACGTCGCCACGCTGTTCTTAACTCCCGAGCTGAGGATCAAGCGTTTTACTCCGCAGGTGGGCGAGATATTCAATATCAAATCAAGAGATAACGACCGTCCGATCGGCGATCTCACCCACTCGCTGGATTATGAAGCTCTTGAAGCCGATGCCCGACGAGTGCTTACAAATCTTCAACCGATCGAACGCGAGAGTACTGGCCGTGATGGCCGCTTTTTCAGTGTTCGCCTGAGTCCTTACAAGAGCGGCGGCCTGAGGCAAATTGATGGTGTCGTGATTACTTTCATCGATGTCACCGCAATTAAGAAGGCAGAAGCCGCCGTACGCGAAAGTGAACAGAAACTCGCAGCCGAGCTGAATGTGATGCGGCGACTCCACCGCATGACATTGGAAGTAGCGACGGCGCCCGAATATGCAGGAAGCCTTGAATCACCTCCTGGCCGCGATCATGGAATTTCAAGCGGCGGATCTGGGGAGTGTTCAGCTCCTTGACCGTGAGACTCAACAGCTTCGAATTGTAGCGCAACACGGATTTCGTGCTGCATTCTTGAAGCGATTCGAACAAGTCGGCATGGACGACGACTCCTCGTCCGGTCGGGCGATGCGAGCGCGCGTGCCGGTTCACATTTCAGATGTGACGACAGACGCACGTTACAAACCCTACCTGGAGACTGCCTCCGAAGCGGGCTACCGCGCCGTACAGTCGACACCCCTCATCAACCGGAAGAATGAATTGGTCGGGATGCTTTCGGTTCATTTTCGCAATCCCAAAGAATTTACCGAGCGGAACAGCACATGAGCGAAATGGTCGCCCGCCAGGCGGCCGACTTGATTGAAAGCCGGAGCCAGCAAGAGCGAGTGGCGCAACTTAATGAGACGTTGAACAAAAGAACAACAGAACTCGAGGCAAGCGAAAAGATTCTTTCCCGCCAGGCCGAGGAACTGATGGAGCAGGATCGCAACAGGCAGGACTTTCTGGCAGCACTCGGGCATGAGCTCAGGAATCCGATGGCGGCAATTCACGCAAGCCTTACCGTAATGTCTGCGCCCGATGAACCATCCAGGCGTGCACTGGCAATACTCCGTCGGCAGACGATGAACATGACGCGCATGGTGAACGATCTTCTCGACATCGCGCGGATCACACACGGGAGGCTTCATCTGGAACGGACGGTTATCGATCTCAATGCTGCCGTAATGGCCGCTCTCGAAACGATTCGTCAGCAGGCGGAGAGGAAACATCTGTCTCTGGATTTCGACATTCTGCCAGAACCCCTCTTTGTCGATGCCGATCCTGAAAGGTTGGCCCAGATTTTCGATAATTTGCTGCGTAACGCAGTCATCTATACCGACGAAGGCGGCATCGGCATTTCGGTGCGCAAGGACGGGGGCTTCGTTGCCGTCACAATCAAGGACACCGGCATAGGTATTGATCCGCGAGATGCCTCTGCACTGTTCAAGCCGTACCACCAGGGAGAAAAGGCCCGACGCGCTGGGGGCCTGGGTCTGGGCCTGACTGTGGTCAAAGGCCTGGTACAGGAGCATGGAGGAACCGTCGCAGTTGAGAGCGAAGGGCCTGGAAAGGGCAGTCAATTCACCGTGAAGCTTCCTCTCGCCGAAGGGGAAGTCGCAACCGATTCAGGTGCGTCCATCATCACTCCACCGAAAAGGCGCATTCTAGTCGTCGATGATCAGGTGGACGTGGCGGACACCTTGGCGGGTATGCTTGAAAAACTCGGTCAAGATACACGCGTTGCCTACGACGGGGAAACCGCAATCGGGATAGCTGCGGAACAACATCCTGATGTCGCATTCCTGGACATCAGTATGCCCGGCATGAACGGTGTGGAGTTAGGCCGCCGTCTCCGTGCGGAATTCCCGAATGGGGAGTTAAGCATTGTCGCCGTGACCGGAAAAAGTTCCGTGCTAAGAAACGAAGCCGAAGGGATTTTCGACCATCGTCTCCTGAAGCCTCTCACGCTCGATCAACTCGCCTCATTCCTGCATCGGTTGCCGCATCGCCGATCGAAGTAAACCACGAACGGCACGCATCCACTCCATGTCTAGCCAATCAGTGATCCACGACGCGAAGCAAGATTTCTACCTGACAAGGCGAATCGTGAACCTCAGACCGCCTTTTCGGAACTGGATGAATTGGTCGACAAGATTTTCATAGCCAGTAGTTGCAGGGCTTCATCAAGGAGGTCGGCCTCCGAGCGATTCGTCGCGGCCACAAGCGCGGACAACCGACGATGCCAGTCTTTTCGCTCGGTAGTGGGGACCTCGGCGGGGAGAGTCTCGGCGGACACTCCGGGAGACGCGGCCATTTCCAGCGGAAAATTGTGTATCTTCCTCCGTTTGCCAACTTTTTCCACGGACTGTCGGCGAATGCGTTTCGAGTTTGCCAACTGATTGCAGAGCTGTTGCACCTGTTGCCGCGACTGGATGCCGGTCATCTGTGTAATATCGTCGTCATCCAGCCCTTCAGGGTGCCCCTGCAGCAAGCCGTAGATCTCTTCTTTGTTGGTCATGGGACTGATAATAGCTCAAAAAAATTTTTAAACCACTTTTCTCACAAAAAATCGCTATTATCGTATAAAAAGATTGAGTTAAGAAATTTAATGAGTTTTAAAACATTTAAAGACTACATAGGGAGGTAAAACACCATGAATCTTCGCTGGAACCCGCTCTCCGACGTCGCGGCTCTTCAGAATCAGATGAATCGCCTGTTTGAGTCAACGCTGTATGGCTGGCCGGGCGAATCGGATACCCGAACGTGGATGCCACCCGCTGACATCTATGAAACCGCCGAAGAACTCGTAGTGACAGCCGATCTTCCGGGTGTCGATCTGAAGACTGTCGATGTTCGAGTTGAAAACAATGTCCTGAGCATTGCCGGCGAGAGAAAGCCGCAGGAAATGCCGAAGAACGGAAACGTGCACCGCTTTGAGCGGATGTACGGTGCGTTCGCTCGTTCCTTCACGCTGTCGACGCCGGTCGACACCGAGAAAATCAAGGCCACCTACAAGGACGGCGTTCTTAAGATCACGTTGCCGAAAGCAGAGGAGGCAAAACCGAAACGAATCGCAATCGCAGCAGCAGCTGCTGCGTAAATCTAATCCCGCACTGTAGGCGGGGGGTTGCGACCGCGAACTCCTCGAAACGGGTCAGCCACCGCGGCCGACGCTACCCGCCTGCAGCCAAATCCAGAGGAGGAACTATGACCTTAAAATTCTTTCGACGCCCCCTTTGGCCGCTGATCGCAATCATTGCGGTGACATTCGCCATGGGGGCTACAGGCTCATTGCTAACTACGCATCAACTTGCCGCAGCTAGCCGTAGCGAGGTTAAACCTGCAGTAACACCTACACTCGACAGCGTCGATCTCAAACCAACGACGTTTGCTCCAGTTGTGCAGAAGGTGATGCCTTCGGTGGTGAACATATTTTCATCGCGCAAGGTCGCAACCGACACTCGCAGCTTTGAACGGTTCCTGGACGATCCAGTTTTCCAAAGATTTCTTGGCGATCAGTTCAGGCAACCTCTTATTCCGCGCGAACGACAGGAGCGAAGCCTCGGTTCGGGAGTCATCATTTCGTCTGATGGCTACATTGTCACGAACAATCACGTAATCGAGGGCGGTACCGATATCAAGGTTTCGTTAAACGATAAGACTGAATTCCCGGCCCGCGTCGTGGGGACCGACAGCAAGACAGATCTGGCGGTTCTAAAAATCGACAAGACGGGTTTGGCTGCCTTGCCTTTGAGCGACTCTTCGAAGGTTCAAGTGGGCGATGTGGTTCTTGCGATCGGGAATCCGTTCGCGGTTGGGCAGACCGTCACGATGGGAATTGTGAGCGCAACCGGACGCGATGTCGGTATCGAAGACTATGAAGATTTCATTCAGACGGACGCGGCTATCAATCCGGGCAACTCGGGTGGTGCGCTCGTGAGCGCGGACGGCCGTCTAATCGGAATCAATACGGCCATCATGAGCAGATCCGGCGGCAATCAGGGTATCGGTTTTGCGATCCCAGCCAGCATGGCGCGCAATGTCACGGATCAAATCATCCATAGCGGCAAAGTTTCGCGAGCTTTTCTTGGCATCTCGATTCAGCCGGTCACTTCGGATCTCGCCAAGGCTTTCAAACTCTCGAAGGACGAGGGCGCGCTGATCTCGGATGTAAGTCCTGGCAGTCCTGCCGAACGTGCTGGTCTAAAGCCTGGTGATGTGGTGACGAAAGTCGGTGATCATGCCGTATGGATGCCAGATCTCTGCGATTGATGATTGGCGACATGTCTCCCGGCAAGACAGTCCAGTTAGCCCTTACCCGAGACGGCGTTGAGCGCCGATACTCCGTCACGTTGGGTGAACAGCCATCTGGTAAGCGCAGTTCCATGGATATGCGGATTTCAGCGGCGTCGAGTTCCCCACTCTGATTACCGAAAAGCAGGATGGAGAGTTGTCGCTCATCCTCGTCGTCAACGAAGTGCAGATTACTCGGTAACGCGTTCTGGCACAGGCTGGCCGGGATTGCAGGTGGCGTGACAGCGCTTTTAGCCGTGATATCGGAGCAGATGCTCTAATCAATCCAAATCAACCGCGCAGACTTTATTCCGCGCATCGAAGTCGTGATTGTAAGGGTCCTGCATGAAAAAGGTGCTCTTGTCCCAACAGCCGTACCCGCCAAGAAGATCGGACGCCGGGCCTCATGAGCCTGCCCCTGGGCTCGAGAGCTCCTGATGAAGCTTCGTGCGGACGGCATCAAGCTAGTCGTCGCGACTTCTGCGGGAACAGTTTTTCGCCATGAGCTTCGCTCGCCCCGTGAATTTACCTGGCTGTTAAAGATTTAACCCGCGCGGGCTGTCCCCCAAGCCATTTCGGGTGTTGCACCGTGGAATCGAAGTGGGAGGTTGTCTTGAACAGTTCATACTTGCCCCGACCAGCGGCTTCACGAGTCTTCGAAAGCAACCTCGCGATCTCGACACGGCTGAACGGCTTAAACGTCGACACGGCCCTGAATGCCTGGTCGAGAATTTCCATGCTGTCGATTCCAGTAATGACGACAGACGTCGGCAGGCTCAAGGCATAATGCAAACACTCGACGGGACTGACGACCTTTGCTTTTAGGAGAACACCGCTGCCCATACACTTCATCCCCAGCACGCCAATCCTTTCTTTAAGAAGAACTGGCAAGACCTGCTTCTGAAAGCTTCGAAAGTGGGCATCGAGGACGTTTAGCGGCATCTGAACCGTATCGAATCGGAACCCGCGGTCGCGCGCGAGCTCTAGCATATATAAGTGGACCTGGGGATCTTTGTGACCAGTGAAACCGATGTACCGTATCTTCCCGGCCTTTCGCGCCTTCACAAAAGCCTCCATTGCTCCCCCTTCCGCGAAGATGCGATCGGCGTCATCGAAGCGAATAATCTCGTGATGCTGCAGCAGGTCAATGTGGTCAACACCTAGGCGTTTGAGCGACTGATCGATCTGTCGGGTGGCCTCTTTCTTTGTGCGCCCGTCGACTTTCGTCATCACAAACGCCTTCTTGCGATAGCCGTCCTTTAGCGCTTTGCCAAGACGGATCTCGCTTTGCCCCTTGTTGTAGTCCCATGAGTTGTCCATGAAGGTCAATCCGTGATCGAGCGCTGCTCGGATAATTCGAATGGCTTCCTGGCTCCTCAACTCTGGCTTGCCAATGTGAGCGCCTCCAAGCCCGAGGGCAGATACAAGTTCGCCTGTCTGACCGAGTGGCCTGGTTGGCATTTCAAAATTGCTCATAGCATCTCTATGACTGTCGGAGCACGCCGAACACCACTATGGACTCCTCGAGCCATGAGCGAATCTGGAAACGGCCCTCAACGTGCCCATGATAAACGTGCCAATGATCAATGGCTGGAGGCACCCGCCCACTTGCAGAAGAGGAGTCGCATGAACAGAGTGATCTATTTGATCGGTTTGATTGTGATTGTACTTGTTATCGCGGGATACCTCGGATTTAGGTAACCCCGGTTAAAGAAGGATAACCTAAACTGCTATCCTGCTGGCCCGAACTCCGATTATCACCAATCGAACACGTCGGAAACGTCCTGAACCGTTCGTCACACACCTTTCGCCGAATCAATGTGGTCTGTTACCACGAGCAAGTTGTCGCACTGTAGATTTAACAGGCAGTTGACGCGAATATGCGGGCGAGTGTTAGGCAGATCCGCAGGTCGAAGGAAAAGGTGTGGAGCGCCGAGTGAGCTTCTCCCGTTGACGAAACATCTTCAGCGCCTGTTCTTTCGAGGATCTCTTT
>Ga0068863_100004456_pt1 | contig 13806 bp, 5 predicted proteins | sample KBSSwiS62_FD_66596 | JGI IMG/M metagenome (GOLD analysis project Ga0068863, IMG submission 66596) | Switchgrass rhizosphere microbial communities from Kellogg Biological Station, Michigan, USA - KBS Switchgrass S6-2 | ecosystem: Host-associated > Plants > Roots > Rhizosphere > Soil ...
CCACCGTGACCGTCCCGCTGCCCGTCAGGCTGCCGTTGACCACCAAGGTACCCGCGTTGACGTTCGTCCCGCCCGTGTAGCTGTTGGTATTGGTCAGCACCGTTGTGCCGGCTCCGGTTTGCTTGACCGAACCAGAACCCGTGATGGCGTTCGCCACGGTGTACGAGTTGGAGCGATTGAAAGCCAGTGCGCCTGTGCCGGTCAAAGTCACATTACCCCTGCCGAGCTGACCAGCGGTTCCGCCACTGCCGATTTGGAGCGTGCCGGCCGAGATGATCGTGGCACCCGAGTAGGTATTCGCCCCGGTCAGGACGACGGTGCCACCGCCGGAGGTACCGTCCGAAACCTTGGAAATCGGAGTGGTATTGCTGATGTTACCGCCAACGACCAAATCAATGATCGAGGCGCCCACGGTGCCGTTTTGCAGGTTAAAGCTGTAACCAGCCAATGTGCCGGTTCCCGCGCTGTCAGTGATGCTACCGCTGGCCAAGGTGATGTTACCCAGGCTGGTCACCTGCCCGTTGATGTCCAGGTTACCGCCGTTAACGAGCACGGGGGCATAAGTACGATTGTTAGCTGTCACCTGAGCAGCAACCGTCGCGAACGATGAAGAGACCCCTAAGGCCGTCCCACTGGCGAGTTGCAACGTCCCTGCGTTGACATTGACCGGACCGTTAAAGGTATTATTGCCGGAGAGAACCAAGGTACCGGATCCCGTCTTGGTCAGGGAAGCCGTATTACTGCCGCCGACAACTCCGGAGAGGGAGAGCGTGCCCGAATCGACCTGGAAAATGCCGCCGTTAATGCCCAAGGTGACCGCACGGCTCGAGGAGAAGCCTGCCGTGGTCTCGAGCGTGCCGCCATTGAGGGTCAGGCCTCCACCCACACCCATATTGCCATCGGCGGAAACCTGCAAGACGCCCTGGTCGACGATCGTGGCGCCGGTATAGGTGTTGCCCGCATTGCTCAAGACCAAGGTGCCCGTACCGGCCTTGGTAAGAGAAGCGGTGCCTCCACCGATCAATGAAGCGATGGTCAGGGTCCCGGTACCATATTGGTGAATAATCAGTTCGGAATTGGTGGTACCCTGCAACGTGCCACCAGTGATCGAATCCGAAGTGGAGCCGGTGAAGAGAAGACCACCGCTGGCGATCGTCAGGGTATTGCCCAAGGTCAGGTCAACCGATGCATCCATCTTAAGGGCACTGATGGTGCCGCTGGCAGTGGTGGTCAGCGGGGTCGCCCCGGTGTAAGCATAGACCACCGAGCTGGAGAAACCGGAGGCCGGAAGCGTTACGTAAGAGGAAAGAGCCGTGAGGGCGGACGCGCCGCCATGAGCAACGGCAAAATCGGTACCGCCAAAGGTGGCATAACCACCCAGAATACCGCTGGTAAGATTGGTGTTGGTCACGGCAACAGCCCCTGCCCCGGCATTGAGAACCCCGCCGGCGCCAGTCGTGCGCGTCAAGGTACCTGTGGCCAGCATACTGGTGCCACCATTCGTTTCGCTGATATTGGTCAGGCCGCCATTGAGGGTACCACTCGCAGTGGTCTGAGTAAAGGCACCGCCGCTCAACTGCAAGTTAATGCCACCCAAAGTCAACGCACCGCTGCTGAGACGCGTGGCGTTGCCACCCGTGTAATCGAGAATGGCCGTGCCGCCGCTCAGGCTGGTCGCGCCGGTCAGATTGTTGGTTTCCGCGAGTCTCATGGTACCAGTGCCACTCTTGGCAAAGGCATTGGCCGAAGCCGTGAACGTACCTGTAAACGCGGTATTTTCCGGACCAAGGAAGGTAACGCCTGCACTCTGGGTCAGCGTGCCGGAGTAGGTGATCGTTCCCGTACCCAAACCGATAATGTTTCCACCGCCCGATCCAATGGAGATAGTGCCGCTAAGGGTCAAGTCATTCGACCCGTTAAAGCCGAAGATATAAGCATTAGGCGGGTTGTTCACAGAAGCGCCTCCGATAAAGCTACTGGCCAGGATTTGCCCACTAAACAAGGGAATAAAGACCGCACCGTTGCTGTTCGTGGAGTAATTAGCGATCCCGAAGGGAGTAATCGTGGCGCCGGCACCTCCAGGTCCGCCAATCGTGATCGTGTTGTACGCAGCCGAGGTCACAGCAAAGTTGCTATTGGGATTGTTGCCACCATAACCGCTGTTTCCGTTGAGGGTAAGATTGGCGCCCGCTCCCAAGAAATACTGGTTGAAATTACTGCCGGTACCTGTAAGGCCAAGATTACCACTATTATTATCGGTGACCCCCCCGGTGATGACCACGTTGGCGCCGGAACCGTAAACGATCCCGACGTTGTTATTATTATTGGAACTGCTCGCGGAATTAAACAGGGAGAAGGTTCCGCTGATGGTCGTCGTTCCCGTATTGACCACCGTAAATCTGGCCTGTGAATTGGCCGTCAATTGAACCGCCGGCACTGTACCGGTTCCCGTCAAATTCAGGTCATTCGATCCCCCGATGCCTACGCCGGAACCGCCACCGCCGCCGACCAGGTACACGTTACCGAACGAGCGGGCTTGGTTATCCGCCTTGAGAATACCGGAAGAGCTGTTCATGATCGAGGTACCCAGGGCGTTATTGCTGCCCAAGGCCAGGACCATTCCGGGAGCGAGACGGGTATTGCCCGTCATGGAGTTCGAACCGCTCAAAGTGATGGAACTGCCGACGCCACCGTAAAAGGTCAAGCTGCCGGTTCCGGTCATATTGGCGCTGATCGTGGCGTTGACACCACTATCGACAGCAATCACCTCTTCCACGGAACCAAAGGCAAGAGTACCCACCGAACCCGTCGAGGCGCCGAGATTGTTGCTCGTCACAAAAAGAAGCGCGCCACTGGCATCAGTGAGGGTCGTGCCGCTGTTGATGGCGAGATCGCCGCCGTTGATGACCATGGAATTGATGGACTCCGTGACGCCGGCCGTCGCGTTGCTGGAGACGTAAATGTTGTCACCAACCGCACCCGACGTAATTGATCCGCTCGAAGTCACCGAGCTGGTGTTGAAAAATTCGTCGGTCGGATTCAAGGGACGAAAACCGCCGCCGGTGGTGCTGTCGTAAGTCACGAAGGTGTTGGCCGTACCGGTGACGGTACCCTTCTGACCACTGGCCATGCCCGATTCACCGAGAAAGAAGGGCGCAATCTTGGTATTAAAGACGCCGGTATTGATACTGGGAGTGCCATTCTGGGTGCCGACTAGGGTAGGAGTCGTCGTAACAAGATTGCCAACTCCGGCCGTCGGGTTAACGCCTGAACCGAGATTGGTGCCGTTGACCAGGGCAAGACCACCCGTACCAACAGCGTGGGTGATACCGCCGGAGACGGTATACTTGGCCGCGTTGCCGTTATTGGGTTGAACGGTGATGGTCGAGATACCCGAGCTCAAAGCGATTGCGCCACCATAGACATTGGTTGAGTTAGCCGCAACGTCCGAACCCTGATAAATGAAGGAGCCTTGGTTGCTGAGGGTGACACCCGAGGAATCAACCAGCCGCTGACTCGTTGTCGCATTGCCAGCCCCGCGGTCATCCAACAAAAGCGTACCGGCAACCGTCAGAATGCCGCCGTTGGTGAGCTTCGTATTATGACCACTGATACTCAGGGTCGCGCCCGCGGAAATGCTCGAGGTGCTGGTCGTGTTGAATTGACCCGCGATGTTGAGGGTTCCCGCAGAAACGGTGAGAGTGGTGATGCTCGAAGCATTGCTGGCATCCGTGAGAATGAGAGTGCCGGTGCCTGATTTGGTCAGGGTAAAGGTGCCTGAGTAAGTGCCACCGTCCGTCAGGGCATTCGTAGCGCTGTTCACGGCGACCGTAGAGTTCGCCGTGAGGGTGGTAGTCCCAGTACCCAGGTTCACGGCATCCGTTCCGGTGAAGGCGAAGCTGCCACCGAAGGATTTCGTATTGGAAATGGTCAACGCCGTGCCCGTGGTATTGTCGAACGTGCCGCCCGACAGCGTGAATGTTCCGGAACCCAGCGCAGCGGCATTGGCAATGTTCAACTGACCGCCGGAGAGCTTGACTCCGCCGGTCGTCGTGTTGGTACCGGCCAGGGTGGTGAGTCCACCGCTGATAGCGATCTGCGCCGTACCACCAATAGAGCCCGCGCTCGTTTCGTTGAAGGTAACACCCGTGCCGCTGATCGTGACGCCGGAGGTACCGTTCAGGGTACCACTCAGGGTAACGTTGCTGGTGCCAAGACCGCCCGTACCGCTAAGGGTGGTGGTGCCGGTATAGGTGTTATTACCCGCGAGGGTCGAGGTGCCGATCAAGTTGGCAAAAGCCCCCGTGCCCGTAATGACGCCCGTGCCGCTTTCATTGAAAGTCGCCGCAGCACCGTTGACGGTGACACTGCTGTTATTAATAGTACCGGTTAGGCTCAGCGTACCCGTGCTGACCGTCGTAGCGCCGGTATAGCTGTTGGAACCGGAGAGAGTCCAATTGCCCGCGCCCGACTTGGTCAGGCTCAAAGCGCTGGAGGTCCCGTTGCTGATATTGCCGCTGATGATATTGCTGCCGGTATTGGTACCGTTCAGCGTGAGGGCGACGGTGTTGGAGGTGCCACCCGAAATATTTCCACCAATGGCGAGCGAGCTCGTGCTGTCCGCGTAATTATTGGCGATGGTGTAGGTCGTTGCGGTGGCGGCGGAGCCGATGACCAGAGGAACATTGATCGCCTCCGTCAAACCGGTGGTTGTCAATGAGCCCGTCATTTGAATCGTTCCGGTGGTCGCGAGCAGCAGGTTCGTCGTGCCGGAGATCGTGATGGATCCCGCACCGGTATCGAAAGAGATGCTCAAGGCATTCTGGCTGATGCCGGAAGAGTTAGTAACCGAGGTGATGCCCGTATTGAAAACCGCCGTACCCGCTGAGGTCGGGGGGGTGTTACCGCTCCAATTCGTACCCACGCTCCAGTCTCCACCATTCGCCCCCGTCCAAGTCACGTTGGCCGCAAAGGCCGGATGGCTGGCGATGAAGGCAAAGGTTGCCGCAGCGAGAAGAGTCCGGATGGATTTTTTCATTTTATAGAACCTTGAGTGCTGTTGATTGCAATCGGCTGGAACGGCTTTTTTGCCGGAAGTAAAGATGGCTTGGCCCGGCGATAGATGCGATTGCATTAAACAAATGTAATAGAAACATGGCGATTGCGTTAGTTCGTTACCGATCTAAAGCATGTCAATTCCTGATCGCGCGAAGATGAATTCCTGTTCAATTTTTCACTATAGCCGACAGGCTTTTGCAGGAATTTACTGAATTTAGGATATTATCAGAGTCCGCAACATTTGAAACAGGGGTAAATATTCCTAAAACTAAGGCGGTAAATAATTGGAAGGGTAATTCGGTAAATGGGCCACCGGCTTAGAGTCCGAGAGCGGCGAGCACTTCCCGGTCGGGGACGCGTTTACCATCGATCTTGTTGACGACCTCGAAGTCGCCGGCGTAGTCCCACATGGTCCATCCGATCCGGTTTCTTTCCAAGGCCCCGGAGACATCACGAATCCATTGGAGGCGGCAGGCCCGGGGGGCAAAGACCTTGTAGACGCCAAATTCATTGCAGGTGAGAGCGACACCCCGCTCGCGGGCCCAGGCGACAGCCTTGCCGATGAGGGCCTCGTAGCGAGGGAGGTTCCAGTTCAAGTCGCGGTACTCAGTAATGGCCTCAATGGCGGCGGGGTCGGAGACCGTCTTGAGGTATTCCTGAATGAAGGCAGGATCGGCGGGGTAAGTCATGCCCTTGCAAAACATCGCCCACGGCTCGGCCCATTGGGCCCCCTGATGGGTGAAGCTGTTGGGGTCGTAGAGGTGAAAATTGCAGATGATGTTCCGATCCGGGGGGATCTCCATCCGTTCAAGCATGGGAAGTTGGGACCATTGGTCGCCGCTGACGATGATGGTATGGGTGGGTGCGGCCTGACGGATGGCCTTTGCGGCCTGGAGCTGGATAAAGTTCCAACGCTGGGGGTCGCGAAGCTCCGGTTCGTTGAGCACCTCGAAAAATACGCGCTCGGCATCGAACTTGGAAAAATGGGAGGCGAAGGCGCTCCAAAAGGAAACAAAGGCCTCGACGCAGGCATCGCTGGCACCCAATTGCTGCTTGAAGGCGGGGCCGGGGTGTATGTCGATGATGACGGCGAGATCCTGATCGAGCATGGTCTGCACGGCCCGATCGAGGAGTGCCATGTAGTCTGCGGGCAACTGGCCGGGATGGGCAGGATTGAGAATGGGCTCGGCCGCGATGGGAAAGCGGACATGGTCGAAGCCCATGGCCTTGATGAGGGCGATGTCGTCAGAGGTGATATAGGCGTCGAAATGTTTCTGGGTATAGCCGATGGCGTGATAGACCTGAGAAAACCAATGGCTGAGATTGATGCCGTGGCGAAGATGGGCCACGCGCGCGGCGACCAAGGGGAGAATGGCAGGCTGGCTCGGCATGATTGGGTGTCCCCGTCTTTCATAAGGACTCTGGAGACACACGCAACTGGTTTCTGGTCGTGAGAATCCGGGCTATCGCTCCAAATATCGTCGACTACGAGGTATTGCTGACTGGTTTTACCCATACTCAGTCAGCTAATGACAAATATATGATCGGGGCTCAACTAACGCCGCGCGTCGTCATTGTATTAATTTACACTTGCGGGGTCGTTCCTGACCATCCTCGTCCTTTTCTTTTTTCTCCTCTGATTTCAGCCTTACCGAAAATTTCCTTCCATGAATTTCACATGTCCTTCAGGCCTTTCTTTCAAGGCGTGAAGGGCAACTCAGTCAGCTCAATCCTCAAAAACACATTCTTATGCTTCATCACCGCTTATTCCTGACTGCCACCGCACTGACTTTGTCGTTTGCCACCGTGGTGTGCGCCCAGACCACGACATCTACTGACTCCGGCCCGGTGGGCGGCATTGCACCGAAAGCATTGTTCGACCCGTCGGACAAGGGTGCGGTTTCCAATTTCAGCGCGGCCAATCAATCGGAAAGCCAGGTCAAGGTCGTGCCTTCCAATAACACCACAGGGGTGGACGTGACGATTGAACCCGGCGCGGCCGGGTATCCCGGCGTGATATTGAAACCGTCCAACGGCGCACCGTGGGACCTCTCGCCCTATGGGAACATCACGGCGACCATCACCAATACCGGCACGAAAAAAGCCGGGATCAGCCTGCGGGCCGACAATGACGGTGACTGGAAGACAAGCCCATGGGACACCGAGAACTTCTCCTTCAATCCGGGCGAGACGAAGGCGGTAAAACTGATCTTCGGTTACTCGTATGGGTACAAGCCCAGTTATCCGCTCAAGTCGAATGCTGTCATCCAATTCCTGATCTTCTCGAACAAAGTAGCGGGCGAGCCGCTGACCTTCCATATCGACTCGATCGAGGCAAGCGGCTCCGCGGGTGAAAAGCCGGCGGTTGATCCCAATTCGGTCCGGATCGTTCCGCCGAATGGCTTCATCGTCGGGCCCGGAGCGACGGTGGAGGCCAAGCAAGTCACCGGTACGGGCGGGGCCAAAGGCACGGTCGCCGATGCGACGATCAAGCTCGATTTCCCCGCCGGCAAAGGCACGGAAGCGGTATCGGTGAAGCCACCGGCGGGCAAGTGGGACTTGCGCGAGGCCCTGCAAATCGTGGTCAAGGTCCGCAATGACGGCACGGCCCCGGTGACACCAAGCGCAGTCGCCGGCAGCGGCGGTGGCCCAACGGAGACGGTCGCGGCCAGCGCGCCCATAGCGCCCGGGGCTGAGGCCGAAATTGTCATCCCCTTTGCCAATCCCAAGATCTGGACGAATACGCCGCCTTCCACCAAGGAAGATCCGGGTACCGGAAACAAATTCACCAACAACTCCGGTGCCAGCGTGACCGTTTCGGTTCCTGCCTCCGATGCAGCGCAGTCCCTGACGGTTGAGTCGATCAAGGCAGACCGTCCCGCCTATTCGGCACCGGACTGGCTGGGGACGAAACCTCCGGTCGACGGGGAATGGACCAAGACCTTCGACGACGAATTCAATGGCACGTCGATCGATGAGACCAAGTGGAACCTGTTCTCACCGAACTTCTGGGACAAGCGGACCCACTTCACCAAGGAAGAAACGGTGGTGAAAGACGGGATGGCGACGTTGCTTTATGAAAAGAAGACCGGTTTCCAGGCCGATGATCCCAAGGGGAAGCAGACCGATTATGCCTCGGGCTACCTAGATACCTATGGCAAGTGGGTCCAGCGCTATGGCTACTGGGAAGCCCGCATGAAGCTCCCGACCGCCCCGGGCCTGTGGCCGGCGTTCTGGCTGATGCCGGACCGCGGCGCCGCGCTCGGTGAACAATGGAAACGCGCCAATACGGGACTCGATGCGACCACGAACACCAAAGGAATGGAGTTCGACATCGTCGAGTATCTCTCGGGTTGGGGTCCCTGCCGTTATAATATTGCGATGCACTGGGACGGTTACGGCAAGGACCACAAGGCCACGGGCCAGACCACGAACTATGGCCAGCCGGACAAGGACGGTTTCATCACCGCGGGCCTGCTCTGGCTCCCCGGCGAAGCGACCTACTACTGCAACGGCCAGCCCATTCTCCGCTTCAAGAACGATCGCGTCGCCGATGCACCGTGCAACATCATCTTCTACTTCGTCTCAGGGGGCTGGGACAATCTGCCACTGGAAGATGCCAAGCTACCGGCCAGCTATGTCGTCGATTATGTCCGCGTCTGGCAACGCAAAGACCTCGCCTCGCCCGTGGATAGTGCCCCGTACCTCCACGACAAATAATTCCACCGAAAAATCCATATGCTCAAATCCCGCCTCCTCCTGTCAGCCTCTGTTTTATTGTCGGCGTCGGCGCTCGTACCGATACTTCGGGCCGATGACGCTCCCACTGTCGGAGGCATTGCGCCGCGACCCATTGTCGATATCTCCGCGGCGGGAAGCGACAGCAAGTTCGTGCCCGACGAACCGTCGAGCAAGGGGCAGGTGACCATCTCGCGCAGCGACAGCCCGGCCGGTGTCGTCGTGACGATGGCTCCCGGCGAGGCGGGCTATCCCGGAGCTTCGTTGAAACCGGAAGGCGGAACGCCGTGGGACTTCTCTCCCTTTGGCCGGATTGAGGCCACCATCACCAATACAGGCACCAAGAAGTTGGGGCTCGGAATGCGCGTGGACGACTCGGGCGGCTACCAGAACAACAACGCCAGCGTTACATACATCGACCCCGGCCAGACCGTGGTCTGCAAGGTGACCTTCGGTTATTCCTTTGGCAATCCCGCGCAGATGATCAAGACCTCGTCCATTGCGCAGATTCTTCTCTTCGGCGGCAAGGTCAAGGGTGATCCCCAGAGCTTCCGCATCGAGTCGATTGAAGCCGCGGGCGTGGCGGGCGAAAAACTGCCGGTAAAGCCGGGCAGCCTGGTCATTGTCCCCAAGGACGGCGTGGTGCTGGGCGCGGGCGCAGAGAAGCTCGATGCAGGAAAGAACCTGGTCAACAAGGGAGCGACGGGCACCCTGGTCGATGCCTCGGGCAGCCAGAATTTGAAGATCGAATTCACGGCCGGCAGCGGCAAGCAGGAAGCTGGCATCAAGCCGGACAATGGCAAGTGGGCCCTCTATAATGGCCTCGAAATTCGCGCCAAGGTGCGTAATGACGGCCAGTCGCCCATCACCCCGACGCTGCATGTCGACAGCCAGGGCGGGCCCATCGACGCGAAGGCCGATGCTCCCCTCGCCCCGGGCGCGGAGACCGAACTGGTCGCTTCCTACATCAATCCGCAGACGTGGAAAAATACACCGCCCTCGATCAATCCCGATCCGGGCACCGGCAACAAATTCACCAGCAACCAGGTCACGGGTATCCTCATCGGGGCAGCGTCCGATACGACGGCGCGGACACTGACGGTCGAGTCGATCAAGGCGGACCTGCCGACTCCCAACACGCCGGACTGGCTGGGCAAGAAGCCCCCCGTCGATGGCGAGTGGACCCAGACCTTCAATGATGATTTCGACGGCGCCACGCTCGACATGACGAAGTGGAACAACACCAACCACGACAATTACTGGGACAAGCGCAGCCATTGGGACACGAACAATCTCATTCTCAAGGACGGCACGATCACGCTGCATTACGAGAAAAAGACCGGCTACATGAATGGCGATACGACGAACAAGCAGACTGATTATGCGGTTGGCTATCTCGATTCGTACGGCAAGTGGGTTCAGCGTTACGGCTACTTCGAGGCGCGGGTAAAAAACCCGAAGGCGCCCGGTCTCTGGCCGGCGTTCTGGCTGATGCCTGATCGCGGCGAAGCCGCCGGCCCGCAGTGGAAGCGCGCGGACACGGCCAATGGTGGCATGGAGTTCGACATCATGGAATTCCTCTCGGGCTGGGGTCCGTGGCGCTACAATATCGCCATGCATTGGGACGGTTACGGCAAGAACCACAAGTCGACTGGCTCCCCGGTGACCTATGGACAACCCGACAAGGACGGCTTCCTCACGGCGGGGCTCCTTTGGCTTCCCGGCAAGGCGATTTACTACTGCAATGGCGTCGAGGTCCTGCACTTCGAAAGCGACCGCGTCTCCACGGTGCCCTCGCACTTCATTATCGACATGGTTTCCGGTGGTTGGGACAACCAGCCGCTGGATGACGCCAAGTTGCCGGATGATTTCGTCGTCGATTACGTGCGGGCCTGGCAACGCAAGGACCTCGCGTCCGATGTGGATGGGTTCAAGAAGTCGACGAAGTAACCCGTTCCACGTCCGGGAAACTTCATCCCCATGCCCAATCACAACCATCTGCTCGTTGCCTGTGGATTGCTCGCTGCCTCGGTCCTCGCCCTGAAGGCTGAGGATGCTCCTGCGGGCTTAACTCCGCCCAAGCCACCGGTCAAACCCGAGGCGATTCGTGTCGTGCCGCCGGATGGCTATCTCGTGGGGCCCGGTGTGACCATCGATGGTGCGAAGCAACTCATGGGCAAGGGTGGTGCCACCGGTTCCGTGACTGATTCGGGCAACGGCTCGATACTCAAGCTCACCTTCCCGCCTGGCACAGGCGAGGAATCGGTCACCTTGAAACCCTCCGAAGGCCGCTGGGACTTGCGTGAGTACCTGGAATTGCGCGTCAAAGTGCGTAACGACGGGCAAGTGCCAGTCACGCCGAGCGTGGTGGCGGGGAGCAACGGAAGGCCCTCGGAAATCCCCCGGCAGCCCCACATGGTCGAGACGGACACCATTGCCGCAGACGCGCCCATTGCCCCCGGCGCCGAGGCGGAGATCGTGGTGCCGTTCATCAATCCGAAGATATGGCAGAACACGCCGCCGGCGATGACTCCGGAGATCGGCACGGCCAATCGTTTCACAAATAATTCCGGGGCCAGTGTGACGATTTCCGTTCCGGGCACGACCACGGCGCAGGCGCTGACGGTCGAGTCGATCCGGGCCGACCAGCCGGTCTATTCCGCGCCGGACTGGCTTGGGCAACGTCCACCGGTCGAAGGCGATTGGGTGAAGACTTTCGATGACGAGTTCGATGGGCCCACGATCAATGAGAAGAACTGGAATTTGGTCTCGGAGAATTACTGGGACAAGCGTACCCACTTTTCCAAGGACGAGACCTCCATTGTCGATGGCCAGGCGGTGCTGCGTTACGAGAAGAAGACCGGCTATCCAAAGGACGACCCGACCCAGAAACCGACCGACTATGCCTCAGGTTATCTCGACAGCTACGGCAAGTGGGTGCAGCGCTACGGCTACTTCGAGGCACGGGTGAAATATCCCAAGGCCCCGGGCCTCTGGCCGTGCTTCTGGCTGATGCCGGACCGCGGGGTCGCGGCCGGTCCGCAATGGAAGCGCGCCGACACCGGCAACGGAGGCATGGAATTCGACATGGCCGAGTTTCTTTCCGGCTGGGGGACCAACCGATACAGCATCGGCGTGCATTGGGACGGCTACGGCAAGACCCATAAGACCACCAGTTCCTCGCTCAATTATATCCAGCCCGACAAGGACGGTTTCATCACCTCCGGGCTGCTTTGGCTGCCGGGGAAGGCCATCGTTTACGGCAACGGCAAGGAGGTCTGGCACTTTGAAAGCGACCAGGTGTCGACGGTTCAATCCAACATCATCTTCAGCTTTGTCAGCGGTGGCTGGGACAACCTGCCGCTGGACGATGCGAAGTTGCCTGATGCATATGTCGTGGATTACGTCCGGGCCTGGCAGCGCAAGGACCTCGCCTCCCCGGTGGACGGTTATCAGACGGCCCCCGCCGCCCATTGAGTTTCGCAGGGCCCCCGGGGGTTTGGGGCAAAAAATACCCGAGTGAAAGCTTGAACGGCGACGGCAAGCGACGGAGACTCTCTCCTGCCTCTGGCCCCGAACGATTATTGCGCAACCAATGCAGATAATTCGGGTTTAGGAGTGACGATCACGAAAGATAAAACGTATGGAAACCGAAGCCGTTGAACAGATTCCCGAGGAACAGTCCGCAGCGCAGGAACAACCAGTGGCCCCGGAGGCCCTCCCCGAGGCCCCCGCGCCCGTGGCGGTGAAGGCCGCAGCGCCAACCGACACGGAAGCCGTGGAATTCTGCAAGGCTTCGTATGCACGGATTCAGTATGAGCTTTCGAAAGTGGTCGTCGGGCAGAACGATGTCGTCCAGGAAATCCTGATCTCGATTTTCACCCGGAGCCATGCGCTGCTCGTCGGGGTGCCCGGCCTGGCCAAGACGCTGCTGATTTCGACGCTGGCGCAGACATTGCAGATGTCGTTTCGCCGCATTCAGTTCACGCCCGATTTGATGCCAAGCGACATCACGGGCACCGAGGTCATTTACCAGGACCCGGTCTCGGGCGAGAAACAGTTCAAGTTCCTGCCCGGTCCTCTCTTCTCCAATGTCGTGCTCGCGGACGAAATCAATCGTACTCCGCCGAAAACGCAAGCGGCGATGCTTGAGGCGATGCAGGAACGGCGCGTAACCGTCGGCGGCACGACGCGTGATCTGCCCAAGCCGTTCTTCGTGCTGGCAACGCAGAACCCTCTGGAGCAGGAAGGCACCTATCCCCTGCCGGAAGCGCAGCTCGACCGTTTCATGTTTCTCATCAACGTCGATTATCCCTCCGAAGACGAGGAGTTGCTGATCATGAAAATGGGCACAGGCATGAAGGGCGAGCAGCCCCAGCCAGTGCTGACAGCGGAGCATGTGATGTATATCCAGGAGACGGTGAAATCGATTCCCGTGCCGGATCACGTCTACCGTTATGCCGAGCGGATCGTCCGCTGCTCGCGACCCAAGACGCCCGCGGCGTTTGATTTCTGCAAGAAGTGGTTGAGCTTCGGCGCGGGTCCGCGTGCGAGCCTGAGCCTGATCATGGCGGCCAAGGCGCATGCGATGATCCACGGGCAGGTCTATGTCGGTTGCGAGAATGTGGCGGGGGTCGCCCTGGCGATCATGCGCCACCGCATCGCGATCAACTTCACCGCGCAGAGCGAAGGGATCACCCCGGACGACGTGGTCCGCAAGATCCTCGAGGAAGTTCCCCAAACCGAACCGCTGGCCTAAGACTGCCTACCCTGACGGGCGATACCCTTCATGGAGCCGACTTCCACTCAACGCGACCTGCTTGATCCCGACGCCATTGCCCGGGGCGAATCGCTCGGCATCCTGGCGCGGACAGTCGTGGAGGGCTACCGGGTCGGCGAGCATCGCTCCCCTTTCCGCGGCTTCGCCATCGAGTTCGCGCAGCACCGGGAATACACCATCGGCGACGATACCCGGCACCTCGACTGGAAGGTGCTCGGGCGCACGGACCG
>Ga0068863_100004463_pt1 | contig 13794 bp, 9 predicted proteins | sample KBSSwiS62_FD_66596 | JGI IMG/M metagenome (GOLD analysis project Ga0068863, IMG submission 66596) | Switchgrass rhizosphere microbial communities from Kellogg Biological Station, Michigan, USA - KBS Switchgrass S6-2 | ecosystem: Host-associated > Plants > Roots > Rhizosphere > Soil ...
ATCGTTTGTTGCTGGATCATTTCGTTTTTCTTCAACGGAATCGAAAGCGGTCTGCTGTCGATCGATCCGGTGCGATTGCGGCAAAATGTGAAGCGGCGCGTTCCGGCAGCTTTGCAGTTGAATCGCCTGCTCAAGCACCCCGAACGATTGCTGGCAACCGTTCTGCTCATCACGAATGCGGCGGACATCGTCGCTCTGCTGTTGCTGACAAGCCAGCTGTTTCGGTGGTTCGGCTATGTAGGATTCTTGCTGGCCCTGGTCATTGCGCTTCCGGTTTATTTATTTCTCTTGTCGGTTCTCCCCAAGTCGCTATTCCGACGATTTCCTTTTCGCGCGCTTGCGCGGCTTGCCGGTGTGCTCGAATTCACGTCGATTTTGTTTTCGCCGCTCCTCGAACTCGGCGCGCGAATAGGCAAGCTACTCCTGCCGGGGCGTGCCGGGAAACGGGGTCGCCTTTTTGCTGCACGCGAAGAACTGAAACAGGTCACAACCGAAAGCGAGCGTGAGGGCGCTCTTACTGCCACCGAGCGCGCGATGATCCACAGCGTCGTTGATTTTCGCGGCTCCAAAGTCCGCGACGTCATGGTGCCCGCGGCGGAGGTTGCTGCGCTACGCTCCGGCGCGTCAACACAGGAAGCGCTCGAGCTTAGCGCCTCTACCGGTCTCGATCGGCTGCCCGTGCTTGCGCCCGACGGCCAACCGGCCGGATTGGTCAATGTTCTGGACATTTTGCTCGAACGAGACGGAAACAAACCGCTGGCCGAATACGTACGGCGCATTGTAACGACTACGGACGATGAGCCCACTTATCGTGTCATGCAGCAACTGCGCGGTGCACGACTCGGGCTGGCGGCGGTTGTCGATCGAAAGAACGACTTTCGCGGGATCGTTGCCATCGAGGATTTAGTTCGCCGTCTCGTTTCCGCGGGCAACGCTTAGGGCCGTCGTGGTACGGCGCGTCACTCCCGTGCGCGCTGATATGTGAATGCCTACCCGGCGGGCAGAGGACCGCCCTAGCCTGCTCTCACCAGACCTGTGTCTTCATCGCTCAGAATTCGAGCGCAACTTACTAGGGCGACGTGCGAAAAAGCCTGAGGAAAATTTCCCAGCTGACGCTTTGCGCGCGGATCGTACTCTTCGGATAGCAGTCCAAGATCGTTGCGCACATCAAGCAACCGCTCGAACAATTCGCGTGCTTCTTTTTTTCGGCCGAGCAAATGCCAGCAATCCGCCAGCCAAAAGGAGCATGGAAGAAACACTCCTTCGTCCCCCGGCAATCCATCCACTCCCATTTCCTGTGGCCGATAACGCAGCACGAAACCATCCTGCATCAGTTCGCGTTCGATTGCCTCAATCGTGCCGCGGACACGTTCGTCAGTAGCGGGCAGAAAATCGGCGAGCGGCATTGTAAGCAGGCTCGCATCCAACGCATCAGACCCATAAACCTGCGTGAAAGCTTTCTTCTTCGGGTTATAGCCGCGCTCGCATACTTCGGCATGAATTTGATCCCGAATTTTTTGCCAGCGATCGACGTGCCCTTGAGCCGCGCAGCCGCAATTCTCGACCAACTTGACCGCGCGATCGAATGCCAGCCAGGCCATCATTTTTGAGTGGGTAAACTGCTGCCGGCCGCCGCGGACTTCCCAGATCCCTTCGTCCGGCTCCTGCCAATGCGATTCCAGGAACTTCATTATCGCGACCATGAGCCTCCAGTCGGGCTCGGTCATTTTGATTCCAGCGATATGACCCTGCCATGCCGCAGCCAGCACCTCGCCATAGACGTCGAGCTGAAATTGATTTGACGCCGCGTTGCCGACGCGCACCGGCTGCGAATTTTCATATCCGGACAGCCACGGAACCTCAGATTCAACAAGTCGGCGTTCGCCGCTCACGCCGTAGATCGTTTGCATTTGCGCCGGGCTGCCGGCGATGGCGCGCAGCAGCCATTCACGCCACGATTTCGCTTCCTCGCGATACCCCGCGCCGAGCAACACCAGTAAAATTAACGCTGCATCTCGCAACCAGCAGAAGCGATAATCCCAGTTGCGAACTCCTCCAATTTGCTCTGGCAACGAAGTGGTAAGCGCCGCAACCAGGCCGCCAGTAGGCGCATAGGTCAATCCCTTCAACGTAATGAGTGAACGCACCACTGCATCGCGCCATTTTCCTTCGCTTTGAAATTGTTTCGCCCAATCTCCCCAGAATTTTTCAGTGTCGCGCAACGCGTGCTCAGGATTTATTTTTCTCGGCGGATCTGTGTGGGAGGCGAACCATGTAAGCACAAACGGAATGCGGTCGCCTTTTGCCACAGTGAATTCGGCTACCGTGGTTAAATCCTTCCCATGAGTTTCAACCGGCGTCCGTAAGATCAATGCATCAGGACCGGCAACTGCTTCGAGTCCGTCGAACCGCTTGCGCAGCCGCACCCACGGCACGATGTGCCCGTAATCAAACCGGATGATCAGCTCCATGTGCATCGAGACTTCACCGCGCAAGCCTTCGATGATGCGGATGATGTCCGGGTTCTCGCCGCGCGGCGGCATGAAATCGATCAGGCGCACCGTGCCGCTCTTTGTTTCAATTTCCGTTTCAAGAATCAGCGTCTCTCCGCGATACCAGCGGCGCGTCGCTTCAACCTTCTCCTGTGGAAAAAACCGCCAGTGTCCGTTTTCCTTGTCGCCGAGCAACGACGCAAAACAGGCGCCCGAATCGAATCGAGGAAAGCATAACCAATCGACACAGCCATCGCGACTCACGAGCGCACCAGTTTGGGTGTCACTGATGAAACCGTAATCCTCGATTTTTGTAGTTGCCTGCGCCATCTAACTCCTACTCCTGCTCCTGCTCGTAATCGTAATCGTAATCGTAATCGTAATCGTGCTCGGAGTTATGCATGACCGTCAACTTGTAAGCGGGCAAACGTTTGTAGTTCCGCCTTCAGGCGGCGAGCACAGCGCATGCGCCTCACGCCCGCGTAAACGCCGAACTCCGAACATTCACCTCGGCTATGCTGGGGGAGCTATTCGTTTGCAAGTTTCGCGATCTCCTCCCGCGTGAGCCGGAACACGGTCCATTCGTGCATCGGTGTTGCGCCGAGTGCGCGATAAAACTTGATCGCCGGTTCATTCCAATCGAGCACCGCCCATTCCATCCGGCCGCAGCCGCGATCACGCGCGATCTTTGCAAGCTCTACCAGCAACGCGCGACCATAACCTTTACCGCGTTTCTCCGGCTTAACGAACAGATCTTCGAGATAAAGCCCGGGCCGCCCGAGCCAGGTAGAAAAATTATAAAAGTAAAGCGCGAAGCCAACCGGCGATTTCCCTTCAAACGCAAGTAACACTTCAGCCGCCGGCCGTTCTCCGAACAAAACATCCACAAGCTGCTCCTCGGTCGCGACCACTTCATCTGGCGCGCGTTCGTATGTCGCTAGATCGCGAATGAGTTGCAGAATGATCGGCACGTCCGCGACATGCGCCGGACGAATCTGGAAATTTTCAACTCTGTTCACCTTGATACTGATTGTCGACGACGCGCGAACGCGCGCAACTGGTGGGAATTGCTTACGCACGTGTGTTTTCTCAAAAAAAGAAAGAAAAGTCTCGACTTTTTTTTGCAATTTAGCCTAACATCGACAGTCGCGAATGCGGCTTATGCAGAAGCAGCTCCACTCAAGCGTGAAAGCGCCCATTCCTCGGAGCGCGTTTTACCTCCTTCTGCTTGCGGCTATCTGCGTAATTCCGTTTGCATTGGGCCAACGGCAGCCGACCAGGCAGAGAACTCTCACGTTTACAGAGCGCGTAGCCTACCAGCGAGCGATTGAAGAGGTTTACTGGTGTCATCGCATCTTGCCGAGCGACCGCCCTGATCCCAAGCCGTCTCTCGATGCAGTGGTGTCCTACGCGCAACTCGAAAAGAAAGTCGGACATTATTTGCGCAATTCACAGGCGCTGGAGGATTACTGGCAGCGGCCAATCACTCCTGACCAACTGCAAGCCGAAATGAATCGGATGGCACAGCACACAAAGCAGCCAGAGGTGTTGCGCGAACTTTTTGAAGCGCTCGGAAACAATCCCTTTGTTATAGCCGAGTGCCTGGCCAAGCCAGTGCTGTCGGAGCGTCTGTTTAAGTCGGCAATGGCTTCCCAGGGTGTCGGCCTGACAGTGAGCCAGCCAATTAATTCTCGCACAATAGATCGAGCACCGTTTAGTGGTTACACTCTTCCAAGGATTGCGAATGCATCGAAGCAGGAAGGCACGTGCCTTGATACTTGGACTCCAACCAGCCTCACCAACGCGCCCGATGCCCGATTCAATCACACGGCGGTCTGGACCGGTAATGAGATGATCGTCTGGGGCGGAGCTACCAGCGGCCCCATCTATTTTAATACCGGCGGCAGATATAACCCCAGCACCGACAGTTGGACAGCCACCAGCACCACAAACGCGCCCGATGCCCGAGCCGTTCACACAGCAGTGTGGACCGGCAGCGAAATGATCGTCTGGGGCGGAGGCACTGGCGGCAGCACCTTTTTTAACAGTGGCGGCAGATACAACCCCAGCACTGACAGTTGGACAGCCACCAGCCTCACCGGCGCGCCGGCTGCTCGAACGCAACACACGGCAGTGTGGACCGGCAGCCAAATGATCGTCTGGGGTGGAGTGGATAGCGGGGGCTATTTTAACAGTGGCGGCAGGTATAATCCCGGCACCGATAGTTGGACACCCACCAACACCATCGGCGCACCGAGCGCCCGAACACTTCCCGAGTCGGTGTGGACCGGCAGCGAAATGATCGTCTGGGGCGGAGGTGCCGCTCCCCTTTTAAACACCGGCGGGAGATATGATCCCGGCACCGACAGTTGGACAGCCACCAGCACCACCGACGCGCCCGCTGGCCGGTTCTTTCCCTCGGCATTGTGGACCGGCAGCGAAATGATCGTTTGGGGCGGAGAGAACGGCAGCGGCTTTCAAAACACCGGCGGGAGATATAATCCCAGCACCGATAGTTGGACAGCGACCGGTACTGTCGGCGCGCCCGCTGCCCGAGAAGCTCACACGGCAGTGTGGACTGGCAGCGAAATGATCGTCTGGGGCGGATTCGGCGGCGCTCCCTATTTCAATACCGGCGGGAGATATAATCCTGGCAGCGACAGTTGGACAGCCACCAGCACCACCGGCGCACCCAGTGGCAGAGAATTCCACACGGCAGTATGGACCGGGAGCCAAATGATCGTCTGGGGCGGAGCCGGCAACGGCAGCTATTTGAACACCGGCGGGAGATACTGCGCGCAATCCAGCCCTACACCTACGCCTACTCCTACCTGCCTGGCCTCCTGGGTTGTGGTGGGCAGCCCCAACGCAAACGAGAACGACAACGGGCTTAACGCAGTGACCGGTAGCGGCAACGACGTGTGGGCAGTGGGACACTATGACTTATTTGGTCTAGGTGAATATCGGACGCTGACGATACACTGGGACGGTAGCATATGGTCGCTGATACCAAGCCCTAACCCAGGCATGGAGCCTGGCGGCGCTCACGGCGACGGCGTTCCTCCCAATCAGGCACATGATTACCTCTTCGGAGCAACCGGCCGCGGCAGTGACGTGTGGGCGGTAGGGGCGTACAACGTAGCCGGTGGACCCTTGGTAACGCTGACGCTGCATTGGAATGGCAGCGCATGGTCGCACGTAACAAGTCCTAATGCAGCCTCGAGCACGAACAGCCTTTGGGCAGCAACCGGTAGCGGCAACGATGTGTGGGCCGTCGGCTATTCTGGTGGCGGCACCACCCCTAGTCAGACTCTGACACTGCATTGGAACGGCGGCACATGGACGATCGTACCAAGCCCCAATTTTGGTACGAATAGTCGCCTCTACGCAATAACCGGTGGCGGCAACGATGTTTGGGCCGTGGGAATCTCTTATGACAGTAACTTCAACACACAGACGTTTACTCTCCACTGGGACGGTAGCACGTGGTCGATAGTGCCAAGCCCTAACATTGGCGAACACACCAACTGGCTTGAGGGAGTTACCGGCAGCGGTAACGATGTTTGGGCTGTGGGATTCTACGTGGTTGGCGTTGTTTCCCACGCGCTTATTCTGCATTGGGACGGGAACGCCTGGTCGGCTATGCCAGGCCCTGCCTTGGAGTCCGCCTGGCTCCGCGCAGCGACAGGGAGTGGCAATGACGTTTGGGCCGTCGGCTACTTGGATAACAACCCCAGGCAGACGCTGACATTGCATTGGGACGGCGGCGCGTGGTCGGTGGTTCCGAGCCAGAATTTTGGCGAGCTTTATGGCGTGGCAGGAAGCGGCAACGACGCCTGGGCTGTGGGGAATTTTGGCAATCACACACTAGCGCTTCATTGGACGGGCCCATGTACACCGAGTCCGACACCAACGCCCACCAGTACGCCAATCGCGACTGCAACAATCACCCCTACTCCAACAGCGACACCTACTGCAACGCTAACAGCAACACCCAGTGCTACGCCTACAGCTACTTCTACGCCTACAGCCAGGCCCACGCCCACAGCCAGGCCAAACGGAACCCCCAGAACACGGCCAACTCCACCACCGCGCCCGTAGCTTTTATCGATGGAGAAGAAACGCATTGCTGATTCACTTATGAAAACCAAACACACTGCTCAACATTGCCGTCGTAGCCCTGACGAAGGCGGATTTTTCCATCTGCGCCCGTTAACCGCTCTTCTTCTTTGCGCAGCCGCGGCCTTTTTGATGATAACTGGAACACTATTGGCTTTCTTTCGACCTCCTGCGCAGCCGGCTTCGTATGAACGAACACTGACGTTTGCGGAGCGTGTGGCTTATCAGCGAGCAATCGAGGAGGTTTACTGGCGTCATCGTATCTGGCCGAAAGAGAATTCGAAGCCTAAGCCGTCACTCGATGAGGTAATGTCGGCCCCACAGATTGAAAGGAAGGTAGAGGACTATCTCTGCGACGCGCAGACAGTCGAAGAGTACTCGCAAAGGCCGATTACTCCTGACCAACTGCAAGCCGAGATGGAGCGCATCATCAGTCATACCAAACAGCCCGGCGTGTTGCGAGACCTATTCGCTGCGCTGCGCAATGATCCTTTTGTCATCACCGAGTGTTTGGCGAGACCGCTGCTAGTGGAGCGGTTAATGACAACTTCGTACACGCACGGCCAAAGATTGCAGAGCGAGCTAAAACGACGGGCGGAATCCTGGCAAGGGACTGTGGAAACCCGGATGCCAAACGTAATCGCAGCGGCGCGCGCCAGGTATAATCTTCCCACAATATCAGGCGGATCCGGATGCAGTGATGACAGCTGGGCAGCCACGAGCACCACCAATGCACCTGCTGCGCGAAGCTCCCACACAGCAGTGTGGACTGGGAGTGAAATGATCGTCTGGGGCGGCTACGGTGGGAGCTATTTCAACACGGGCGGAAGATATAACCCCAGCACGGATAGTTGGACAGCCATCAGCACCATTAACGCGCCCGCGCCGCGAGGCGGTAACACGGCAGTATGGACGGGCAGTGAAATGATCGTTTGGGGCGGAGATGACGGGTTTAGTGTAAATACCGGCGGCAGATACAATCCCGCTACTGATACCTGGACGGCAACCAACACAGCCACCGCGCCAGTTGGCCGGATCTTTCACACGGCAGTCTGGGACGGTAGTGAAATGATCGTCTGGGGCGGTTGGAATGAAGTTGAACTCCGCTCCGGCGGCAGATATAACCCCGGCACCGACAGTTGGACAGCTACCAGCATTACAAGTGCGCCCAGCGCGCGGTACAATCACGCTGCAGTCTGGACCGGCAGTGAAATGATTGTCTGGGGCGGTTGGAATGGAAGCAATTCTTTCAACACCGGCGGCAGATATAACCCCGGCACCGACAGTTGGACAGCCATCAGCACCACCAATGCGCCCACCGCTCGTTATGATCACACGGCAGTCTGGACCGGCAACGAGATGATCGTTTGGGGAGGAAGGAATGCCGGCAATTACTTCAATACCGGCGGCAAATACAATCCAGGCACAGACAATTGGGCAGCCACCAGCACGACCAACGCGCCCGGAGCCCGGTTCGGTCACCCAGCAGTGTGGACCGGCAATGACATGATCGTTTGGGGCGGGACTAACATGCAAAAACAATTTAACACCGGTGGCAGATACAATCCGGGAACGGATGACTGGATGGCTACTACAACGAGCAACGCGCCTGAACGCCGAGCTTATCACACGGCAGTCTGGAGCGGCAGTGAAATGATTGTCTGGGGTGGACTCAATGATCTCGGGCCGTTCTTTTTAAATACAGGCGGGAAATATTGCGCCGCTACGCAGAGCCCTACAGCTACTCCGACTGCGTCGCCAACTGCGACAGCTACGGCTACATTTACGCCAACAGCTACACCTACTTTGACACCGAGACCGTCACCGACGCCGAGACCGGCGCTAACGCCTAGGCCGCGTCCTACACCGCCGCCGCGCCCGTAGGCTTTGTAATGGCTTCTGCCTCCAGCACGCCAACTCAAATGGAGGGGCGAGCTCCGCGAGCCTTCAGGTTGACACAGGCCTTGATGGAAATTCGTTGAGTGTCGCGGAGCCCCGCCCTCCAGTGCAGCTCAATCGCCGCTACCTTAGCGCGCGACTGATTCGGTTCAGGCCTTCGTCGAACATTTCTGTGTTTACACCCATGCCGATGCGAAAATGATCGGGCACTTCGAAGAAACGCCCGGGAACTGCTGAAACGTCGAACTCCGATCGCAGACGTTCCAGAAATCTTTCCGTGTTTCCGTTCACCAGTCGTGGAAGTGACGTAGTACCCCATTCCGTCTCGACCGCAGAAAGCGCGGATTGTTGTTTGAGAAAATCGCGAAGCAATTTGCGATCTGCTTCTACGATGCGGCGCGCGCGTTCACGAACAGAATCCAAATGCTCGAACACTGCTACGCTGAGTAGCTCTCCAGGATGTACAGGCGTGGCGCTGTAAAGATCATTCAGACGCCGCATCTTCCACGCGAGATCAGGCTGCGCCAGAATCCAGCCGCATCGGAGACCGCTTACGCCGTAAACTTTCGTCAAACTGCTGGTCACCACGAACTCCGGCCCGAGATGCAGTGAGGTTCGCGGCGTATTTTCGTAAACCGCGTCCAGATAGACCTCATCAACGAGCACGAGCGCGCCGACACTCCGTGCGGTATCGCCGATTTCGAGCAGGACCGACTCCGGCGTCAATACGCTTGTCGGATTATGCAGGTTCGTTATTACAATCAGACGCGTCTTCGGCGTGATGCAGCGGCGAACCTCCGCGGGATCGATCGCCCAGCCGTTTTCTTCAGGGCGCCGAAAACGTTTCACGTTCGCTTCTAGGTAATGCGCGACATCGAGAATCGGACCGTATGCTGGATACTCGATTAAAACTTCGTCGCCGGACTCGAGGATTGCACCCATGGCGAGATGGTTCGCCATAGATGTGCCTTCAGATTCCACAACGCAGTCGGGATCGACACTGTGATGCGCAGCGATCGCTTGCTGTAACGGCGCGTAGCCATAGCTGTTGTCACCGTTGATTTCGAGCTCGTTCGGATCAATCGGCAACTCGCGCAGGGGAAGTGGAGCCACGCCGCTCGTGGCGAGATTGAACCGCGCGTAGCTCTGCGTCTTGGACCACTGCATGTAATCGGAATGCTTGTGTCTCATGAATGCTCAAGATTTTGTTGCCCACGAACCACACGAATTCATACCAATCGAAAAATGCTTTCGCACGAAGTGCTTTCGGAGTGCGGGGCGTCCTCGGACCGGCTTCGCTTGTCACCGCATTGGATCGGAAAGCGACACGAGGACGTGTCGCACTCCAAAAGCTTCGCGAAATGGGGCAGAAATTCTTTTCCATTCGCGTTCATTTGCGTGTTTCGTGGGTCAAAAGCTTTCTCCAGAAATAATAAACTGGCAGGCCGGCCAGCATAATGCACAGCGCGATGCCGCTATTGCGAGGTGAAGCCATGATGGCGCTAAGGACAACGGCCGCGCACGATAACACGAACAACGTCGTCGTGAACGGATGACCGGGGACGCGGTACGTAACGGAATCCGAACCGATTCGGCGCCGGCGTAAAATGAAGAGCGCCGCGGCAGTCATTCCGAAAAAGATGAAATCAACTGTGACTTCAAAATTTAGAATCTCGCCGTACGTGCCGGAACAGGAGATGACGATTGCGACGAACCCCTGAAGAACGATTGCCACTATCGGCGCCTCCGCTTTTCCGAACAGTTTCCCCACGCTGGCAAAGAAAAGCCCATCACGCGCCATCGCGTAATACACGCGCGGAGCGGTAAGCATGCTTTGGCTGAGGAAACCGAGAGCGGAAATTGTGATCGCGAGCGCGATCCAGCGCGCACCGCTCTCGCCCAACGCGATGCGCATGAGATCCGAGGCGGGCGTTGTAGTTGCATCGAGTCCAGCCGGACCGAGCACATGTAGACACGCGAGATTGACCGCAAGATAAAGCGTTACAACCCCAGCGACACCTAACAACAGTCCGCGCGAGAGGTCGCGGCGCGGATCTCGAATTTCAGCAGCCACAAAAGTGGCCGTCTGCCAGCCGCCGTACGCGAAAGCGATAGGAACCATCGCCGCGCCGATGCTTTTGACAAGATCAATTGAGAACGGTCTTTCGAGGTACGGTTTGGATGCCTCCGGGGCGTGACCGCCAACAGCAAATCCGATGATCACCAATGCCGCGATTGCCCCAATCTTTAGCAACATGAGAGCGCTCTGCACGTTGCTGCCAGCGCGTGCCCCGAAACAGTTGATGCAAGTCAATGTCAGCAGCGCCGCGGCTGCAATGGCGCTGTCATTCCACATTACGCCTGTGAGTGCGCGAAAGTACGAGGCGAAAATCACAGCGACTGCGGCCATGCCACCAGTCTGCGTCACCAGGAGCAGTCCCCATCCATACACGAACGCAACCGCAGGATGATACGCGTCGCGCAGATAGACGTATTGGCCGCCGGCCGCGCCCGGCAGACGCGTTGCGAGTTCAGCCCAAATAAATGCGCCACACATTGCCAGCAATCCACCCAGCACCCAGACGCCGAGAATCAAAAACGGCGTATGCACGCGGTGAGCGACCTCGGACGGGTTTGCAAAAATGCCCGCGCCGACGATGCCGCCCATTACGATCATCGTCGCGTCGAACAACCCCAACTGACGGCGCGGTTTTGACGCTGCGTTCATTCCGAGCAGAGTCGAGGAATCCCGTGGCTTAACGCTCAGGTGGCTTCGCGGGATGTCTCGACTTTCGCTCGACATAACGATTGAGCAGCGGCGAGCCTTCTCATCTCAACGCGGCATGAGCTTGTAAATCCTGAATTCAGGCGTCCCTTCGATAAGCGTCGCGTTATTTGTCAGGTGCGCGGCAAACTCTGGAAACGACTGCAGCCACCAGAATGTGTTTCTGGTGAAAACAAAATGCGTTGCTCCGCGGCGCCGCAATTGCTCGAGATTCTCGATTGCCTGTTCGCTGTCGTCCGGGTTGCCGTTGTAAATCGCGTTCTGCTCTAGAAAATGCCAGCCCTTGCGCTCGGCATAGTACAAGATGGTCGGATCGCCCATGTCCGCGGCAATGATCAATGCATCGGGCGGTGTGACTTTTTTCAATTCCAAACCGGCATCGCGAAGTTGCGCCGCAGATGACTCATAAAATGGTCGGACATAGACGAAGGCAAGGATTAGGAAGGTGCCCGCAAGCACGATTGACGATGTGATTGCAGCCAAACGCGAAGAGATTCTGGACGCAACCAAGCCACATCCGGCGCCGGCCAAGGCAGCGGCGATCGGCACCAGGGGAAGTTGGTACCACCGGTGGCGGTTGCCGTAGCCGACGACTATGATGAAAACAATCATGGCAACCAGCCACCAATGAAAAAGACGAGAGTACCTTCGATCCCCCGACTGCGGGGCTAATAAACCGACGAGCGCCAGGAGTGAGAGAAGCGGCGTGAGGCTGGAAATCAGAGTCTGTAGCGCGATGTGCCAGTACCACGCGAAACTCTCCACTCGAATCCCGCCGGCACCGAAGAAGTGATGGGGATAAAATTTTTGTGCAATTTGATGCGCGTGCCAGTACCAGATCGCAGACGGTGCGAGCGCGATCGCGGCAAAAAGAATAAGTTGTAGCCGCGGGCGCTGACCGCGGTCACCTTCCGCCTCGGAACGGCCACCTGAGCCGAGGCCACCGCCCTCGGCTACAGCCAAATACATCAGCGGCGCAAGGATAACGATGCTCGTGATCTTGATAAGCAACGACAGCGAAATCGCGATGGAGGCGACGAAGAATGACGACGATTCACCATGCTGGAGCCGCCGCAGAAAAAAATATAAGCCGACAATCGCGAAGCTAAGCGAAGGGACATCCGGCATGAATGATCGACCGGCGAAAACATTTAGTGGCGTAAAACAATAAAAGAAACTCGCCCAGATCGCTGCCGTGCTTCCAAAGCTCTCGCGAACGAGCAAAAAGAAAAATGGCAACGAAACCGCGAACAAAATGACCGCCTGAATTCGCCCGATCGATTCGTGTACACCCGCAAATTTGTAACAAACCGCCGCAATGAAGGGCAAAATTGGAAATTCCGTTCCGACATAACCGGCCCCGTTGCCTGCCCAATCAATTTGCGGATAGCCGAAACGCAATCCGTCAAAATTCCGCGCGATCGCCGCAACATCGCTTTGCCGCCAACTCCAGTGATCGACGTAAGGCTGGTTAATCAGAACGAGCCGCGCAGCGATCGCGAGGAGGCAGATTGCGATTACGATTCTCGGCGCAGCCTCTGTAGCCGTCGCCCTGCGGGCGACGTCCGCTGGCCCTGCCAAAGCAGCGCTTTCCACAGGGAAGCGGCTACAGTGGACGCGCTCCGAGGTGCGCATCCCGCAAGCGTCTTGACAGCTGAGGTAAAGTCAATGGGGTATAGTAATTGCGCAGGGACGCGTTCACATGAAATCAATGGTTCGTGTTTGTTCTCCGGCACGCGCCGGATTTTTTGCGCTGGCTCTGTTCACAGCGTTTGGCCTCAGCGCCGCACGCGCGCAGAACGAGCCGATCCTCGTGCCTGACGCTGTCGATTATCAGAAGTTACTGCCGATTTTGCCGGAGGCGCCTTCGGGTTGGACTGCGGATAAGCCGGAGGGCTCAACCGAAGACGTAGGCGGATTCAAAATCACAAACGTGCATCGCGACTATCGCAAGGGCGAAGGAGAAAAGGCGCCGAGCACCGCGATTAGCATCCTCGATTCAGTTGCGAACCCTGATTATGTCAGCGCAACGACCGAAGCGTGGAAGAGCAACAGCGACACCAGCGAAGGTTACGCCAAATCGGTAGAGATCGATGGCAAGCCCGGTTTCGAAACGTTCGAAAAAGACACCAACCACGCTGCTCTCTGGGTAATGATCGCCGATCGTTATTTCGTCCAGATAGAGTTGCAAAACCAGGAGCCCGGCGAATTGCAAGGGTGGATCAAGCGCATTGATCTGAAGAAATTAGCTGCGGTTAAATGACAAGCGCAGCTTCTCATCCTGAGCGCAGCAAAGCGGAGTCGAAGAATCCCGGAGCGTTACGTTTAGTTATGCCACGGGCTTCCTCGACTTCGCTCGGAATGACGTGGAATTGATCACTTCTGCTTTTGCCCTTCGCGTAGCATCGGCACAAAGCGCACGGGCAGCGTGGCGCTTTCTTTCAATTGCCCGTTTTTCTTTTCGAGCAGATAAAGCTGCTGGGCGAATCGTTCGCCGAC
>Ga0068863_100004465_pt1 | contig 13793 bp, 11 predicted proteins | sample KBSSwiS62_FD_66596 | JGI IMG/M metagenome (GOLD analysis project Ga0068863, IMG submission 66596) | Switchgrass rhizosphere microbial communities from Kellogg Biological Station, Michigan, USA - KBS Switchgrass S6-2 | ecosystem: Host-associated > Plants > Roots > Rhizosphere > Soil ...
CCCGCCTGGGGAACTTGGTCCGGATGCCAGAAAAGGACCACGTTGTCGAAATTGACGTTATTGCTGGGCCGATGGGCGAGCACGACGGAGCCTTTGCCCCAATTGCCATGCGGGGTGACCCAGACGCTGGGGCGGACGTTGTATTTCATCTCAAGGTCCTGATAGTGCGGGAACTCGCGGTCCCGTTGCAGGAGACCAAAGCCCTTCGGGTTTTCGTCGTTGAATTTGTAGATCTGGTAAAGCTTGGTCTGGCTGAGAGGGCGCCAGAGCCAATCGTCCTTGGCGGTATGGACGAGAACGCCGTCGGAGTCGTGGATTTCCGGGTGAAAATTGTTGAAATGATCGGAGGCATTTTCGCCGTAAAGATACATGCTGGAAAAAGGTGCCAGCCCGATCCACTCGACAGTCTTCCGGAAATAAAGGGAAGCGTGCACATCGACCGAGGTGACTGCTCCCGGGATAATCTTGAAACCGTAAGCGCCGGTCACGCTCGGGCTGTCGAGAAGCGCATCGACCACGAGCGAAGTTGCGCCGGGAGCGGGTTGATGCAGCCACCATTCCTTGAACTCGGGAAATTCCTCGGTCTTGCCATCGGCCCCGGCATTGATGGCCAGCGCCCGGGCCGAGACGCCGTAAACCTGGTCCTTGGCGATGACGCGAAAATAATTGGAGCCCAGGACGGAAAAAAAGCCGTCGAGGGAATCGGACTTGTTGATGGGATAACGAATGTAAAAGCCGGCGTAACCGATCTCGGGCGGGAGGGGCGCGGCCAGATCGAGGTTCTGATAATTAAAGAATTCCGACGAGGTGGGAAACACGTGTTCACCACGATTGTCGACCGTATGAACCTGGATCGCCTTGGAGAATTCGTTGCTGACGGGAAAAAAATCGACCTGGAACGGAAGGCCCTTTTTCTTCCAGAGACGAAATTCATCCTTCCAAAAAATGCCCCGCTCCTGGTCGGGCGTCAGTTTTTTGAGTTGCGGCGGAAGGGCGTCCGGCAACGGCACGAAAGGCTGGGAAGCCATGCGCTGGGCCTGGGCCTGGACCTTGGTAAAATTATAGTGGTGCCTCTCGGTATAACGAAAGGTGAGCACGAGCAAAAGCACCGTGAGCAGCCCGAGAATGAGATGGAGTCGCATGAAAGTAAAAAAGCGGCAGGTTGCGCGCCAGCGTCTTGATATAGGCTACATTGCCGGTCTCGCAAGGTTTTGCGCTCTTTCCTTTCCGGGATAGCTGGCGAATGGCCCATTCATGACTAGGGAGTGACGACAAATTGCTGTCCCAAGGTCGCACCAGAGCTGCCCCCGACCCAGACCTGGTATTCGGTGGGTTCGATGACTCGTTCCATCTCCGCGTCGTAGTAAGAGAGTTCCTCGAAACCGAGATGGAATTCGACCTCCTTGGCCTGCCCGGGAGCCAGCGTCACCCGCTCAAAACCCTTAAGCTCGCGCACCGGTTCCTCGACGCTGCCGCCGGTATTGCGGAGATAGATCTGCACGACTTCGGTCCCGGCGACCGGACCGGTATTCTTCACTTCGACACTGACACGAATCCCGGGCGCCGGGCCGAGTGCTTTTTCGCGGGCCGCCTGGAGGACCGCGAGTGACAATTGCTCCCGATTGAGCTTGAGATTCGAGTAGGTAAACTGGGTGTAAGAAAGACCGAAGCCGAAGGGAAAAAGCGGGGCGTTGGTTTCATCGATGTAGCGGGAAAAATATTTGTTGGGACCGATGGGTGGGTGGGTGAGATCGATGTCGCCGGGAGGCCGTCCCGTGGGAAGTTGGTTATAAAAGAGCGGCTCCTGCCCCACCGCGCGAGGCAGACTGACCGGAAGCTTGCCGCTCGGATTAACGTCACCGAAAAGGACATTGGCCACGGCGGGGCCGGCTTCGATGCCCGGGTACCAGGCCTCGAGAATGGCGGGCACGTGATCGGCGGCCCACTTGAAAGCGAGTGGGTGTCCGTTGAAAAGGACGAGGACGGTCGGCTTGCCCAGGCGGACGATGGCCTCGAGCAGCTCCTCCTGGTTGCCGGGCAGGTCGAGGCGCGTGCGGGAGGTTGATTCGCCGGTCATGGTCTCGGCGGGTTCGCCGAGAGCGAGAACGACCACCGTGGCCTTTTGCGCGGCCGCGATGGCCTCGGCGAAGCCTTCGTCGGAATCGGTCAGGACGTCGGTGCCTTCAGCGTAGAAGAACTTGGTCTTGGTATTTTGGAAACGTTGCTGCAAGGCGGCGCGAAGGGTCACCGCGTCGGCAGGGTTACCGGCAGCGGGCCATGAGCCGAGCATGTCGACAGGCGAGTCGGCCAGGGGGCCGATCAGGGCGATGGCGGGGACGTTTTTCGAGATGGGTAGCACGGGCACCGTATCGGGCACCGCGATGTTGTTCTTGAGGAGGACCAACGTCTGCTCCGCGGCCTGGCGGGCGAGTTGACGTTTCTCCGGAGTGAGAACGAAGGGTGGCTTCTTTTCGTCGATGTAAGGGTGATCAAAAAGGCCGAGGGCGAATTTGACCCGCAGGACGCGACGCACGGCCTCATCAACGGTAGCGATGGGAAGTTGTCCGGAGTCGACGAGATCGGCGAGCCGCGTGCGATAGAGATCGCTCTGCATGTCCATGTCGACGCCGGCACTGAGCGCCTTGCGGGCTGCCACTGCACCGTTGCGGGCGATGCCGTGGTTGATCAATTCCCTCACCGCGCCCCAGTCGCTGACGACGAAGCCGTTGAATTTCCACTCGTTACGGAGAATCTGGGTGAGCGTGAACGAATTAGCCGTGGCCGGTACGCCGTTGAGGGGATTGAAGGCGCTCATCACGGTCGCGGCGCCGGCCTCGACTCCGGCACGATAGGGCGGCAGGTAGAATTGCCGAAGCGAGAGCTCCGACATGTCGACAGTGTTGTACTCGCGCCCGCCGCTGGGAGCGCCGTAGGCGGCGAAGTGCTTGATGCAGGCCGCGACTGAATCGGCGTGGCTGAGGCTGTCGCCCTGATAGCCCTGCACGTAGGCCCGTGCCAGCACCGAACCGAGGAATGGGTCCTCCCCTGCCCCCTCGGTGATGCGGCCCCAGCGTGCGTCGCGCGCAATATCGACCATGGGCGAGAAGACCCAGCGAATGCCGTCATCCGCGGCCTCGCTCGCCGCGACTCGCGCAGTCCACTTGACCAGGCCGGGGTCAAAACTTGCCGCCATCGCGAGGGGCACGGGGAAAATCGTGTGTTGGCCGTGGATCACATCGAAACCGAAGAGCAGTGGTATATGTTGCGGGCTTTGCTCCACCGCAATGTGCTGGTAGGTATTCGTCTCCTTCGCGCCCACGACGTTGAAGAGGGAGCTGACCTGCCCCTTGGCGATCATGGCCTTGTAGTCGAGTTTGTTTCCCTCGGGGCCGGTTGCCTCACCCGCGCTGTACTGGCAGAGCTGCCCGATCTTTTGCTCGAGCGACATCGTGGCGAGGAGCTTTTCCATCCGCGCGTTGAGCTCCGGGCGGGCCAGTTCCGCGTTGGACGGTTTCTCCGCGATGGGCAGGTAGAGTTCCTTGCTCAATAATGTAGCCGCAGGTGGCGGCGCGATATGAACTTCCGTTTTGTGCCACGACATCACGACGGCCCAGGCCAGAATGATTATTCCCAACGTCCCGTACATGGTCCGGCGCGGAGGGACCGGAATTTGCAGATGAATGATACGCCAGGGTTTCGACATGCGGGATAAATTCTACGAGGCGCGGGCGCCTAAGTTTAAAATGGACGAAGCACCGGCGGACGCAAGCGCGGTGAATTTTTCGCACAGAGCGTCGACGTGCATTCTGTTGGTTTCCCGGCCTGGCTTGCGGCAACTTGCGACTGAACGCCAACGCACGTTTCTGCAAGTGGCTGGCATTGAGCTTGCCGATCGGCAACTGATAGATGGCATAAGGAGTGCGTGGGAGTCGGCGGATCTATGAGAAAAAAAGCAGAAGCATCTCCCAAAAACAAAGGTGGGGTGCGGCGGTTTTTCGCCCTGCTGGGGCCCGGCTTGGTCACCGGGGCGGCGGATGACGATCCCTCCGGCATTGTGACCTATTCCATTGCCGGCGCCCAATTGGGCACGTCGATGCTCTGGACCGCATTGCTGACCTTTCCTCTCATGGCGACCGTGCAGATGATGTGCGCACGCATCGGCATGGTCACCGGAATGGGGCTGGCGGCGGCGTTGCGCAAAAAAATGCCCAAGCCGATGCTCATGGTGATGGGCCTGTCTCTCTTCATGGCCAACACGGTGAACGTCAGCGCCGATCTCTCGGGCATGGCCGATGTCGCCAAGCTGTTATGCGGCATCCCCTCAGGCTTCTTTGTCGTTCTTTTTGGTGTGTCCATTATCTTCGCGACGATCCGGTTCAAGTACAATGCCATCGCGGCCATTTTGAAATGGCTGGCTCTCTCGCTCTTCGCCTATGTGGTCACGGCCTTCCTGGTGCGACCGGACTGGCCCAAAGTGTTGAGCGATACCTTCCTGCCGACGTGGCCGACGAGCCATGCGCAATGGTCGACCTTGGTGGCGATCCTCGGGACAACCATCAGTCCCTATCTATTCTTCTGGCAATCGTCCCAAGAGGTTGAGGTGGAAAAAGCGCGGGGGCAGCGGACTTCCGCGAGTCGCCGTGGAGGCGATCCTCAAGAGTTGCGGGAACGCGCCGTTGACGTCGGCGTAGGGGCCTTCTTCTCCAACTTGATCATGTATTTCATTATCCTGACGGCGGCGTTCACCTTGCACAAAAACGGGACCACTCATCTTGAGAGCTCGAAGGAGGCTGCGCAGGCCCTCGCTCCGCTGGCCGGACACTTCGCGGAGTTGCTCTATGCGGTCGGCCTGATCGGAGTCGGCTTGCTGGCCATACCGACGCTGGCTGGATCCGCAGCGTATGTATTCAGCGAAACTTTCGGTTACCGCCAGGGCCTGGACCAGAAACTGCACCGGGCCCGGGCGTTTTACGGAATCCTCACCCTTTCGATCGTACTAGGCGTGGCGCTGACTTTTACACCAATCAAGCCCATGAATGCTCTTTTCTGGAGCGCGGTGATCAACGGGTTGCTGGCCCCCTTTGTCCTGGTCGGCATCCTTCTGGTCGCATGGGATGGCAAACTGATGCTGAATCAACGAAGTTCCCTGCTAGCCCGGATGACCGTGGTGGTGGTGACGGCGGGAATGTTTGCCGCGGGGGTCGCGGTCTTTTTCCTGTAACGCCCGGCGGAACTTAGGGAGCGGGGACTTCGTCGCTTCCGCCGATCACTTCCGAGATGAACCGGAGCTTGTCGACGACGGGTTGAGAGAGGATGAAGGGGTAAAGATCGCGCAGTCCCATACTGCGATTGATCGAGTTCAGCGCGATCGTCAACTCGGCCCAGGTGTCGAGTACCTGGTCGAAGGGCTTGGCCTTGAGAGAGGCCTGTGTGCCCTCGGCGTTGCCCTTGGGATCGATTTTGATCCGTTTGCCCACGAGGCCGAAATCGGCGGCGACTTCAAGCGTGTCCTGGACATGGAGGTAGTGGGCCCAACTTTCGGCCCAGTCTTCCCACGGATGCATCGTCGCATAGACGCTGATGTAGTTCTCCTGCCAGTCCGGTGGAGCACCGGAGTCGTAGTATTTTTTCATCGCCTCGTCGTAATCGAGACGTTCGTCCCCAAACAGGGCACGATACGGCTCCAGAAACTTGGTATCGGCCACCAGACGGTCCCAATAATAGTGACCGGTCTCATGTCGAAAATGTCCCAGCAGCGTGCGATAGGGCTCTTTCATGCCCAGGCGTATTTTCTCGCGGGCCGCATCGTCTGCTTCCGCGATGTTGAGCGTGATCAACCCGAAATCATGCGCCGTGAGCACGTGGTCAATGGTACCATCGGGCCGGGTCGTGTCGGCCAGGAAACGAAAGCCCAATCCCCGCTCGGGGTCGTCGTTGCGGTTGGCCAAGGGCAACTTTAAACGCAGGCAACTATAAACCAGACGACGCTTGGCGGCCTCCGTCAGTCCCCAGAGAACAACATTTTGGGGAATACTTTGATCAGGAATGATGGTGTCCAAGCGGCAGGAGACGCAAAAGGACTCGCCGCTTTTCTCCACGGGTATCATCCAGTTGCAGACACCGGCCACCGCGTAGTTCCGGCACTTTTTATAAAGACGTCCCTTGCCTTCGCCATCGGTTGGGGAAAAAAGCCCATCATTGGCCCCGTCGAGACTACTCACACAAATGAGATCGGGTAAAAAGCCGACCTCCCTTTGGCAGCTTACGCAGGCGATATTCTCAAAGAACAACAACTGTCCACAGGTGCACGTATACGTCTTCATAAGAAAAAGCCCGCCCAGACAAGGCAGGGATCAGGACCGTGTTTCCACCTCGGGAAAGATGTGTGCAACCGTCTTGATGAAGTTACTCAATTTGACCGGCTTGGTCAGGTAAGACGTGATGCCCAGGCGGAGGCATTCCTTCAAATCGTTGGGATTGACGGAACCGGTCATTACGATGACCGGGACATTCTTGTATTTGGGATTATGCCGCAACCGATCCAGCACGTGGAGTCCACTCATGCCGGGCAGGTACAGATCGAGGAAAATAGCCAGAGGAGGCGTATCGGTCTGCTCGAGGTACTCCAAAGCGCGCCGGCCATCGGGGATGACGGTGACATGATCCTCCAGACAGGCCCGCGCAATCTCGCGCTCGAGGAGGAAGCTGTCGTTGGCGTCGTCCTCGATGACGAGAATTTGGGTTGAAACAGGTGATTCCATGAGGGCACTCCCTCGTATCAGGACTGGCAGGAGCCTCGGCGGCTTAAACCAAAGAGCAGACCAACCGCCAAGGCAACGCCAATGCAGGTAAGAGGACGGGTTGCCGCATAGTCACGGGCGGAGCGGATGACATCCTCCACCCTGACCTGGGCCTGCGCCAGTTGTTCGCCGCCTTCTTCGCGAAGATGACCTTTCAAGTCCTGAAGTTGGCCCTTGGCTTTCGCGGCATGGGTCGCCGCTGTACTGCTGAGATCGTTGACGGCATCGGTGGCTGTCTGTTTCAGGTTGGCGACATCCTTGGTGGTGGCGGGAAATGAAGAAGCGAGAGGTTCATTGGTCATAGTGATTTATGGTTGCACTGATCATGCCAATGAATCGCAAAAGAAGCTGAGCCGTTGTAACAGAAGATGTTGCGTTATGAAGGGATCTTTTTCGAAGTCACGACCTCTTGCTTTTTGCGAGACTAGGTGGTTGCGCTCTTGCAATTGATCTTTCCCAAGGGATGTAGTTTCAGCACTAGACGTTGGTATCGCGATTAGCCCCATACTGAAACCACGTCGTATATGAACGCAGGGCTCGACTTCATCCGGCGGTGAATACAAACGGCCCGCACGGAGCCTATGCCCTCCAAGGAAAGCAGAACCGTGGGACTCATCGATCGCCGTTAAATTTCTGCCAAGCTTTGGACGGGCATTTTGCCCTCAAATCTGGCGGGCGAACTTGCAATTAGGCGCAGGAATTCCCTCCTGTCCGCTTCTCGAAATTTGTAAGCACTTGTGATTGGAGGACAAGAGAACCTGAAGAAAAGAATGGCACATACACTGCCACTTCCTCGGCATGACCTTGTTATTCAAACTCGTTTCGACGGCGGGCCAAATGGCCTCGCCATTCGTAAGCCACGAAATCATCGGAGCACTTGGAGTGGCAGGTACCATGGCCCACCATTTCGCCCATTGCGCTCTGAAAAAGGCAAGACAAGGCCGCCAGGAAAATCATTAACCGTCAGTAAACCTCAGCAACCGGAAAAATATATGCCTAAAACCCTCGAAAAAACAACCCGCGGACAAATCATCGGCGGGACTTTCTCCAATCGTAAAAATGCCGACAAGGCCATCGATGCCCTCCTTGATCTCGGCGTTTCCAACGCCGACATCCAGGTCATCGTTCAATTGAACGACAAGCAGACCGACACCGTTTACACCGACATCCTGACCGATCGCGGGTTCGCCGATACGCAGGCCCGGTTTTACGACAAAGCTGTCCGGGACGGCAAAATCCTCGTGGTCGTCTACAATGTGGACGATCCCTCCGAAATCATCGACGTTTTTGACCGGTACAAAGCCGAGTACAATCCGAACGGGTCGCGTAACGTGCGTGAAGATGTCGTGGGCATGACGACCGGGGCCATGGTTGGAGCCGCCGCGGGTGGCGTGGCAGGAGCCGTCCTGGGGGGACCGGTTGGTGCTGCCGCGGGCGCAGCCGCTGGGGCCGTCGTCGGCGGAGGTGGCGGTGCTGCCGCGGGCAAAGCGGCTGAACACAGCAAATAAACAATCTTGCAACGGGCCGAGAATAATTTCGGCCCGTTGCAGTCCCGGAGGTCCTGGATCAAATATCATAATGCAAAACACTTCCTTGGACCTGACCGTTCGCGTCGGATGCCGGATGGTCTATGAAACGCAGGAACCGACGGCGGCCCTTATCATGATCAAGCCCCGCCGGGACGAGACCCAGCGGGTTCGCCAGGAACGGTTCTCCTTTCAGCCCGGGCTACCGGGAACTGAATACCAGGACGAACATGATAATATCGTCTACCGGGCGGTACTTGCCCCTGGCGCCACGACGATTGAGCACGACGCCCTCGTGGCGATCTCTTCCCTACCCGACAATGCAGGGAGCGTACCCCGCTTCGTGCCGCTGTCGCAGGTTCCTCGCTCAATACTGCGGTACACCTTGCCCAGCCGCTATTGCGATTCCGACAATGTGATTGAATTCGCAAAGGCCCAGTTCGGCAAAATTCCCCGGGGCGTTGACCTTGTCCAGTCCATCTGCGACTGGGTCCACGAGAAGGTCGAATATCGGACCGGTTCGGGACTGGCCAATATTTCCGCTTCGCAGATCATGGAACGGGGTTACGGCGTCTGCCGTGACTTCGCGCATGTCGCCATCACGCTTTGCCGGGCATTCGATCTGCCGACCCGCTATGTCACGGGTCACCTCCCCGACATCGGCAGGAAGGATCCCGGTACGCCCATGGACTTCCACGCCTATTTCGAAGTTTATCTCGGCGAATGGCTGACCTTCGATGCCCGTTTCAACGTCCCGAGGGTGGGACGTATCAAGGTGGCACATGGACTCGACGCCGTGGATGGCGCCATCGCGACGCTCTATGGGGAAGCTCCCCTTAAGCACTTCGAAGTGTGGGCCTATCAAGTCGATCCCGCCGACGTTTCCTTGGGCGATCCCATTGACCTGTCGAAGCGCCTCGATGGAACCGAAAAAATCATCACTTCAGCCGCTTGAACTTGCCGCAATTCGCAGCCGCCAAGTCGGATTGAATTGCAAATCAGCAGTTATCTCCCCGGGTGCTTTTCAAGAGAAACTCTCTGACAATCACTTACGCAACCAGCCCTGCTGGCATGACCCATGCACCGAAGAAGGGAAGCCAAGAAAGGATTCTGCCATGCCTACTTATTTCACCAAACACATCCACGCCTTGAGTGTTCTCCTGGGCGTGATGCTCTTCACCCTGCTTCCCTTGCAAGCCCAGTCCGCCACGCTGAACACGGGGCCTGCCAGTTCCGCGGTCAATGCCGTGGATATCGCCAAGGATGGTGTCGATGCCAGCCTGCGCGACCGGGTTGTCTCGGTCTATGGAACAGGCTCGCCCGCCTTGATCCAGACATGGTGGGTGATCTTCTATGATCCTTCGGTGCCATCGCATGGGCGTGCGGTCAAAGTGGAAAACGGCCAGGTGGTTCGCAGCTACGAGGCCAAAGGCGGGGTCATTTATGCCGATACTCTCACCTTTCCGCGCACACAAGTGACGGGCGCGGAGTCGGCCCTGATCGTCGCGCAGGAATATGCCGCGCAGCATGCCCTCGCATACGACAATGTCCGCGTACTCCTGCGCACAACCACGGCGAACCCGGCCTTCCGCTGGCGCATTCAACTGCTCGACGGCAAGACCAGCCGGGGCTTCGTCTATGTGAATGCCCAGGATGGAACCTTTGCGATGTACTCGCCTCCTGACTCGGTCCCGGCGAAAGAAACGGCTGGCAACACCGGCGGCGGAGTAGCCGGAGACGTGCAGAAGGCCGGCAATGAAGTCAAAAATACCTTCCTCGGCATCGGCGGAGACCTGCAGGAATTCTTTACCGGCGAACGGACGGTGGATCGTTAAACGCCACGGATTGGAAGTGCCATCGAACCGGACGGCCTGCTATTCGTTGGCGGATGAATAGTCCCGCCCGAACGAAAACTCATGCCAGCAAGCTCTGGCTGGCCTGGGAAAAGACCTTAAGAAAAAGCAGTCGCCGTATCGTCCTGATCGACGCGGGTATGAGGCGTTCGTTGACCGCGAATGCCCTGAACGAAGAGGCCATCAAGTTCATCGAGCGGCTGTCGGCTTTTCCGCAAGGCACGCGTCTGGCGTTTTGTCTGCCCAATGGCGCGGAGTGGATGGCGTTTTTCCTGGCGACACAAAAGTTGGGACTGGCGGCCATACCGCTTGATGCCGGATTGCCGGAACCAGCCTGTATGGATGTGGCGCGTCAACTCGGTTGCCGGGCGCTTTTCTATCGGGGGACCTTTCATGCCTTGGATTGCGCGAGCACGATCTCAAAGTCCATTTGCTGCATCAAAGTGACCTCCGGCACGAGTGAGGGAATGCCGAATAGTGTGCCGTGCCGCGCGGAACACCTGCTCGCCGATGGGGCCAATCTCATCCGGACCATGGGAATCCGCCCGGAGGACCGGAACCTCGTGTCGATTCCTCTGGGGCATTCCTACGGCTTGGGCAACCTGGTCGTGCCCTTGATCCTTCAAGGGACCGCCCTGATTTGCGCCAGCCAGTTTGTCCCACGCCAGCTCATCGATTGGACGAAGCAATATCGCGCCACGGTGTTTCCCTCCGTGCCTGCCCTTTTCCGGGTCCTGGCCGCCATGCCGGGCAAGACCCGGTTCACGCCGTTGCGTCTCGCCATCTCGGCCGGGGCGCCGTTGACGCCGGAAATTGCGCAGACCTTTTTCAAGCGGTATCGCCTGAAGATCCATAATTTCTATGGCTCTTCGGAAACTGGCGGCATTTGCTACGACAAGACCGGCAATGCGGCGATCGAGGGAAGATCGGTCGGCAAGCCGGTGGCTGGTGTTTCAGTGCAGATCACCGGAGACACCATCCGCGTCTCCGGCGCTGCCGTGGCCAAGCGCAACGGAACTTGGCGTGTGCCGGATCGTGGGCAATGGAATGACCGGAGAGAACTTGTCCTTCTTGGCCGCCGAGGCCGCGAGGTGAATCTTGGCGGGAAAAAAGTCCATCCTTCCGAAATCGAGCAGGCCTTGCGCTCCATCACCGGCGTTTCTGATGTGATTGTCTGGGAAGACAACCACTCGCAACGCACCGTCCTGCAAGCGGGCGTGGAAACGGCATTGCCGCTCAAGAAAATCCAGCAAGCCCTTGCTACCCGCATCCCGGAGTGGAAATGGCCCAAACACTATGTCCTTACTCCGGAACTTCCGCGCAGCGAGCGGGGAAAAATCGACCTGACGGCGTTGCGCAAAAAACTGCAGGCGCAGTTAGTCTGATTTTTCCGCATCCGGCCCGGCGCCAAGAACGATCCGACCGCGCGCAACTTCATCGTTGTCCACGGAAAGCACCACATCGAATTGCGCCAGACTGCCCAAGGCTGTCGTGAAGGTCACCTGGCTGACGACCGTTTCTCCCGGCAACACGGGCCGGAGAATCTTGAACTGCAAGACCTGCGCTAGGACAAAGTGGACCGGCGCCTGCGGTCCCTGGATGGAGGCCCACAGAGCCCCGGCGGCTTGGGCCGCGCATTCGACCAGCAGCACCGCGGGCATCAGTGGTTTGCCGGGAAAGTGGTCCTGGAAAAAGCCGAGCTTCGGGTCCAGCCACTTCGTTCCGCGTCCGCTTTGCGGGGACGAACCGAGCATAAAGGCGTCGAGAAACGAGAAGCCGGGGCCGTGTGGAGTCAGGGAACTCACGGTGCGATCTCCTTCGGCAGGACGAAGAGCGCTGGATCCAGGGAGAGGTTGCGGTGGGCGTCGGAGAATTCGTAGCGCACCTGGTTGGCGCCGCTCATGGTAATCTCCATCGAGATGATTTCGTAGCTTGGCAGTTGCAAGGTCGTGAGGATCGAATCGACACCCTGAAAAGTCGAGGTCGGCGTCATCCACGGCTTGAGATGGACCCAGAGCTTGTCGCCGTCGCGGGTCATGGAAACGTCGAAATTCTGGTGCCAGTGGTCGGGGCCGTTGCGGAAAAAATCGAGCAGGTTCGCCGGGCGCGAACCGCCTTTCCCCGGACCCTTGGCTGCATGGAAATCGACCGGCTGCCCCTTCTTCTTGATGGCGGCCCCGGACGCATTGACCAGCATCCACTCACCGGCAGGCTGTGAAAAACGGATGAGGAGTTTGTCGGGATTGGAGAAATAAAGCAGGCCTTTGCTCACGATCGGATGATCGAGGCCCTGCAAAGTCAGGGTCTGGAGAATCTCGGCGGAAAAGGTGCGCGTGCCCTGTTGCAGTGCGCCAAAGCCCTTTTCGTATTTCGCCATTTCGCCGGAGGACACCGGGACTTCGGCAGCCCTGACGGGTTGCGCGGCGCCGATCAGGGCCCACGCGATCAAGCCAACGGCACAAACTGGAACCATTGTTCGGGATAGTCGCATAACGTCGGCATGAGCGTACCGGCAATTTTCTGACTGTAAAACCGGAGAGTTTCGTCGCGACTGGCGAGTGGCTTGATCTCGATCGGCGCGAAAACCTCCGCGCGGTAAAAGCCGTCCGCCTGGCGGACCATGGTTGTCGGAACAACCGGTACACCGCATTGCGCCGCGACGAGCAGGATGCCCGAGGAAAAATGAGCAGTGCCATTCGGAAAAACGACCGGCGTTGGCTCGAATGATCCCGGACGATCGATCAAGGCCGCCACAAAACAGCCCTCGCGGAGACGCTTCGCGATCTGCAGGAAAACGAAGGGATCTGTGCCAACTTCAATGGTCTCCACGCCCCACCGCTGCCGCGTCTGCGCCCGCCAGGTTGTCAGCTGCCGGCTAGGTTCCGGCAAGGTCAGGACGGCTGTGGGAAAACCGCTCTGGGCCATTAAAAGTCCGCCCAGCTCAAACAAGCCCAGATGTGCGGTCACGATGAGGGCTCCCCTGCCCTGCGCATGGAGCGTCTCCAGATATTCGTAGCCGGAACGCTGGGTGATGATTTTCACTGCGTCTACCCGGGGTCGCGTGGAGATATAAAAGTAGTCAGCCATCGTTTTTCCAAATTCGCCGTAAAGGCGTCGCGCCCTGTCTTTGCCGATGGAGGCGTCGAGAAGTTGCAGGTTTTTTTCGACGCAGGCGACACGCGAGGGGTGCATTGAGGCGTAGGCCCTGCCGAAAAATCCCGCCATGCCGCGAGTCCATGGCAATGGCAGGTTCCGGGCCAACCATGCGCCGCAGGAAAACATGACTGCGCTGTACAAGGTTTCCGAGTGGGCGGCGGAACTGAGGTGAACCGGTTTCAGTCCGACATACAGCGCGGGCAGCAGGATAAGTCCGCTCGTAACGGCGGCCAGCGTGCCGAGGTCCATCACGTTCCCGAAATTCTGCAGGGCGGGCTGGCTGCTCAACATCGGCGCGGTGAAGCCGATGATCGAGGCGAGTCCGGTCAATACCACCGGCGCGGCGAGATGGCGGAAGGCTTTCACGAGGTCGCCCTCCTCGTGCACCAGTGCGCGGACGATGTGCAGGCTGTAATCGATGACTAGCCCGATCATGAGCGGAATACAGAGCAGGGAAA
>Ga0068863_100004466_pt1 | contig 13792 bp, 10 predicted proteins | sample KBSSwiS62_FD_66596 | JGI IMG/M metagenome (GOLD analysis project Ga0068863, IMG submission 66596) | Switchgrass rhizosphere microbial communities from Kellogg Biological Station, Michigan, USA - KBS Switchgrass S6-2 | ecosystem: Host-associated > Plants > Roots > Rhizosphere > Soil ...
TGATCATCACCAGCGGCGAGAACATCGGCATCGTTCGCGCCACCGGCATCAAGTCCAGGTACGTGACCGCGCTTGCAGGCGTGATCCTGATTGCCATCGCGCTTTTCGCTCCGCTCGGCCGATTGGCCAACGCCATTCCGGCAGCCGTGGTCGGCGGCACGGCGATGGTCGTCTTCGCGATCATCGGAACGATGGGGATCGACATGCTTCGCCGCGTGGACTTGCGCGGGCACGGCAACATGTTCGTTCTCGCATCGGCGCTGACGATGGGGCTGCTGCCCATTCTCGTGCCCGGGATGTACAGCAAGTTTTCCCCGAACCTGCAGATCCTGCTTGGCAATGGGCTCGCGATGGGTGTGCTCACCGCGGTCCTGATGAACATCCTGTTCCACCACGTCGGAGCCAAAGCATCCTCGGACGAAACGCACGGCGAGTCGAAGGCCGACCCCGCCGACACATCCAACGGCCCGGCGGTCGAGAGGGCGCGGATCGCGACCTGATCGCCATCATTCGATGATCACATCTGCACTCATGATCCTGGTGGCCGGGCTCGCGATCGGCGCCACCGGCATCGGCGGCATCCTGGTCGTACCCGTGCTGACCGGATTCGCCGGGCACGCCGTGCTCGAGTCGGTTGCCGCGTCGTCCTGCGCCTTCCTGTTCACCGGCATCGTGGCGTTCTGGCGCCAGCGCGGCGGCGCCGCATCGATACCCTGGGCCGTGTACGGCGCCACCCTCGTGGGGGCTGTTCTCGGCGCGCTCCTGACGCAGTGGCTGCCGGTGGCAGTCCTGCGCGGGGCCGTCGCCGTCCTGGCGATCGTGTCCGGCGTGCATGCATGGGCGACGCTGATGGCCAGCCGCCCCGAAAGGTCTCTGCCGACGACTCCCGTGCTTGCCTCATTGGGGCTGGTCGTGGGCGTCGGGTCCGCGGTGTCGGGTACGGGCGGCCCCGTGCTCATGCTGCCCTTGCTGATGCTGCTCGGCGTGCCCCTGCGCGGCGCGATCGCGGTGGCGCAGGGCGTGCAGTTGCCGGTCGCGATCGCGGCCAGCGGCGTGCATGCGGCCGCCGGGCGCCTCGACATTCGGCTTGCCCTCGGGCTCGGCTTGCTGCTGATGATCGGCTCGTGGCTTGGCTACCGGCTGGCGGAAGTGGTGCCGAGCGTTGCACTGAAACGCCTGGTGGCCCTTGGCCTCGTGGCGACCGGTGTCGCCTACGGCTGGAGCAGCATGTGAGCTTCCTGGAGAACGAGATGAACGAACTGAAAACTCGGCTGCAGTCGAGCGAACTGCTGCTGGCGCCATCGTCGCTGCTGCTCGACGATGGACCGCGCAGCGGGATGGCGGTTCGCGTGCTCGACGGGCGCTTTGCCGACATCGGCACCGTGGACGAATTGCGTGCCCGATATCGCGACCTGGCCGCGCTGGAACTGCCCGACACGCTCATGATGCCGGGCTTCATCGACACCCACCACCATCTCACCCAATCGCTCGGCAAGGCCGTGGCGTTCGGTGAACCGTCGGAGATATTCCGTCGCATCTGGGTGCCGCTCGAAGGCAGCCTGGACTCGGATGCGCTCTACCTGTCGGCCAAGTTGGCAGCGCTTGAAGCGCTGCGGGGTGGCTTCACGACCGTCTGCGATGCGGGCACGCGTGCCGATAACGGTCTCGACGCGGTCGCCAATGCGACCCGCGACGCAGGGCTTCGCTGTGTGCTCGGCGCGATCTGCAACGATGCGGGTCGAGAGACCCAAGGCACGGAGATTCTCAAGGAGGCCGAAGCGCACTTGGCCCGCTGGGAACACGATGCCCTGGTCCATCCGTCGCTGGCCATCTCGATACCCGAGGCGGCCAGCGACACGATGCTCGGCGCCGTGGCTGCGCGATGCAGCGAGGCCGGCCGAGTCTTCCAGGTCCATGCCAACGAACACCTTGCATCGGTGGAGCGCTCGCTGGTCGCTCGCGGTCTGCGCCCGATCGAGCACCTCGACGCGGCCGGCGCACTCGGTCCGCAAACGCTGATCGCGCACGCAACGATGTGCACGCCGTACGAGCTCAGGCGAATGCGCGACACGGACACTGCAGTGGCCTACAACCCGGTGGCAAGCGCGTGGAAGGGCAACGCGGTGGCCAATGCACATCTGTTTGCGGCGCTCGGCATTCGTTTCGGTCTCGGAACCGACGGAACGCGTAGCGATGCCTTCCGACTCATGGACGCGGCCGAGACCGCACAGCGCCTGGTTCACGGGATGGCAATAGGAGATTCGTCGTGCGGCGGTGGCTGGACGTGGCTTGACAACGCGACTGCGGGAGGCGCGAGCGCTGCCGGCCTGACCAAAGTGACCGGGAAGATTGCGCTCGGGCAGGCGGCCGATTTCCTGCTCGTCGATTTGGACGTGCCGGAGATGAAGCCCTCGTGGGACTTGAGTTGGGAGTTGGTTCGCCTGGCCGGACGAGACCAGCTGAAGGCTGCGTTCGTCAACGGGCACTTGCGCCTCTGGCAGGGTTGGCCGGTCGACTGGGATGGCAAGGCCCTGCTGCGTGAAGTCGACCGACTGGCGGCACGGGTGCTGGCGAAGGCGCCGATTCAACGTGTGCACCCGACTGCCGATCAGCACCGAGCCAGCATTCGTGCGCGGTTCGCCGCTGATCACTGAGGAAGAGTCACTCGGACGCGGTCCCTAGAGTCACGATTCATTCGATCACCTCGTCGGCGCCCACCAGCACGCTCCGTGGGACCGTGAGGCCGAGCGCCTTGGCGGCTTTCAGGTTGACGACGAGCTCGAGCTTGGTCGATTGCTCGAACGGAATGTCACCCGGCTTCGCGCCCTTGAGGATCTTGTCGATGAAACTCGCCGAGCGCCGGGCCATCGCGGCGAAGTCGCCCTGGTAGGAGACGAGGCCGCCGACATCCAGGTAGCCGGCACCAGGCCAGACCGACGGCAGCCGATGCTTGGTGCACAACGCACCGAGTCGCGCCCGGTGCACCCAGAACGTGGAGTCGCCGAGCACGGCAACGGCATCCACCCGCTCGCGCGCCATCGTCGCGAAGGCCTCGTCGAAGTCGTCCGGCCCGCGCGCTTCGAGCACCATGACCTTGACGCCGAGCATGCCCTCGAAGTTCTGCTTCTGAAGATACTGTTCGAGGTCCGCACGCCGATAGGTGAAGGGGTTCGACAGCACCGCGAAGCGGCGCGCCGCCGGCACGATGTCCTTCATCACCTGCAGGCGCTTTTCGAGGATGCCCTCGAACGCGCCCGACAGCCCGGTGATGTTGCGGCCCGGGCGCGCGTAACTGACCGCGAGCCCCGCCACGACGGGGTCGTCGACCCCCAGGGCAACGATCGGGATCGTGGTGGTTGCGTCCTTGGCGAGGATCGCCACGCGCGGGCCGAGGGTCACGAGCACATCGGGTGCAAGCGCGATCAACTCGGCCAGCAGCCCAGGTAAACGCTCCTCCTGCTTGCCCTCCGACCAGCGGAACTCCATGGTGAAGTTCCGCCCCTCGACATAGCCGAGCTCGCGCAAGCCCTGGCGCAACGGCTCGACCCAGGCTCGCAAGACGGCCGGGTCGGGCGCGCTGCCGCCGATGAAGCCGATGCGCGCCACCCTGCCTGCCGGCTGCGCGATGCCCCCGAGGGGCCACGCCAGGAGGCCGACGAGGACAACGGTTCGCCTGCGCATCAGAGCTGCTCCCGCCAAGGCAGGACTCGCGCGCCAGTGCGTGCGTGCCCGCTTGGTCGTCACCGTCTTCACTGGATCGCCTAGCGAGGAAAGGAAAGTCTACGCCTGAACTGGCCGCTTCGAATCCGCCGACCACCGAGCCGAAGACATGAATTTGTCCTCTTTCTTCGGACAGCGATCCACCTGGATCCGGTTGCTGGCGCTCGCCGCGCCGGGCGCCAAGTGAACGGTGGTCGTGTCAGCCGGTGCCGATACCGGCGGCATTGCTGCCGGAGGCAGAAAACTTTGGCGCCCCGGCCTGCGAAGCGTGAAGCGCACGCAGCACCGGTGCGAGCGCCGCCTGGACGCGCTCCAGCTGCGTTTCGATCTCCCGACCCGCCGCATTCCGCGCGCAGGCCGCCTCGAGGTCGGCCGCTGCCGCGCTCAGCACGCGCGCCCCCAGCATCGCGGCCTCGGACTTGAGATCGTGGGCCAGGCGCATCGCCGTGACCCGGTCGTCCGCCGCCGCATCGAACCGCGCCCGGAATTGACTGCTGCGCTCTGCAAACATCGCCTGCAGCCGACGATGGAGTGCGCTGCCGGGTTCCACTCCGCTTTCTTGCAAGACCGATTCGTCGAACGGCCCGCTGGCGGATGCGGCACTGGCGGAGCCTATCCACCGCGCCAGTGTGCCGAACAGCTGAGCGAGCTTGATCGGCTTGGCAATATGGTCGTTCATTCCCGCCGCCAGGGCCTTGTCGCGATCGCCGACCATCGCGTTGGCCGTCATCGCGATGACCGGGAGATGTTGCCAACGTGCGTCCTGGCGCAGTCGCCGGGTGGTCTCGTAGCCATCGAGTTCGGGCATCTGGCAGTCCATCAGGACGCCGTCGAAAGTCTGCTGTGCCAGCATGTGCAGTGCCCGCACGCCGTTGTCGGCCACCGCGACCTCGATGCCCGCTCCGCGCAGCAGTTCGCACGCCAGTTCCTGATTGACCGGGTTGTCCTCGACGAGCAGCAGACGCGCGCCCGCCAGCGACTGCCGCTGGTGCGCAATGGTCGCATCCTCGCTCTGGAGCGTCGCCGAGCCGGGTCGGCTCGGCAGCAGCACATCCAGGCAAGCGTCGAGCAAGGTCGAGGGCGTGACCGGCTTGGTCAGCATCGCCGCCAGCGGGGCCGCCGCCTCGGTCGCGTGTCGACGCGCCTCGTCGCGGCTGAACGCGGTGACCATCAGCACCGCTGGGGGCTTGTGGCGCAGCGTCATGCCGGTCAGCCGGCGCGCGACCTCGACGCCGTCCATGCCAGGCATCTTCCAGTCCAGCAGGAGGACGTCGAAGGAACGGTCTTCGTCATCGGCGGCGGCGATGGCCGTCAATGCGCTGCCGCCGTCGGCGGCCGTCCGTGCATCGAGCGACATCGCGCGGGCCATGTCCGCCATCTGTTCGCGTGCGCATTCGTTGTCATCGACGACGAGGACCCGCAGCCCGTGGATTTGCTCGAATCCGGGTTGCGTGGCTGCCGCGACTCCGGGCACGCCGAACCGGGTACTGAAGCGGAACCGGCTGCCGCGCCCGGGCTCGCTGTCCACGGTGATCTCGCCGCCCATCATCTGAACCAGGTGGCGGCTGATGGCCAGGCCCAGCCCCGTGCCTCCGAAGCGCCGGGTGGTGGAGCTGTCCGCCTGCGTGAAGGGTTCGAACAGGCGGGCGATCTCCTCCGCCTGCAGCCCGATGCCGGTGTCGCTCACCTCGAAGAGTAGGCGAACGGCGTTCTCCTCCCGCGCCAGCTGGGTCACCGACACGAGCACTTCGCCGCGCTCGGTGAACTTGACGGCATTGCTGGCCAGGTTCAGCAGCACTTGCCCGAGCCGTGTCGGGTCGCCCAGGAGGCGGCGTGGCAGTCGCGGCGGCAGCGCATAGACCAGCTCGACACCCTTTTCCTCGGCCTTCAGCCCGATCACCGCGGCCAGCCGGTCCAGCACGTCGTCGAGGTCGAACTCGACGCGTTCCATCCGCAGATGGCCGGCCTCGATCTTGGACAGGTCCAGGATGTCGTTCAGGATCGACATCAACGACTCCGCCGCGCGCTGCACGTGGGTCACGTAGCGGGCCTGCGTGTCGTTCAATCCGCTTTGCAGCGCCAGCTGCGACATGCCCAGGATGGCGTTCATCGGCGTGCGGATCTCGTGGCTCATGTTGGCCAGGAAGCGACTCTTGCCTTCGTTGGCCGCCTCCGCGCGCTCCTTGGCGATGCGCAGTTCCTGCACGCGGCGCAGCTCGCCGATGTCGCGGCTGATCCCCACGATGCCCACGATCCGGCCGCTGTCGTCGCGCAGCGGCACCTTGGTCGTCAGCATCCAGCGCTGGCCGCCGGTGCTGCGATCGAGCGCCAACTCCTCGCGGCCGATGAGCGCCTGCCCCGAGCGCATCACTTCGCGGTCGTCGTCGAAGAAGCGCTGCGCCTGCTCGGGCGGGTAGCAGTCGAAGACGGTGCGGCCGAGCAATTCGGCAGGCGTCGTGTCCACGCCCGCCGCCATCGCCTGGTTGACCAGGATGTAGCGAGACTCGGTGTCCTTCGCGTAGATGGCGTCGGGCACGTTGTCGATCAAGGTGCGCAGCAGGTGACGCTCGGCTGCGAGCTCGGCGGTGCGGTCGCGGACCCGCTGGTCGAGCTCGGCGTTCAGGTGCAGGATCTCTTCTTCGGCGAGCTTGCCGCGATGGATGTCGCGGCTGATGCCGACGAGCCCGATGACCTCGCCGCGCGCGTCGCGCACCGGCAGCTTCGTGGTCAGGTGCCAGCGTGCCTCGCCGGCCCGCGAGTCGGTCCCGAGCTCCTCGCGCTCGCTCAGCGCCTCACCGCGCAGCACCGCCTCATCGTCGGCGCGAAACTTGGCCGCCATCTCGGGCGAGTAGAAATCGGCATCGGTCCGGCCGATGAGCTGGCGCGGCGAGTCCGCGCCCATCACGCGCGCAACGGCCTGGTTGGCCAGCACGAACCGGCCGGCGGCATCCTTGGCGTAGATGAAGTCGGGCATCAGGTCGATGAGCGTGCGCATCAGCGCGCGCTCGTCGGCGATGGGGCTGCCGCGTTCGCGCGAGCGCCGTGCGAAGAGCCACATCGCCAGCGCGCCCATGACCGCGCCGAAGGCGACGCAGCCGAGCACGATCGAGACGAGACCCACGGAATGCACCTCGGGACCCCTTCTCGACGAAGATTCTTGACCAGCGCCCCATGTCGCCGCGGCGAGCGGCTGCGGCATCATAGCGCCGCAGGGCGCGCCAGTTGCCGCTCGCGGGCACCGCGTTTGCCAAGGCAGGGCATGGACACTTCAACACCCTACACCTCGTTCAGCGGCCGCATCGTGATGCTGGGATACGGCAGCGTCGGGCAGGGGACGCTGCCCTTGCTGTTGCGCCACATCCGCGTCGATCCGGGGCAGATCGAGATCATCGCGCCATCGGACCGCAGCCTCGAGGCGATGCGCGAGTACGGCGTGCGCAGGGCCGGCTTGCGCATCGTGCGCGACAACTACCGGCAGGAGCTGTCGACGCGGCTGAACGAGGGCGACTTCCTGCTGAACCTGTCGGTCGACGTCAGCAGCAAGGCGTTGATGTCGCTGTGCCAGGAGCGCCGCGTGCTGTACGTCGATGCCTGCACGGAACCCTGGCCGGGCGGCTATACCGATCGCTCGTCGCCGCCGGCGCAACGCACGAACTACGCGTTGCGCGAGGAGGTGCTGGCACTGCGCCAGCCTGGCACGAAGCAGCCGACCGCACTCATCACGCTCGGGGCGAACCCGGGCCTGATCTCCTTCCTCGTCAAGCAGGCGTTGCTCGAGCTGGCCGGCGCGGCCACGGCCGTGCCGGCGGATCGAGACGGTTGGGCGCGTCTCGCGCAGCGGCTGGGAGTGCGGGTGATCCATGTCGCCGAGCGGGACGACCAGGTCGGCCTCCGACACAAGGTCCGCGACGAGTTCGTCAATACCTGGTCGAGTCCGGCCTTCATTTCCGAAGGGCTGCAGCCGGCCGAGATCGGCTGGGGCAGCCACGAGCGCGAACTGCCGCACGACGGCGCGCACCATGACAGCGGCTGCCGTGCCGCGATCTATCTGAATCGACCGGGCGCCGGCACGCGCGTACGCAGCTGGACTCCGCTCGCCGGGCCGCAACTGAGCTACCTCATCACCCACGCCGAATCGATTTCGATCGCCCACTATCTGACGCTGGGGGATCCGGCGCGGCCCGACTATCGGCCGACCGTGCACTACGCCTATCACCCGTGCAACGATGCGGTGCTGTCGTTGCAAGAGCTCGCCGGCCGCCAGTGGCGCGAGCAGTCGCGCAAGCGGCTGCTGCGCGACGACATCGTCGCCGGCCGCGACGAACTCGGCGCGCTGCTGATGGGCCACGACGACCGGGTGTTCTGGTATGGCTCGCGGCTGTCGATCGACGAAGCGCGTGCGCTTGCGCCGTACAACAACGCGACGACGCTGCAGGTCGCGGCGCCGATCGTCGGCGGAATGGCCTGGGCGATGCGCAACCCCGAGCGAGGCATCCTCGAGCCGGACGAGCTGCCGCACGACGAGATGCTGGACATGATCCGTCCGTACCTGGGCGAGGTGGTCGGCGTGCACGGCGACTGGACCCCGCTGCACGAGCGCGAGTGGTTGTTCGACGAAACGGTGGATCGTTCGGACCCTTGGCAGTTCGTCAACTTCCGCGTCGATGGCCGGCTTGGGGGCTGATCGACGAGAAGGAGTGAGCGGATCAGGCGGCGTCCGGCTGCGAGGTGGGCGCCGCGACTCGGAACGCCTCGAGCCCGGCGCACGCCGAGTCGATCGCCTCGATGATCGGCCAACGAGCCACATCGACCTTGAACCGGCGGGCGCTCTCGACCTGTGGGACGAGATAGACGTCGGCGAGTGTCGGCTTGTCGCCGAAGCAGAAATCGCCGCGCTGCGTGTCGGCGGCCAGCAGGGCCTCGATCGCGTCGAAGCCAGCGCTGATCCAGGTCGCGCACCAGCGCTGCACGGCTGCCTCGTCGGCGCCGAAGTCGTGACGCAGCGTCTCGAGGATGCGCCGGTTGTTGACGGGGTGCACGTCGCAGCCCACGATCGAGGCGAGGGCGCGCACGCGCGCGCGTGCTTGCGGATCGTCGGGCAGCAGCGCCGGAGCCGGGTAGCGTTCTTCCAGCCACTCGATGATGGCCGTTGACTGGATCAGCACAAGGCCTTCATCGACGACCAGCGCCGGAACGAGGCCCTGCGGATTGAGCGCCCGGTACTCGGCCCCGAGATGCTGCTCGTTGCGCAGATCGATCGGCACGTAGTCGTACGCGAGGCCCTTGAGGTTCAGCGCGATGCGCAAGCGGTGCGACGTGCCGCTGCGAAAGAAGTTGTAGAGCTTCAAGGTCATTGCCGTTCGTCGTTGGTGTCGACCTGCACGCGATGCGCGTGCAGCGCCTCGAAGATCGGCGCGTCGCCGAATCGAAAGAGGTCCAGGTTCGACGCATTCGATGCCTTCGCGGTGAACGGCACCCACGAAGGCACGACGAACATGTCGCCGCGGCCCACGCTCCACCGGCTCTCGCCCACGGTGACCGTGCCCGTCCCGTCGAAGACCTGGACCACGGACGAGCCGACCTCGCGCCGCGCGAGCGTCGCGGCTCCTGCGCGGACACGATGCATCTCGGTGCGCATCGTCGGCAGGACATCGCCGCCGGTGGTCGGGTTCGTGTAGCGGACCGCCGCGTGGCCGGGGCTGAGCGTGCAGGCCTCGCCTTCGTCTTCGAGCGCGAGTTGCTCGGTGAGTGCCCGGTCGGTGTCGACCCACCGATACGCGAGCAAGGGCGTGGCGGCCAGCGCGTCCATCCTGGCCACCGGCCGCAACCCCGGGTAGCCCCACAGACGTTCGGAACGGGAACGATCGGGCGTGCCCTGTTCCGTCTTGGAGATCCGCTCGCGGCCCGCTTCGAAGAACTGGCTCTCGGTGTAGTACGAGAACGGGATGTCCAGCCCATCGATCCAGGCCATCGGCTCGGTCGCGGCGTTGTGATGTGCGTGCCAGTTCCATCCGGCCTGAGGGAGAAAGTCGCCACGCGACATGCGCACCGCATCGCCGTTGACGACCGTCCAGACGCCTTCGCCTTCGACGACGAAGCGAAACGCGTGCTGCGAGTGGCGATGCTCCGGCGCGTTCTCGCCGGGCATGAGGTACTGGATCGCGGCCCACAACGTCGGCGTCGCGTACGGCTTGCCGCCGAGTGCCGGGTTGGCCAGTGCGATCGCGCGCCGTTCGCCGCCGCGGCCGACCGGAACAATGCGGCCGGCTTCCGCGGCGAGCTCCTTCAGTCGATCCCATCGCCACAGGTGGGCAGCAGCCTTCGACTTGGGATGCATCGGCATCAAGTCGCCGATCTCGGTCCACAGCGGGACCAGCAGTTCCTGTTCGAAACCGCGGTAGAGCTGTTCCAGTTCAGGCGAGGGATCGGGCTGACCAGGGCCCGCGACGGCCTTCAACCGAACCGGCGAGGGAGTGACGTCTGTGGTCATGGTCATGTCCTTTCACTCGGCGCGCCCGATGTCGAGCGTGATCGTGCCGACGCCATCGATCCGACCTTCGATGCGATCGCCCGCCTGCAAAGGCCCGACGCCTTCCGGCGTGCCCGTGAAGATCAGATCGCCGGGCTGCAGGTGGTAGAACCTTGACAGATCGGCGATCAGCTCGGGGATGCTCCAGATCAGTTTCGACAGGTCCGAGGATTGTCGCTGGCTGCCGTTGACGTTCATCGACAGCGCCCCCTTCTCGAGGACGACTGCGGGCATCGGCACGATCTCGGAGACCACCGACGACTCCTCCACATCCTTGCCCAGGTCCCACGGGCGGCCCTTCTCGCGAGCGATGAGCTGCAGGTCGCGGCGCGTCATGTCCAGGCCGCAGGCGTAGCCGTAGATCAACGAGGGCGCGTCGGACTCGCTGACGCGGAACCCCGCTGCGCCGATCGCGACCACGAGTTCCATCTCGTGCTGGTAGTCCTTGGTCGCAGGCGGGTACGCGACGGTGGCGCCCGACTCGACCAGCGTCGAGGGCGCCTTGGTGAAGTAGAAGGGCACCTCGACCGATTTGTCGACCGGGCGTCCCATCTCGACCGCGTGCGCGTGGTAGTTGCGGCCGACGAAGAACAGCCGGTGGACCGGATAGCGCTCGGCGCGGCCGCGCACGGCGAGCGAGGGGACGGGCGGGGGATTCCAAAGGTACGTGGGCTGGCTCATGGGGGCTCCAATCAGAGTGGTTCGAGAATTCACGTCCCGTGGACGACCGACGCGCTTGCAGGCGATTCGGGCGGTTCCGCAGTGACGTCGACGTGGTGTGCTGAGGCAGAGCGGCGGTGATCGATCAGCAAAACGGCGATCATTCCGATGACCGCCGGCACCGCGATCGCCATGAAGTTCTGCTGCAATGGCAGCTTCAGGCTCACCAGGATGCCGATGACGATCGGTGCCAGGATGGCGCCGGTGCGGCCGATGCCGAGCGCCCAACCGAGACCGGTCGAACGGATGGCCATCGGATAGAACTGACCGGTGTACGCGTTGGCGACGATCTGCGTGCCGATGGTCGATGCGCCTGCAAGCCCGACGACGGCAAACAAGGCCGGCGTCGACATCGGGAACCCAAGCAGCGTGATCGAGATCGCGGCCATGCCGTACATCGCCGCGAGCACGACCTTGATGTGAAACCTGTCCGCCAGCCAGCCGCCGCCGACCGCTCCGACCACGGCGCCGATGTTGAGCACCAGCACGAACGTCAGCGCCGACCCCAGGCTGTAGCCGGCGCCGGCCATCAGCTTCGTGAGCCACGAACTCAGCGCGTACACCATGAACAGGCACATGAAGAACGCGATCCAGAACATGACCGTGCTGAAGCCGCGGCCTTCCATGAACAGGTGTCTGATGGGCGCGCTGTCCGCCTTGTCCTCCGCCGGCACGGTGAAGCGATCGGTCGCTGCAGGTTGGTAGTTCGATTCGAGTTTCGCCGCGATCGTCTTCAGCTCGTCGTGTCGACCCTTCGCGAGCAGGAACGGCATCGATTCGGGCAGCGACCTGAGGATGAGAGGAATCAGGATCACGGGCAAGCCCGCCGCAAAGAAGACGGATTGCCAGCCGTACGTTTCGATCAAGCCCTTGCCCAGGATCGCCGCAACGACGCCCCCCACGGCGTATCCGCTGAACATCAGCGTGACCAGCGTCGCCCGAATCTTCCTGGGCGAGTACTCGGTCATGTGCGCCACCACGTTCGGCATCACGCCGCCGATGCCGATCCCGGCGAGGAAGCGGGCGATGCCGAACGTCACCGGATCTCGTGCGAGGCCTGCCGCGGCAGTGAACACGCTGAACATGACGACGCAGATCGCCATCGTCTTGCGGCGGCCGATCCTGTCGGCGATGGTGCCGAGAGAGATCGCGCCGAACACCATGCCGAAGAGGGCCGAGCTGATCATGAAGCCCGCGCGGGTCGGGTCGACGGCGAGGTCCTTCATGATCGACGGCAGGGCGATGCCGACGACCGCCAGGTCATAGCCGTCGAAGATGATGATGAGCGCGCACCAGAACAGCACGAGCCCGTGAAAGCGATTGAAGCGCGCCTCGTCGGCCAGCTTGTGGATGTCTATCTGTCGCATGGTCGTTGTCTCCTGGTATTGAATTCGATGGCGATGGATCAGAGCTTGGACATCGGCACGTGGACATCGGCGAGTCGCTCGGGGTCGATCACCTTGCGCTGCTCGATCAGGCGCCGCGCAAAGCGCAGGTCGCGTGCCGAATTGGGGCCGAGTGCGGCGTGGACGACGTTGCCGTCGAGATAGAAGAGCACGAAGGTGTCGGAGTCCGGCGCACCACGCGCGACGACACGATGCGATGGCGTCGGCATGCCGTAGATCTGCAGATTGGATTCGTATTGATCCGACCAGAACCAAGGCAGCGGCTGATGGATGACGTCGAGACCCAGTGCGGAGCGGGCCGCCGCAATGCCTTGTTCCTGGGCGTTCTGCCACGATTCGAGCCGCATGCGGCGGCCGGCCCAGTCGCAGTGCCAGGAAGCCACGTCGCCTGCCGCGAAGATGTCCGGATCGGAGGTGCGGCACTGCGCATCGACGAGGATCCCGCCATCGCAGGCGAGGCCGGCCTCGCGCGCCAGCTCGTCGTTCGGGATCATGCCGATGCCGACAACGACGCAATCGCAAGCCAGCTCGCGTCCATCGCTCAAGCTCACCATCAGCTTGCCCTGGGCGTCGCGCGAGAAGCCCGTCACGCCCATGCCGAGGATGACCTGCGTGTCGTGCGTGGCATGAAGCCTGGACAAGTAGTCGGAGATCTCCGGCGGCACGGTGCGTTCGCACAAGCGCTGCATCGCCTCGACGACGGTGACTGCGACGCCCTTCTTGCGCGCGGTCGCCGCCACCTCGAGGCCGATCCATCCGCCGCCCACCACGACGAGCTTCCTGCCCGATAGCAGCGCCTGACCGAGGATGCCGGCATCCTCGATGCTGCGCAGCGTGTAGATGCCCGGCAGGTCCGAACCCGGGACCTGCATCGTCCGAGCGCGGCCTCCGCTGCAAAGGATCAGCCTGTCGTACGCGATGGGCTCGCCCGCGGACACGCGCAGTCGCCTGGCCGTGCGGTCGATGGCCGTCACGCGCACGTTCGGCCGCCAGTCCAGTGCCAGTTGGTCGAATGCCTCGCTCTTGATGAGGTACGTGCTGTGGGCGGGCGCCTCACCCGCCAGCACCGCCTTGGACAGCGGTGGACGCTCATACGGAATGTGCGGCTCGTCGCCGACCAGAACGATCCGGCCGGCGTAGCCCTCCTTGCGCAGCGTCTGCGCGGCCCAGCCGCCTGCCTGACCGGTTCCGACGATGACGATGTTGTCTGCAGTCATGATGGGGTCCTGTCGGAGTTCAAGACGGGCGTGAAGAGGCGCGCCGGCCGCGGCGATCGGTGCCCGTCACGCTCGTAGGCGCTTTCAGTCGCTTGCTTGGAGTGAGGTCAGCCGATCGCGAGATACACGCGACCGCCCTCGATCTTCACGGGATAGCTTCGAATCCCCTCGGTCACCGGCGCGCAGGTCGGCTGCCCGGT
>Ga0068863_100004468_pt1 | contig 13789 bp, 12 predicted proteins | sample KBSSwiS62_FD_66596 | JGI IMG/M metagenome (GOLD analysis project Ga0068863, IMG submission 66596) | Switchgrass rhizosphere microbial communities from Kellogg Biological Station, Michigan, USA - KBS Switchgrass S6-2 | ecosystem: Host-associated > Plants > Roots > Rhizosphere > Soil ...
AGGACGATCGGCACGGGCAGGCGCATCACCATCGCTGCTGCGTGCGGATCGACGTAGAAGTTGAACTCGGCGGCCGGCGTCACGTTGCCGAGGTCGCGCGCGCCGCCCATCAGCACGATCCGTTCGACCTTCGCCGCGAGCTCGGGCTCCTGCGCAAACACGAGTGCGATGTTGGTCAGCGGTCCGACGGGACAAAGCGTCACGCCGCGCTCCGGCGCGGCGCGCAGCGTTTCGAGCAGAAACGCCACGGCGTGCTTTGGCTGCGGTGACGTGCGCGGCGGGGGCAGGCCCGCGCCTTCCAGACCGTCGGCGCCGCAGACGTACTCCGCCGTGGTGAGCGGGCGCAGGAGCGGCTGGCTCGCGCCGGCATGCACGGGCACATCCTCGCGCCGCGCGAGCTCGAGGATGCGCAGCGCGTTGGCCGTCGTGAGCGGCAGGGGAACATTGCCCGCGACCGTCGTGATGCCGACCAGGTCGAGCGTCTCGTGCTCGGCGAGCGCAAGCAGCAGTGCGACCGCATCGTCCTGGCCGGGATCGGTATCGATGATGATGCGAGTGCGCGCCACGTTGCCGTCCTCTCAAGCTGCCCGCGGAGTGTGGTCAGGAACGCGCCCGACCATCACCAGGTGCGCAAGGTCGTCCGCGCTCAATCCGGGCGCCGGCCGGTCCGCGATCTTGCGCCCGCCTTTGAATACCACGACGCGGGTCGCGACGTCGACGACCTCGGCCATGTTGTGGCTGATGAGGATCACCGTCGTCCCGCCGCGATGCAGCTCGCGGATCAGGCTCAGCACTTCGCGGCTCTCGGCCACTCCCAGTGCCGCCGTCGGCTCGTCCATGACGACGAGGCGCGCGTTCCAGTGAAGCGCGCGGGCGATCGCCACCGCCTGCCGCTGCCCTCCGGACAGTCGCTCGACCGGTCGATCCGTGTCGCGGAGATCGACCTTGAGGCGCGCGAGATACGCCGACGACGCCTCTCGCATCGCGCGCTTGTCGAGCACGCGCAGGCCCGGCGCAAGCGAGCGTGTCAGCTCGGCGCCGACGAACACGTTCTGCCAGACGGGGAGACGCGAAGCGAGCGCCAGATCCTGGTAGATGGTCGCCACGCCGGCCTTGAGCGCGTCGATCGGAGAGCGGAAGGCGACCGCGCCGCCATCGAGCTCGATCGTGCCGTCGGTGGGCTCGTGCGCGCCCGACACGATGCGGATCAGCGTCGACTTGCCGGCGCCGTTGTCGCCGCATATCGCGACGACCTCGCCGGCCGCGACCTCGAGATCGACGCCCCGCAATGCCTCGACCGCGCCGTAGCGCTTGCCGATGCCGGTGAGTCTCAGCAACGCCGCCAAGGAAGATCCGGCGGCGCCTATTTCAGCATCTGGTCGACGTTCGACGCATCGACGAGCACGGCGTCCATCCACAGGTACGGACCATTGACCGCCTGGTTCTTCGGCACCTTCTTGACGACGATGTCGTTCATCTTCGCCACCGCGGTGCGCCCGATCTGCTCGAACGGAATGCCGACCGTTGCGGTGAGCAGGCTGTCCGGCGACTTGATGCGGCGATAGCTCTCGGGGCCGCCGTCGATGCTCACGAGCACGACGTCGCCCTTTTTCATTCCCTGTGCCTTCAGCAGGTCGTCGATCACATACGCCTGGCCGTCGAACGATGCCCAAACGCCCTGGAACTTGCCCTGGTTGCGCAGGATCAGCGCCTGCATCCCGCTGCGCACGTCCTCCTGCCAGCTCGCGGTGCGCGCCATCGAGTGGCTGCCGAGCACCTTGACCGACGGATTCTCGGACAGCACGACGTCGAGCACCTTGCCGCGGATGCGCGAGGCGACGTTGTTCTCGTAGCGCTCGGTCAGGATGTTGCCGCTGTAGTTGAGCTTGCTCAGGAGATACAGCGTCGCCTGCGCGCCGATCTGGTAGTCGTTGACCTGGATGTCGAACAGCGTGTAGGGGCTCGTTCCGGCGACGGTCGTGATGACGGGAATGCCGGCCTTCTGCGCGGCGGCGAGCTGCGCATCGGCTTCCACGGGCTTGCCCATCGCGATGATGAGCCCGTCGACTTTCGCCTGGATCATCGCTTCGATCTGCTCGGAATGCTTCGGCAGGCTGCCTTCGCTGTTCAGCACCTGCACCTGCCACCCCAGCGCCTTCGCGGCTTCGGCCGCGGAGTTCGCGACGCGCGCGTGCGTCTCGGACGACATCTGGAACGCGATGATGCCGAGCTTGAACGCGTGCACCGGCGCGACCGCCATCAGCAGCGCTGCAGCGACGATGGCCACGAACGATCTCTTGCTCACGGGAATGCCCCTCCTCGAATGAAATCAGCCGCACTCTCTAGACGCTGAATGCGGCTTTCTTGAGTGTCGACGCGGACAGCGCGACGGAAGCGACGATGATAACGCCAAGCATAATGTCCTGCACGTAATACTCCGCGCCCATCAGCACGAGGCCGTTGCCGAGCATGCCGATGGTGGCGGCGCCGACGAGCGTCCCCGCGACGTTGCAGCGGCCGGGCTCGAACATCGTCATCCCGAGCAGCACCGCGGCGATCGAGCGCAGCAGGTAGTCGTTCGCCATGTTGGGCGCGGCGGAGTTGAGCGTCGCCGTCAGCAGCACGGCCGTCACGCCGGCCGCGAGCCCGGAGAACACGAGGCCCAGGAGCTTCATTCCGCGGACGTCGATGCCGGACAGCCGGGCCGCCTCGTCCGCTTCGCCGGTGAAGCTCATGTGCAGTCCGAGCCGCGTATAGCGGAGCAGATACGCAACGAGGAGCGCGGCGACCGCCATCCACAGAATGAGCGCCGGAACGCCGAGCACGCTCCCGCGCCCGAGCGCCAGGAAAGCGGGATCCCACCGACCGACGAACGCAATCCCGCCCGTCACCGCGAAAGCGAGCCCGTTCGCGACCGACGCCGTTGCAAGCGTCGCGATCAGCGACGGAATCTTGAGCCGCGTTACGAGCAAGCCATTGAGCGCGCCGGCCACGATGCCGACGGCGAGCCCGGCGGCCACGGCGACGGCCGGCGGCTGGCCGTGGTGAATGAGGCCGCCCACGACCACCGCGGCAAAGCTGCAGACGTTCGCGAACGACAGATCGAGCTCGCTCGTGATGAGCGCCATCCCGAAGCCCAGGCCGAGGATCGCGAGGAAGCTGACCTGCTTCAGCACGTTGAGCAGATTCGTCGGGTTGAGGAAGTTGGGCGCGCCCGCCGCGAAAATCAGGAACAGGATCGCCGCTGAGATCGCGGTGCCGTAGTTCGCGACGAAGCGCGGCGCATCGAATCGCCGATTCACGTCGCCGCTCCGACGCGCGACATGGACTTGTCGCTTTGTGCGTGCGCCGCCGCATCTCTCGCGGCATCGGCGCCATCGATCGCGTGCTGCCTCGCTCGCGCATGGCGGTGGATGCGCTCCGCGTAGATCGCGACCCTTGCCGGACGCGGCTCGAAGATGCGCTCGACCTTGCACATCGCGCCTGCCGCGGCCGCGAGACTGTCGTGCCAACCAAGCCCGATAGCGGCGGCCATAGCGGCGCCGACGAGACCGGTCTCGAGCTGCGTCGTGCGAATCATCGGCACGTTCATCACATCCGCTTTCATCGCGCACCAAGCGTTCGATTGCGCGCCGCCGCCGGCCACGCGGACCTCGCGCAGGCGAGTGGTGGCCCGGCCGACGGCGAGCGTCAGGATCACCCGCATCTGCATCGCGACGCCCTCGAGCACGGCCCAGAGCAGTTCGTCGCCGCTCGTGTCGAAGGCGAGACCTTCGAACACGCCCCGCACATCCCGGCGCCAAAGCGGCGCGCGCTCGCCGGCGAGGAACGGCACGAACACCGGACGGACGTGCGCCGGTGCGAGGGCGCCGGCGCGCTCGACAGCCGCCGCGAGCGAGCCGCGCAGGCGCAGCAGTCGATGGCACCACGCCGCGCAGTCGGCGCCGGCTTGGGTCGGTCCGCCGACCTGCCACGTGTTCTCCGCCCAGCGCAGCGACACGAGACCAGGCGCGCTCGCCCGCGCGGCGGTAACGAGACCGGCCACTTCGGAGGTGCCGGCGATGTCGTAGCCTTGTCCGTCGCAGACGGCGCCTGCGCCGACGGCGCTGGCCCACGCGTCCATGGAGCCGGCAAACACGGGAATGCCGGCGACGCGCTGCCATGGCGATCGCCCGTTGTCGACGTTGCCCACCGCTTCCCAGGGCGCGATCCGCGGCAAATCGAGAAGGCGCACACAGCGTTCGAGGCGCTCCGGCAAAGCGGGCGCCGCGGACAAGAGCGCGTCGTAGCGCGAATAGGTGACGCTGTCCGCCGCGATTCGGCCGGTCAACCGCAAGTTGAGGAAGTCCTTGGGCTCGACAATCGCGCTCACGCGGTCGAACGTGCGGGGCCTCGTTCGGGCGAGCCACGCGATGCGGGCCAGCGGGTGAAACGCGGTGATCGCATCCGCGGGATTGTCGCCGGGAAAGTGGCGGGCGAGCTCCGACGCCGCGTCGCCGGCGCGACCGTCGCGAAACGTGAGCGCCGGACCGAGCGGCTGTCCGTCGCGGCCGAGCATCACCTGCGCGCGCGTGACGCCCGTCAGGCTTATGCCCCGCACGTGATCGCGCTTGCCGAGCTGGTCGAGCGTGCGCCCGACGGTGCGTCCGAGCGCGCGCCACCACGTTTCCGGATCGATCGCGCCCGAAGCGCCGGCGGGAGCGCCCGCGCGCATCGACGCCGTGGCGCTCGCAACGACCTGGCCTTTCGCCGTGACCGCACCGACGCGCAGCGAGCCCGTGCCGAGATCGGCGCACAGAACGACCTCGCGAACCACGCTGCTGTTCCTCCAGAGCCACAACGGGGCCGCCAGTATAGGGCACCCACTCGGGCCGCCCGGCGCAGTTGGCGCTTCGGCGTGCCGCGACGGCGCGTCAGCAGCGCGTCAGGCAAGTGTCAGCTGTCCGACAGATTCGGCGGATACAGTCGTCGGATCCAGCCTAGGCAGGGGCTGCGCAGTGGCGAGTCATGACAAATCCGGTTCCGCGAAGCGCGTCGCCGCGACGCTGCTCTCGGTCGCTGTCCTCGCGATCTTCGTCCCGGCTCACGCGCAGAACTGCGGGTGGTCCCGGATCGATCACCGCGTGACGTACGACGCCTCGGGCATCTGGAATCCATCCGCGTACCGCGACTTGGTCGGCGCCTTGACGATCGCCGAGGTCGGCGGAGGGCTTTGGGAGGGTGCCGAGTCGCGCTTCGGCAAGACGCTGTGGCAAGGCATGGATTCACAGATCATCGCGGAGCTCGGCGCGGCGGCGGGGAAAGCCATCTTCACGCGTGTGCGACCTTCGGAGACGGACAATCCCTGCCTCTGGTTCAAGGGCGGATCGAACTACAGCTTCCCGAGCGCCGAGGCATCGGTCTCCGCCGCCCTCGTCACCCCGTACATCCTCGAGTACGGTCGCGAATACCCGCTGACGTACGCGTTGCTGCTGGTGCCGCTGTACGTCGGCGAGGGGCGGATCAAGAATCGCCAGCATTGGCAGAGCGACGTGCTGGCCGGATGGGCGGTCGGGGGATTGTCGGGCTGGTTTGCGCACAGTCGCGACGTACCGATCCTCATCCAGATCCTGCCCAACGGATTTGCCGTCGGTTTGCACAAGCAGTTCTGACGGAGTCGATCACGCGGAAGCGTGAGCAAACGATTACCGACCGGCGCAAAGCTGACGCCCAGGCCGCAGCGACCGTCCGGTTGCGGCGTCGAACAGGTGCGCATGCGCCATGTTGAACGCGAAGCGAAGCCGCTCTCCGACGTGCGGCAACGCGCGGCCTGCAATTTTGGCGATCAGTTCATTCGCGCCGACCGTGAAGCACAGAAGATGCTCGGCGCCGAGCGGCTCGACCGTGACGACCGGTGCTTCGATCGACGCCGGCACCTCGAAGCCGGCGGGCACGAGCGAAATGTCCTCGGGACGGATCCCGAAGACGACGTTTCTGCCGGCCGTGATCGTCATCGGCTGACGTGGATCGACGGGCAGGGACATTCCTTGCGCGACGATGCGCGCACCCGTCGACCCATCGCTCGCGATCTCTGCGGGGATCATGTTCATCGCCGGCGTGCCGATGAAGCCCGCGACGAAAAGATTTGCCGGCGCGGCGTACACGTCCATCGGTGTGCCCACCTGCTCGATGCGTCCCTTGTTCAGGATGACGACACGGTCGGCAAGGGTCATCGCCTCGACCTGGTCGTGCGTCACGTAGACGACGGTCGCCCGGAGCTTCTGATGCAGCTTCTTGATCTCGCTGCGCAACCTCGACCGCAGCTCCGCATCCAGATTGGACAGCGGCTCGTCGAACAGGAAAACGGCCGGGTCGCGGACGATGGCCCGCCCCATCGCGACACGCTGCCGTTGTCCGCCGGAAAGCTCGCCGGGCTTGCGCTCCATCAGATCGTCGAGTCCGAGGATCGCCGCCGCCTGCCGGACGCGCCGGTCTACGTCGGCCTTCGGGAGGCGCTGCGCGCGCAGCGCGAACGCCATGTTCCCGTACACAGTCTTGTGCGGATAGAGCGCGTAGTTCTGGAACACCATCGCAATGTTCCGATCCTTCGGCGCCGTGTTGTTGACGAGGCGCTCGCCGATGCGGATCTCGCCGCCGCTCGCTTCCTCGAGCCCCGCGATCATCCGCAGGATGGTGGACTTGCCGCAGCCCGACGGGCCGACCAGCACGACGAATTCCTCGTGCGCCACGTCGAGATCGATGCCAGAGACCGCCTCGACGGCGCCGAACTGCTTCGTGAGCCCCTTCAGTGCCAGGCGCGCCATGCGTTCCTAAAGCGTGCAGCGCGCGCGTCGCGTCGAGCGCATTGCGTCTAGCGGCCCGCGACCCGGCGCGCAACCTCTGCGGCGAGAAGATCCTCGGCTGCGCGCTGGCGCTCCACGAATGCCGCGAGCGCCGCTCGCTTCGCGGCGAGGTCGCTGCGATACCGCGCGAAGCTTGCCGCCAGCGCGGACGGCGCGGGACCGCCGCGCATCGTGCGCACGGCAATGAAGTGCTCGGGTGTGGTGAACTGCCGAAACTGGGCCTCGGTCAGTTTCGCGGGCCGGTTCAGCACCGCTGCGAAGATCTGCTCGAACAGCGCGAAGGAAATCTTCGAGATCGTCGTGCCGCCGTCGATCATCCGGCGCGCGAGCTTGCTCGCCACTTCATGCGCCTGGCGGAACGGGATTCCTTCGGTCCGCACGAGAGAGTCGGCCAGCTCGGCGAGCGTGATGCCCGCCTCGTCGATGTGGCGGCGCACCTTGACGCCGTCGATCGTCGCGACGTCGAGCAAGCCGCGCAGAAGCGGCATGAAGCGCTGCGCCGTGTCGAAGGCGTCGTAGCCCGCCACCTGGACTTCGCCTTCGGAGTCGTTCATGTCGGTGAACGGCGTGTTGTGCACGGCGGTCAACACGGCCTCGCACCGGGCGGCGCCCAGCGAAGCCATGAGCCGCAGATGCTCGACGGGCACGGGATTGCGCTTCTGCGGCATGATCGAGCTCACCTGCACGAAGGCGTCCGGCACCCGCAGGTGACCGATCTCGAAGCCTGTCCAGCTGTTCAGGTCCTGCACGAAGCGCCCCGCGTGGAGGAACACGAGCTTGAGGGCGCTGTAGACGCCGGTCGCGTAATCGGCGGCCGCGATGCAGCCGTAGGAGTTTTCCTGCGCATCGGCGAAGCCCAGCAGGTCGGCCATGCGCCGGCGATCGAGGCCGAACCCGGACGTGGTGATCGCCGCCGCGCCCATGCTCGAGAGATCGACGTTGTGCGCCGCCTGCAGCAGACGGTCCGCGTCGCGCAGCGACAGCTCGACGAACGCCGCGAGATAGTGGCCGTACGTCGTCGGCTGCGCCGGCTGGCCGTGCGTGTACGCGACGACGATGGTGTCCCGCTCGCGCTCTGCGACCGCAAGAATTCCCTCGATCAGCGCAAGGTGCGCGTCGAACAGCGCCGCCAGCCTTCCTTTGAGCGCGAGCTTGAATACCGTGTGGTCGATGTCGTTGCGGCTGCGCCCCGTGTGCAGCTTGCCGGCCGTTTCGATGCCCACGCGGCGAATCAGCTCGCTCTCCACGTAGAAGAAGAAGTCCTCGTGCTCGCCGGTGTAATCGAGCCGCGCGAGATCGAGGTGGCGAACGATGTCGTCCAGCGCCCGCAGGATGTCGCGCGCTTCCTTGTCCTCGAGCAGTCCGCATTCGGCGAGCAGCACCGCGCTCGCCTGGTTGATGCGCATCTGGTAGTGCCAGTGATGGCGCTTCACGCTCTCGAACAGCGGCGACAGCACCGTGTCCTTGTACACCTGCGCCGGAAATTTCTCGGGCGTGGTCATGAGGGTGCGCCGAGCGCCGGCCGTTGTGAACGCTGCTCCATCAGTCGAGCTTCGCCGGAGCCGGAGAGTTGAACGGAATCTTCATGAGGTCTTCGCCGAAGTAGAGACTGCCCTTGCAGATCGCGCCGACTTCGCGGATCACGCGCTCGCGCATGCCAGGCCAGTCGAACTGCCCGAAGCTCGCCGCGAGCGGCTGGCTTACGATCCGCGCGATCACGTCGCCGGCGCCGCCCGGCGCGTACGGGACGATGATCCTGATCGTTTTGGACGGGTAGGGCCGGGCGCCGGCGACGGTCGCCAGCGCAAGACTCCCAAGGCATGCGACCAGCGCCACGGCGCACCCGCGCGCCGCAGCCAGCGCACTCCGGTCACCTCCCCTGATCGTCATGACGGCCTCCCTGCGTCGCGATTCGCGAAGCATAATCGATCCCGCGCCGCACCTGCACGCTCATGCCTTGAGGCCCGCGAGCGTGATGCCGCGAATGATGTAGCGCTGCAGGAGCAGGAACACGACGATCGTCGGAATCGTCGCGACGCTCGCCCCTGTCATCACCATCTCCCATTCGGTCTGGAATTCGCCCGAGAACGACGCGAGCCCGACTGGCACCGTGTAGAGATTGCGGTCGGTGATTGCGATCAGCGGCCACAAAAACGCGGTCCAGTTGCCGAGGAACGTGAAGATCGCGAGCGCCGACAACGCCGGTGCCACGAGCGGCATGGCCACCTGCCACCACACCTGGAACTCGTTCAGGCCGTCGAGGCGCGCGGCGTCGAGCAGCTCGTCGGGCACGCTCTCGAAAAACTGCTTCATCAGGAACACGCCGAATCCCGTCATGAGGCCCGGGAACGCGATGCCCCAGTACGTGTCGAGCCAACCGAACGTTTTCGCCATCGAGTACCACGGCAGCACCAGCATCTCGGTCGGGATCATGAGCGTGCTCAGGATCGCGACGAATACGACGTACCGCCCGCGAAAGCGGAACTTCGCGAGCGTGTAGCCGACGAGACTGTCGAAGAACAGCACGGAAGCCGTCACCACCGTTCCGATCAGCAGCGAATTGGCGAACCACCGCAGGAAGCCCGACCGCTCGAACAGGCGCCGATAGTTGTCGAGGGTCGGCGCGCGCGGCAGCAGCGAGAACTCGTAGATCTCGTTGTTGAGCTTGAGCGAGGCGCCCAGCATGTACGCGAACGGAATCACCATCACGATGCCGCCCAGCAGCAGCAGCGTCCAGGTGACGACCCTGGCGGGGTCGACTCTCGTCGCGGAGCTCATCGGCTGCGGAGCGCCTTGAGCTGCAGGAGCGAGATGACGAGCAGGATCACGAACAGCACCACCGTCTGCGTCGCGGCGTAGCCCATCTCGAAATGCTTGAACGCGGTCTCGAAAATCATCAGCACCAGCGGCTTCGTCGAATCGAGCGGCCCGCCCTGGCCGTTGGTCATCGCGTAGACATAGTCGAAGATGCGCAGGTAGGCGATCGAGCTCGTGACGACGAGGAACACGATCGTCGGCTTGAGCGACGGCACGGTCACTTCGAACAGCACGCGCCAGGCGCCGGCGCCATCGATCGCCGCCGCTTCGTAATACGTGCGTGGGATCGCCTTCAACCCAGCGAGAAAGATCACGACCTGGAAGCCGATCCCCGCCCAGATCGCGGGCGCCAGCACCGCAGGGAGCGCCTGCGTCGTGGATCGAAGGAACGGCATCTGCGCGAAGCCGAGGCTCGTGAGCCACACATTGAATGCCCCCACCGGCGGCGCCTGGTAGAACCAGCGCCACACCCACGCCATCGCGACGGCCGTCGTGAGATGAGGAACGAAATAGAGGGCGCGCAGGAGCCCATGGCCGAAGCGCACCCGGTCGAGGCCATACGCGACGACGAACGACAGCAGCATGCTGACCGGCACGCCGAGTGCAAGGTACAAAAAGGTGTTGCCGATCACCTTCCAGAACACCGCATCCCCGGCGAGCCGCGTGTAGTTCGCGACGCCGATCCACTCCATCTTGCCGACGATGTTCCAGTTCGTGAACGACGCCCGAAACGCCTCGGCGGCGGGATAGAAGCGGATGGCGACGAAGTAGGCGACGGGCACGGCGAGAAACGCCCACGCCCAAAGCGCGCGCTTCTGTCCGATCGTGAGATCGCGCAGCCGCGTCACGCCGGGCCGAACGCCGATGTCGCCGGCCGTGCGACGCGGCGGGCGCGTTGCACGCCCGCCGGACCGAAGCGAAAACGCGCGCTACTTGCCGTAGAAGGCGTCAAGCAGCTTCTGCTCTTCCGCCGCGGCCTGCGCGACCGCATCCTTCGTCGGGACGTTCTTCAGCACGATCGTGTCGATCATGTCGATGAACACCTTGCGCTGCGCGCTCTCGTTCACGAAATCCGTGGCATACGAATACGAAAGGCCGCGGATGAACGGTCCGTATTTCGCGTGATTCCTGTTGGCGTCCTTCTCGGCGACGCCCTTGCGCGCCGGCAGCTCGCCGACGGTGTTCATCCACAGCTCCATCGCCTCGGGCGTGGTGATGAATTTCAGGAACTTGACCGACGCGTCGAGCTTCGGCCCGGTGGCCTTCGTCGTGATGCCGTTCACCCAGTACGACGCGAAATTGGCCTTGATGCCATTGTTCGACGGGAGCTCCGCGACACCGTAGTCGAGCCCCTTCTGGCCATCGAGTGCACCGAGGCGAAAGGATCCGTCGATGGTCATCGCGGCCTTGCCGGACCTGAAGGCGGTCACCCCATCGGTCAGGAAACCGATCTGACCGACCTTCTCCTTGTTGATGAGGTCGACGTACCACTGGGTGGCGGCAACGCCCGCGCTCGAGTTGTACGCGACCTGCCTGTTGTTCGCGGAGTACGGCGCGCCGCCGAACTCGCGGATCAGCACCTCGCGCAGCCAATGATGGTCCTGGCCGCCCATGTCGATGGTGAGACCTTCCTGGATCAGGTCGCCGTTGGGGCTTCGCTTCGTGAGCTTCTTCGCGTAGTCGACGAGCTCGGCGAGCGTCGCCGGCGGCCTGTTGGGATCGAGGCCCGCTTCCTTGAACAGCGTCTTGTTCCAGAACAGCGCGAGCGAGCGCACCGCGGTCGGCAGCGCGTAGTACTTCCCGTCCACTTTCATCTGCTGCACGATCGGGAAGTACTCCCGCTCGATCTCGACGACGCTGAAGTCGCTCGCCGGCAGCGGCTGCAGCAGCTTGGCCTTGAGATAGTCCTGCAGCCAACCGTAGAAGAGCTGCACGACGTCCGGCCCCTGTCCCGCGGGAATCGCCGCCGCGATCTTGACGCGGAAGTCGTCGTACGGGACGTGCGTGTGCTTGACCTTGATTCCGGGATTGGCGGCCTCGAACTGCTTGATCAGCGTGTCGATCGCCTGCACGCGCTGGGCGAACGTGTATTGCCAGTATTCGATCTCCACCTGCGCGCAGGCCACACCGGCCCACGACAGCGCCGCGGCGAACGTTGCGGCGAGCCATAGGCCGGATCTGACGGTTTTCGTGGTCATCCTTTTCCTCTCGAGTGTGGGGTCGCGGGCTCGTTTGCCTCGTCGAATCGGGTGATGGTAGCGGATATCGGCCGGGCTGCGGAGCAACGCTCCGCGCCGCGAGCGGGACGGCCCAAAGACCCCGAATTGTAACCACCCCCGTAACAGCTTGCGACCGTCGTGCGCTTCGGTTCGGCATGTCGCGCCCCCGCGCACTCCCGTTGTCGCGCGAACTTGATCTTCGTCAAGTCGCGACATCGCAAACGCGCTCCCAATGCAACGTGAAGACGGCGCGGTCGGATGATGCGTCCATCCCGCCGATGCGCGATCGTTCCCGGGAGCGGCCCATGATCGAAACCTATTACTCGCTGATGCGCAAGCAGGGCATTTCGCGCCGCAGCTTCCTCAAGTTCTGCAGCCTGACGGCCGCGTCGCTCGGCCTCGGCGACGCCGGCGCGCAGCAGATCGCGCAGGCGATGCAGACGAAGCCGCGCACACCGGTGGTCTGGCTGCACGGACTCGAATGCACGTGCTGCAGCGAGTCGTTCATTCGTTCGGCCCACCCGCTTGCGAAGGACGTCGTGCTGTCGATGATCTCGCTCGACTACGACGACACGCTGATGGCGGCGGCCGGTCACCAGGCCGAGGAGGCGCTCGAGCAGACGATCGCCAAGTACAAGGGCAACTACATCCTCGCCGTCGAAGGCAATCCACCGCTCGCCGACGACGGCGTGTACTGCATCCCCGGCGGGAAGCCGTTCGTCGACAAGCTCCGCCGCGTCGCGAAGGACGCCAAGGCCATCGTGTCGTGGGGCAGCTGCGCGTCGTGGGGCTGCGTACAGGCGGCGAAGCCGAATCCGACGCGCGCGACGCCCGTGCACAAGGTGATCACCGACAAGCCGATCATCAAGGTGCCGGGCTGTCCGCCCATCGCCGAGGTGATGACCGGCGTCGTGACCTACATTCTCACGTTCGACCGGCTGCCCGATCTCGATGCGCAGGGCCGGCCGAAGATGTTCTACAGCCAGCGCGTGCACGACAAGTGCTATCGCCGGCCGCATTTCGACGCCGGGCAGTTCGTCGAGCACTTCGACGACGCCGGCGCGCGGATGGGCTACTGCCTCTACAAGGTCGGGTGCAAGGGACCGGTGACGTACAACGCGTGCTCGACCGTGCGCTGGAACGAAGGCACGTCGTTCCCGATCCAGTCTGGCCACGGCTGCATCGGCTGCTCGGAGGACGACTTCTGGGACAAGGGCTCGTTCTACGACCACCTGACGACGATCAAGGCGCCCGGAAACCTCGGCATCGAGGGCACGGCGGATCGCATCGGCCTCACTGCGCTCGCCGCGGCCGGCGCCGCGATCGCCGCCCACGCCGCGGTCAGCGCGATCAAGCAGGCGCGCAGCAAGAGCGGCAACGACAAGCTGTCCGAAGTGGAGAAATGACAATGGCGATCCTGCAGACGCAAGGCTTCACGCTCGACAACAGCGGCAAGCGCATCGTCGTCGACCCGATCACGCGCATCGAGGGTCATCTGCGCATCGAGGTCAACGTCGACAAGGACAACGTGATCCGCAACGCCGTGTCCACCGGAACGATGTGGCGGGGCCTCGAGGTGATCCTCAAGGGCCGCGACCCGCGCGACGCGTGGGCGTTCGTCGAGCGCATTTGCGGCGTGTGCACCGGCGTGCACGCGCTGGCGTCGGTGCGGTCGGTCGAGGATGCGCTCGCGATCAAGATCCCGAAGAACGCGAACATCATCCGCAACCTGATGCATTCGACGCTGTACGCGCAGGACCACCTCGTCCACTTCTATCACCTGCACGCGCTCGACTGGGTCGACGTGGTGTCGGCGCTCAAGGCGGATCCGAAGAAGACCTCCGAGCTCGCGCAGAGCATCTCGCCGTGGCCGAACTCGTCGCCCGGCTACTTCCGCGAGGTGCAGAACCG
>Ga0068863_100004469_pt1 | contig 13785 bp, 8 predicted proteins | sample KBSSwiS62_FD_66596 | JGI IMG/M metagenome (GOLD analysis project Ga0068863, IMG submission 66596) | Switchgrass rhizosphere microbial communities from Kellogg Biological Station, Michigan, USA - KBS Switchgrass S6-2 | ecosystem: Host-associated > Plants > Roots > Rhizosphere > Soil ...
CCAGCCGTCGATGCGCGCACGTTTGCGTTGCGCGAACGGAAAATCGGGTCGCCAGATCAGCGAGCCGTAACCGAAAACCCACACATTGGCGGTCGTGCTCAGCGTACTCAGGCGATCGTTCAGGAGAGCCCCACCGATACTGCAAAGGCGCGTTTGCACTCTTCCTGCAGCGACGGAGACAGCAGATAGTCGATTGCCGTCATCGCAAGCGCCTTCGCGCCGTCGAGCGCGGCCGCATCGCCCATCTCCGAGCCCGCCCACTTCGCGAAGTCGGGGTGGTGAATCACCACGTTGTTCGGCGCGCACGCGAGCATCGGGTGAATCGACGGAACGCGATAGCTGACATTGCCCATGTCGGTGCTGCCGCTGGAGCCGGCCGGCAGTTTCTCGATCGGGAAGAACGTGCGGCCGAGCGACTCGGCGTTGCGCTGGAAGCTCGCAGCGAGCGGCCAGTTGGTGTTGAGGTCGAGGTAGTCGACGCCGGCCCACTTCACGTCGACCTCGCAGCCGCTGCCTTTCGCGCCGGCTTCGAAGCAGGCCTGTACGCGCGGCTTCAGCCGTGCGAGGTCGTCGACGTTGGCGGCGCGCACGTAGAAATCGCCGGCTGCAAAGTCCGGCACGATGTTCGGCGCCAGTCCGCCGTCGGTAACGATGCCGTGGATGCGTTCGGTAGCCTGAATGTGCTGCCGCAGGTTCGAGATCGCCTGATATGCGAGCAGCAGACCGTCGAGTGCGTTGATGCCGCGGTGCGGCATGGCAGACGCGTGTGCAGCGCGACCGTGATACTCGACGCGTACCTCGGCGACGCAGATGCAGGGCATGGTCGTCAGATTGATGCCCGACGGATGAATCATCATCGCCGCGTCGACGCCGTCGAACGCACCGGCGCGCGCCATCAGCTCCTTGCCGCCTCCCTTCTCTTCGGCGGGGGTTCCCAACAGGCGCACTGTGCCGCACAGGCGATCGCGGATCGCGGCCAGGCCCAGAGTGGCACCAAGCGCGGATGTCGCGATGAGGTTGTGGCCGCACGCGTGTCCGATGCCGGGTAACGCGTCGTATTCGGCGAGTAAGGCCACGCGCGCGCCGCCCGCACTTCCCGCGAACTCGCTTTCGAAGGCGGTTTCGAGACCGTACGCCGACCGTGTTACTGGCAGGCCGGCGGACGTCAGCTGTTCGCACAGCAGACTGCTCGCGTGGTGCTCTTTGAATGCGAGTTCGGGATGCGCGTGAATGTCCCGCGACACCTCGATCAGGTTCGGCGCGAGCGTGTCGATGCGATCTGCCGCGATCTGTTTCAGTTCGGCGTTCATTTCGGTTTCTCCAAGGCGCCCGGCCGCACGGGCCATGATTGCAGGGTTGCGGGGCGGCCCACAAGCCCCGGGCACAGTCTCGAAGCGCGACCGATCGGGACCGTCCCCAACGGCTGAAATGAGGGGCGATCCGAGACCGTATCGCGCTTTGACGTCGCGCCCTTTTTTCCGCGCATTTCGCTGTAGCGACTGCGGCCGTTCGCGTAGAACAAGACGTAATTCACACGACTTACTGCCATTGACTCCGCTTCGACGATCTTTTAAAAGAATCAAGCCTGCCGGTTTTTTGGTGGGCGGGGTGTTTCAAGGGGTAGCGGTCCTGCCAGAGCACGGCGGGCAATTGGGGAGCAAACCAAGCATGAGAGTCTCGAGGCTATTGGCAGCAATGGCGCCGTCTGCGTGCGCGTTTCTAGCCGGCGTTCCGGCGGTTCTGTTCGGATTGACGGCCAGTGCCGCCGAACCTGCACAGACGAGTGCCGGCGTAATCGAAGAGATCGTCGTGACGTCCCGGCGCGAAGAGGAATCGATACAGGACGTACCGGTCGCGGTGTCGGCGTTCACGCAACAAGATCTCCAGCGAATCGCACCGTACACGCTGGCCGACATGGACGGCCTGATGCCGAACGTATCGATCCAGCAGCAGACGGCCGGCCCAGGCATGGGTGCGATCTTCATCCGCGGCATCGGCAGCGCGGACGTGGAAAAGACGACGCCGCCGCAGGTAGGCCTGGTCGTCGACGGGATCTTCATGGCCACGAACACCGGCCAGCTCATCGACATGTTCGACATCGATCAGATGGAAGTGAACCGCGGCCCACAGGGCGTGTTGTACGGCAAGAACACCACGGGCGGCACGATCGTCGTGCGCCGTTCGCAGCCGCAGTTCAACAACTTCGACGCAAAGGTCTCGGTCGAAGGCGGCACGTACAACGAACAGGTGCTCAAGGGCAAAGTGAACATACCGTTGATCGACGACACGCTCGCACTGAAGCTCGCCGCCATGACGGACGAGCGTGACGGCGTGTACCAGAACACGACGCTTCGAACTGACGACGGCGACATCAACTACAAGACGTACAGCGCCTCGCTGAAGTGGGCGCCCGTCGAAGAGGTCACCGCGACGCTGTGGTACGACAACATCGACGACACCGGCAACTACGGTGTTCCGAACACTCCGTACATCGCGCCGAGTTCGTTCAAGACGCAGGCCAACCTCAAACAGCCGGTGAAATACAACGTCGACGAATGGGGACTGAACGTTCAGTGGGATCTCGGTGGCGCGACGCTGGAATCAATCACGGGCTTCGTCGATTCGAAGGACATCACGCAGCAGGACTTCGACAACTCCACGCTCGCGACGTTGGCAATCCCGTTGCCGCAGCTGCACACGCTGCGCAATCAGGATCTATCGCAGACGAGCGAAGAGCTGAGGTTGAGCGGCGAGCTGGTGAAGAACGTCGACTACACGATCGGCGCCTTGTACTACAACACGTCGCTCGATTTCCGTCAGGGCACTAACCAGGTGCTGCAATTGCCGTACGGTGCGGGTGGGTTCGGTCTGCCGGCGGGAGGCACTTGCGCGACATTCGGGCTGCACCCGAATCCAATCCCTGCAGTGGGCAACGCTCTGTGCCAGACGAATGGCACCGGCTCCTATCAGGTCACGAACCAGCAGGACCTCTCGAAGGCGGCGTATGGGGCCGTCAACTGGCAGCTCACCGATCGTCTGCAGCTGAGTGCGGGGCTGCGGCGTATCCAGGAGGACATCAGTTTCAGCGCGAAGGGGTTCTATCCGGCGACGATACCACTCGACTCCATCAAGCCGCCGCATGGAGCCAGTACGACGCGTCCATGCGGCCCCGTCGATCCCGCGTTGCCGCCAGCGCCGTGCCCGTTCCCGATCAACAGCAGCAACGATTGGAACAAGACGATCATGGAAGGGTCGGCAACGTTCAACCTGACCGATACGAGCATGGTTTATGCCCGCTATTCGCAGGGGTTCCGCAGTGGCGGATTCAGCAACCGCGGCAACGATCCCAGGTACCTGTCGTTTTCCCCGGAGAATGCAGACGCGTACGAAATCGGAACGAAGAACGAGTTCTTCGATCGCAAGTTGCAGTTGAACCTGACCGGGTTCTACACCGTCGTGCAGGATGCGCAATTCACTTCGATCCTGACGACGACCGGTGTGCCGCCCGGCACCAACACGGTCATCAACAACGCCGCCGGCGATGTCGAGACCTATGGTGCAGAGGTGCAGGCCGCCTGGTTGATCAACGATCTGTTCTCGATCGTCGCGACTTACGGCTACCAGGACAACAAGGTCGACAAGTTCGACATGAGCTCCGAGGTGTTGCCGTTTCTTCCGGGCGGTGCGGCGTGCAATCCGCTGACGTTCGGCGGTCCGTGCCCGTCGATCACCCTCGGCGGCGGAGAACTGGGGCGGGCGCCGAAGTACAACTATTCCGTGCAGGGGATCTACACGCAGAACTTCGGTCCCTACAACGTGTCGCTGAGTGTCGTCGGACATGGGCAGGACGACATGATTCTCGTTGGGGGCGCAACGGCGGCGGCGGTCGTCACTCAGAAGGCGTACTCGCTGGTAGATATGCGTGCGGCCTTCCAGTGGAACATGGAGGACAGCCACCTGTTGCGTCTCTCGCTGATCGGCAAGAACCTCAACGACAAGGAATACCTCACCGAGGCGTTGCCGCTCGGCAACGGCGGTTTCGAAGGATGGGGTTCGCCGCGCACGTGGGCAGTGGAGTTGTTGTACCAACTCTGACCCGCTGATCGGATGAAAATGAGCCGGCCCTGGTGGCCGGCTTTTTTTTCCACTTTTTTTTCATTTTGTTATTGAGTTCGCCGTTACCGAGGTGTATCAAGTTGTAACGGAACTCGGCGGGGTGCTGAGTTGCGTGGAGATGGTGAGAGATCTCTGGGGTTCTACTGAGGGGGAAGTCAATTGAAAGCTGCATATCGCATCGTGCGAAATACGGCCGCGCTTCTGGCACTGCCGTTTGCGCAAGTCGGCTACGCCGCGGATACCGAAGCGGTTGGAAATGTCGAAGAGATCGTCGTAACGGGCTCGTACATCAAAGGGAGCGCGGAGAACGCCGCGTTGCCTGTTGACGTTGTCACCGCCCAGGATCTGCAGGATCAGGGCAACCCGACGATGATCGAGTTCATCAGGCAACTCGGCATCACCTCCGGCAACCTTGGTGAAACGAACCAGTTCACTGCGCCTGCGCAAGGCACCGAGGGTGTCACCACGATCAACCTGCGGGGCCTCGGTGCAGGCCGCACGTTGACGCTGATCAACGGTCGGCGGCAGGTCGCCACCGAAAGCAACGGTGTCGACGTCAGCGCATTCCCGATGTCGGCGTTCGGACGCACCGAGATCCTGAAGGACGGTGCCGCCGCGCTGTACGGTTCGGATGCGATCGCGGGGGTCGTCAACTTCATCACCCGCGAAGGCTTCGAAGGGATCGAAGTCAACGGGTCCAACTCGTGGCTCGACGACTCGAGCCAGAACAACGTCAACCTCATCGCCGGCTGGTCGGGCGAACGCATGAATGCGTTCGCTGCCGTTGAATACGATCACCGTGGAGAGCTGAAGATCAAGGACCGCGACTGGGGTCTGAAGCCGTTCGCCGACAACCTGGCGGGTGGCTGGTCATCGACGGGGATGCCCGGCACGACCTATCTGGTCAATCCGGCCGCGAATCCGGCCGGTCAATTCTCGCCGCAAGGTGGGAACAACCAGCAATCCTTTCGAGGCCCGGATCCGGCGTGCGCATCCGTCGGTGGCGAAGTGCTGCTCGGCACCTGCAACTTCCAGTTCTCCCAGTTCGACAACCTGGTCGAGAAGACGAACACGTACAAGACCTACGCGGAGTTCAACTACGACATCAGCGACACGGCGAAATTTCACATCGAAGGCATGTATTCCTACCTGAACATGCCGCACTGGAACTCGTCACCGGCGTATCCGCCGAACTCGTTGTTCGGTCCCGATCGCGTCGTTCCCGCGACGAACCCGGGCCTCATCCAATACAAGAAAGACTATCCGCAGCTGTTCACGGCACTTCCGGCCGGCACCACGCTCGACACCGTGGAGGTGTACCAGCGCTCGCGTTTCCTCGGCGTGAACGGACGAGAAGGCAAGCCGTTGTCCGCGTATCGGCGGGCAACCACTTACCGCATTGCGACGGCGTTGACCGGGGAGGCCTTCGACGGCGCATTCGGCTACAACCTGGCCGTCTCGTATTCGAACCGGAACCGCAAGAGCAACGGCTACGACATGCCCGTGCAGAACATGGCATTCGCGTTGAACGGACTCGGCGGACCCGATTGCACGCCCGGTGGTTCGAATCCGGCGACATCGACCGCAGGCCAGGGTCCGTGCGGGTGGTTCAACCCGTTCTCTGAAGCGATCAACTTTTCGGCGATCACGAAATCGTTCAACCCGACGTTCGTCCCGGCCGTTGCAAACAGCCCGGAGATGATCGCGTGGTTGACTCAGGAAGGGTCGGCGCGTGAGATCAACGAACTGCTCGTGTGGGATGCTGTGTTCGACAAGGAACTCGACATCCAGCTACCCGGCGGCGCCGTGGGCTGGGCCGGCGGCGTGCAGGCGCGGAACGAAAAGTACCAGACCGAGTTGAGCCGGGTTGCTAATCGTGCCAAAGCACCGTGTCCGTGGACGAATCCGTATGCGGTCACTCTCGGCTTCACCACGGCGGACCAGCTGAGCCCGAACTGCAACCCGCCGAACGGAGAACTCGCGTTCGGTGTGCCGGGCGACAACGCGAATACGAGCCGCACTGTCTACGGTGCGTTCACCGAACTCGCGCTGCCGATTACCGACACGATCAACGTGCAGACGGCGTTGCGCTATGAAGATTACGGCAGTGATGGCGGCTCGACGGTCGATCCGAAAGTCGCGATCAAGTGGCAGGCGCTCAACTGGTTGGCGTTGCGCGGTTCGTTCCAGACGACGTTCCGAGGACCGCCACAATCGTATCTGAGCGGCGTCAACACGTACCTGCAGAACATTCCCGCGGCGAACGCATATCGCGCGGTGAACATCGTTGGTAACCCCGAGTTGAATCCGGAGAGCGCGACGGTGTTCAACACCGGCATCATCATCGAGGCCGCCGGGTTTACCGGCACGATCGACTACTGGAACTTCGATTTCAAAGATCCGTTCCAGATCGAGAGTGCGGGCCAGTTGCTGACCGCCTACACCAACAACGGATGTTTCTTTGGCGGTGCTGGCGCACCGAATACCAGTGTAGGAGCGCCGAACGCGGGGCCGATAACGCCAACCTGTGAGGATCTGCGGCCGCATATCGAACCGCTCGGCAGCACCGCTGCCAACCTGGCTGCGGTCAATACCAACATCATCAACGGCAGCAAGATCAATACGAACGGCGTCGATATCACCGCACAGTACGTGTTCGATCTGTCGTTCGGCCAGGTCACGCTCGGTGCTGAAGCGACTCATACGCTGGAATACACGTCCGACGACTTCAAAGACCTCGGTGGTACGGTGCTGGCACCCGGCGGCGATTTCGCCGGTCTGGAGAACATCGGCTTGAACCCGTTCTATCCGCTGCCGGACTGGAAGGGCAATACGTTCGTGCGTTTTGCGCGTGACAACTGGCGCTTCTCGTATACGGTTCGCTACGTCACCAGTTTCCGCGACAATTCGCCGCCTCCCTTCAGCAACGCGGCGAACACGTTGTACAACGCAGTCGCAAACGCGGACCTGCGCAGCATCGACAGCATGCTCACCCAGGACGCCACGCTGATTTACACATGGAAGGATCTGATGGTGTCCGGCTCGGTGTACAACCTGGCCGACGAAGATCCGCCGCAGGTGTATGCAGCGCAGGAGTTCGATCCGTACACCCACAACCCGCTCGGCCGGATGTGGAAACTGCAACTGACCTATACGCTGGGCGCCAAGTAATACCGACGCGCTCGTTCTAGAATCGGCCGGTCTCCACACGAGACCGGCCGTTTTCTTTTCAGGGGGAAATTCGCATGGAAATTCGCGTGCCTTACGACTACAAACTGTTGCGCGTCGAACTCGAAAACCGTATTGCATGGGTCACCGTCGATGCGCCGCCGATCAATGTCATCACGTTGCCGCTCTATGCCGAGTTGTCGGCACTGTCGAAGGAATTGAAGGCCGACCCAAGGCTCAGTGTCGTTGTGATGAAGAGCGCCGATCCCGACTTCTTTCTGGCGCACTTCGATGTCAGCGAGATCCTGAGGTTCGCCACCGGCACCGACGCGCAGCGAGATCCGGAACTGAACGACTACCACGCCATGTGCGAACGCTTCCGCACGATGGACAAGGTGACGATCGCGCAGATCGAAGGCCGCGTCGGCGGCGGCGGCAGCGAACTCGTCTCGTCGTTCGACATGCGCTTCGGCGTGCGCGGCAAGACCAAGATCAATCAGATGGAAGTGCCGCTCGGCATCCTGCCTGGCGGCACCGGCACGCAACGCTTGCCGCGTCTCGTCGGCCGCGGTCGCGCAATCGAGATCATTCTCGGCGCCGACGACCTCGATGCAGAGACGGCGGAACGTTGGGGCTACCTGAACCGGATCTTCGCCGCGAACGAAATCGGCCCCTTCGTGGCGGCGTTGGCGCGTCGCATTGCCACGTTTCCGGTGGAGGCGGTGCGCCTCGCCAAAGAGAGCATCAATAACGCCGAGAAACCGCTATCGGAAGCGTTGCCCGACGAAGCGTTCCTGTTCCAGCGCACGCTGCGCACGGAGGGTGCACAACGCAACATGAAGCGCTTTCTCGAGATGGGCGGACAGACCCGCGAAGGCGAGCTGAAGGTCGGCGAACTGATGGCCAAGGTCGCCAAACCGTGACGGTGCGCCAGCTCGAACTGCTGTCCGACAAACTCGTCTTCGAGGCGGATGTGGATGGTGTTCCGGGATCACCGCTGGTGCTGTTGTTGCACGGCTTTCCGCAGACGAGCCACACCTGGCGTCATCAGCTGCCGGCGCTCGCAGCGGCGGGCTATTTTGCCGTGGCGCCGAATCAGCGCGGTTACTCCCCGCACGCACGGCCGGGCAAGGTCGAAGATTATTCTACCGATCGGTTGATGGCCGACGCGCGCACCATGGTGAAATCGTTGGGATACGAACGTTACAACCTGGTGGGTCACGATTGGGGCGGGCAACTGTCGTGGCTGATTGCGGCGCAGTTTCCCAACGAGCTCGACAGCCTGACCGTTCTGTCGCGCCCGCACCCTGCCGCGTTCGCGCGGGCGATGAAGGCCGATACGGCTCAAGCGGAGCGTTCGCGTCACCACCGAGCGTTTCAGGAGGAGAATGCGGCGCGCGAATTGCTAGCAGACGGCGCGAAGCGTCTTCGAAGTACGTTGCGCCACCAGGGCGTGCAGGAAGCCGACATCGAGGCTTATCTGAGCCGGCTCGGCACGTTCGAAGCGCTGAACGCGGCGATCAACTGGTACCGCGCGCCGCGCGCGGCCGGCAGCACGCTCGCGCTGCCGGATGTTCCGGCTGTCAGCGTGCCAACGATGTACTTATGGGGCGACAGCGACGCGACGGTCGGCCGAATTGCCGCGGAAGCGACTCGCGAGTTCGTAACCGGACCGTATCGCTTCGAAGTGCTGCCCGATGTCGGGCACTTCATTACCGATCAGGCGGCGAAGCGGGTGACTCAACTGCTGATCGAATGGCTCGCGGACCCGTAAGCATCGAGAAGGTTTACTCAGAGCCGCCGATGCGTTTCAACTCGCCGCGGCGTTGACGGTCGCGGACGATGATCCGTCGACGCTCGAATTTGTCAGTCTCGATGCACGATTGAAAGACGCCGCGGCGCGCGAAGGATTTCTAGTCCGTTAGGTGAGTGAGCCAGTCAGGCGACCTTCACCGGCGGCTGATTCTCGCTGCTGGCGAGTATCACGTCGTCGGGCGTCGCGAGAATGCGTTCGTACGCGCCCGGCGGATAGTTCGTCATGTGCGGGCCAGGTGCATCGACGCCCGGTTGCTCGACGGTACCGCCGTGATCTTTGTAGTCGGCCGGCTTCTTGTAGCGCGCCAGTTCCAGTGGCGTGATACCGGCCAGCGCCATCACTTCGGGATCGATCCACGCGCGCGCGTCGATCGGCTCGGTCGAGTACGAGAGCTCCAGCGAGAGATTTTCGAGCCCGGCGAAATAGATCGATTTGCACATGCCGTGGTCGAGCGGGCCGAGCACCGGAATACCTTTCGAACGGATCCGGTCGCGCATCGCCATCAGCTCTTCGTCGTTCTTCACGCGTAGCGCGAGGTGTTGCATGACGCCGCGCGAGCAGTTCGCTCCGGGATTGCCGGCGTGCGTTTTGCCGAACTCGACCGGGATCTTCTCGATGTCGGGATTGCAGACGAAAGCCACCGCGCTTTCGTCGTTGAGCCGCAGGAAGCCGTGCCACGTGTTCGCGACGCCGTGCATCCAGTACAGCGCGACGAGTTCCATTCCCAGTACGTCGGTGAAGTACTCGATCTGCCCTTTCATGTCCGCCGTGCAGATCGCGATGTGGTGCAAACCTTCGACTTTGTTCATGGCGCGAATCCTCGATGATCGTCTGTTGAACCTAGAATGCCACAATCGTTTTAGTTGAGGGTTCAGACGATACGCGAGTCGTGCTTGCCCCAGTACCGGTCTTTCAGGATCCGCTTGTAGAGCTTGCCAGTGGGCAACCGCGGCAACTCCGCTTCGAAGTCGATGCTGCGCGGACACTTGTAATGCGCGATGTGTTCGCGCGCGTACGCCATCAGCTCGGCCTGCACGTCCGGACTCGGCGCGATGCCGGGCGCGAGCTGTACCACCGCTTTCACTTCTTCGCCCATCTCTTCGTTCGGCACGCCGACCACGGCCACGTCCGCGACTTTCGGATGCATCACCATCGCGTCTTCGATCTCCTGCGGATAGATGTTCACGCCCCCGGAAATGATCATGAACGTGGCGCGGTCGGTGAGGAACAGATAGCCCTCGTCGTCGATGTAGCCGACGTCGCCGAGCGCGCTCCAGTTCGGATGTTTGGGGTGCTGCGCGCTCTTGGTCTTGTCTTTGTCGTGGAAATACTCGAACGGCATCTGCGGCTGTTCGAAGTACACGAGACCACTCTCGCCGTTCGGCACCTTTTCGCCGCGCTCGTCGCAGACGTGCAGGGTGCCGAACACCGAACGGCCGACCGTGCCGGGATGCTTGAGCCAGTCCTGCGGGGTCACGTGCGTGAGGCCGTTGAATTCGGTGCCTCCGTAGTATTCGTAGAGAATCGGTCCCCACCACTCGAACATCTGCTGCTTCACCTGCTTCGGACAGGGCGCGGCGGCGTGGATCGCGACCTTGTGTGACGACAGGTCGTAGCCGCTGCGTTCCGCCTCGGGCACCTTCAGCATGCGCGAGAACATGGTCGGCACCCACTGGCTCGCCGTGACGCGATAGTCCTGAATCGCCTGCAACGCGAGCAGCGGGTCGAACTTCGGCATCATCACCACGGTGCCGCCTAGCGCCTGCACTCCGGTCGAGAAGCCGAGCGGCGCCGAGTGATACATCGGCGCGGGCGATAGATAGACCGTGTCGGAACCGAAGTTCCAGAGCTGCTTCTGCAGCCCGCCGAGCGGACCCGCGTCGTCGCTGATCTTTCCGGGCGGTAGCGCACGCAGAATGCCTTTCGGTCGCCCGGTCGTGCCGGAGCTGTACAGCATGAAGGCGCCGGCCGGTTCGTCGTCGAGTGGGCGCGCCGGGAATGCCGCGATCGCCTTTTTGTAATCCTCGAATCCTGGCGCGGTGCCGTCGACCATCAGCCAGGTCTTGCAACGCGTCGATGCGGCAGGCAAGCCGGCGGCAACGTCGGCGAGATGGTGCGACGCGACCAGCACCTTCGCTTCGCAGTTATCGAGGATGTACGTCGCTTCGTCGGTGGTCAGGTACCGGTTGATCGTCGTGAGATAGAGGCCGGAACGCATCGCGGCCCAGATGACGTCGAAATAGCGCGCATGGTTTTCCATCAGAATCGCGACGTGGTCTCCGCGGCGCAGCCCGCGGGCGAACATCAGCTGTGCCAGGCGATTCGAGCGGTCGTTCAATTCGCGGAACGTGACTACGTCGCCGGTGGCGGCGTTGATCAAAGCGGGTTTTTCGGGCGACACCTTCGCCCAGTGTCCTGGATACATCGTGGTCCTCTCCTGCGTGTGCCCCGGATGTCGTCACCCCTCCGGGTTGTAAATAGCAGAGCGCGTCTGGACGCACAAGCGCGGATCAGTTCGGTTCCGTCAGCGCCCGCATCGCTTCGTCGGTCGTGAAGAAGACACGCCCGGACAGCGCTTCGGGAAACGCGGCGGCGTTCAATTGATCCATCACGGGTCCTTTCACTTCGGACAGATGCAGGTGCACGTCGTGGCGCGTCAGTTCCCGATCGAGGCGTTCGAGCATCTTCAAGCCGCTGGTATCGATGAAGTTGATCGCGCTGCACACGAGCAGCAGGTGGCGGATGTTCTGATTGCGCGATACGAGCCGCAACAGCCGTTCTTCGACGAGATTCGCATTGGCGAAATACAGGTTCTCGTCGATCCGCACTGCGGTCACGTTCGGGTGGGTGACGACGTCGTAGCGGCGCTGACTGCGGAAGTGCGCCGAATCGCCGATGCGCCCGACGATCGCGATGTGCGGCCGGCTCGAACGGCGGATGAAGAGCGCGATGGCGACCAGCATGCCGACGAGCAGACCGCGTTCGACGCCGAAAGCCAGCACACCGAGCAGCGCGACGACGTGCGTGACGCTGTCGTGACGGTAGAACTTCCAGTATCGGTAGACCGGCTTGAAGTCGATGAAGTCCGAGACCGAGATGATGATGATCGCAGCGAGGGCCGCGTGCGGCAGCGCGCCGAACACCGGCGTTAGCCACAGCAGCGTCGCGACGACGAACGCGACGCCGAACACGCCGGCCAGCCGGGTGCGTCCGCCGCCGCTGGACCGCGACATGCTGCCCGCGATCGGCATCCCTCCTGTGAACGCTGCGCCGATGTTGGCGGCACCCAGCGCGATCAGCTCCTGGTTCGAATTGATGCGTTGGCGTTTGCGCTGCGCCAGTTGCGTCGCGATCGAGAAGCTTTGAACGTAAGCGACGAGCGCGATCATCGCCGACGCTGGCATCACGTCCAGCCACAACGCCAGGTCGAACGACGGCCAGGCGAACGTCGGTAGGCCCGCGGGGATCTCGCCCACCGTGGCGACGGCGAAGCGCTGATCGAGGCCGAAGCCGACCACCGCTGCCACCGCTGCGATGGCCACCAGCATCGGCCCGATGCGCGTGACGGGATGATGTCTGCCGACGCGGCGCAGGAACGGCAGCACGAGGTAGTAGCCGTATCGCTGCACCAGCCACAACAACGCGAGGCTGGTGCAGCCGATCGCCAGCGTGACCGGATTGATGGCGGCGTAGTCGGTGAGTAGGTGGCGGGCCTGCGCGAACGGACTACCGTCGATCGCGGGGATGCCCGTGAACGCGGTCAGCTGGCTCAGAATGATCATGATCGCCGCAGCGTTGATGAAACCCGCGATCACCGGATGGCTCAGCAGATTGATGATGCCGCCCATCTGCGTCATGCGCAGCAGCCACAGCGTAATGCCAGACTGCAGACAGACCGTCGCGGTTACGGCGAGGTATGCGTCGGAAAATGCCGGCGCGTGCGCGCGCACCGCTTCGGCCACCATGATCGCGATCACCGCGACCGGGCCGACCGACAGACCTTGCGACGAACCGAGCACGGCATAGAGCAGCGCCGGCACGACGCTCGCGTACAGACCTGCCGCAGGCGGCAGACCCGCCAGAAAGGCATACGCGATCGCTTGCGGAACGGTGATGACGCTGACGACAAGTCCGGCGAATAGATCGTGGCTCAGGTCGCGCCGTTTGTAGTGGGCGAGCGCATCGACGATCGGAACGTAGCTGCGCCAGTGCGGAACCCATTCGGGAACGTCGAAGGCGAACTTCATCGGTGATCGATTGCCGGGTCGGCGATGGTTGCATTCTAGCGACGCCGCGTTAGCCTCGCGCGAACCACCGCAAAGAATAGAGAGACGCACTATGGACGTTCGCGCTGCAGTGGCGTTTGCCGCCGGCGAGCCGTTGACGATCGAAACCGTTCAACTCGAAGGGCCGAAAGCAGGTGAGGTGCTGGTCGAGATCAAGGCGACGGGCATCTGTCACACCGATGCGTATACGTTGTCGGGCAACGATCCGGAAGGTCTGTTCCCCGCCATCATGGGTCACGAAGGGGCGGGCATCGTCGTCGACGTCGGCCCCGGCGTGACGTCGGTGAAGAAAGGCGATCACGTCATTCCGCTGTATACGCCGGAATGTCGCCAGTGCAAATTCTGTACGTCCGGCAAAACCAACCTGTGCCAGGCGATCCGCGAGACGCAGGGCAAAGG
>Ga0068863_100004480_pt1 | contig 13776 bp, 12 predicted proteins | sample KBSSwiS62_FD_66596 | JGI IMG/M metagenome (GOLD analysis project Ga0068863, IMG submission 66596) | Switchgrass rhizosphere microbial communities from Kellogg Biological Station, Michigan, USA - KBS Switchgrass S6-2 | ecosystem: Host-associated > Plants > Roots > Rhizosphere > Soil ...
TCGAGCCCGCTCGCGGAGGCCGTGAAGATCGCGGACGCTAGAATCACGAAGCAACTGCTCGACGCGGGCGCCGACGTCGAGTCGCCGAACGCGGATGGCCAAAGCGCATTGATGCTCGCGGCGCGCACCGGCGCGCTCGAAGTCGCGAAGGAGCTCGTTGCACACGGCGCTAACGTGAACGCGAAGGAAGCTTGGCGCGGACAGACGGCGCTGATGTGGGCGGTCGACGCGAACCAAGCCGAAATCGCGCAGCTGCTGATCGCCAAAGGCGCAGACGTCAACGTGCGCGCGCTCGCCAACGACTGGGATGCGCAGATCACCTCCGAGCCGCGCGGGCAGTACCGCCCGACCGGCGGCCTCACCGCACTGCTCTATGCCGCCCGCTCGGGCTGCTCGCGCTGCGTGCGCTCGATCCTCGAGGCCGGCGCCGACATCGATCGCCCGAATCCGGACGGCATCACGCCGCTGATGATCGCGATCGACAACTTCCACTACGACACCGCGCGCCTATTGCTCGACTCCGGCGCGAATCCACACGTCAGCGATTGGTACGGACGCACTGCTCTCTACATTGCCGCCGACATGAGCAGCTTCAGCTTCCGCCTCGGCGCGGCGCCGCCCGCGCCGAGCGAGACGACCGCGCTCGACGTGATCAAGCGCCTGCTCGACGCGGGCGCGAACCCGAACCCGCAGCTCAACATGCATCGGCCCGGCCGCGGCGGCAACAGCGGCCGCTTCGTCGACGACTTGCTCACGACCGGCGTGACGCCGCTACTGCGCGCCGCGATGGGGCACGACGTCGAGGCGGTGCGCGCGCTGCTCGCGCACGGCGCGCTCGTGGACCTACCGAACGTGATGGGCGTGACGCCGCTGATGGGCGCCGCGGGCGTCGGCGTGTCGGGCCGCGATCGGCGCGTCGGCCTCGACGGCGACATCCAGACTCGAGTGATCGCGACGCTCGACGTCCTGATCGCGGCGGGCGCCGACGTGAACGCGCGCATCACGGACATCGACAGTCGCACGGCGCGCATCGCGCGAATCAGCACGATGACGGAGCGCAATGGCCAGACGGCGCTCTACGGCGCCGTGAAGTTCGGTTGGAAACGAGTGGTCGAGTATTTGCTCGCGCACGGCGCGAAGGCCGACGTCGTCGACGCGCTCGGCAAGACGCCGCTCAACGCGGCGCTCGGTCAGACCGGCGGTCGCGACAACGTCGCCTCGCCGGAGATCGCCGATCTGCTGCGCGCGGCGACTGCGGCGACGAAGAGCGGCGGCTGACCGGTTTAGCTTTCATCGAACGACGTTCTTTGACATACCTTTAACTGGTAGGTATCGTTTAGTCGCCATCCGCCGTCCGGGATCGTGTCATGCTCGGGCACTACCTCACGGTCGCGCTGCGCAATATCGTGCGGTACCGCCTGCACACGGCGGTCAGCGTCGTCGTTCTGACTCTTGGGCTGACCTGCTTCGTCGCCGGATATCTCGCCGTCAGCTATCTCAGAAGCTACGACCGGCACTTCCCGACTGCCGACCGCTCCGTTGTCGTGTTCCAAGGCATGCACGGCCCGAAAATCGGCTTCGACTGGCCCTCGTATCCGGCCAGCTCCGTGCTGCTCGCGGAGCAGCTCGCGCTCGACGTTCCCGAGCTGCCGGCGGTCGCGCGGTATCGAATGATCAACGGCTCCATCGCTGTGAACGGCGAGCAAAAGCCGTACGCCGTCGCGCTGGCAGAGCCCAAATTCCTCACGATCTTCCCGTTCGAGACCGTGGCGGGCGATCTGGGCGCCGGCCTCGTCGGGCACAACGCCATCATCACCGCAAGGGCTGCGCAAAGCGTGTTCGGCACGACTGCGGTCGTCGGCAAGACGGTCACCGTCATGGAACGCGGCCCAGTCGACGCGACGATCGTCGCCGTCATAGCCGATCAGCCTGTGAATTCGACCTTCAACCCCCGCGGCTGGATGTCTACGAATGGATTCGCGCTGCTGCTGCCTTGGGACGTGTTCGAAGCGGTCTCGCCGACACCGGCCACTGGTTGGTTCAACACGTCGGTGGAGACGTTCGCAATGCTCCCCACGGACGGTTCGATGACGGCAGCCGAGCTCGATCGTCGGCTCGAGAAACTCGTGAAGAACCACGTTCCAGATCAAGGCATAGAGGTCCATCTGAACGCTCGCCCTGTCAGCGCGATCGCTACGGGAATGCTCCAAAGCCAGTTCCAAGGATTCCAAGGCTCCGTCTGGCGCGTGGATATCTTCTCCGTGCTGCTCGCATTCGCTGCCACCGTCCTCGTGATCTCGTGTGCGAACTTTGTAAACCTCGCGACTGCTCGCGCAGCGGGCCGCTCACGAGAGATCGGCGTGCGCAAGGTGCTTGGCGCGGCGGCGGGACAAGTAATGCGCCAGGAGATCGTGCAGACGTCCCTCGTCGTGACGTTCGCACTCGTGCTCGCGCTCGCGGCATTCGCCGCGTTGGGCACGCTCATACCGAATCCCTGGCGGCTCGCGTTCGGAATCCCGTGGCGCGAGCCGAGGCTTTACGCGTTCCTCGCGCTGCTCTTAGCCGGAGTCACCGCGCTCGCCGGCTCGTACTCGGCCCTTGTATTGGCGCGCGTCCGGCCCATGACCGCGCTCCGGCTCGGCACGATGCGAGCCGGATCGAGCGCCCTACGCAGACTGCTAGTCGGTTCGCAGTTCGCGCTTGCGAGCTTCCTCGTCGTCGCCGTCATCGTGCTGTTCTCGCAGCGCGCGAATCTGCGCGAGACGTTGCTCGGCCGCTTCGCCGACCAGTATGTGATCGTGTTCTCCACGAGTCCCCGCATCGATCCCGACGTGCTCGCGACCGAGCTTCGCAAAGGGGCCGGGATCAAAGGCGTCACGGGCTTCAGCTTTTCGCCGTGGCAGTTCGCGGGCAGTCGTCCGCGCTATTCATTGAGCCCGGGAGAGGACCAACCAATGGTTACGACCGAGCTCGGCATAGTGGGCTACGACTATTTCGAAGTGATGGACATCCCTCTGCTCGCGGGCCGGGTCTTCGCGCGTGAGCGCAATGACGAAACGCCCAATTCGCGTCAGACGGGCGCAAGCGCGACGCCTCGTGCCGCGGTCCTCGATCGGAAAGCGGCGCGCGGGCTTGGCTGGGTCAACCCTGAGGACGCGATCGGCAAGACAATCTACGGCCACAACGGCGATCCCGCCGTCGCCGCGCAAGTGATCGGCGTCGTCGACAGCGTGCCAATGGCTATTCGCGACCGCGGCAGCGAAGGGATCGTATTCAGGCTGATGCCGAAAACCGCCGGGGTCACTATCGTTCGTGTCGCCAAAGACGAAGTCAAAGACGCCACCGCGCATATCGACGACGTGTTCAAGTCGTTGTCTCCGGCGGGCGCGTCGCCCGTGCGCCAGTTCCTCGATCAGACATTCGAGAACGCCTATTTCATGTTCGACCTGATCAATCGCGTATTCGTGGCCCTTGGTGCGTTCGCGATTGCCATCGCGGCTGTCGGGCTCTTCGGCATGGCGAGCTTCATGACGAGCCGGCGCACGCGCGAGATCGGGTTGCGCAAGACTCAAGGCGCAACCTCGCGACAGATCCTCGAGCTTTTGCTTTGGGAGTTCGCGAAGCCCGTGCTCGTCGCGAACCTCGTCGTCTGGCCGTTCGCGTTCTTCGCTGCCGAACGCTACCTCGATACCTTTGCGCAGCGGATGACGCTCGGACCGTGGCCGTTCTTCGTCGCGCTGGTCGCGACACTGCTCGTCGCGTTCGCCGCCGTCGCCGGTCGAGTGCTGCGCGCCGCTCGGTTGCGGCCAACGGAGGCGCTGCGCGAGGAGTGAGCCTTTCCCATCGGGGCGTCGATGCTATAGTCGCCGATGTCTCCAGCCGCAGCGCCGGAGCCGAACAAGAACCAACCAAACCCTGGGGGAGAATCGTATGAAGTTATTGGCTACCGCCGTCGCGTTTTCGTTCGTCGCCGTCGCCGCAAACGCGGCCGAGCCCGTCGTGCCCGCGAAGGATCAGCAGGCGCTGCTCAAGAGCAGCGATCCGCAGCTCGCCGCGAACAAGAAGCTCGTGTTCGACATGTGGCGCACGTTTCTGGACGCGCACCACATCGACGAGGCCGACAAATTCCTCGCGCCCGAGTACCACCAGCACAATCCGAACGCCGAGACCGGCTTGGCAGGCGTGAAGGCTTACTTCGCCGCGCAGAAGCAGGAGCCGAAGCCGGTTGCCGACACGATTCCGGGACTCGTGTCGATCGTCGCCGAGCGGGACCTCGTCGTCTTGGCGCTGGCTCGCGAGTACAAAGACAAGGACGGCAATCCTTACACCACGACCTGGTTCGACATGTTCCGGGTAGCGAACGGCAAGATCGTCGAGCACTGGGACGTCGCGCGGAAGCCCTAGGACGTAGCGACGACCCGCGACTGCCTAAGCGCTCGCGCGGCGCTCGAATCCCATCGCGCTGCCGTCCGGCCCGTCGGCGCCGGACGGCAGCGCGCGTCGTACAATGTCGCCAAGCATTTCGGCGAGGGGCGTTGATCAGATGCGTGCCAAGTCCTTCGTAGCATTCGCGATGTCGCTCGCGTCGACGTCCGCTCTCGCGCATCACTCGCGCTCGAACTTCGATCTCGACTCGACCGTCGAGATCGTCGGCACGGTCAAAGAGTTCTCGTGGCGGAACCCACACTCGTACGCCGTCGTCGAGGGCAAGAAAGGCGACGGCCCGGTCGAGCAGTGGACGTTCGAGCTCAACTCGACGCCCGTGCTGACTCGCTTCGGGTGGACGCCCGCGACACTGAAGCAAGGCGACAGCGTCGTCGCGCGCGGCAATCCGGACCGCGACCCCGACCGCCGCTTCATCTACGCGAACCTGTTCGTCAGGGACGGCAAGGAGATCTGGGCGTGGGGCGGCCCGCAGCTCACGTCTCCGCCGAAGCCCTCGGCGGAGCAGCTCGCGGCGAAGTCGACCGATTTCACGGGCGTCTGGCGCGTGCAGTTCAAAGGCGACGTGCTCGGCCGCAACGCGCCCGACACCCAGGTCGTCAACACGCTTCCAGTCACCGCGAAGGGCCAAGCCGAGCTCGATCACTTCGACCCCGATCAGAACCCCGAGTGGGACTGCTCACCGCAGACGATGCCGCAGATCTTGGGCTATCCGTACCCGTTCGAGATCACGCGGCCGAACGCCGACACTCTGGTGATTCGCTACGAGGTCAACGAGCTCGAGCGCGTGGTGCACTTGAACATGGCAGCGCATCCGGCCAACGTCGCGCCCTCGCCGCTCGGCCACTCGATCGGCCGCTTCGAGAACGGCGAGCTCGTGATCGAGACCGCGAAGTTCACGCAAGTCCGTTGGGGCAACGGCCGCGGCGTCGACTCGAGCGACAAGAAGACGACCGTCGAGCGCTACTCGCTCAGCGCCGACGGCCGCGCGCTGACGCTGCGATTCACGATGACGGATCCCGAGTATTTGACGAAGCCCGCGACGGACGAGCAGCACTTCAACTTGAACGCTGGCTACAAGCTTCAGGAGTATCTCTGCGATCCGGCTACCGCGCGCCGCCACCTGACGGCGGGCGAGCACTAGCTGCGACAATAGGTTAGGGCTGCACACTTCGAGTAATTTCTCGAATCCGTTTCGCGGAAGTACCGCTTCGCGACCGCGCGAGCCGGGTACCGAGACCGCCTGTCAGCCTTACGGTTTCCTAATGGAAGATCACTAACGCGCTGCGTAAACTGTGCGCGTTTTTCCGGGGGCAGCGAGAATGAACGAGACCCTACGCCTTCACGGCGTCGCGGCGGCTGTTGCGTTGCTGATCGCAACGGGCGCGAGCGCCCAGAACCTCACAATCACGAACGCGCGGATCATCGACGGCACCGGCAAGGTGATCGACCGCGGCGCGGTCGTCGTCAAGGACGGCAAAATCGCATCGGTGTCCGCCGCTGCGCCCGCCGCGGCCGGCGGCCGCACGATCGACGCCGGCGGCAAGACCGTGATGCCCGGGCTGATCGACGCGCATCGCCACATCGTGACGGGCGGGGCCGACTGGCTCGACAAGACCGCGCCGAAGGAGATGCAGGAATTCCTCGACGCGGGCTTCACGACGCTGCTCTGCGCGCTCGAGCCGCAGCCGGCGGTCGAGGCGAAGAACCGAATCAACAAAGGTCAGTTGAAAGGACCGCGGCTCTATGTCGCCGCGTTCCAACCCGTCCAGGGCGGCCCGCAGGGCCCGTCGCCCGCCGAGGATCCCGCGCGCACGGATCCCGCGCGCTTGGGATTGGCGGATCAGCCCGCGGCCGCGGTGCCCCGCGAGGTCACGGTCAAAGGCGTCGAGGACGCCGCGAAGGCAGGCTACGACTACCTCAAGGTCGTGCTGAACGCGACGAAGAACGGCCCCGAGCTCGAGACGCTCAAGCTCATCGTCTCCGAGGGCAAGAAGCACAACCTGCCGACGATCGTGCACGCCGTCAGCGTGCGCGACACGCTCATCGCGATCCAAGCGAAGCCCGATCTGCTCGTGCACACGCCGCACATCGGCAGCCTGAGCGACGACCCGGACGCAGTGAAGAAGATCGTGGACGCGAAGATTCCGATGACGTCCACGCTGTCCGTGTTCGTGCCGCATTTCGACGAGCAGGGCACCGCTCTCTTCCGCGATCGCAAGCCGTTCCCGTGGAACACGCTGTCGAGCGCGGGCCAGGGTCCGGTCAACGCACGGCTGCTCTGGGAAGCCGGGCTCGTGAGCTATGGCTACGGCACCGACACGCAATGGCCGCCGAAGGAGACGCTCGGCGACGAGCTCCGCGCGCTGCGGCTGGTGTTCTCGCCCCAGCAGGTCGTGCAGATCATCACGAAGAACGCCGCGACGGCGACGATGCACGGCTCCGAGATCGGCACGCTCGAGCCCGGCAAGCTCGCGGACATCGTGATCGTCGACGGCGATCCGCTGCGCGACAGCGGCGCGCTGCAGCACGTCGTCACGACGATCAAGGGCGGCGAGGTCATGTTCGAGGCGAAGCGATGAAAGGCACTCTGATTTCGATACTGGTCGGCGCGCTCGCCGGCGTCCTGCTGACGGTCGCCTCGAGCGTGCACGCGTCGCGCGCGGCAGCGAACCATGCGGCCGGCGCCGGGCACGGGCATCGTCACGCCTGCGCAGACTGCGGCTGTCCCCACGCCGCATCCGTCAGAGTCACCCGTGTCGCCGGCTGAGCAGGCGCCGCTCGCGAAGTAAGCGCGCAACCCGGCGCGGGAACATGGCTCTCGACCTCGCGCCGCTGTTCGAGCCTTTTCAGATCGGCCGGCTGCGTCTTCGCAACCGCTTCGTGCTGCCCGCGATGCAGATGGGCTTCGTCGAGAAGTGTGGCCCGTCGCAGCGGATGATCGACTATCTACGGGCCCGCGCCGAAGGCGGCACCGCGTTGATGTTCAGCGAGTCGTGCGCGCCTGATCATCCTTCTTCCTATTGGCAGCCAGTCTTCTGCGTCGTGAACAAGGAGAACGAAGGCGGCTGGGCGCGGGTCGTCGAAGCCGTCAAGGGCGCGGGCGCTTGCTTCTTCTTGCAGCTCTGGCATCCGGGCGCGCAGCGCGTCCCTTCGGCCGGCTTTCGCCACGCCGATTACCCGTCTCTGAGCCCATCCGGCCTCATCCAGGAAGGGCGCGTGAACGGCCGTGCGATGACGGCGGCGGAGATGGACGATCTCAAAGCGGCCTATGCGCGCGCGGCCGAGACGGCGAAGCGGATCGGCGCGGACGGCGTCGAGGTTCATTCGGCTCACGGCTATCTGATGGACCAATTCTTGTGGACCGAGACGAATCGCCGCGAGGACGGCTACGGCGGCGCGGCGGTCGCCGACCGCGCACGATTCCCGCTCGAGGTGGTTGCGGCAATCCGCGCGGCCGTCGGCCCCGGTTTTCCGATCTCGCTTCGGTTCTCGCAGTTCAAGGAGGCGGACTACGGAGCGCGCGTCTTCGCGACGCCGGCTGAGCTCGCCGAGTTCGCGGTGCTCGCGAAGGCAGCGGGAATCGATCTGCTCAACGTCTCCTCGCGCCGCTTCGCCAAACCGGAGTGGCCCGATCTACACGAGTCGCGCGGCATCGCCGGCTGGACCCGCAAGGTCGGCGGCCTGCCGGTGATCACGACCGGGAGCGTCGGCCTCGACAAGGACATGTTCCTCGATCTATTCGACGGCGCCGATCCCGCGCTGCGTCTCGCCGCCGACCTCGCCGAGCTGCTTCGCCGCTTCGTCGCCGGCGAGTTCGACCTCGTCGGCGTAGGTCGCATGCAGATCGCGAATCCGGACTTCGTCACGAAGCTCGCGAGTGGCCGCCTCGATGCGCTGCGCCTCTATCGCAAGTCCGTCGACCTCGCGCATCTGTTCGGATTGCTCGAGCCCGGCTTGATCGAGGAAGGCCGCAAGATCACCGTCGACTGACTGCCCAACGGCGTGGCCCGACCGTGCTATCGGCGCGAGCGGCGTCGATCACTGGACGTCCTCGAGATCCTTCTTGAGATCGCCGTACATCGTTTGAACCTTGCCGGCAGCGCGATCGATTTTCCCTTCCTCTGTCAGCGCCTCGTTGCCTGTGAGTTTTCCGGTGGCGATCTTGGCCTCCCCTTTCGCTTCTTTGATACGCCCTTTCACTTGATCCTTGTTCATCGTTGTCTCCTGAGCATGCTGTTCAAAGTTCGATCCCTACCACACGGCCTTTTTGCGAGCCGACCGGCGCGCAAGCGCTCTGCTTACGAGGAATGAATAGCCTGCCATGTCGACCGCCGCGGGATCTGTACGCTGGGACGCATATCCCAAGACGGCGTGATCTTGCGCTCGCGTCGGCAAGCTGAGTGGAGAAGCCGAGCCGCAATGTCGACGCTCGAAGCCGGGAAGCCGTGCGCGATCAAGTAATCCCGTACGAACTGCGTGCGGTGCAGTACAGACGCCGAATGAGCCTCGCAGTAGTTTGACACTCGAAAGATTCTTCCTCGGAGTTGAACATGAGCTTGGGCGCAATACTGCTGGTCATCATCGTTCTGGCCCTGCTGGGTGCCCTTCCGACTTGGCGACACAGTAGAAGCTGGGGTTACGCACCGAGCGGGATCGTCGGAGTGGTTCTGGTTGTGGTGGTCGTAATGCTTCTGGCGGGCCGCATCTGACCCCGAGGTTGGTGTCGGTGGCCAATAAGGGCGCGCATTGCCGCGCCACGGAGAAAATGAGATGAACGCAGTGAAGATTTTGGCGCTAGGGCTGATCGTGGCCGGCGTGTTGGGTTTGGCGTATGGCAGTTTCACCTATACCAAGGAAACCCATTCGGCCAACGTGGGACCGATCAATCTCTCGGTGAAAGACAAAGAAACGATCAACGTCCCCGTCTGGGCCGGCATCGTGGCCGTCTTGGTCGGCGGCGGACTGCTGTTCTTCCCGGCCGGCAAGAGGATCTAGCCGCCGCCTTCTCTCGCCACGGCCGGTTCCTGCGTCACCGACTCGCGCTCGGCCCGTGGGTCGCTTCGTCGCTCACTTGCAGGCTCGAAATCATCCGACTGAACGTCTCGTTCAATCGCTCGTAGTCCTGCTGCGCCGCGATGAACAGCGCATAGATGATGTGTTTGTCGGCCACCTCGCGCGTGAACACCGTGACGCGCTCCTCCTGCCGCGTGATCGGCGAACGCCCCGCGAGGACCACGGACAGTGAAGGCGCGTCGTCGACCCTGTTCGTGCGTTTCGAGTCACGGATCATCTGCATATCAGGGTTAGTCCGCATGATCGTGCCAAGGAGATCGTTGGTCGCACGGACGAGACTCGAATTGCCCTCGACGAGACCGCTGTTTGACCGGTCGCCGGGGTCGTCCTCGAACGGATCGTAGTGATTCACGATGACGCCGGTGATGAGGTCCTTTTCCTTACCGCCCGCGTCCACGTACCCACCGTCCGGCGCGATGACCACGCCGTAGCCATGAGCAGCCTCGTAGACGCGCCAGTTGTCGGGGTAGCCGATCCGGAAGAACCCGTCACGCTGTGCAAATACGCGGAATGCGGTTGACGCAGCCGCGACTTTGATCTCGGGCACCGAACGGTCGGTACTGCCGGATCGCGGCGCGGGGGCTGGTGCCGACTGTGCCTGTGCAACCTGCTGCATCGATGCAGCCGGGCGCATTCGCGCGAGCTTCGACTTGGCGTCCGCGAAACCGCCAACGGGCTTGATCGGTTTCACCGTCAGCAACGCGATCTCTTCTTTAATGCGTGCGGCGCGATTGGCGGGAGCCGGGTGATCGCTGAAGAATTGCTCCACCTTGCTCGGATTGCGACCCTGCTCGTCCGCGAGGATATTGAAGAAAGCCACCATGTCCGCCGGATCGTAGCCGGCCGCGGCCATCATCTGAGCGCCCGTGATGTCGGCCTGCTCCTCGGCCGAGCGGCTGAACTTCAGAAACAGCGTATTCAAGCCGAAGCCGCCGATCGTCGCGATCGTCTGCTCCGTAGACCGATCGTCCTTGCCGATCAATCCCCCGAGGAGCGCGAGCCCCGCCTGCCCCAGATACGCCTTTGACGCTTGGCTCGTCCCGTGGCGAAGCGCGACGTGGGCCATCTCGTGAGCCATGACGCCGGCCAATTGGCCTTCGTTCATGGCCGCCTCGATGAGGCCCCGGTTCACGTAGAGGTATCCGCCCGGCAACGCAAACGCGTTGATGTCGGAGACGTTGACGACCTTGAATTGGTACGGGTACTTCGCCCCCGGGGCGACGGCCGCGAGCCGTTTGCCGATCTTCCCGACGTACGCCACGATCGATTGATCGTTGAGGATCGGCAGCTGCTTCTCGGCGGCGTCCGCGGATTGTCGGCCGATCTCTTGATCCTGTTGCGGGGAGAAAAGATTGAACCCCGGCTTGATTTGAGTCTGCGCGGCCCCGGGGCCCGCAGCCACGATCGTCAGCGTCGCGAGCCCTGCGACGATCCAGGCACGAAGCCGCGTCTTGGCGATCATGTCCTTCTCCACAAACACGTGTTAGCAAAGCTCGCGGACCGCGGAACTTCGGTCTGTTCGCTAGCGCACCATGTCCGAAAAGGATAGTCGGCGGGCCCCGTGTTGGGGATATCTCTACGTGCGGCACCGTACCAAGGGGCGTAGACTCGCGGGCGGACCCTCCCCCTTCGCCGAGATGCCGCCTAGTGCCCGAGCGCCACGACCCGCGCGAAAATCATATCCTCGACTCACTTCCCGCCGAGGAGCGCCAACGACTGTTTCCCCATCTGACGCTGGTCGAGATGCCGCTCGGTATGGTCCTCTACGAGTCGGGCGAAGCGCTGCGCCACATCTATTTCCCGGTCGATTCGATCGTCTCACTGTTGTACGTCATGAAAGACGGCGCGTCGGCCGAGATTGCCATCGTGGGCCACGAAGGCGCGATCGGCGTTTCGCTCTTCATGGGTGGGGAGACCACACCGAGTCGGGCGATCGTGCAGAGCGCGGGCTTCGCCTATCGACTCACCGGACGGCGCCTAAAGCAAGAGTTCGAGCGCCACGGCCAATTGCTGCACGTGCTGCTGCGCTACACGCAGTCCCTGATCACGCAGATGGCTCAAACCGCGGTCTGCAACCGCCATCATTCGGTCGATCAGCAACTGTGCCGCTGGTTGCTGCTGTCTCTCGATCGTTTGCCATCGAATCGATTGGATATGACACAAGAGCTGATCGCCAACATGCTCGGCGTGCGCCGCGAAGGCGTGACCGGAGCGGCCGGCAAGCTGCAAGAGAAAGGCGTGATTCGGTACAACCGCGGGCATATCACCGTTCTCGACCGGCCCAAGCTAGAGAAGTTGTCGTGCGAATGCTATGCCGTGGTCAAGAAGGAAACAGATCGCCTGTTGACGCATTTACTGCATAGCTAGAGCGCCCGGTGCGCGGATGGCGTGCGAGCGCTCGCGGTCTGTGAGGAGGGTCTGAACCCTTCGGCCCCACCTACCCCTCAACGGCAATGTTCGTCAGCGCACAAACAGCCGCCGAGAGCGGGGGTAGGTTACGGCGTATGACGCGCCAACAGAACGATTGGCAGCCTCTCCTTGCCGAGTACGCCCTTGCCCGCGTGGTCTATCAACTCGCTAGGGCGGCGGTCGCTAGGCCATCACACAACAGGGACACCATGACGGCCGCGTTATTGATCGAAGATCAAGCGCGTGAAAGGCTCGTCGAAGTGCGGCGCCGAATCTGCAAAGTGCCAACACTTCGTAACCGGCCGTCGCCATTCGCCGAACCCGCGGCGCGCGAGCTCAGCACGTAACCGTCCTCATGCGAGCGTTCACCGTGCCTGAATATGTTTGGTGCCACACAGACCGGCGCGCGTCGTCGGTGCCACCCTAGAGGCCGATGTCCGGATATGGATGCTTCCGGACAATCTTATGGCGCGCAACCCCAATCCCAGCAATGGCCGCGACGCGGACTACCGGTTCTCCGCCGCACGCGTGTCTACGGCGTGCACTGCTCCTCCAGTCTTGACGCGGTTCGGCCAAGGCAGCCCGAGCCACACGCCGCAATCCGACAGACAGCCGTAGAGCGCGACCGCGTCGAAGCGCCGGCCCGCGACTCGCCCCTCGATCGGATCATCGGCAGCCCCCGCGATCTCCGTCGAGATCGTCGCTTGAGTCGACGATCCTATTGACAGGCGAGTCGTCGGCACCATACGCGGACCGCGCCACCCGGAACACGGAACGGAGCGAATCACGTCAAAGAGGCAGCCAATGGGCAAGCGAATACTCCTGGGGCTTATCGCCTTCGTCGTGCTCGCGGCCGCCGGCGTCGCGTGGCTCGTCTTGACGAAGGGCAACGAATTCGTAGCAAGTGCGATCGAGAAGTATGGCGGCGCGGCGACCGGCACGAGCGTGCACGTCGAACAAGTCGAGCTCGCCTTGACTCAAGGCCGCGGCGACATCAAGGGCCTGACGATAGGCAACCCGGCGGACTATTCGACCGAGTATTTCTTGAAGATCGACGACATCAAGCTCGCGATCGACTTGGGGTCGCTCGGAAGCCGAGTGCCGGTCGTCAAGGAGGCGTTGGTCGATGCCGCGCACTTGAACGCCGAGCAACATGGCCAAACGACGAACCTCACGGACATCGAGAAGCGGATCACGGGGCCCTCGTCGATGTCGAAGGCGGGGGCGCAGGAGCCCGCGAAGGACCAGGGCCGCATCATCATCGACCACTTTCGCTTGACGCACGGCCGCGTCACGCTCACCTCCGATCTGCTCAAGCACCCCGAGGAGCTCGAGCTCGCGGACGTCTCCATCGACGGGATCGGCCGCGCCTCGGGCGGCGTCACCTACGAGCAAGCCGCCGACGCCGTGCTCGATCCGATCCTCCGCGCCACGCGCAACGCCGTCGAAGCGCGCCTCCGCAAGGCGGCCGAAGACGCTGCGCGTGACAAGGCCGGGAGCGCCCTGCGCGACAGACTCGAGAAGTCGCTCGAGCGGAAGAACTAGCCGGAGCGGCTCGTGCTCAGGCCGCTCTCAGCGAGACCGCCGTGCGCGCCTAGAACGCCGGACCCCTGAGCCGGTCCACTCCTAACCCGTTGCGCGACGAGCAACGGCGCGTTATGTCGCCTGCTGGCGACGCGATTAGTTCGATTTTTCAGTGTAGATTGCACACTGCGTGCTTCCGACTTGCTCAGCGCCGGGCGGATCGAGGCGACCGCCGAGCTGACCAAGACGGAGATTGACTTTGACTCAACCGCCAACGAAAAGCGCCGCGTATCGCGCCGACATCCAAGGTCTGCGGGCGGTCGC
>Ga0068863_100004486_pt1 | contig 13769 bp, 11 predicted proteins | sample KBSSwiS62_FD_66596 | JGI IMG/M metagenome (GOLD analysis project Ga0068863, IMG submission 66596) | Switchgrass rhizosphere microbial communities from Kellogg Biological Station, Michigan, USA - KBS Switchgrass S6-2 | ecosystem: Host-associated > Plants > Roots > Rhizosphere > Soil ...
TTCGAGCGCATGGTCCTCGGAGAACGGACGGATCGGTGGGCTGTAGGCGATGGCCTGGACGCCGTACCGCTCCGCCACGGCCGACGTGATCTCGTGGCTCGCGCCGATCAGGCCGTGGACGCGTTCGCGCTGGCGCTGCAGCATCGCATCCATGAAGTCGGGCCCGCATACCCGCGTCGCGATCGGGGCGCGCTTGATGCGCGCGAGCCACAACAGCGGCACGCCGTCGGCAAACAGGAACCGGGCGGTGCGCAGCGCGTCGCGCAAGCCCGCATCGCTGCTCGACTCGGTGAGCGTGTGCACGTTCACGAAACACGCCGCGCCGCCGGCGCCGCCGGCGACGCGTTCCTCACATGCGGACAGCGCGGTGTCGAGTCCCAGCCGGGAGACCAGGAGCTCGCCGAGCGCGACGGTGGGCGGGAGTTGCATCGGCGTGCGTGTACCCTACACGATGATGCTTGTCTGGATTGCGATGTCAACGATGGCGCGACGGGTGAGCGACAGGTGAGGGCCCGCGGCGATGACGCTGTCGTGAATCCGTCCGGGTACCATGAAGACCGATGACGATCCGGATGCTCAGATGAACATCCATCGCCTCTATGCGCCGTTCCAGCGGTATTTCCGGACCCGGCGCATGCAGCAGTTCGAGGCGATGTTCGGGCTGGAGCCGGTGACGCGGATCATCGACATCGGCGGCTACCCGCTCAACTGGACGCTGATCGCTGCCAAGCCGCAGGTCCTGCTGGTGAACCTCGAGGACGAGGATCGTCAAGATGGCCGGTTTCACAAGGTCCGGGGCGATGGCCGGCACCTCTCCTACGCGGATAACAGCTTCGACATCGCGTACTCGAACTCCGTGATCGAGCACGTCGGCGACGCTGTGGATCAGGAGGCGTTCGCTGCCGAGATCCGGCGTGTCGCCCCCCGCTATTACGTGCAGACTCCCAACAAGTGGTTCCTGATCGAGCCGCACCTGATCGCGATCGGCATCCACTACCTGCCGCGCAGGGTCCTGCGCAGGCTCGTCCGCTGGCTCAGCGTGTGGGGCTGGGTCGAGAAGCCGGACCAGGCCGCGATCGACGCGCAGATCGACTCGATCCGGCTGCTCGACAAGCAGCGACTCCGTGAGCTGTTCCCCGATGCAGAGATCTGCACGGAGCGATTCCTCGGGATGAAGAAGTCGCTGATCGCGATCCGGCGATGAACGAACCTGCCAGTGCGTCCAGCGCGGCGGTCTGTCCGATCTGCTCGGACGCTGATGTCTGGCGCGCACATGCGCTCCATGACGACCGCTACGGATATCGTGGCTCGTTCGAACAGCAGCGCTGCGCCGCGTGCGGCCACCGCTGGCTCGACTGGCTCCCGGACGCGGCGACCCTGTCGGTGCTGTACTCCGAGCACTATCCGCGCGGGGACCGCCCGGTCGAGGGGCTCCGCACGCCGGCGCTCGCGAGCCCGCTCGTCGCGTGGTGGCGCGGCCAGCTCGCGTCGGCGGCGTTCTGGGTCCCGCCCGCGGTCCGCGTGCTGGACGTCGGGTGCGGGTTCGGCGAGTCGCTGGCGTATCACCGATCCCGCGGCTGCGAGGTCCACGGCGTCGAGGCGGATCGCAACATCGCGCGGGTCGCCGCGCACCATGGCTTCGATGTTCACGTCGGGTTGTTCGAACCGTCACGTTACGCCGAGGCGTCATTCGACTACGTGACGATGGATCAGGTGATCGAGCACGCGATCGATCCGGTGGCCACGCTGTGCGGGATCCGCCGCGTGCTGCGCGTCGGTGGCAAGGCCGTGCTGTCGACGCCGAACGCTGCCGGTGTGGGCGCGCACATCTTTGGTACGCGCTGGATCAACTGGCACGCGCCGTATCATCTCCACCTGTTCACCCCTCGATCGCTGTGCATGGGCGCCGAGCGCGCCGGGCTGCGCGTCGCGCAGTTCTCCACGATCACCAACTCGGAGTGGTTGAACTACCAGTGGATCCACCTGGTCACGTCGCCGCCGGTCGGTGAGGCCTCGCCGCTGTGGGCACCGGCGCGTGCGGGCGGTCACCGCCGGACGATCCGGCTCCTGCGCGCGCTGCATCGCACGGGGGTCGATCACCTGCTCACCCGGATCGCGGACCGGCTGGGGATCGGAGACAACCTGGTCGCGGTGTTCGAGCGCGCGAGCTAGGCGCCGCACGAGCCGGCGTTGTGGATCGCGCGCTCTGCCGGTGGCGGCTGCGGCTCGGCGACCGCGCTCGTGGGGGCAGGCCGTGCGGCGGGTGGGCGCACGAACAGGAGGCCGAGGATCATCGGATAGTTGAGGAAGGTGTTCGGCTGCGCGATCAGCACGACCACGGCGGTCAGGTAGATGCTCGCGCCGATACGACCCCCGACGTGGAGCCGGAGGCCGGCCGAGATCGCCAGCACGAACACGACGAGCCCGGCGATGCCGAACGAGCGCCCCCACCCGGTGACACCGCCCGAAGGCGCGAGCTCGGCGAGCTCCGGTGTCTGCGCGAACCTCGTCGATTCGTGCAGGCCCCATCCGAAGTACGGCCGCTCCTCGATCGCCTCGAGATCGAGCACGGCGCCGCCGAACCTCGTGAGCTCGTAGTTCTTGCCCTCCTCCATGAGCTCGTCGTACTGAGACTCGAGCTTGTCCTGGAGGAAGGTTGAATTCTCGCTGATCAGCCACAGCGCGGTCAGGCTCGCGACGAGCGCCGCGATCACGATCGGCGTGCGCGATCTGGTCCTCGTGCTTCGCACCCTGGGGTGGATCCCGATCGCGACGAGCACGAAGGGCAGCGTCACGTAGCCGGCGGTGGAGAACGTGGTCGCCAGCGTCGCCAGCAGGATCAGGATGCGCCGCCGGCGGACGCGCGCCGTGGCCGCGTCGTGGTCGAGCATGAGCCACAACAGGCCGAGCAGCAGGTATCCGGCGAACAGCCCGGGCTCGCGGAAGATGCCGGCGTTGCGGTAGGTGCCTTCGAGGACCGTGAACGTATAGACCCCGGTGAACCGGTGATCGGCGCTCACGTCCAGTGCGTCCTCGAGCGGCGAGAACAGCGCGCGAAAATCGACGTGCAGCGCGGCCGTGGTCTGGTCGATGATCCACATCACCAGGCAATAGCCAGCGATGATCACGATCGCTCGGACGTACACCGCCGGGAAGTCGCTGACGACCGCCACGAGCGCCGCGGCGACGAACAGCCGCGTCATCATCCCGAGGATCGTCACGATCGGCCAGAAGTCGAACGCGAAGCATTGCGCGACCTGGATCACGATGAACGCCGCGACGATCCACGCCGCCCGTGGCGAGAGCACCGACGCGCGGCGGGCCACCGCGACCAGCCCGAGCACCACCGCGAACGCCGGCAGCAGGACCTCGAGTCCGCCGGGCACCGCGTTCACGGCCGGATTGCCGGACAGCACGAACGCCGCGATCATCCACACCGTATCGGCGCGCCGGCGCGTCATGCTCGCGACCCGCTTCCCGACGCGGCCAGGCCGCGCGCGCGGCCCCGCATCCCTGCGATCGTCGCCACGACGCCGGCAAACACGACCTCGCTGGACAGCCGGTCCTGTGCGAACCGCCGGCCACGCGCGCCGAGCTCATCGAGGTACGCCCGGCCGCGGCCGAGCGCATCGCGTGTGAGCTCGACCAGCTCGTCGATGGTCCGCGCCCACAACAGCTCGCGGCCATTCTGGAACCAGGACTCGTACCCCGGGCGATAGTGCACGGCGTGCGCGACGCCGGACAGCAGCGCGATCGGGAGCCGGTCGGAGAAGTACAGCGGTGTCCCGGGGAAGTGGTCGTAGCCGACCGAGATCCAGCTGTCGCGCAACACCTGGTGCTGGTGCGCGAACGCGACCGGTCCACGATTGCCCACGAACCCGTCCCACCCCGTGCCGTAGACCGCGAACCGTGGGCCGAAAACATCGCCCAGCCGCTTCACCACCTGCTCGCGCTCGAACGCGCCCGGCATCCGCGCCCACGGAATGCGCTCCTGCAGCGCGACGCGGCCGCGGATGCGATTGCCGATCACGACGACGTCGAGCGATCGGGTCGCCGTGGGCGTCCACGCGGCGCTGAACTGCGCCAGGCTCGCGTTGTGCGGCAGGTAGCCGATGTGTCGCGCGCCGGCAGCTTCGAACCGCTGGGCGTTCGCACCAAGCCCGCACAGCAGCACGAGATCGGCGTGCCGGCACATCGTCCGGGTCTCGGCGGTCAGCCGCTTGAACACGCGGCCATAGATGTCCCCATCGTAGTAGATGAGCAGGGGCTTGGTCCGCGTCCGCCGCAGCGCCTCGAGCCAGCGATCGTCGACCGGAAAGTGGCCGATCTTCGTGAACAGCACGGCGTCCGGCGCGGCCTCGTCGCACAGCGCGAGGATCTCGTCGCGCGCGCGCGCAGGCGGCTGTTGCAGAAACGAGTAGATCCGGAGATCGCTCAGGGCGCCGCGCCGCCGCAGCGCCTCGAGCGCCGCGCGCGCGCCGACCTGCCAGCCGAGCACGGGCTCGTTCGGGAGATACAGGAGCCTCATCCGCCCCTCACCAGCCGGCCGACGACCGGTACGCTGACGAAGGTCTCTGCGCGCATGCCGAGCAGCCTCCCGCGCACCGCGGCGATCACGGCACCGGCGACGAGCAGGCCGCCGGCGCAGACCTGGAGCACGAGCGTGGGCGGCGCGGTCCACGCCCGGAGCTGCCAGGTGAGCGCCGCGATCGCCGCCGCGACGCCGGCCGCGACCGCGACGAACACGGCATAGGCGCCGGCCAGCGTGCGCGCCGTGGCGTGCGTCGCGCCGGGCATGACGATGAAGTACGCCAGCTGCCACAGCAGGTCGGGCGCGACGAGCGTCGCCACGATCTGGACCAGCGTGAAGTGCAGGTGCAGCGCGATCGGCAGGCTCGCGAGCTTGATCGCGAAGCACGCGAGGATGGCGATCGTGCGAGGCCGCAGCGCGCCGACCGCGTCGAGCCAGGCGCTCTGCATGTTGAGCAGGTAGCGGACCGGCACGATCACCGCGAACACGCGGATCAGCGGGACGATCGTCGCCCACCGCGCGCCGAACAGGACGGCGACGATCTCCGGCGCGGCGACGAACATGGCGGCGCAGAACCCGGCCGCGAAGATGCCGCCGAGCAAGAACGCGGCGAAGAACGCCTGGCGCTCCTTGTCGTGCTCGGTGCGGAGCCGCGCCAGCACCGGGAACAGCACGCGGACGACGCTGCCGAACACTTGCTCGAGCGGGAGGTGCGAGAGCGAGAACGCGCGGTTGTAGTAGCCAGTGAGCTCGACGCCATACCACCGACCGATCACGAGCACGTCGGCGTTGTAGTAGAGGAACTCGAAGAACGTGTTCCACGAGTGGCGGATTCCGAAGCCGAGGTAGCCGCGGCACGCGGGGGTGGGGCGGGCGAACGCGAGCCGCGCCCCGCGCAGGTTCGCGGCCAGCCACGCTGCCGCCGCGGTGATGAGCAGCTGGACCAGCGTGCCGATCACGAGGCTCCACGCGCCATATCCGGCGTACGCCAGCGTGATCGCGACGGCGCCGTTGCCGACGAGCTGCGCGATCACCTCGAACACGGCGAGCTCGCGGTTGTGGAGCTCGCGGCGCAACCAGCCATACGGTACGGCGGTGAACCCCGTGATCAGGAACGACAGGCTCAGCGCGCGCATGATCGCGGCGACCTCGGGCCGGAGGAACCACGCGAGCGCGAGCGCGAGCGTGGTGAAGGCCGCGCCGAACGCCACCGACAGCGTCGCCAGCCCGCCGAGCTCGGCCGTCGTGACGTGCTCGCGCTGCACGATCGCGACCCCGAACCCCATCTGCGAGAAGTACGCGAGAAAGCGCACGACCACGGTCGCCAGCGCGACCAGCCCGAAGTCGCTGGCGTCGAGCAAGCGCGCCATCACGGTCGTCGTGACGAGCTGGAACACCGCGCCGATGGCCGCCTGGGTCCAGCTCCAGGTCAGCGCCCGCGCGGCGTGTCTGCGGAAGTTCATCGCGCCGAGCCTTCCGTGTTGCCGGAGATCCTGAGCAGCGGTCGGACGCGCGGATCGATCTGGTCGGGGCCGCACCGCACCGCGCGGTTCCCGGTGATCTGGTTGTACTTCGGTGCGCCCGGATCGTCGTCGAGGATCGTGGCGAGATGGGGGTAACGTGCCGACCACGCCGGATCCCGGTACGGCACCGCCTCGAGCGCGGGCCGCATCGACTCGGGGATCGAGTACGCGGCCCAGCCGAGGCCACGGCCGTCGAGCCGGATCGCGGTGGTGCAGTCGATGAACAGGTTGTGATCGATCACGTTGTCTCGACCGCCCCCGACGAGCACGCCCCGGGCGACGCGCTCGAAGGTGTTGCCGGTCACCGTGGTGCCGCTGTACAGATCGTCGAGCATCACGCCGTTGCACCCGGCGCCGCGAAACCCGCGCACATCGCGAATGACATTGTCGCGGATCACCGTGCCGCGCATCGTCCAGTCGCGGCCCGCCGCGATCGCGCCCGCGTCGTTGACCTCCTCGCAGACCCGCTCGATCAGGTTGTGCTCGATCACATGGTCGTTGCCCGAGAACGCGACCGCGAGGTGAGGCGCATCGTGGATATGATTGCCGATCACCGCGTGGCCGACCCCGATGAGCTCGATGGCGGCCTGGGCCGTGCGCTTCCAGCGGCTGTAGTGGTGGATGTGGTTGTCGATCGCGCGGTGATGTCCGGGGACCAGCGTGCGCCGGTGCCCGCCGTCCAGCAGGACGCCGCCCTCGCCGGTGTCGGTGATCTCGCAGCGCGACACGCTGTCGTCGTTGCCGCCCGTGATCTTGACCGCCCAGCCGCCGACGCCACGAATCGTGCAGCCGGTCAGCTCGACGCGGGAGGCGCCGCGGATCGTGATCGCGTCCCCGCGGGCCGCCTCGAACACGAGGTCGCGCACCACGAGATCGTGCGCGCCGTCGATGACCAGCAGCCCCGGCGCGACCGAGACCTCCGCGGCGCCGGGTCCGGGCGGCCAGAAGTAGAGCAGGTTGGCCTTGCGGTCGACGTACCACTCGCCCGGCGAATCGAGCTCCGCCAGCAGATTGAAGGCGTAGTACCATTGCCCGGCGCGATACCCGTAATGATGGGGCGGCGGCGCGAGCGTGAGGGTGTGATGCGCCGGATCGATCGCGGCGATGCGCTGGCGCATGTCGGCCCAGTCCCAGAACCAGTAGCCGTGGACCCACGGGTCGGGCTCGGCCAGCCAGCGCGTCGGCCGGTCACCGTCGTACACGATCGCGCCGCCACGATCCCCACGCGTGCCGCGCACATCGAACGGCTGGATCGCGACGACCTCGGGGATGGTCACGAAGTCGTGGTCGGGCCAGCGCGCGAGTGGCATCGCCGCGTGCTCGAACAACACCTCGATCCCACCGCGTTCGACCGGACCTGGATCCGCGACGCCGAGCTCGGCCAGCGGGACACCGAGGACGTGGTCCCGGGCGCCGGGCGCGAGGCGCGCGCGCACCGCGGCGTCGGTCAGCGCGCGCAGTCCGGAGATCGGATGGCCACCATCGATCACCACGCGCTCGCCCTGGCGCGCGCGGTACGTCACCGGGGCGCCGGGCGCGCCGCCATCGTGCTGCCCGAGCACGAACGCGGAGTCACGCGCATAGCGCCCGGCCCGCAGCTCGACCACGATCCCCGTGGCGGGGAGTCCGGTCGACGCCACGAGCGCGCGGATCCGGTCACGCGCGACCTCGAGGGTCGCGAGCGGTCCGTCGTGGCGCGCGGCGTCTGGCGCGTCGAGCCGGCCGCTCCAGCGATCGTCGCCGTCCGGCGCGACGTAGAGCACGAGCTGGCTGGCGGGCGCGGGCACCCAGGGAGCGCGACATCCCATCACCGCGGCGGCGGCAGCCAGCGCGGGCGTCATGCCGCAGCCGCGCGGGCGCCGCGGTGCGCGGAGGCCGCGGAGCGCAGGACATGCCGACGGCATCGTCAGTCGTGCTCTCGCGGCAGTGAGTCGAGAGCATGAGCGCGGACTGCGTTGTGCTCGGATTGCGCACGGACCGCTCGAGCTCGCAGCGCGGGCAATTCAATATCATGCATCGACACGTCGAGTGTTCACCGTAGGGCAGCGAGGATGCCACGTCAAGCGGTCAGCGGAGCTGGGAGTCCCATGGCTCGTGAGACTCCCATCGCGTCGTCGGCCGCGCGCTCGGCTGGTTCGTGGCGAGCGCGCAGCTAGCCTGTCCCGTGGCATCGACATACAGTCTCGAGAACGGCGGCGCGGAGGGGCTTCGCATGAGTTCGTCACACGTGCGCAAGCCCATCAATCAAACTCTCACGGAGCTGCAGTCGCTGCGCGGGCTCGCGGCGTCGGCCGTCCTGGTCCATCACAGCTTGCGGTCGGTGCATCCGACAGACACGCTCTCGCTGGTCGCGGACCGGCTGGTCGATGCGCAGGCCGTGGTGGTGTTCTTCTTCGTGCTCAGCGGATACGTGCTGAGTGCATCGCTGTCGCGCCGGGAGCTCAATCTCACCGAGATTGCGAGCTTCTACATCAGGCGGGTGTTCCGGATCTATCCGGCCATCTTCGTGGCCTGCCTGGCCATCGTCGTGGTGCTGGTCGCCGTACCGCATCCGAGCGGCAAGCTCGCGTCGCTGTGGATCCGGAGCTACCACGCCGACGGCCTGGCGCCTCGCGGGGCGCTGGTGCTGAGCTTTCTGGCGGTGTCCACGTACCTACATCCGATGCTGTGGACGATGTTCGTCGAGCTCAACGCCTCGGCCTTCATGCCCGTGATCCGGGCGGCGCAGCTGCGCGGCGCGCGCGGGCTCGTCGTGCTCGTCGTGGCGCTGTCGCTGCTCAGCGTGCTGTTTCCGAATCACACGAAGCTGGTGAGCGTGTATCTGGTGACCTTCGCGATCGGCGCGACCGTGCCATTCATGGCGGCTGCCGTGAGCCGGCTACATCGCCGCTCGCGCGCGCTCGAGGCGATGTCGCTGGTCGCTGCCGTGATGGTCATGCTGTGGTTTCGAGAGCTCATTCCCCGCGAGCACATGCCGTCCCACGGGCCGCTGCTGATCCAGGTCGAGGCCCTGGCGGGGGCGTGGATCATCGCGTTGACCGTGCATCGACCGCACGGCTACCCGGGGCTACGCCATCCGGTGCTGGTGAAGCTGGGCGACGTGTCCTACGGTATCTACCTGCTGCATTTTCCCGTGCTGCTGGTCGCCGTGACGGCGGCGGAGACCCTGCTGCCGTCCGACGTGAACAGGACCGCGCTCGGATTCGGAATCGCCGCTGCGGTGTACGTGGTCACCGTGGTGGTCTCGGCGGTGTGCTACGTCGCCGTCGAGCTGCCGGCGGTCGCGATCGGCAGGAGGCTGGCCCAGCTGGTTCGAGACCGCGCTGGCGTCAGGTCACCGGGGGCAATCCGCCGGTGAAGCGGTGGCGCCACCAGGCCGGAATCACGACCCGGGCCAGGCCGATGAGCACCCCGACGAGCCCGCCGAGCAGCGCGACCTTGCGCCGCACGGGGCGCGCGCGAAGGGTCGGGAGCGTGGGATGGTCGAGGATCTGGAAGGTGCCCATGCTGCGCGCGGAGTCGACCTTGGCCATCTCGTAGCGCTGGATCAGGAGCCCGTAGACGGTCTCCTTGATCTTCTGATCGCGTATCAGGTACTCGAGCTCGAAGCGAAGGCCAGGTACGTTCATCGCGCCGGGAAAGAACTCGCCCGGAGCGGCGCTGCCCTTGTGCGCGTCACTCGGTGCAGGCGGGGGATCCGCCGCGGTGTACTGCTCCAGCTTGGCTTCGAGCAGCGCGATCTGTTGCTCGAGCTGGACCACGTTCGACTCGTCGCGCCCGGCAAAGCCTCGGAGGTACGACAGCTCGAGCTGCTTGGAGATCAGCTGGCCTTTCATGGATGCCATCGCCGAGATCACGGCCTTGGCCTGCTCGGGCAGATCGACGACCCTGTGGCGCTCCTGGAAGTCGCGCAGCGCCCGCGAGGTGTCGACGACATCTTTGCGGGCGGTGGCGACCTGGGTCGCGAGAAACTGTGCCTCGGCCTGCGCGGTGGAGGATGACACGCGGCCGAACACCCGGGTGCCGGTGTCTCCGAAGTAGGCGGTCATGGCCTGGGCGATCGCCGGATCGGTGTCCTCGCAGGTCAGGCCGACGACGTTCGACTTCTTGTCGAGCGTCGACTTGCAGTGTTTCGTCAGCGCCTCGCGAGCCTCTTCGATGTGCGTGGTGTGATAGCGCTCTTTGAGCTTGAACTTCTCGATCACTTCGTCGGCGACCGACTGGCTATCCAGCACTGCCTGGATGCGCTTGCTGTCGCCCGAGGTGGTGTCGAGGCTCGGGATCTTGTCGGTCGCGATCGCCATCACGGCGCTCTCGCGCGACGGCGTGGACGGCATCACGCTCAGCCGCGACTCGTACCACTCGGCCGCGAGCACCGCGTACGCCGCGGCGAACAGGAAGCCGAGCAGCCCGAACGCCGCGATCGAGCGCCACCGGCGCAACGCCAGCGCGAGCAGCTCGTGCGCGTTGCTTTCATTGAGCCCATGCATCAACTACACATCCTGCCCATCATCACTTCACCGTAGGACGCGGTCGAGGCGTGGTCAAGGCGCGCCCGGGCCTGGAATCTTGCGCGCCTCGAGATCGACGCTGCTCACCCGCAGGTCGCGCGCCCGTGCGATGGCGTGGATGTGAGTCTGACGGTTGTCCTGCTGTTGCGCAGGGTAGTCACATCGCCTCTATGTACTGCCATTGGCGAGTCGGGCGGGCGGCGCACCTGACTGGCTCGCTGGGGGCGGCATGACGTGAGAGTTCCAGGAGACAGCGTTCGATGGCAATACGCGCGACGTAAGGTGGCCCCGTGTCGCGAGGCGCCATGCTGTAGCCCATCGGCGTCGTGCCGCCATCGCGACCGGTGGCCAGGGAGCTTCGCGCCAGCGCACACGCGCAGCACCGGAGCTGATCTGGAGTGAGCGGCATGCCCGCGATGGCGGGTGGGCGATCGAGGTCGGATGCTGCCGCCTTGCGCGACACCGACACACGGAGTGCATGTTTCGTGGAGCTGACATGACCATCCATCCCGACGGCCATCGCCGAGACACGGACACGCCTGGTGTGCGGGCCCCCGGCACGCGGCAGGCGCGCCCGACGCCGCGCCGGGTCCTGATCCTCGAGGCCCAGATCAAGCAGTACCGCCGCGCGTTCTTCTGCGGGCTCGGCGAGCGCCTCCGCGGCAATCACATCGAGCTCAAGATCGCGTACAGCGCCCCGAGCCGGACCGAGCGCACGAAGTCTGACAACCTCGTGCTGCCCGCTGACCTGGGCATCGAGGTTCCCGGCACGTGGCTCCTGGGCGAGCGCGTGTTCGTCCAGCGCGCGTGGGGCCCGATCCGGGACGCGGAGCTCGTCGTGATCGAGCAGGGCAACAAGCATGCCGTGAACTATGTGCTGCTCGCGATGTCCCGACTGGGGCGCAAGCGCGTGGCCTACTGGGGCCACGGATATAACCACCAGGCGCGCGCACCGGGCGTGTCGGAGTGGCTCAAGCGCAAGTTGATCACGCAGGTCGACTGGTGGTTTGCTTACACCGCCGGTGTCGGGCGATACCTCACCGAACATGGCGTCGACCCGGAGATCATCACGGTGGTCCAGAACACGATCGACACCCGCGAGCTCGCGGACGCCGTGCGCACGCAGGCCGCGAATGACCGGCACGCGACGCGCCGCCGGCTCGGCATCAGCGACGACGCGCGGGTCGGACTGTTCTGCGGCAGCCTGTATGCGGACAAGAAGCTCGAGCTCCTGATCGTCGCGGCCGAGCAGATCCACGCCCGCCGCTCGGACTTCGAGCTCGTGATCGTCGGCGATGGTCCAGCGCGCGAACAGGTGCGCGCGGCGGCGGCGCGGTTGCCGTTCCTGCACTACGTGGGCCCGTCGTTCGGTCGTGATCGCGCGGCGTACTTCGCGATCAGCGACGTGTTCCTCAACCCCGGCCTGGTCGGGCTGTCGATCGTCGATGCGTTCACCGCCGGGCTGCCGATGTTCACGACCGACGTTCCGATCCACAGCCCGGAGATCGAGTACCTCGAGCCGAACGTCAACGGCGCGATGACCGCGTACGACGCGAGCGCGTTCGCGTCGGCGATCTGCCGGGTGCTCGACGATCCCGGTGCGCTCGCGCGCATGCGAGAGGCGGCGCGCGCGACTGCCGCGCGCCTGACGATGGATCATATGATCGAATCATTTGCGACGGGGATCGAGCGATGCCTCGCGGCGAGACCATGATGCGGTTGCGCCAGCTCGCGAAGGCGACACGGGGCGCCGTGACGCGGAGGCTGGTCCCGATCGACGCCGCGACGCTCACACGGCCGGTCCCCGTGTCGCGGTGCTTCGCGATGGATCGCGGCACGCCGATCGATCGCTATTACATCGAGAAGTTCTTGAGCCATCACGCATCGCTGATCGCCGGCGATGTGATGGAGGTCGGTGGCGCAGAGTACATCCGCAAGTTCGCGCGCCACCCGCGCAGCGTCGCCGTCCTTCACGCGACACCTGGCAATCCGCAGGCGACGCTGGTCGCGGACCTGACAGCTCCCGACACGCTGCCCGCGGCCGGGATCGACTGTCTGATCTGCACGCAGACGCTGAACGTCATCTTCGACGTCGGCCGCGCCATCGAGGGGATGGCGAAGCTCCTGCGTCCGGGCGGTGTCGCGCTGGTCACGGTCGCGGGGATCAGCCAGATCAGCCGCTACGACATGTCGCGCTGGGGCGATTACTGGCGGTTCACCGACGCCGCGCTGCGCCGGCTGTTCGCGGCGCAGTTCGACGCCCACATCGAGATCTACGGCAATGTCGCCGCTGCGGTGGCGTTCCTCCAGGGTGTGTCCGTCGAAGATCTCCCGGCTCGCGCGATCCTCGACGAGACCGATCCCGACTACCAGCTGAATCTCGGTGTGGTCGCGCGGCGGCTGCCGTGACCTTGCGCTTCACGACCTCGTGGGACGATGGGCACCCTCTCGATCTCAGGGTCGCCGATATCCTGGCGGCGCGCGGAGTCGCCGGCACGTTCTACGTGCCGCGCTTCAACCGCGAGGGCCGCTCCGTGCTGACCAAGAGCGAGCTGCGCACGCTGGGCAACGCGTTCGAGATCGGCGGACATTCGATCGATCACGTTCCGCTGATCGGTCTACCGATCGTCGAGCGCGATCGCCAGCTGCGCGAAGGCAAGCGCCGCATGGAGGACGAGCTCGGTCACGCGATCCTCGGCTTCTCCTATCCAGGCGGTGTGCACGACCCCGACATCCGCGCGGCAGTGCGCGCGGCGGGCTTTCGCTATGCGCGGACGATCACGAACCTGTCGCTCGAGCCGGCGCGCGATCGTTACCAGATCGACACCACGCTCCAGCTGTATCCGCACAGCCGGCTCACGTACCTGAAGAACTTCGCGTGGCGTGGTCACTGGCGAACGCGCGCGTCGCCGCTGACGATCTGTCTGGGCGACGGGTCGCTCGATCGCTGCCTCGAGCGGGTGCTGTCGTACGCGGTGGAGCGCGGCGGCGTGTTCCACCTGTGGGGGCACTCGTGGGAGCTCGAAGCCTACGGCCTGTGGGAGGCGCTGGATCGCTTTCTAGGCCTCGTGGAGGGCGTGGTCGCGCGCGAGGACCGGCTGTCCAATGCGGTCATCGCCGCGGATGCCCCGTGCTAGCGCGGCGACCAGCCGACGCTCGAACGCCTCGAGCGTGAACTGCGTGCGATAGCGGTGACGCGCCGCC
>Ga0068863_100004487_pt1 | contig 13767 bp, 16 predicted proteins | sample KBSSwiS62_FD_66596 | JGI IMG/M metagenome (GOLD analysis project Ga0068863, IMG submission 66596) | Switchgrass rhizosphere microbial communities from Kellogg Biological Station, Michigan, USA - KBS Switchgrass S6-2 | ecosystem: Host-associated > Plants > Roots > Rhizosphere > Soil ...
TTAATTATGAGCAACTCCTGACAAAACAATTCTCTTTCAGAGCTGGTGTGAATTTCTTAGGCGCTGGGCTCATTACCGACACGTATTTGGGTTACGGAAATGGTGAGAAGAATTTTAGTGTGTTCTTGTCATTAGGGCTGAAGAGTTTTGTTTTTGGCCAGACCCTCAAAGCAGGCATCTATGTGGAACCGTTTTTTGATGTCGGCTATGAAAACGTAAATGTCATGCTCCCAAATGGGACTTCGACACAGAATGTGCGCGATATCGCTATGATTCCGGCCTTGCTCGTAGGTGCCGAAAAGGTGTTCCCGTTCGGGCTTCATATCGAAGCGGGCATAGGCGGCGGTTATCACTGCGGTGTACTGATTACAGACAATCCAACCGGTACGGCGACTTTCTTTCTTGTGCCTAAATTCCGTGCATCTGTGGGCTTTGCGTGGTGAAACAATGAACATGCCAAATAAAAATATCGATCTTAATATTCAGAGCTTTCAGCCGCTGATCACTCCGCTTGAAGCTCGGGCACACGTAGTTGTATCTGATGAATCGATATTGTGTGTGACGCAGAGTCGAGACGTTGTTCGAAATATCCTCGACCGAAAGGACCCTCGGAAATTTGTGGTGGTTGGGCCGTGTTCGATTCATGACCCGAAAGCGGCAATGGAATACGCGCATCTTTTGAGTGAGCTTGCGCGGGAACTAGGCGAACGACTGTTCATCATCATGCGAACGTATTTTGAAAAGCCACGCACCACCATTGGCTGGAAGGGCTTTATCAACGACCCTCATTTGAACAATACATTCGACATGAATGAAGGTCTCATCAAGGGTCGACAGTTGCTTTGCGATATCACGGCGCTTGGCTTGCCTGTGGCGAATGAAGCGCTTGACCCTATTGTGCCGCAATATCTTGCCGACCTTATCACGTGGACGGCCATTGGAGCCCGCACAACAGAATCGCAGCTGCATCGCGAGATGGCCTCTGGTTTGTCTGCACCAGTCGGTTTCAAAAATACCACAGATGGAAATGTCTTGGTTGCCATCAACGCGATGAAGTCGGCGCGAAGCCGACATCACTTCCTCGGAATTGACGAAGAAGGGCGAACTGCGATTGTAGCGACAAAAGGAAATCCGCATTGCCATCTGATTTTGAGAGGTGGCTCTGACGGCCCCAATTACGATGCAAAGAGCGTAAAAACGGCTGAAGAAGCATTGGCGTCGCATTCACTCCCTAGAAATATCGTAATCGACTGCAGTCATGACAACTCGAAAAAGGATTTCAGAAGACAACCTTCTGTTTTGGAAGATTGCATTAAGCAGATTAAAGACGGCGATGATTCAATTGTTGGTTTCATGCTTGAGTCACACTTGCACGAGGGTAATCAACCTCTGTCGGACAACTTGCGATATGGAGTGTCGATAACAGATGGGTGCCTGAGTTTTGACGATACCAAGAGGATTCTCAAGGAGACGTCGAAACAATTGTAAGGAGTCTGCGCTTGCGATCACTTGCTCTGCTTCTGCTCTGTCTTTTTGCGAATGCATCCGTATCCAGTCCCCGCACATGCACGTCAGGCAGGTTGCCAGTTCTCCCCATCGAAGGGTTCAATTCCGTTGTTAATCAATTCGCATCGCAATTTCAGCCACATCATATGGTGAATGATGCGATTGCTCAGATTGGTCACAACGCGCAAATAGAAGCTAAGTTTACATACGGCGCTGTGGCAAAGGACATGTCAAAAGAGTTCGTTGAGCTGTGGGTTGATATTTGTCACGAGCACTATGCGCTCCTTGACAGGCAACGAACCGATGGCGATGGACGGGTGACGTTCAGCGTTGAAGCCTCTCTTCTTGGAGAAGTGGGCACCTATGCTCTTTTGATACGTGTCGTGGGCGATGGCTCTATCGCCAAGTCTAAGCTTCGCGTTGTTTCCACTGGTCAAAAATTGGCTGTCTTCGATATCGATGGCACTCTTACTGCTCATGACTCAGACATGAGTTTTGACGTCCTCTACGATATCTATCATGGTGTTTATGCTCCACCAAAACGCGCATATGCCGCAGAGCTGACGCATTTATTGCGTGATAAGTTTGGCTATGAGATCGTCTACCTTTCTGGTCGACCCCATTTCCTGAATAACCTGACGCGGAAATGGCTTGTGGACAACGATTTTGCTCCTGGGACGCTTAAAATAACGCAAACCTTGTTTCAATCCATTCCAACGCAAGGTCACGTGGGTCAGTTTAAGAGAGACACACTTATGAATCTCAAGAAGGCCGGTCTCGTGATACCCCGTGCATACGGTAATGTAGAGACGGATGCGTTTTCTTACAAAAGTGTGGGCATTGCTGAAGAAAAGATCTTCTTGTTAGGCAAATACTCCGGGTCTTTCGGCGTCGTTGGCCTTGGAACGGATTTTGAGAGTCACTATAGGCAGCTCGCTAATGACGAAAATGCCGTTCTTGATTAAAGACAAACGCCAATCCAAGATCATTGGCCTTCGCGACGATTTCGCTATCTCGCTTTGAACCAGACGGCTCTATGATGCATGTAATGCCTGCTTCTTTTGCAAGAATGAGGCTGTCCGTGAACGGAAAAAAGGCATCTGACGCCAGCACAGCACCTTCTGTTTGGTGGCCATGTTCTTTAGCTTTTGCAATCGCGAACTTGACGGCATCAACTCGGCTCGTTTGGCCGGCACCCACTCCAATAAGCTGTCCGTCTTTTACGAGGGTAATGGCATTGCTTAAGCACGAAACCACCAGACCATTTGCAACACGCAAATCACGTTCTTGCAAAGGGGTAGGTGTTGCTGTGGATACTACTTGCCACGTATTCTTGCAGGATTCAGGCGTGTCCAGATCTTGCACAAGATAGCCGCCGAAAATCGTTCGCATGCTTTCTTTCGGGAATCCAGCGACAAGAAGCGAAGGTATTTCAAGTAAGCGCAGATCTTTCTTTTGTGCCAGTACTGCTTTTGCTTCATCAGTAAAACAAGGGGCTATGATGACTTCAAGAAAATGACTCTTGAGCTCGAGCGCTACTTGCTCATCAACTGCCGCCGAAAGTGCAACGATCCCACCAAAAGCAGAAAGCGGATCCGAGGCAAATGCTTTCTTAAGCGCACCGAGTTGGTCTGCATCTATGGCTGCACCACAGGGGTTGCCATGTTTAATGATGACAGCAGCATGTTCCGCCGCTAACCCATGCATGAGCCAGCGAAGCGATAGAATGGCGCCGTGGCCATCGAGTAAGTTGTTGAAGGACAATTCCTTGCCTTGAAGCGCGGTCGCGCCAGCGAGAGGAATTTCCGCGGAGCGAGAAAGCGGAACAACGCTTGCAGTTTGGTGAGGATTTTCGCCGTAGCGCAGGTCTTTCTTCAAAAACCATCTGGCAATGAGTTGGTCATAATCGGCGGTTTTTGCATACGCTTGCGCCGCTAAACCCCGCCGTAAATCGAGCGTCGTGCCCTTGTTCTGGCTCAGTTCGGCCAGAAAAGAATCGTATTGCGAAGGATCGCTTAGAACGGTCACATGATCGAAATTTTTTGCAGCCGCGCGGATAAGCGAGGGTCCGCCAATATCAATATTCTCAATGCAATCACTCTGTGTTGCACCTTGAGCTTTGATGACCTGTTCGAAAGGGTAAAGATTGACAATAACCAGATCGATCGGGTCGATCTCATGCACATTGAGAGTCTCAATATGCGAGGTTACGTTGCGGCGCGCGAGAATACCTGCAAAAATATACGGATGAAGAGTCTTAACGCGGCCATCGAGAATTTCCGGAAATCCGGTTACCGCTTCGACTTCGACAACCGAAATTCCGTGTTCCTTCAAGTACCGAGCGGTATTACCGGTGCTAATGATCTCAACTTTCGCTTTTTGTAATGCTTCGCAAAGCGGGAGAAGGCCAGTTTTATCAGATGTGGAAATCAGTGCGCGAGAAAGAGGTGTGATTGTCGTTGTCATTCTGCTTTAATCGATGCGTCAGGGCGGAAATGTTCGCGCTGATAATTTCATCGATCACAGAAAGCTTGTCAAGAGATGCGTTGGTCGTCGACACTTTGTAGTAATCATAATCATATTCGAAGAATCGTTCGGCCGAGAACGCATTGTAGATTCTGCGTTCCTCGTCCCGTTTCTCAATTTGTGGTTGCCATTTTAACATTGTGAATCTGATCCTAAAGGTAAATGCAAATAAATTGCAATTAACTATGAAACAGAGTTTCACATTGAGTTATTTCATGAGTCGCTCTCTGTTGTGGAGCCGCCTAAATTCTCCAAGATCAGTCCTTCAAGCTGGTCGTCTCCTCCTGTCGCAATTCCAAGCTTTCGCATCCCGGAGATTTCGATCTGTCTGATGCGTTCGCGCGTGAGGTTCATGATGGCGCCAGCTTCTTCAAGCGTGATGCCGCCTGACTCGGCTACGTCCAAAGCACAGGTCTCTTCAAGTTCCCAGACTTCTTTGTCAGGAAAATTGAGTTTCACGGACCCAGTCTCTTCGTTCACATCTAGGTAAAGATGGTGTCTGCAGGAAACATAAAGACACGGACGCGCCATTTTATGACAATCTTCTCTTGTGCGCGGCTTTGCATGATCTATTATCTCGAGAAGTTCACCCCTCTTTTTCATGCGACGGTATTCACGCGCAATGAGTTTACGAGAGAGTGTTCTTGATCTTTTTCTTTCTTTCGGAGTCGTTCGACCATTCAATTCAGACCTCACAGTATCCCCCTAAGTGAAGCATGAAATTATCTATACTCTTCTTGCTATGTTCAGATTAACAAAGTTTCATTTTTTTAGTCAAAACTGTGACAACATAATATTTATTTACACAAGAGAAACAGATGGTTAGCAATAGTGATAAGTGGATTGATGGTGAAATAGGAAGGTTGGCAGGAACGTTGCTTGCACAACTTGATTGGGCGCGCGGAAGTCATGTAAGAACTTTGCCGAAAGTGACACAAAAGGAGGAGATTATGTCTGAAACTTTGCCCGTCGAAAATATTGTAAGTGAAGTGAGTAGAATCATGCAAGTTGAATGTGATAAAAAAGATAAATTATTTGCACTTCAACATGACATAATTGGCGATTGTCATCGCTGCAAACTTTGTAAAAGTCGTACGAACATTGTCTTTGGTGTAGGTGATCCAGATACTAAGCTTCTCTTTGTGGGCGAGGGTCCGGGTGCTGAAGAAGATCGCCAAGGGCTTCCGTTTGTCGGGCGCTCCGGTCAATTGCTCACCAAGATGATAGAGGCGATGGGTCTTTCACGAGATCGGGTTTACATCTGCAATGTCGTAAAGTGCCGCCCGCCTGACAATCGTGATCCGGAACCAGATGAAGTATTAGCATGTTCGACATTTCTCAAAGCGCAGCTCAACATCATCAAGCCGACCGTTATTGTTACTTTGGGCAGGTACGCAAGTCAGACACTGCTTGGAACGTCAACGCCAATGAGCCAGATCCGCGGCGTGTGGACAACCTATGAGGGGGTTGATCTAATGCCGACCTTTCATCCGGCATTCTTGCTCAGAAACCCGACCAAAAAGAAAGAAGTATGGCAAGACTTGCAGGCCGTCATGCAACGACTATCAATAGTTGCTGATCCGTTATTGCAAACGGAGTGAAGCGATAGCCTAAAAGCGATCGAGATAGCGATGAATGAACGCGAAAATTTCTCTTGCACGTTCGCGCACCAGTGAAGGTTGAGCTGCCGTCGCGAGGCGATGAGCAAATCCTAATCTAAGGGTCAAAATCAGTTCGGCTAGAACCTCTGCTTTCTCCTTTGACGTTTCAAGAGTGTCTCTGATCTTCTTTGATGCGGCATTGAGCCATTCGTTTTCATACTTTTGAATGATTTGCCCAATGGGGTTATCCGAGCCCCGAAATCGAAAATAGAGCTTAATAATCACGGGGCTAAGCTCGATAGAATCGAAAACAAAATTGATCCCATCTTCTAATTGAAGCTGTAGTTCAGCACCTGTTTTGGGAACCGCCGTCATTTTTGAACGAGCAAAATAACTGGCAAAAACTTCGGCCGCATAGGTGATAAGGGTTTTTCTTTCCTTGCCGATATATTCGTATATCCAGGCGCGTGAGACTCCAGATTTGCGGGACACTTTCGAATGTGTCACGGCTTGAAGTCCTTCTCTTTCAATTATTTCTAAAACAGCGACCGATACGGCAAGCTGTTTTTGTTCTTTCGGAGATGTTGATACCACTGACATAAATCAATCTTTTTTGTCGGGACTTAAAATGGGTTTTTCCCCAAATTGCCATTAGTTTGCGTCAAAAAGGAATACTTAATGTTGAAAAAATTGTTTGCCATCATCCCACTTGCATTGTTCGTTCCCGCCATGGCCCATGCCAACGTTGGAATTCCGGTTGTCTCCTTCGGATTGCCCTTTATGGCAGCCAACCTTATTCTCGTGGTTCTCATTGAAGCATTCGTCATCAAACGACTCTACCCGAAACTCGACAACTTCAGCGTCGCAAAAAGCGTTCTTTTTGCCAACCTTATTACCACGCTTATTGGGTATCCATTGATTGGCGTGTTAGAAGCAATGACTCCCATTATTCTTGATACGAACTCGAGCTTAGGGTGGATTTTGCCGTATGAAAATTTGAACGAGATGAACGTCTATATAAGCACGATGATGTTTCTTACGCTTATTCCTTGTTATTTTCTATCCGTTTGGATTGAAGGCCTGTGGTTGAGGAGAAGGCTGTCAGCAGAGATTTCATGGAAGAACATCGTTTTAGCGCATTTGTTCAGCTATTTATTTCTCACCGTTCAAGTTTGTGCAAACTTACCGGTTCTCTACTTCAACAAGCACACATTTGATGCGACTTGTGACCTCCTCGGCTACCTGCATAACTTGATTCTATGATGTAGGCGTTGCCTCACTGTAACCATAAGTTCATATCAAACAGATCGGTCGCAACCTTGCATCTAGCTGAGAAGAGTTTTCCAGGGGCAGGTGGTAGTTTAGGCTGACGGGCCATCGTACGGTCAACCAAAAAGAAAGAAGTATGGCAAGATTTGCAGGCTGCCATGCAACGACTATCAATAGTTGCTGATCCGTTATTGCAAACGGAGTGAAGCTCGTTTTCGATCTCTCCGCTCCGGAGTCTCCAAGACAAGATTAAGGTTGGCGGAATGTGCCATACGATTTTCAGTGTCCAATCTGGTCATAGGTCATCGCTTGGTTTTCTCGGATAAAGATCCTTCCTGCCGACCGCATAAGACACTAAATAGCAATTTGCATGGTCAAGAGGCACCATGAATTGATTAAATACTGCGACCGATGACGGATTTGGAGTAAATGCTTTGGTCATAGACCCAATCGCAAAATTGTAAGAAGCTATCACCATGCGACAGCTTTGCTTCGAATCTGTATTATCAATATGATCTATAATTTCGAACCGCAAAAGATTCCCATCAGGGACTTTCAATTCTACGCTAGCCATTCCATCGGCGCCTATTTCTACCTCTTTAGAGGTAAGGATGGGATCTTGCCCTAGGTCTACACACGCATGCAAATTGATTTGTCCCTCACGGATTTCAACCGTCATCGGAACCGTAACAGGAGTTTCTGCAAATGATGTTGAAAAGATAAAAAACGTAAGAGCTAACGACTTGATACGCATAAACAGCACCTCTTGTTGGTAGGTTTCAACAGTTAACAGTTAGCAGTTAGCAGTTAGCAGATCGAAAGTATTCCAGAGTCGGTGTCAGACGACGAAAGTCGACAGTGTGCGACCCAGCATTGCAAAATCATAGTTGATCCAGAGCGGTCGCAATGACGCGACGCATTAACGCTTCTTGGAGCTACCCTTGGTGGTTTTTCGCGTCTCTGCGGCAATGCTATCCAAAATGCCGTTAACAAATGCTGCGGACTTGTCGCTACCAAAGCGTTTTGCGATCTCTACGGCTTCATCAATGATAATGGCGGGTGTTAAATCGGGCGAGAAAAGAAACTCATAGCATGCAACACGAAGTACATTTCGATCAACAATTGCCATGCGTTCAATTCGCCATTTCTCACTGTTTTTTGCAATCAGTTCGTCGATGCGCGTGTGGTTCAGAAGAACGCCGTGCACCAAGGCGGTGGTATGATCCAGCACCTCGTTTGGCGTCTCGAAATGTTCAAAAAACTTTTCAATGGCTTCAGAACCATTGGCTCGACTCACTGAAGGCAGTGGTGCGGTTATCTCCATTTGATAAAGGATCTGAAGGGCAGATTCTCGCCCTTTACGCCTGCTGTTCATGAAAATTCCAGTAAGTCTTGGATCGATATAATTGTTAAACCGTGATTTTCTGCAAAAATTTTGGCTTCCCCGATCGAGGGGATGGAACCATCTGGGGTCAAAAGTTCACAGACTGCAGCAGCGGGTATAAGTCCCGCCATGCGAGCAAGTGCAATGGAACCTTCTGTGTGACCTCGTCTTTGTGCGAGGCCACCATCTGCCGCTCGGAGTGGAAATACGTGTCCGGGACTACATAGATCACTTGGGTTCGCGCCTTCTTTGATGGCTGTCTTGATGGTGGTTGCGCGATCAGCCGCACTGACACCCGAAGTGATACCGGTTCGCGCTTCAATACTGACTGTAAAACGAGCCGAATAAGGGTGGCTCCGGCTATTATCTTCAACCATCAGGGGAAGCTTCAGTTGATCCGCTTTCGATTCTGTGAGTGCAAGACACACAATTCCGCTGCCATGACGGATAAGGAAATTCATGTTTTCGGGCGAGACCATTTCGGCGGCGATCACCAAATCAGCTTCATTCTCCCGTTCTTCGTCATCAACAAGAAGAACAGGCCGCCCCTGGCGAACCGCAGCAATGGCAGCTTCGACTCTTCCTTTGGCTTGACTCAACATAGGGGGAAATGGCTCCAAATGACGAATGAACGAGTCTCCTACGGCTTTCTACAGAAAACGCAATCGGGTGAAAGGAGCGAAATATGTTAGCAGTTGTGAAGAGTGCAGCTTCATCTGGGATTCACGCATCTCCCATACTTGTCGAAGTCGATATCTCACAAGGGTTGCCCGGTTTTGCGATGGTCGGGCTCCCTGAAAATACGGTGAAAGAAGCCCGAGTTCGCGTCCAAGCCGCTATCGGCAATTCTGGGTTTTTGTTTCCAATGGGCAAAATCACCGTGAATTTGGCTCCTGCCCATGTCCGCAAGGAAGGGACCGGTTTTGATTTTCCAATGGCCATGGCAATTCTGGCAGCTCAAGGAATTGTCCCTGAAGACAAGCTCAAAGACGTCTTCTTCTTTGGCGAGTTGAGTCTTTCGGGTGAAGTAAAGTCCGTTCGGGGTGCCTTGTCGGCTGCTGAAGTTGCCCTTCAAGTTGGAGCCAAACGCATATTGGTGGCTCCCGAAAACGGGCCAGAAGCTGCGCTGGTTGATGGGATTGAGGTGCGAGCTGTACGCAGTTTTAAAGATGCAGTCGAATTCCTGCTTCATGATGAAAATGACAAAGCGCCCATAATTACGAAAAAGATTTGTCCAGAGTCGGAACAAGACGATTTAGATCTCTGCGACGTGCGTGGTCAATATCAGGCACGCCGCGCGCTGGAAATCGCGGCTGCAGGCGGGCACAATATTCTCTTTGTGGGTGGGCCCGGGTCAGGCAAGACAATGATGGCGCGAAGATTGCCCGGAATTTTACCAGAACTGAGTCATAAGGAAGCACTTGAAGTAACACGCATACACTCTGCTGCGGGGCTGACCTTGGGCGGAACGTTGGTAAGCCGCAGGCCGTTTCGTGCGCCACATCACTCCGTGACGCGTGCAGGGATGGTGGGAGGGGGCAATGGAATACCTCGCCCGGGTGAGCTGAGCCTCGCCATGAAAGGTGTGTTGTTCTTAGATGAGATGCCCGAGTTTTCACGCCATGTTTTGGAGGTTTTAAGACAGCCGCTCGAATCCGGTGAAGTCATTTTAAGCCGAGCCAACGGATCTATTCGGTACCCAGCTGAGTTCATGCTGGTTGCGGCCATGAACCCATGCCCGTGCGGCAACTTCGGAACAGCTCGACGAGTTTGTCGTTGCGGTCCTAATGACATGTATCGATATCGATCTAAATTAAGCGCCCCTTTGCTTGACCGGATCGATATCCACATTGAGGTCCCACCTGTCGATCTTGTTGCGCTTCAATCAACCCAAAATGGTGAATCCTCGAAAGACGTTCGCAAGCGGGTAATCGCTGCACGCAGCCTTCAGAAAACGCGTTTGGCTCAAGGTTTGCTCAATGCCACAATGGACCGCAGCGCGATTGTTCAATTTGCGACCCCATCGCACCAGGGAAGACAACTGCTTGCGAATGCTATGGACAGAATGGGATTATCGGCGCGCGCTCATGACCGAATTTTGCGGGTGGCTCGCACGATTGCAGATCTGGCGGGCTCTGTTGAGATCGACGTTCCTCATATCGCTGAAGCCATACAATATAGGAGCTGTGATAGGCTTGCGAACGCGGCATAATTGATGCTAGGTCGTGGTTGTGGATTTCTGAAGATGAGGGTTTGCTATGTCGAACGAAGAAATTGCCCCGAAAGGACTAGACGGCGTCGTTGTTGATAAAACTGAAATGTCGATGGTAGATGGCGAAAAAGGCGTGCTCGTTTACCGCGGGTATAACATCGATGAAATAGCGAATTGCTCGTTCGAAGAAATTTGCCACCTCTTTCTTGAGGGCGAACTCCCCACGCAAACACAGCTTTCTGAGCTCAAAGCCCGCCTCAATGCAAAGCGTGAAGTGCCAGATGTGGTTCTGAAATACATTGAAAGTGCGCCCACAACTGAAGATCCGATGGCTGTTCTGAGAACTGCGTTCTCTATGTTGTCAGGCTCGATGCCCAAGGTTGATGATAATTCGCCGAGCGTGGTTAAAGAGAATGCTGTCTCTTTGATTTCACAGGTTTCGACGCTAGCCGCAGCCATTCATCGTGTGCGCCGCGGATTGAAGATTGTTCCTCCTCATAAATCACTTTGTTACTCAGCGAACTTTCTCTACATGATGCGCGGCGAAGAGCCAGAAGACGTCGTCGCTCGAACCCTGAACACTGCTCTTGTTTTGCATGCAGATCATGGCTTCAACGCAAGTACTTTTGCAGCGCGTGTTGTGATCTCAACTTTGACCGATGTCGTATCAGCTGTGACAGCTGCTATCGGATCACTAAAGGGCCCGCTGCATGGCGGCGCCAATACCGCAGTTATGGAAATGCTGCTCGAAATTGGCGAGATTGCCAACGTTGAACCATGGATTGAAGCAGCCCTGGCCCAGAAGAAGAAAATCATGGGCTTTGGTCATCGCGTATACAAGGTTTTCGATCCACGTGCCAAGCACTTGAAGGAGATGTCGAAAGAGTGGGGCGAGCGGGTTGGCGAAGTCAAATGGTTCAAGATGAGCGAAAAGATCGAAGAGCTCATGATGAAGAAGAAGAGCCTTAACGCGAATGTGGATTTCTATTCAGCATCGACTTACTACGCGATGGGAATACCAGCGGAAATGTTTACCGTGATCTTTGCAGTTGCAAGAACGCTTGGCTGGACCGCTCATGTTATTGAACAGCTTTCGGACAATCGCCTCATGCGACCTGAGGCACTCTACGTGGGTCGGATGGACAAGAAATTTGTTCCAATCGAGCAACGCGCCTAGATTTGATTAGACCTGAGCCCATTGCGGGCCCAGGTCTACCACCAAAGCGCACAAAGGCGCTAACTTGCAAGAAGGAAGCCCTTAACCTGCAAACACCAATCGAAGAAGCTTTGAAACGGTTGCCAAAGAGCCTGCATCGTTTTCAATCTCCCTAGAGCAAGTTGAACGTCCTTTGTTTTCATTTCAAAAAACAACTCATTGTTAATGTCTACGTTGTCATCATCGAGCAGTAGGCTTGGTGTCGCTGTCTCGTTCGCCCCTATTTCCTTAAGCAGCCAAATGAGCATCGTTCTTTCTTTCCTGATCGCCAACTGCATCGTACTCGCTGTCGAAAACAATCGGAGGGAATGCTCTGCGAATGCCGCAGCAATTTCTGGGGACTTTGCGTTACATTGGTTAATAACGATATGTTCCTGCTGAGGATTAGAAACCCACGCAAGGCCAAGAATGTTGCTTTTTTCGTCTGTGGCAACAATAAGGTGGCGCTTCTTTTCCCTCAGTCTTTGAAACAGAAACGCTATTCGTTCGGTAACCTTAGAAGTTCTTTCTCTTACTTTTTCTTCGCTATATTCATTACGCATCAGACTCAAGTGCGCTTGCAAGACCTGCTGTTCGCTGAAGGGCATAGCATCGATATTCTCAGAGTCGTATGATTCTATGTGTACCCCAGCTTGTACAACACTAACGAATAGGCAGGCGACAAGAAGAACTACACTACTTTTAAATCGCAGCATCCAACAACCTCCACGCGGCCCACAAAGAACAGCTGATGGTTCCAAAGTATTCTGTATCAATGTCCGGGAGGCCCCTCTGAGAATTTAGCTTTGCAATGATGCTTCGGATGTGATGAGATGCGTGGCCATGCGACTTGCTATTGATATCGGCAATACCAATATCGTCTACGGTGTGTTTAATGGCGAAGCTTTGGTTGCAAGGTTTCGGGTTGCCACCAATTTGCGAGCTACGGGCGATGAATACGGTGTGACACTTTTGGCTCTTTTAGAGCGTCACTCGATTAATTCGGCTTCGATTTCATCCATCATCATTGCCTCAGTAGTGCCAGCGCTCGATAGAGGCTTTCGCCAAGCCTGTGAGACTTATCTCAACCTTGCGCCTTGGTTTGTCGGAAACGAGATCCATGTGCCAATAGATGTTGCGCTCAAAAGGCCTGAAGAAGTTGGGGCAGATCGGCTGGTAAATGCCTATATGGCTTGGAAATTGTACGATTCTGCGGCTATTGTGATTGATTTAGGGACCGCTACAAGTTTTGATGTTGTGACCAAGAAAGGGGTCTATTTAGGCGGGGCCATTGCGCCTGGCATGGAAATCTCTGGCAAAGCTCTGTTTGAGGCCACTTCAAAGCTCAAAAAGGTTGAATTGGTGAGGCCAGAGCGGGCTATCGGAAAAAACACAAAAGAAGCCATTCAGTCTGGGCTCTTTTTAGGTTATGTAGGTCTAATCGATTTTCTCGTAATGCGCATGAAAGAAGAACTCAACGAAAGCGCGCGCGTGATCGCAACAGGTGGCTTGGCTGAACCCTTCAAGGGTGTTTCGAGCCAGATTGAAGAAGTCAATCTTGATTTAACTGTGTGCGGACTCAATAAGCTGTTGAGTGATAAGGATGGTTTGTGACTGTAAGTGAGCCTGAAATTCCAATTTCAAAAATTGATATTAATGCCGTTTGGGTTGTACGACGATTGCGGGCGAAAGGCCACGAAGCCTATCTGACAGGTGGCTGCGTTCGCGATTTGCTGCTTGGCAAACAACCAAAAGATTTTGACGTAGCGACAAACGCGAAGCCAGACGAAATGAAGCGGATTTTCCGCAATTGTCGTCTCATTGGCCGACGCTTCTTGCTTGCGCACGTGTTCTTCCCCGGTGGAAAGATCATTGAGGTCGCGACGTTTAGAGCGAATCCTCTCGATGTTCAGGAAGACATGTCAGAGGACTTGCTTGTTACGCACGATAACGTTTATGGAACCATCGAAGAAGACGCGCGAAGACGCGATCTGACGGTTAACGGCCTTTTCTACGACCCTGTTGAAGGCAAAGTCCTTGATTTCGTAGAAGGGCGCGCCGATTTGGAATCAAA
>Ga0068863_100004488_pt1 | contig 13765 bp, 9 predicted proteins | sample KBSSwiS62_FD_66596 | JGI IMG/M metagenome (GOLD analysis project Ga0068863, IMG submission 66596) | Switchgrass rhizosphere microbial communities from Kellogg Biological Station, Michigan, USA - KBS Switchgrass S6-2 | ecosystem: Host-associated > Plants > Roots > Rhizosphere > Soil ...
TTGAAACCTCCTGCGGATCAGGTGCCAGCTCAGCCGGCGTGGGTCGATTCAAGTCCCGCCGACTTCGACCGGTCGGTATAATCCGAGACACCGACAGGCGATTGCGCGTCTAAGACTGCAGCCGGTCCATGACCTGGACCGTCACACGATGTCCACCGATTCCCGCACCATGGCGTCGCCCGCCGTCGTCGTCGGACGGTATCGCATCGCCACGCTGATCGCCCACGGCGGTATGGGCTCGCTGTACCTGGCCCGCGATCCGGCGATCGATCGCACCATCGCGCTGAAGCTACTGCCGAAGGGATTTGACGACGAGTCCGCGCGCGAGCGGTTCGCGCGCGAAGCTCGGGCGGCCGGGCGGCTTCGACATCCCAACATCGTGACGGTCTTCGACGTCGGCGAGCACGACAACCAGCCGTTCATCGCCATGGAGTACGTGCCTGGCGAAACACTGGACCAACTGATCCGGCGGCGAACGCCGCTCTCAATCACCAACCGGCTGCTCATCATCGAGGACGTCTGCTCAGGGCTGCATTTCGCTCATACCGAAGGGATCATTCACCGCGACATCAAGCCGGCCAACGTCATTCTCGACATCGCCGGCACGATCAAGATTCTCGACTTCGGGCTCGCCCATGCGCCGGACTCCGGCATCACCAGGGCCGGCGATCAACTCGGCACGTTGAACTACATGTCGCCGGAGCAGGTGCTGGGCGCGCATCTCGATCACCGCTCCGACGTGTATGCCGTCGGCGCCCTCGCCTACGAGCTGATCTCGTACCAGAGAGCGTTTCCCGGAACGGTGCGAGACGGAACGATGTACCGGATCCTGAACAGCGATCCGGCGCCGCTTGCCGCTCTCGTGCCCGACCTCGATCCTGAGGTCGCGCGGATCGTCGAGCGCGCGATGCGTAAAGAGGCCGATCAGCGGTACCAGAGTCTGGACGACCTGCGCGAGGAACTCGCGAAGGTGCGTCGTCGTCTCGAGGAGTCCGACACCGCCACGGCGCCCGACGTCGCCGCTCTCACCACCGTCGAACCGCGAAACGCCGCTGAGGGCAATTCGCCGCACACGCCGATGCCGCCGGTCCGGCAGCCCCGGGCGCGTGCGCTTGCCGGCGTCGCGCGCGATTCCACACCGGTGGTGCGCGAGGAGCTTGGGTCCTCCGCTCCAACGCTCGGCTCCGCGTCGGCGATCGAGCCGAGGCCACCCGAAGCGGCTGTCCGTCGAGGGTCGAGGCGACTCGCGATCGCCGGCGCGATCGCGACCGCAGTACTGGTTAGTCTGACCGCCGCGTACTCTCGGTACGTCTCGTCGAATGGACGTCTCACGGCCGGCGACACCGCTAAGGCGCCGGAGACCCTGTCGGCGCCTGCGGCCGTGCCAACACCAAATGCCGCGAGTAGAACAGGAGACGCCGATCGGAGTGCGGCTGCGATCGATGAACGTCTCACGCAGATTCGAGCGACGGCCGCGCAACAGCTTGCGGCCGGACAGCGTTCGCAACTGCTCGATACGCTCAACGCCGGACTGTACCTGAACCGCAGCGACCTGGAGTTGAATCGGTTGCTCGACGACTTGAAGCGCGCGGCGCGGCAGTTCGCGGCACAAGCCCGTACCAACGCGACGCGCCGCGGCGCCAGCGAAGGCGCGTCACTCGAGTTTCGAGACGGCCTGGCGCGGGAACGCGGTGCCGAGGCGTTCGATCGGGCCGGCGATCGGGCGCAGGCGATTCGTGCGTTCTGGGCGGCTACCGAGTTGTTCGACAGTGCGTCGGGGACCGCGGGGGGGGCGGCGACGGCGCCGTTACCGCCGCCGGAACCCGTTCCCCCGGTCGCGAAGCGCGACATCTCCTCGGCAGCGGCAGAACGCCCGGCTCCCCCGGCGCCGCCATCGGCTGGTCCACCCACGTCTGACAAGCCGGCCCCGGTGGCGCTCCCAGCGACGCTGGTACCGTCGGCTCCAGTATCGGCTGACGGCCGCGACTCGCGAGCGTCTGACGTCGCCGCGATTCAGGAGACCCTGCGGCGCTACGCTGACGCGTACGGCAGCCGCGACGTGGCCGCAGTCAAAAAGGTGCTGCCGTCCCTCAGCGTCCAGCAGTTGCGCGGGCTCGAAAAGGACTTTTCGGACTACCGCAGCTACAGCGTCGAGATTGCCGATCCGCACATCTCGGTCGACCGCGAGACGGCCGTCGCGACCTCTCAGGTGACGCGGTCGTTCGTCACAAGGAGTGGCGTCGCGGGTGGACACACCATGGCGACGACGTTCCGGCTACGGAAGATCGATGGATCCTGGGTGATCGAACGGCTGGAATCGCGCTGAGACACGGTTCATCACGGTACTTTCGAGCCTTCGTGATAGACGGTCAAAACGAGTAGTCGAGGCTGATCACTGGCGTCACGCGGTCTCGCAGGCCAGCACTGGTCAGCGCAAACAGCAGGTTCGCCGACACGAGCATTTTCCGGTACGGGTTGAACCTCACCCCGGTGGTGCCGACCGCGAGGTTCAGGTTGCCAGGCTCCAGTCGGAACTGACGTTTCGTGGCATGCTCCACCGGCCGGTTGGGCGTGGGGCCAGACCCGCCACCGCCGCCACCGCCACCGCCTCCTCCGCCCGTGCCGCCGGTGCTGCCGGGGCCCGCCTCCACGAAATCGAAAATCGTATCGGCTTCTCTCAGCCGCCCCTGATCGCGAATCGTGCGTCCGAGAACATCGGCGATCAGCGTCAACCGGGGCGAGACGGCCACGTCAACACCCGCCGCGTAGTTCCATTCGCTGTGCAGCGAGGCACCGGGCAGGCCGCCGCGGCTCGTGTACGTGTATCCGGCGTTGAGATGCGGCGAGAAGTTGCCCACCGCAATCGACCCGATGCCATAGATCTTCGCTTGAAGCGCACCGGTCCCGAGCAGATCGCTTTCGTCGCCAGTAGGAGTCCGCACGTCGATGGCCGCCGCGAGTCCGCCGCCTCGCCCGGGCAGAACGTTGTACTTCGCGCGCACCAGCACGTCGCCCAGGCCCGCGGCGTGGCCCGATAGCGCAAAGATGTGTTCGTCCGGGTTGTCGCCTTCGAAGACGTGAAGGTCGGGGTTCGCGGTAGTCGCGAGACGGAGAATACGCGCGCGAATGCTCGCGTCGATGTCGACGGCGACCAGCGGGACGGCCACGCCGAGGTCGAGCCGGTCCGTCAGTCCGTACGTCGCCTCGAACACCAACGTATTGGTGGTGAGGTTGAGCGCGAGTGCCGCCTCGATGATGTCGCCCTCGAACGCAGGATTCAACAGGCTGCCGTCTCCGGCCTGGGCGCCGTTCTGAACCTTGCCGCAGCAGTCCGTATGCTGGATGTAAAAGTTGATCTCGCGCTGCCGCAGGCTCTTGCCCTCGAAGGTGTCGTACTTCGATCGCTGGTAGGCGACGCCTAGACTTCCCCGCTGGCGGCCAATCGTCAGAGCGCGCTCGGCGAAGATCGGACCGAAGCTCTCGCTGGTGCGGGTGAAGGTTCCGAGCGTGGGGTCATATGTGTAGGTAAATCCGCCAGAGGACGAGCCGAGCGGGAACGTCGACAGCAACGTCACGATCTGCTGGTTGAATTGCTGCGGCGTCTGCAACTGCTCCGGGCTCGGCTTGAAATGTGCGGCGTGGCTGGGGACTTCCGGCGTGCTCCTCGGGGCGAGCACGATGGTGTTGCCGAACAGGTTCGTCAGAATTTCCGAGAGCGGCAGCCGGGCTTCCTGGCAGATCGCCTGTGGCGGCGTGAGCAGGCCGAGCGCCGCCGCAATCGAGACGCGATAAATCCACGGTCGCATGTGAAGGCTCTGTTCCGAGCATCGTACGGATGTCGCTCGCTTGTCAATCCGCGAATCACATCGACTGGGCCGGCGCCTTGGCCACGAATCGGCGAGAAATCGATCTCGACGCGCGCGCATGCTCGCTCCAGGAGGCACGTCGGCCCCATAATCTGGGTATGACGTTTTTTCACGACTTGAGATTTGGCGCACGCCTGCTGGCGAAGAGTCCAGGATTCACCGCCGTCGCCGCCCTCTCGCTCGCGCTTGGCATCGGCGCCAACACCACCGTGTTCACACTCGTAAACGCCGTACTCCTGCATCCGTTGCCGGTCGAAGATCCCGCGCAGCTCGTGTCGGTCTTCACGACCGACGAGCGGAATCAGGGGAGCGGCGCCGCGTTTGGTGACTTTCTCCAAACCTCGCCGATGAACTTCAAAGACCTTCGCGACAAGAACGCCGTCTTCTCGGGCACGGCCGGCCACGTCGGTATCCCGCTGAACATCACCGGTGGAACCGGACACCCCGATCAGATCTTTGGCGAGCTGGTCACCGGCAACTACTTCACCGTGCTCGGCGCGCGCCCGCAAATCGGACGTGGTTTTCTGCCCGATGAAGACGAAACGCCGGGCGCGAAGCTGGTGACGGTCCTGGGCTACGGCGAGTGGCAGAAGCGGTACGGCGGCGATCCGTCGATTGTCGGTCGGACGATTACAGTGAACGGAGCGAGCTTCACGGTCGTCGGCGTGATGCCGAAGGGATTCAAGGGGACCAATGCGATCGGTGCGCCGGCGCTGTGGGTCCCGTACATGACCTACCCGCAGACCACGACCGGCTTCTTCCGCGAGCTGGCGCAGCCGAACAGCCGGCGCGGGCTGATATTCAACGTGACCGGCCGGCTCAAGCCGGGCGTGTCCGTGCAGCAGGCCGAAGCGAACCTCAAGACGATCGCGCGGCAGCTCGAGCAGGAATACCCCAACGACAACAAGGGTCGTAGCGTCACGCTGGTGCCGCTCGCGCAGGCGACGATCAACCCCGGATTCCGCGGCAACATCGTGAGGACCGGCGGCCTCTTGATGACCATTGTCGGTCTCGTTCTGCTAATCGCCTGCGCGAATGTCGCGAACCTCCTGCTGGCACGCGCGGCGGTGCGGCAGAAGGAGATCGCGGTACGGCTGTCACTTGGCGCCGGACGGTGGCAGCTGATCAGGCAGCTGCTGACCGAAGGGACGTTACTCGCGCTCCTCGGCGGCGCGGCCGGCCTGCTGCTGGCGTTCTGGGCACAGAGTCTCCTGTGGTCGTTCCGCCCGCCCTTCCTCGCCGTCGATGCCATCGATCTCCAGCCGGATGTGCGGGTGCTGCTGTTCACGCTTGCGGTGTCAGTGGCGACCGGCGTCGTCTTCGGGCTCACGCCGGCGATTCAGGCCTCGCGGCCCGACCTGGTCGGCGAGCTGAAGGAGAAAACCGGCGCTCCCACTGGATCGAACCGGCTGTTCAGCCTGCGCAACCTGCTGGTGTCGTCTCAGGTCGCGCTCTCGCTCGTCGCGCTCGTGGGTGCCGGCCTGTTCCTGCGCAGTCTCCAGAACGCGCAGCGAATCAGTCCGGGGTTCGACACGGCACACCTCTCCGTGCTGTCCTTCGATCTCGGCGCGCAGGGTTACACGGAGGAGCGCGGCCGTCAGTTCCAGCAGCGCGTGCTCGAGCGGGTGGCCTCGGTGCCAGGCGTTCAAGCGGCGTCCGTTGCGAGCGTCGTCCCGTTGTTTGCCGGCGGCTTCGCCCGCACGGTGTTTCTCGAAGGACAGGACACGTCCGATCGTCGTGCCGGCCGCCTCGTGCAGATCAGCGTGGTCGGGCCGAAGTACCTGGAAACGACCGGAATTCCTCTCTTGCGCGGCCGGACCTTGAACGAGACGGACCAGCCGAACACGCCAATCGCGGTAGTCATCAACGAGACGATGGCGAAGCGGTTCTGGCCCGATCAGGATGCGATCGGCAAACGCTTCAAGTTCTTCGGCCAGGACTTTTTCACGATGGTGGTCGGCATCGCGAAAGACAGCAAATACAACTTCATTGGCGAGGAGCCGACGCCGTTCATCTATCAGTCGACGACGCAGGTTTACCAGCCGCAGCTGTCCCTGTTCGTCAAGGCGCCGGCGCCGCAGGCGGTACTCGGCACCGTGCGCGGCGAAGTGCAGCAGCTCGATCGCAGTCTGCCGTTGACCGGCGTGTTCACGCTCACCGAGATCTTCGACCAGGCGCTGTGGGCGCCGCGCATGGCGGCGTCGCTGCTGCTGGTGTTCGCGGCGTTGTCGCTCGTGCTGTCGGTGATCGGCATCTACGGCGTGATGGCCTATGCCGTGAGCCAACGGACGCGCGAGTTGGGCATCCGGATGGCGCTCGGCGCCAGCCGCACGGACGTGCTCCGGCTGGTCGTCGCGCAGGGTCTGCGGTTGACGCTGATGGGCGTCTTCTTCGGCCTCGTGGCGTCGTTCGCCGTGACGCGGCTGGTCACGAGTCTGCTCTACAGCGTCAGTCCCACCGACGTCGTGACATTTACCGTGGTGCCGCTGGTACTCGCCGGCGCGGCGCTGGCCGCGAGCTACCTGCCCGCGCTGCGCGCCACGCGCATCGATCCGATGACGGCCCTTCGATACGATTGATGCCGATTTGTGATTCGCCCGTTCTGTGTCTGCGGTGGAGGCGGGAATGTTTGCGACTCTGGCCGGACTCGCGGCGTTGTGTTTCGCAATCGGTGGTTACTTCACCAAGCTCTCGCAGGGCTTAACCGCATGGCGCCCGACGGTCATGATGTTCGCGCTGTTCCTGATCGGGTCGGCGCTCCAGGCGGTGGCGATGCGAAACGAGTCGATGGCCGTCACCTACGTCGTCGTGCTGGGCCTCGAAGCCGTGACGGCCTTGCTCCTGAGCGTCCTGTTGCTTCAGGAAACGGCTTCAGCGATCAGATTCGGCGGCATCGCCCTCGTCGTGGCTGGCATCATCCTGCTCAAGGGGAGCGCCCATTAGTTGTCGTGCCCGTCGCACGATTCTCTGGTAGCATCGCGCACCGCGATGGTCGAGAAGGTTACCCGCCGTCAGGCGCTCGCTCTTGCTGCCGGTCAATCGGCCGCGAGCCGCCCGCCGCGCCTCGCGCCTCGCGAGCAGCTCGTCAACGTGCTCGAGTACGAGGCGCAGGCCCGCCTCACGCTCGGTGCGGATGCGGCGGCTGACCTCGCCGACGGCGATCGCTCGGAGTTCGATCGGATCACACTGCGACCGCGGATGCTGGTGCCGACACTCGATCTGGACCTGAGCGTGACCTTGCTCGGCGACCGCTTGGTGGCGCCGATCATCGTCGCGCCGATCGCGAACCAGAACCGGTTTCATCCCGACGGCGAGCGGGCAACCGTGAAAGGCGCGGCCGCCGCCAGAGCCGCGGTGATCGTCAGCGGCAACACCTCGGTCTCGATCGGGACGCTGGTTGCGGAATCGGCCACACCGATCTGGTGTCAGGTGCACGCCGGCGATCCGGCCGCGCCACGTCAGATCGCGACGGCGGTCGAAGCCGGCTGCAAGGCGATCTGTCTATCCGTCGGTGTCACGCCATTTGCGAACGGAACGCGTCCCAGGCCCGCACGGATCGACTGGAAGATCATCGACGCGCTGACCAGAGACAACCGTCTCCCGATTGTCGTGAAAGGCATCTCGACACCGGACGCCGCCGCGGCCGCGCTTCATCACAACGTGCACGCGCTGATCGTGTCCAACTACGGCGGCGCCGCCGGTCCAGTCAAGGAGCCCCTGCTGATCACGCTGCCGGCCATCGTGAGCGCCGTGGCCGGCAAGGTCCCCGTGATTGCCGATGGAAGTTTCCGCCGCGGCACCGACATTCTGAAAGCGCTGGCCTTCGGCGCCGCAGCCGTTGCCATCGGCCGTCCGGTGATGTGGGGACTGGCGGCATATGGCGCGGACGGCGTCCAGGGCGTGATCGAGATGCTGCAGACTGAGCTCGCCCGCTATATGGCGATGTGCGGCAGGTCGACCATCAGCAAGCTCGATCGCACCGTCTTGCAAGTGCACGGCGTGCCGTCGACGCGATCGACGTCCAACGACTAGTCATGGGACCTATAGAGAGGCGCTGGCTCCACAGTCGGTCGCGGCGCAAAGCGCTCGCGGCACTCGCCGGCCTCGCCGCTGGCTCGCCGCTCGTCAGGTCCGGCGCGGCCGCTCAACTCGATCCGCGGCCGCTGAAGGAGCACCGCCGGCTGCCCGGACTCGACGAGATGGCGACCGCGTTCGATTTCGAGCCGGTGATGTTCGCGAATATTCCGCTGTCGGTCTACGACTACACCGCGCACGGCGATGGTTCGGAATTCACTCTTCGCCGCAATCGCGAGGCGTTCGACTGGGTCGATCTCGTGCCCGGTCCGCCGGTCGACCCAGGGCAGGTCGACCTCTCGTGCGAGATCCTCGGCATCAAGATGCAATTCCCCATCATGGTGGCGCCAACCGCGACGATGGTTCCGCTGCACCCCGATGGCGAGATCGGCATGTACCGCGCGGCCACCGAGGCGTCGAACACGCCGATGATCGTCAGCCAGAACACCAGCACCGCCGTGGATCGCATTGCGGCCGGCGCGAAAGGTCCGTTGTGGTGGCAGTTCTATCCGTCCCAGAGCCTCGAGGCGACGAAGGAGATTCTCGACTCGGCGCTGACGGCCGGTTGCCGTGCCGTCGTCGTCACCGTCGATCAGCAGGCCTCGTACTACGAGCGCACCGCGCAGGATCGCAACCTCGGCGGAAGGGGCGCGGGCCGCGGGCGCGGCGGTCCGGCCACGCAGCCCTCGTCGACAGCCACCGCAGCCGGTCCCGCGCGGTACCGCCTGCAGCCAGGACGGCTCTGGTACACGTGGCAGTACCTCGACGAGGTTCGCCGCATGCTGAAAGTACCGCTGCTCGTCAAAGGCATTCTCACCGCTGAGGACGCGGTGATGTGCGTGGAGCACGGAGTCGACGGCATCATCGTCTCGAATCACGGCGGACGCTCGATGGACTACGGCCCGTCGACGCTCGAGGTCCTGCCGGCAATCGTGGCAGCCGTGAACCGGCGCGTCCCGATTCTGACCGACAGCGGCTACCGGCGCGGCGCCGACATTCTGAAGGCGCTCGCCCTTGGCGCCGACGCGGTGCTGCTGGGACGCACGACCCGCTGGGCGCTTGGCGCGTTCGGCGCGCCGGGTGCGCAACGGCTGCTCGAGATGATGCAGCAGGAGCTCGTCGCCGCGGCTGCGGCCGCCGGCCGCACGACACACGCGTCCATCGACAAGACCGCCATCAGAACGCACTTCGTCTGATACTCAAGCCGATCGCTGTGGCGTCCCGGAATCATCGGGACGGTGACGCGGTTTCGCGGACCGGGTTACTCGAGACGCAAGGCGTCGGTCGGGCTCAATGATGCCGCGCGCCAGGCTGGGACCATCACGCCGCCGAGCGTGACGATGGCCAGCACCGTCATCGCGAGCGCGACCGTCGGGCCGTCGAACGCGCGAACGCCGAAGAGCTCCGCGTCAACGAGGCGTTTGAGCGCCCACGCTGCCGGAAGCGCAATCGCAGTCCCCGCGCCGACCATGATCAACCCTTCGCGAATGACCAGCCACATCGCTCCAGAGCGCGTCGCGCCGAGCGCCAGGCGAACGCCAATCTCCTGCGTTCGCTGTGTGACGACAAATGACATGACGCCGTACAGGCCGATCGCCGACAGCAGCAGCGCCATCACGGCGAAGCCGGTCGACAACGCCGCCAGCATCCGCTCGGTCCGCAGCGACCGTTCGATCTGCTCGTCGAACGTCGTCAGCGTCACCGGCAGCGCCGGGTCGACCCGGGCCACCGCCGCGCGAATCGCGGCGAACCCAGAATCGCCGCTCCCTCGCACCTTCACGTAGAACGTCCCGCCATCAGAATCCCGATCCCAGAAATGGAAGTACACCTTCTCTCTCTCGGTGTCGCGAAGATCACGAAAGCCGATATCCTTGACGACGCCGACGATCTCGATGTTCGTGACCGCGTCCGGCCGGTTGCCGAGGCCAAGCCAATAGCCCACTGGACTGCGGTCCTTGAAGTATCGGCGCGCGAAGCTTTCGTTGACGATCGCCGTTCGATAGGCGGTTGGCGCGGCCCCGGGCGGGCGAACGTCAGCTTCGTCGAACTCGCGCCCGCCAATGACCCGCGTACCCAGAGTCGCGAAAAACCCGGGCCCGACGCGCATACGGGCGACGGCGCCATCGGTGACGAAGCGCTTGTCGGACTGGATGGTCAGAGTCGTCGAGGCCGCGCCGCCCTCGAAGATGCGGGTGTTCGCCGCCGCGACGCGTTCGATATCTGGCACCTCTCGCAATCTTCGGTAGACCTCGCGCATGACGTGCTCGGCGTCCGACGGCGAATAGCCGCTCGTGGGCGGGTTGACGGAAAGCATCAGCAGGCGGCTGCTGGGAAATGCCGCCTCGTCGTACAGGTGCGCCAGCGTCTGAACGAACAGTCCCGCTCCAACCAGCAGAATCAGCGTGAACGCGAGCTGACCGATCATGAGCGCCTTTCGCAGGCGCAGGCCACCGCCGGCCGGCTGTGTGGATCGTTCCTTCAGCGAGGCAATCAGGGGAATCCGTCCCGTCTGGAGCGCTGGCGCGATGGCGCACAAGGCGCCGGTGGCCACGCTGGTCAGGAACGCGAACGCAAAGACGCGCCCGTCGATGTGAACGCTCATGTCGCTGTCCTGAGAGAGATACGCGAGGAGCACTCGGGCCACGCCCGGCGCTGCGAGCAGGCCGAGCGCGCCGCCGCCCAGCGTCACGAGCAGGCTTTCGACGAGCACCTGGCCCGTCATGCGGGCGCGGGTCGCGCCGATCGCCAGGCGGGTCGTCAGTTCGCGGCTTCTCGCCGCGCCGCGCGCCAACATCAGGCCGGCGACGTTCAGGGTGGCGAGCAGGAGCAGCAACAACGTTCCACCGGTCAGAACCCAGACCGGCCGCTCGAGCGTGCCGCGCCGGCCCGACAGGCCGCGGGGCGCCGGGACTATGTCGATCGTCGACGTAAGAAAGGCGCGCTGTTGCTCGGCGGTCACCCGAGGAAAGCCCTCGCGGCGCGCATCGGCCTCGAGCATCGACTTGAACCAGGGCTGGAGGCCGGCCTTCGCCTGGTCCGCACTCACGCCCGGCTTGAGCCGGCCGAGGACGTTGAGCCAAGCCGCGCGCCGATCGAGCAAGCGGTCCCAATAGGCGTCGATGTTCGCCGCCTGCTCGGTCATCGCGGCCGGAACCCACAACATGGGCGGTGCGAGCGGATCGACGCCAGGGAAGCCAGCCGGCGCAACCCCGATCACCGTCATCGGATAGTTGTTGACGAGGACCTTGCGTCCAACCACTTCGCGCGAGCCGCCGAGACGGTTCATCCAGTAGTCGTAAGAGACGACGATCACAGGATGGGCGCCGCGCTGAAGATCGTCGGAGACATCGAGAAGCCGGCCCAGCGCCGGGCGCACTCCGAGCGCGGGGAAGTACGACCCCGACACGATCTCCGCGCGGACCGGCTCGCGCTGCTGTCCGGTTGAGAAGTTCACGGTCGTTACATGGCGGCAGAAGATCCCGTCGAAGAATTCGCGCTGCTCCTGCAGATCGCGACAAAGTGGATACGACATCAGATAGCCGTAGCCCCAGCCGGTGGTGAGAGTAGTCCCCCTCCAGACCAGATGAACGAGACGGTCTGGGTCGCTCACCGGCAGCGGGCGCAGTACGACCTGATCGACGAGCGAGAAGATGGCGGCATTGACGCCGGTTCCGAGGGCGAGCGAGAGCAGAGCGGCGATCGCAAACCCCGGACTCCGGCGCAGCGTGCGGAGCGCGTAGCGAACGTCGCGACCGACGTGATCGAGCCAGCGCCAGGCCCAGGTCTCGCGCACGTCCTCGCGCACCCGGGCGAGGCCGCCGAACTCGAGCGCTGCCTGCCGCCTCGCCTCAGTATCGGTCGCGCCGGCTTGGCGCAAGTCATCGACGCGCCGCTCCATGTGAAAGCGCAGCTCGCGATCCAGCTCGCGTTCCAGACGGCGGCGACGCCACGGCAGCAGATTCAGCAGTTGCGCCACGGCGTCGTCAGCTCCCCTCGTTGAAGATCAATTGCACGGCGGCTGCGAGACGGTCCCACGTCTCCTTCTCGGCCGCGAGCTGCTTCTGGCCGGCGCGTGTGATCGCATAGAACTTCGCCTCGCGCCCGGTTTCAGACGGGCGCCACGCGGCCTTGAGCCAGCGCTTCTGTTCGAGCCGGTGCAGCGCGGGGTACAGCGATCCCTGATTGACCTGGACGGCTTCGCGCGACACCTGCTGGATCCGCTGCGCGATCGCATAGCCGTGCGCCGGCCCGAGCGAGAGCGTCTGCAGGATCAGCATGTCGAGCGTGCCTTGCGGGATCGGAAAGCGCGCGGACGCCATGTTGCCTCAACCTTCGACATATAGGCTACGCCCGTGGCTAGCGGCGATCAAGAAATGGTTGGTCCGACCTCAGCTGAAATTGAATCTTTTCTTGCCTCGTCAATAGGGCGATGCGCAGCGTGTGCCTTCACAAACATTTGCGACCCTGGTGACGAGCGTCTGATAGTCGTGTTCGTGTCTTCGTGCCCGTCAGTAAACGGGCTGAGAAGCAGTACGTTCATCGGCCCTGGGCGAAGTCTTGCACCAACAATCGGTTGAATGACGCAGATTGAAAGGAGACACGTCATGAGACGGATTGCCTTATCGCTGGCTGGAATTGCGATGGTAGGTGGCGTTGTCGCCGCCCTTGCCCAAACATCCGCACGCACCGGCATAAAGCCCGCCCCTCAGAGCGCGTGGGAGGTCCGCGGCAACACGCCGTATGTCGAAATCAAGAACGAGCCTGCACCCAAGCTGATCGTGGACTCCCCCCTTCCCAACCTGCTGGATCAGGGCATCGTCTGGATCCAGTGGCGGGCGGAGAACGTGCACATCGTACCGGTGTTCGGAAAGGGCGCCCTCAACGTATCTCCGCGGGTCGGGCATCTGCACGTACATGTGGACGACCTGCCGTGGTTGTGGGCGGACGCGAGTGACATCAATACGATCGACCTGGCCGGGATGCCGCCCGGCCCGCACAAGATATTGATCGAACTGGTGAACGCCAACCATGAGGTCTTCCCCGGACAGTCCAAGACAGTAACGTTCACGGTACCGAAGGGCGCCTCTCACTCGCAGTTTCATTGAAGGTCGCGGAGCCTTGCAGCAAAACCAGAGCGGCGATGATGCCGCAGAACACATCCGGAGATTTCGATGGATTGCCAGCCACTAACAAGAACAACAAAGCGGTGAAAGCTCGTCCCGTCGCGTCGCGTGTGCTTACTTGCTGGCACGGAGAGGTGGCGAGCAGACGCGAAGCGTTGAGCTATCCACGCGCTGACGATGGCTCCTGGACGACCGCAGTACGCAAACAGGGCAGTTTCGCGCACGCTATCAGCTATCCCGTCAAGGAGCGGGACGCTACCTCAAGAATCGCGAACCGAGCCGGCGGATCGTCGACGACGCCTCCGGGATGCGAAGCGCGTAGGTCACGGCAAAGAAGATGCCGCCGTACGGACCGAGTACGGCGATGGCGGCGACGATGGGGTGGGACACTGGCAGTGCGAGCTTGACGCCCCACGCGACCATGGCGGCGACGGCCGCTGCTGCCCAGAGTCGTGCAACGTAAGCGGCCGGTAATCCTGTTTGACCAATACGCGCGTTGAGCGTCGAACGCAGGAGCAGCATCTCGACCCATCCGGCGATACCCGCCGACGCCGTCAGTCCGGCAGCGCCATACAGCATCGGAACACCCAGGAGCCGCGGGAGCGGAAACGCAAACAGATACCCGAGGATCGTCGTCAGTGCGACGCGGACGATCGCGTACCGCAAAGGCGTCCGGGTATCGCGGAGCGCGTAGTACGTCGA